>Ga0210377_10000018_pt1:7500-168309 | contig 168309 bp, 131 predicted proteins | sample PLM4_65_b1redo_FD_155480 | JGI IMG/M metagenome (GOLD analysis project Ga0210377, IMG submission 155480) | Groundwater sediment microbial communities from an aquifer in East River, Colorado, USA - PLM4_65_b1 redo | ecosystem: Environmental > Terrestrial > Soil > Riparian zone... | reverse complement strand
GTTATTCGGGGCGAGAGATCGCAGCGTATTTGCGGAAAGACCCTGCGGCTGTGACTGCGTATCTCCGTAGTGGCGCGGATGTTCAAAAAGAGGTAATGGTTGTTGCAGCGGCTTTAAAGAAAGAGTAGATAACTCAATCTTTAAGTCTGACCCCATACGCACCCCGACCAAACTCAACCTGGACGGTCTTATCGTGATCTATCTTCGCACCACTAGGTATTCCACAGGGGGCGTCGAAGTCGTACGCGGCGAACGCGCCAACGGCAACGTCAAGATGGCCGCTACCATGACCCTGATCTCCCGGGACGGCAAGGTAGCGATCGATATGGGTCAGCCGCTCATCGACGACTTCGCCGCAGGGAACGCCGGCATGCCCATTTACAAGGCAAAAGGGCACCGGGGCGGAACCGTCACGCTCGGCAAAAGCAGGAGTAACTTCCCTATCGATCTGAAGGACCCGAAAGGAGAGGTACAGAAGGACCTGTACGCGCTCACCGATGCGGCGCGCAGTCAATTCATGAAAAAGCTCGACAAGGAATTGAGCGGGAAATAACCAGTTGGTTTTTCGGAGAAGCTTCGGAGCGCGGTGCTGCCGTCGCAGGAGATCGGTGACCCCATACGATTCCTAGTATTACTACAAACGCATTTAGATTCGTTACCGCTTTCGCCCCTCCTTTATCCTCTCCCCAGCGGGGAGAGGGCTGGGTGAGGGGGATCCATTCAGGATGTAACAATTATTATTTCGTTTGTATTAGATCCGACCACTCGGACAACAATTGTTTAACTCAAAGGAGGAAAGTCATGAAGGTAAACTTAATACGGACGATGGCCATTATAATGCTGGTTGTGGTATTGTTGGCCGCATGCAATAGCGAAGATAAGAATAACCCCTCTGACGTCGCCGGAATCTGGTCTGGAACATATGCGTATGATTGTAAATCGAATGCTTTTCCGCCAGGCTCTTCTCCCTTGACAATGGAAATTACTCAATATGGCGACCTCTTAAGTGGAACAGCCTCCTATTTGGATGGCGTTACAAGCCTGAATGGCAAGGTTATTGGCAATACTGTTTATCTATCAATATCCGGCTCATCCGCAATAACACAAAATCTGCTTACCGGGACTGTTAGTGGTGACAGCATTATTGGCACTGCTTTAAACGGCGAGAATTGCACCGCTCCCACGGGCCCATCTGGAACATTTACTCTTAACAAGAGTACCCCCTCAATTGCTTTATCGGCAAAATTAAAAATAATCGGTCCTGCCGTATATACGAAGAAAACCTGTGCTGTCTATACGGTAGAAGTCCAAGACGTCTCGGGGAATCCGTCCCAGGCCAGCAATGATGCCACGATATTATTAAGCGGGACCGGCTCAGGAAAATTCTATCGAGATGCAATCTGTTCGGCAGAAACGAACTCGCTGACCATCCCCGCCGGTGGTATGAGCCAAAATTTCTTTTTCAACGATGCCGTTGCTGAAAACACAACATTGACGGTAACAGATAGCAGCAACTACCTCGCCGCCGATAATTTGATCGTTACTATCACTGATTCTGGCGGAGCCATTATTTTCGGCTTGAATGACGTTCAAAGTGATCATTCGACTAATGCTTCTGCTCAATATTGGGCAGCAGGCAACACTACGAGAATAGATGGGAACGACGGAGCAGGCAACTTCTTCCAGATATTCGTCCACGGCAACATCGGCGGGCCTTATACATGCGGGAATATGTATTATCAAGATGCTACAGGAAGACAGTGGGGAGCGGGCGGGTCGATCGGTGGTTCATGTAGTATTGCTGTAACAAGTTATGGCACTGTCGGACAATTGATAATAGGGACATTTTCCGGCTCATTAGTTGCGCAATTTGGCGGCGCTACCGGAAATAAATCTGTATCAAACGGCTCTGTCTCTGTGTATAGAGAACCGAACCAATAAATGCCTTACATGTCCTAGGTAATTCCAACTAGCGGGTGGGTCGCTGTGAATCGCGCTCTACACCCGCGCGTTGGCTCCAGCAAAATATGACACTGGCACTGGCAGCTGTTTAGGCGGGAGGAAAGATGGGAAAAGACTTTATGCGGATCTTAAAACCACGGCATGGACCGTGTATGCCGATGCTGTTCCGGAGGTATGCTATGAGACATCGTTCCCTCACTTTGCTTCTTGTTCCCGCCCTCTTCCTGCTGCCCGCATGCGCCAAGATCGAGGTGGGAGAGCTGCCCGCTCCCCTGCGGACCGCCAGGATCCGTGTCTACGTGCAGCCCCATACGACCGTGCATGAAGGCAGAGGCCGGTGGGACACGCCCCACGAGGAATTCGTGAAGGGCCAGGTCCGGCTCATCAAAAGATATCTGGCTGAAACGGGGATCTATGAGGTGGTGAGCGATGAGGACGTGCACGCGGTCCTGGGCGCCCAAAGCGTCACGCGCTTTGATATGGAGCGGAACGATTGGGCGCTGGCCGGACGGATCGGGAGCGCGCTCCATGCCGATTACGTGATGGTCATGGAGCGCGGAACGCAGGTATTATTGAATACGAAGTATTTTTCCAATACCCTGATCAACGTGGGCACGGGACGAAAATTCGGGGCGCGGTACAGTTTTACCACCGGTGCGACGCGGGGGCGAATGAAGGAGATCATCCGTGCTTCCTACCAGGACATCTTTCGGAGCGCGAAGGAGGACCTGCTTGCCACGGCGATCAAAAAGAGCCGGCTCGCGCCGCAGCTGACACCAACTACTCAGGGTGCGTCCGAACCTGCCGCATTGCCGGATGCGACAGACCGGCAGGCGGCGGTTAATAAGCCGCAGGCCGCTGTCCGAACAGAGGCGCCCTTGGCGACGGCCCCCGCGCCCGCGAAAGAGCCTCAACCAGCGGACCGTGCATGGATGCAGGAGCATGATGCGGAAAAGGCGCTGATTCAAGAAGCCCCTGCGGCCGGCGGGACCCGGCTGGTCGTGTATGACCTTGACGCCTCCGACCAGTACAAACCCGCGGCGTTGATCCTTTCCGAGGCGCTCAGGGAGGAACTCTTTCAGTTGAAGCAGTTCACGCTGGTGAACCGCGAGAACCTGCAGGAGGTGCTGAAGGAGATGGCGCTGCAGCAGACCGGCCTCATCGATGAAAAGCAGGCGGTCACCACCGGGAAAGGTCTGGCTGCGAACCAGGTGGTGACCGGCACGCTCGGGCTTCTCGGAAAGACCTATATGCTGCAGGCCAAGCGGATCGATGTGGAGTCCTTTGCCACGCTCAGTGTCGCGTCCGCTCAATTCACGCAGGGTCAGGAAGACGCTGTGCTGGGAAAGATCCCCGGATTGGCAAAGCATCTCATGGGACTGCGCTGATTGGACAACGCCCGATTCCGGTTTCTGGAATACCGGGTCGGACCAAAGGAAAAGCTTGGCATCAAGGCTAAGGGCTGTCCGACCCCGGTTACGGATTACGCCGGTGGATCTGCTGATCTTCCGGTTTTTTTTTGCTCACTCAACTTTCGGTTCTGACCCCATACGGTTCCCCGCCGTACCTTCAGGCGTTAAGGATCACTATAATAATGAACTATCCATAAACCAAGCAAAGCCCCTGCACCGAGCTTTCTCATGCATGTCACCTGCAATGGCAAAAACGGGTAAGACCGTCGATTCTTAAAGGGACATCACGGCTCAAGAACATACTGCTCGCCCGGCTTGAGAACAATAACGCCGACGCTGGGCGCCAGTCTGGCAGCCAGGGACACGAACTGGTCGGCACTGGGAGCGAGCATGGGGAACGTACCATAGTGCATTGGTATGGCTTTTCCCGGCCTGAGAAGCTTTAAGCTTTGTGCCGCCTGCAGTGCGTCCATGGTGAAACCACCTCCGATCGGCAGCAAGACCATGTCGATGGGATAGAGGGTTCCGTACAGGAGCATATCGCCGAAAATTGCGGTGTCACCGGCATGATACACAGTTGCTCCGCCCGGAAATTTGATGATATAGCCGACAGGCACACCGGAATTCGAAGAATGAACAGCGGGCGTCATGACGATCGATATCCCGTTCCAGTCGATGGCTCCGCCGATATCCCTGCCGTAACCGCCGTACAGGACATTGGCAGGGGGCAGACCGTCGTTGATAAGCTTGGCGGCTGTTTCATAGACCGCCACCACGGTTGCGCCGGTTTTTTTCGCTATGGCAATGGTGTCTCCCACATGGTCAAAATGATCATGCGTGACCAGGATCAGATCAGCTTCGGCAATATCGTCTGCGGTAACCGGGCAGACGGGATTCCCCGGGGCCAGCCAGGGGTCTATCAGGACGGTCTTCCCACCGCTTTGAAGCTTGAATGCGGACTGGCCCCAGAAGGTAATGGTGACGTCGCCGGCGCCAGCATAGGCGGTAACGGACAGAAAAACAGTTACGAAAACCAGGACTGCTCCAAACATTGAAAATAATCTTTTCATAGTCATTTCCTCCAAATTAAGAGATGAAAGCCGGGCAGGGGCGAGAGTTTTCGGAAAAGCTGCTGCGTATCCGGGCGGCAGAGCTCGCCGAACAGCCGGCGTGGCTAGGGACGTGCCGCGGGTTCGCATATTTTTTCCATGAAGCATGATACGAGGGTATCACGATGGCCGGGGAGATTACTTGAATGAATCGGCTATTCTTTACGGGGTGCGGGAAAATACCGGGTCATGGCCGGTAGGAGAGCAAGCGATCACGCAAAGCATGAATGGACCTGGACGAACTGACTGTTCGCACAGCCCGAGGGAGTGACGCCGAGCATCGCGCGTGATGTTCGGCTGAGGTGGGCGGAATCCGAAAATCCCGCATTATGCGCGGCTTCTGTCAGGGACTGTTCGCCCTGGGCGGCCATGCGAAAAGCGGTGAGCAGCCGCATCCACAGAACGTAGCGCCGGAGCGGGATGCCGACCTGCTTGGTGAAAAGATGGGTCAAACGGCTTTCCGACAGGCAGGCATGCCGGGCTATCGCGGCGATGCCCAGTTTTTGAGAAAGATACTGTTCCCGCAGCAGTTTGATCGTGGCGACGATCCTCGGGTCGATCGGCTCGCCTGCATATTCTGAAGAGCCGCCGAGCTCTGAAACTATCGTATCATACACGGCGGCGGCCTGCTCGCACGAGTCCGGGCAGTTCCCGGACGCATCAGTGCAGGCCTGCAGCCGCTTGAGCAGAGGGCCGTCGAGTATTTTAAGCTCTGCGTCCTTCAGGTGGTGCCGAGAGATCATTTTGGCAACCGTTGATTCCTTATCGATCCAGAGGTGGATCTGTGAGTCGCTCGAATTGAGCAACTGATGCGCGCAGTCCGCCCCGATGATGGCCCCTTTGCATTCAATGGTGGACCCTTCCGATCGCACCTGGAACCGCCCGTTCCGGTCAAACAGAATCTGGAGTGCATGATGCGAGTGTTCCACGTTATCCTCGAAGCGGCCCAGGTACATGAAATGCCCGCCCCAGAGATACACATGATTTTTCGCATTCGTTGTCTGCATCGGTCACCTACCCCAGGAACTGCCCGCGTCCGCAGATGAATGAGCCCTGAACCTGCGTATCGCGGAAGACACAACTGCAGAGTCTTTTATCATGTCCTTGAAACATCGTCAATGTTAAACCGAACAGTTCGGACTCTTTGTTGTGTTCTTTCACGGAAAAGATCACTTTATTTCTGTATTTTTCAGAAATGGAGGCACACAACACAACAATCTACAATACAATACCAGTAACTTAGCGTGGTTCGACCCCGGTTACCCCCCGGTCCGAAATACTTCAAAACCTCCATTTTTTTCATAAAACGTTTCAGGACAAATAAAAAAGACCGGAGGTTCTTGTCCTCCGGTCTTCACTATACGCTGAATATCTAGATTTACTTTCTGAAGTGATGCCCCCTGGCCGGCACTTTTGTAATATCCACGTGGCATGCGGTGCAGTCCTCGTTGCCCCTGGTGAATTGACCGCCGGCATAATTAGTGCCTGTATAGTGACACTGAACGCACGAAGTCTTGCTCGACGGAACCGGCAGGCCGAGCCTGCCGTTGTTCAGCATTTCCACGGTCTTTGCCGCGACGTCGCCGGCGAGACGCGCGCAGCGTTCACCCCGCTCCGGAGAACCGCTGGCAAAGCCCGATGCAAGGCACCAGTTCGTGACGGAATTATGGCAGAGAGTGGTCCGGGCGATGCTCTGGGCCAGCACGCCGGTCGGCGCGATGATATTGGTCGGCAGCGCCGTCTCGGTATACCAGGTGAGAAGGTCTGATATGAACGCGTTTGCATCGGTATTATTGCAGATCAATCCGAGGGCTGCGCAGGCCCCGTTCAAGGCCCCGCAGAAGCTGCCGAAGCTCGCGACACCCGCCGCGCCCCACATCATCATCTGGGTCGGGATGCTGGCGTACGGACCGTAGGGATCAGCAGCCTGAAGCTGTCCGACGATAGCGTTAAACGTAGCAAAGGAGCAATGGGCATACTTTACGCCGTCGATGACGACGCCCTTGTAGCTGTTATAGCCCGCGAGACGCGTCGCCTCGACATCCAGCGGAATGTACCCGAAGGGATGCGAAACCGCGGCCTCCGCTTTCTTCGCTCCGGCCGTCAATCCGCCCGCAACTGCCGCTCCGACGATTACCCCTGCACCTACTTTCAAAAAATCTCTGCGTGATGATTCTGTCATGACCGTTCCCTCCCATGCAAGTTGGTTAACTGCCTTATGCCTCATACCCGAATGCCTGAAATTTCCTGAATCGGCTGCCTCAGCTGTCTTTTGTCCCCCCCTCTCTCAGCATGATGTTGTGCGACAAGATGCAATAAACTGCCAATTAGTATTTTGCAACGCTTTAGATCCAGGAAATTTAAAATGCATTAATAATACCTATGCATTTATGTATTAATTTCAATTAATTGCAAAAATCGGAATCAATAGATTTGAGCATTTCAGCTCATTTAACCGCTCACCGTTGATCGAAAAACGGACAACCATATTTCCGATTAACTTTCTTTCGTAAAAAAATCAGATCAGTCGATGAGCAGACCGATGAGGGGATGAATTATAGAAAAATTCACTTTTCTTCAATCGCCCGGGCAGGGTATTTATAGGGTATTCTGAACAGTATCCTCGGGCATTCCACTTTTTCGTCCTTTCTTACCCGCTGCCCTTTTCTTGTTGTAAAAGGCGCTCTTTTAGAATAAATTACGCCTACGATGTTTGATGCCGCTGTTCGTCATAAGATGCTGGTCCTGGCGCTGACCGCGCTCATGGTCTGTGTCTGGCTTGTTGCCGGCATGGTCTACGTGGACGAGTTCGTCCGGCCCTTTGACGGCATTGAGCTCTGGCTCATGCCCTGGAAAGCGCTGAGCACCCTTCCGGGCGAGGTCAGCCTGGATGACCGGCTGAACGTCATGCAGGAACTGCTCGACGCGTCAGGCCGGGTCGCGCAGTATGCGCTGGCCGGGCTGATCCTTTCCTTTGCCGCCCTTACGCTGTACCTGTCCCTGGTCTATCAGCAGCGGCAGCGGCGCGCCCGCGAGAACATGATCCTCATGCTGAAGAACCAGGAGATCGCCCGGCGGAATGAGTTCATCCGGTACATCTCCGCGACCATCGGACACGAGTTCAAGAACAACCTCGGCAGGATCAAGCGGCGCATCGACCTGCTGCCCGGCCTGCCGCGGGACGCCCGGGAGCGTATCGACGATAACCTGGACAAGCTCTTTGCCGACATCGATATTTTCAAGAGGATCTCCGACGAGCGCGAAGCCGGCCTGGTCGAGTTCAAGTACATCGATGTCAAAGGCATGCTCGGCAAACTGGCGCTGCAATACGCCGATCTGGCCCATATTGTCGTTGACGAATGCCGGTCCGTGCCCATGCTCTATGCCGCCCCGCCGCTGCTCAAGACCGTGTTCGAGAACATTATCGACAACGCCGTCAAATATAAAAAACCGGACCAGCCCCGCGCGCGCATCCAGGTGTCCTGCTCCATGGACCGGGACGGCACGCGGCAGTATGTGACGGTCTCTGTCCGTGACGCCGGGATCGGCATGGACGAACAGCAGGCGGACCAGTGCTTTTATCAGGGAAAGGGCACGGGAGAGAACTGGGGGCAGGGGCTCTATTACACCAAATATGTCGTCGGCCTCCACGCCGGCAAGATCCGCATCGGCAAGGAATTTACCGCGCCGGGAGCGGGCACGGAGGTCATCATCAACCTTCCCTTCGTCGAGGAAACAAACAATGTTTAGGGTGCTGCTCCGCGTCGAGGAAACGAATAATGTTTAGGGTGCTGGTCGCAGACGACGATTACGAGGACCGCGAGCTTTTGAAGCTGGAGATCCAGCGGGCGCTGGGCGAGCGCGAGCCCGACCTGCGGTTCCACGAGGCAGCCAGCGTCCGCGAGGCCGTGAAACTCCTGACCGCGCAGGTCTTCGACCTCATGACCCTCGACATCGAGTTCGACAAGATGAACGAAGGCATCGACGCCCTGCCGCAGCTCTTCGAGACCCATCCGAACCTGAACATCATCGTCATCAGCGGCAAACTGGACAAGAGCGAGGTCTCGGAGCGCCTGTTCCGTTTCACAAAGGACAACGTGCTGAAGGGCAAGCGCTGGGCCCGGCATTTCGACGTGCTCGACAAGAAGGACGACAAGACCGAGGCCCTGCGGCGCGCCCATGACTTCGCCGCCAAACAGCGGGAAGGCGCCGACAACATCCGGGAGCTGTTCCTGCTTGCCGAATCCTATCTTGACCGGAACATGCTGGACAAGTGCGAGGAGGTCTACCAGAAGATCCAGCGTCTGGCGCCCGGCGAGACCGAGTCGCGCGAGAACCTTCACATCGTCAAAGGCGGCGGGTCTATTGACCAGGCGCTGCAATATTTCCGCGCGGGAGAACAGCTCGTGGCGGCCCTGCTGCTGGGCCATTATATCGAGAACCGGCTGAAGGCGCTCACCACGGCGGCGACGGGCCGGGTGTTCTCGGTGCTGTCCGAAGGGTTGAAAGAGATGGAGCAAAGCCGCCGGATCAGCCGCTTCCGGGCAGGTTTATTCAACGACCTCATGTTCCTGCGGAACAAAGCGGTGCACAAGCCGACGACCGTCACTGAAGAGGATTTCAAAACCCTGGAGAAGAAAATGGCGCTTTTGGAGAAGACGGCATCATGAACCGTTGGAGCCTGTGGAGATACGTGCCGCCTGCCGGGCCGGTCCTGAGCCTGCTGCTGATCGGGCTGGTGGTGCTGAGCGCGCTCCTCTATTACCGCGCCGTCAAGATCCAGAGGTTCCTGGAACCGGCCCTGGCCCTTTCCCAGCCGCGGAACGAGTTCACCCGGAACATCAGCCAGACCTTCCAGCGGGAGTTCGGCGCACAGCAGGTCGGCGGCCTCCAGGCACGGACAAGCTCCATTGTCATCGATCGGTCCCTCCTGTTCACCGCGGACGGGGCACTGAGGCCGTCGGCGATGGCCATCATCAAAAAACTGTCCCGCCTGTTCCTTTCGCTCTTGGGGGACACCCGTACCAGGAACAACATCAGCATCGTGCTGGTCAGCTTTCGTTACCCTGATGACGGATCGAAGCTTGCCATCATCGCCGGGCGGGAACAGGCGCAGCAGATGGCCGGGCTCCTGCAGGATTCGTTGTATGCGGCTGAGCCGGAACTGGGAGCGAAGTACAAGGCCTATTTCGCGGCTACGGTCCAGCCGGAACATCTTCGTCGCGGCCAGAGCGGCGTGATCGAGCTGCGCATCATTCCCTCGGAACTGCTGCATATCGAGGTGCTGCAGAAGCTGGTGAAGTACACGCATTGAGCTTAACCTCAAGATAAGAACCAATGCAAATTGCAAAGTGTAAAATGCAAAGTGCAAATTGATAGAAAATCCAGTATCCCATGCCTGCGACCTCCGGCCAATGCAATACAATGCAAAATGCAAATAAGGTAGGGCATTAGGCATTGCGTTGTTTCCCCTCATTTTAACTTTTGCACTTTGCAATTTGCACTGCGATCTCAAATTTTTGCACCCCGCGACAAGGATTGGAAAGCAGTACCCTATAAATGACCTCCTATCCCATAGACACCATAATGCCGCAGCTTACGGATGCGGTTGCCCGTCATCCTGCCGTGATCCTGCAGGCGCCGCCCGGGGCAGGCAAGACCACCCGCGTGCCGATCGCGCTGCTTGACGTTCTGCGTCCCGATGCGGGTCGCATCATCATGCTCGAGCCGCGAAGGCTCGCGGCTGTTTCCGCCGCGCGCTGGATGGCGAAGTCGCTGGGAGAGCAGGTGGGAGACACGATCGGCTACTCTATTCGCTTTGACACGAAGACCTCGGCCAGAACGCGCATCGAGGTCGTTACCGAGGGCATCCTGACCCGCCGCATGCAGTCCGATCCCGGGCTGACGGGTGCGTCCCTGGTCATCTTTGACGAGTTCCATGAACGAAGCATTCATGCTGACCTTGCGCTGGCGCTCTGTCTCGATGTGCAGAGCGGCCTCCGGCAGGACCTGAAGGTGCTGGTCATGTCCGCCACGCTCGACCCCGGTCCCCTTGCGGAGCTTTTGGGCGGAGCGCCGGTCATCACGTCCACGGGAAAGGCTTTTCCCGTGGAAGAGCGCTACCTCGAAGACCGGTCCGGCTTGCTCGCGCCGCGCGTTGCAGCAGCGATCAGGACGGCGCTTCGCCAGACCCATGGCGACCTTCTGGTGTTCCTGCCCGGGGCCGGCGAGATCCGGGCCTGCGAGCGGGAGCTTCGCGCGAGCCTCAACCTGATCGAGGGCCGTCTTTCGCTCCACCCGCTGTACGGCGACCTGCCCTTCGAAGAGCAGGAGCGCGCAATCGTGCCGTCCCGGGACCATCGCAAGATCGTGCTTGCCACGAACATTGCCGAAACGAGCCTTACCATCGAAGGCGTGCAGGTGGTCATCGACAGCGGCCTGACGCGTCGGCTCTCGTACGACCCCGCGACCGGCATGAACCGGCTCGTGACGGTCGAGCTGTCCCGGGCTTCGGCGGAGCAGCGCAAGGGCAGGGCGGGCAGGCTCGGGCCGGGCGTGTGCTACCGCCTCTACGATCAGTTCGCACTCAGGGGCATGCAGGCCTTTACGCTGCCGGAGATCCTCGGGTCCGACCTTGCACCGCTCGTGCTGGAGCTTGCGGTCTGGGGCGTGAAGGACCCAAAGACGCTGACCTGGCTCGACGCTCCGCCCGCTGCGGCATGGAAGGCGGGACTCCAACTGCTCATCGATCTCGGCGCGCTGGACCGGACCGGTTCGGTCACCGCCGTCGGCCGGGCCATGGCCCGGTTCCCCCTGCATCCCCGCTTGAGCCGCCTGCTGCTGCGGTCGCAGGAACTGGGCTGCGCCGACCTTGGCGTCGATCTTGCCGCCATCCTCTCTGAACGGGACCTGGTGCGAAAGAACGCCGCACCAGGGACCGGCAAAGAACCCGATGTGGCCGAGCGGGTCCATATGCTGCAGCAGTGGCGGAAGACGAAAGAAGCGGACCCGCGAGCTGATCTTTCCGCGCTGCGCGCCGTGGACAGGACGGCAACGCAGCTTAAGCGCCTGCTGGACAAACGGAATGCTCCAACACCGGCGGGCGTGGGGTCCGGCACGCTGTCCCGTCTGCTGCTCGCAGCCTACCCGGACCGTGTGGCCAAGCGCCGCGACGAAGGCGGCCGCGTGTACGTTCTGTCACAGGGAAGGGGCGTCCGGCTGTCCATGGACAGCCATCTGGTGAACGACCCCTTTATCATCGCCGTGCAGGTCGATGCCGGCATGAAGGCCGAAGGCGTTGTTCACCTTGCTTCGCCGGTGACGGAAGAGGTGATCCGGGACGAATGCGCGTCGCTCATCCGATCCATTCGAAGGGTGGAATGGGACCGGAGCCAGGGGCGGATCGTCGCCGCCATGGAAGAGCGTCTAGATGCCATGCTGCTGTCCTCGCGGCCCTTCAAACCTTCCGACGAGGAGGCGGCCCCGATCCTGTGCGAAGCGATCCGCACGACGCCCGATATGCTGACGTTCACCAAAGAGGCGCGCCAGTTCCAGGCACGGGTTGGCCTGATGAAGAAGGCTTTTCCTGAAGAGGCCTGGCCGGACCTTGCCGATCAGGCGCTCCAGTCCAGTCCGGAGGAATGGCTGCTGCCCTGGCTTACGAACATTCGCACGGCCCAGGGGCTCGGCGGGCTGCATATTCTGCCGGCGCTCAAGGCACGGCTGACCTGGGAGCAGGGGCGGCTTTTGGACAAACGCGCGCCCTTGTCCATCCCGGTGCCGAGCGGATCTCAGATAACGCTGGATTATGCATCAGGAGAGCAACCCGTGCTTGCCGTCAAGCTCCAGGAGATGTTCGGGCTGGCTGATACGCCGCTCCTGGCGGAAGGCAGGGTCAGGGTGCTGCTCCACCTGCTTTCGCCGGCGCGCCGGCCGGTCCAGATCACGCAGGACCTGAAAGGGTTCTGGGACAGCGGCTACCCACTGGTCAAAAAGGACCTGAAGGGGCGCTACCCGAAACATCCCTGGCCCGACGATCCCTGGAACGCCGTACCCACGCGGCGCGCAAAGCCGCGCGGTCAGTGAATATAAAAAAAGCATTTTGGACGCTGATACGATCTGATGAACGCGGATAAAAACTCACCTGTATCGCAGGCCCCCAAGACCGCTACCCTGAAATTACCCCGTTTATTTTATTGCTTGTTCATTGGTTTTTAAGGTACTCTGCATACGTCAGGCACGAGCAGGTCTCTTGACTATTTTCTCTCTTTTGGTAGAATCTAACCGCACACCGTACGGGATCTTCTGAAGAGAGCACAATTTCAAAGGTTATAGAAAAAAATGTCCGATACGTCCGTTACTGTCCGCTGCAAGAACTGCCTCATGTTGAACCGTGTGCTGCAAAGCCGACTGAGAAGTAAGCCCGTCTGTGGTAATTGTAAGACCGTCATCGAGGTTCCGCAAGAACCTCTCTGGGCAAAGGCCGAGAGCTTCGACCGGGAGGTTGCCTACTGGCCGGAAACGCTCCTGATCATGTTCACTGCCCCCATGTGCCTCCACTGCAAGATCCTCGACCCTCTGGTGAGGGACCTTGCGTTAAAGCGGGCGGGCAGGCTCAAGGTCATGAAGGTCGATATCGAGACGGACGAATACCTGGCCAAACGTTTTGCCGTCACGAAGACGCCCACCTTCATCGTGTATCGAAATGCCGTGGAGGTGATCCGCGTGGACGGCGCGCCCAAGGACAAGACCGACCTGGTAACCTGGATCGACAACCTGATGGGATTCACGAGCTATTGATCCATCCACGTCTTGCACAGGGCGAGGCAGAACGGGCTTTCGGGCCGGAAAGGCGGCACGACCGCAAACAGCTCGTGATGGGAAACAGTGCCGCTCAGGGTGCCGTCGTCACCGGATGTCGTGATACCCACGCATGGTCAATCGGATCGTTTCCGTACTTCTCCTCGCCACCCTGGTCGTTCAGGGATGCGCTTCTCAGGTCCTCAGTGAACACATTCAAAAGGGAATGTTGGTCAAGGAGGAAGGCACCGGTGTTGTTGCCGAACGTTCTAGGAAAAAAAAGATCGAGCTGATCTCCCCGCTTTCGGTCCGGGTCTACGAAGAAGTGGAGCAGCAGGAAACCACAAAACGCTATTACCAGAAAGTCCGGGTCCGGAGCAAGGCCACTCCGAAGGAATTCCCGTGGTGGGACGTCTGGACCAAATTGCTCTTGTCGACCACGATCGTCCCCCTGTTTCGGCCGGATTACTGGATAGCGGGAAGCTACAGCGGCCCGAACTGCCGGCAGGAACCGGAAGCTTGCATTGGCCGGGACGTGCCGAGCGTGCTTTCACGGGAGCCTATCGTGGAGGACGGGATGCGCACCACCCTGCGGCGCCAGCAGAACGTGCCGCAGCCCGGCACGGTCAGTCTGTTCATCAACGGGTTTACCAAGGGTGAACTGCAGATCCGCGACGATGTGGCGATCGTGGACCTGCACGCGTTCCCCGAACTTGCTGCTTATCATAAACCCCTGAAGCTTACGTTCAAATATCACGATGCCTACGCCTATTCAGTGCTGCCCCAGGCGGAGGTCGAAAAAATATTTGAGCAGAGCACACCTGCGGGGGTTCATACTGAGTGACCATTCAGGTTTTCTTACAGGCTGAAGGCTGAAGACAGGTCACGCACATCGGACCGTGACAGGAAGCACCTTTTTTCCTCGCCTCCAAAGAGTTTCGGCATTACACCACAATAGTTAGTCAATTGTTCTGACGCGATTCTCTCTTCTTGTGCCTGCAGCGAAATATGGTAAAATAGTGCCATGGAAAAACAAGACGACACAAAAAAACAGACCACGGGCGGCGAACTGGTGCCGTACGTGCCCCCCGATGAAGCGACGTCCCGCGAATATCTGCGTCAGGTAAAGCTCCATCTTTCGAAGGGCAGGCAGAAAGATGCTTTCAGACTGCTTCAGCAGGCCCATGTAAATTTCCCGGATGATCCCTTCATCCTCTCCTATTTCGGCTGTCTTCAGGCCCTGGTGGACAAACGGTACCGGACCGGCATTGAAAAATGTAAAAAGGCCCTTGCGTTGATCAAAAAGGGCTCGTCCTTTGGAGAAGAAATGCTTTTTCCCGTGTTCTACCTCAACCTCGGGAGGGCTTATGTTGCTGCGGGCAAGAAGAAAGATGCGCTTGAAACTTTTCAAAAGGGATTGAAGTTCGATAACTCCAATCGTGATCTTCTGAAGGAATTGCGGGCGCTGGGAAAAAGAAAGGCAGCACCGGTGCCGTTCCTGGACCGTTCGAACGTGATCAATAAATACATAGGCCTGATCCTGCGCAAGTCAAGCAAGGCGGCCGAGAAGACATAACGGCCCGCTGTTGGAACGCGAGGCCTGTCTCCCTATGCCGCGGACCCGCTTCTGATCGAAGCAAACCCTGAGAAAATCATATCCTGCTGCATCAAATCCACCCTGTTCCGAGGAGCCCATCATGATCGTTTCAGACCTAAGCCACATCAGCCGTCAGGTGGCATTGTCCCCCAATCTTCACAAGGCCTTCGATTTTCTGCGATCGCCCGGCCTTCAGGCCCTGCCGGACGGCAGGGTGGAGATCGACGGCGACCGGGTATTCGCCCTGGTCCAGCGGTTCGAGACCAAGTGGGTAGCCACGCCGAAATTTGAATGCCATCAAAAATATATCGACATACAGTTTGTCCTGTCCGGCGAGGAGATCATCGGCTGGGCGCCATTGGAGCGGATGGAGATCACCGCCGCCTATGACGCGGGCAAGGACATCAGCTTCGGTACCGTGGCAAAAGGGCAATGGACCCCGGTGCATCTGCAGGCAGGGCAGATGGCCGTGCTCTATCCCGAGGACGGCCATGCGCCGAAACTGGCCCTTCGCAACCCGTCTGCGGTGATGAAGATCGTGGTGAAGGTGGGGGTTTAGTTCGGAGACACCGAAAAATCGGGGAAAAATTCCTGGACGCGGAAAAATCGGATTGACTGCCGATAAAGGCGGAAAAAACAGAAGCCGGGTTTTACGCAAAGGGTGAATTGTTTCCGTGCAAATCCGGTCCTTATCCGCCCTTATCCGTGTCAAAGAGGTGGATTTCGATCTTGATTGGTCCCGCCTGTATCGTTATAACCATCGCCGGGGATTGTACCCGCCGGTTATCTGCCTTGTGATCGCCTGCCAGAGCATCTGCCGTCCCCAGTTGTATTTCCCCCAGGGAGCAAGAAATTTCGCCACATCCTTCAGCACAATGAGCTTCTCGCGTGAGCTGCGCTTGGCCAGGGTGCCCATGAAGTCGGCCTCGTGCGGCCGGCCGAAAAGGATCTTCATGATGTTCCACTGGTCGGAGCAGCGGCGCACTTCGCTCTGGATCATGGTCCGGTAGATGTCCTGGAGGGGCCGGTTCAAGCGGAAAGCATCCACTGCGGCCTCGCCTGCGATCGCCCCCGAATGGAGCGCGGCCGACATTCCCTCGGCGATCATGTTCAGAAATCCCGCTGCCTGGCCGGTCACGATGATGTTGCCTTTGCCGAAGACATAGCGGTTGATGAGCGACAGCCCGAAATTGTTCACGCTTGTTTCGCGCGTGATGCACGGGCCGAGTTTTACCTTATGGCGTTCTTCCAGATACCGCAGGGCCTTCGTGTGGCGGAGAGAGAAGTCGTCGTTCGCCTCATGCCCAACGCCCACGATCTGGCGGCCGTTCCTCTGGTGGCTCCAGGTGTAGTAGCCAAGCTCCGGGTGGAACCAGTAGTGAAAATATGCCGGGTCCAGCGGGCAGTCGATGATCTCGTGCAAATGCTGCTTCACCGTGAACCAGGTGATGGCCTCACGGTATTCCGGATACAGCGTGCGAACGACCTTGGAGTTGGGGCCGTCCGCGCCGATGAGATAGCGCGCGCGGTACAGCTTTTCTTCCTGCCCGTTGCCTGCCACAATGTCGACATGGGTGCCCTGGTCCGAGGCCGACAGGAAGCGCATGTTGTCATGAATTTCCGCTCCGCTCCGCTGAATGGCCCAGTGGTCGGAAAAGGTGCGGTTCAAATGCGGCGTCGAACCGTGGTCGAACTCCATGGGCAGCTCGACGCCGCCGGGAAAGTAGAAGGTCACGCCTTTGCATGACGTCGGTTCATGAAGCACTTCCTTCGGCAGGGGGCCGAAGTTCTCGATCAAAAAGCGGTGGCCCCGGGGAGAGATGATGCCGCTGCAGGGCTTGGTCCTCGGCAGGCTGAACCGCTCGAGCGCGATGGTCTCATACCCCGCGTCAACGAGCCGCTTGGCAACGGCTGCCGCGGAAAGGCTTGCGCCCACGATCACCACGTCAACGGTGCGCGCTTTCGTCATGGTTTCGCCACCTCGGCAAGATGCACGACCGGGAGCTTTGCATAGTTGGCAAATGCTTCGTGATCGTCAAGGCTTTCGACCACAATGCGTTCTGCCTTCCGCCCCTCAAGCAGCCATTTCACCTGTTCCTCAATGGAGATGATCGTAGCGAGACCCTCGCGGTGCTGCATGCTTGCCGCTCCGGTGGGTGTTGCCACGCGCTGCAGGTCCAGATTCATCATGCAACCGGTCTCCTGACGCAGCGCATCATAGCCTGCCACGAACTCCCGGCGATTGGCGTTATAGGCCCGCGTCTCTATCATATAGAAATCGGTCGGCTTGAGACCGGCGCGCACCCTTCGGTTCTCAAGCAGGGCTTGCCCCAGGGGCCGAACCTTGACCGATGACGGCAGCAGCGAGCGCAGCACATTGAACAGCAGGCCGTCGGCGACGACGATCTCGGTTGCTTTCATCAACGGCGCGATAAATCCCGCAAGACGGTCGTCATTCATTTCCTGCCCCGATTCAAGGGTCAGCAAAATGTCGCATCCATCATCTGAATGGAGCCCGACTTTTTGTCCCAATAAGGCAAGGACAGATGCGGAAAGTGAGCCGTTCGCCCGGAGCTGTCTGCCCGGGATCACGAGGTATGATGATGAACCGATCTTCCCGGCCTCGTGAGTGAGAGGCGGAATGATCGGTTTGGGAAGGAACCCGCGTGCCGAGAGGTTCTTGCGCAGCCGGATCGTGGCCTGCTGCGTGCGGATGCCCATGGGGCAGAGCGGCTCGCAGGAGCCGCAGAGGATGCAGCCGCGCGCCGCCGGGGCAAGGTCTTCCTCGTCAGCGCCGCCGATCAGTGCCCGGGTCCTGCCGCAATAGGTGAGTGCTTTGGTATGGTGTTGATGCCAGACCGGGCAGGAGAGCATGCAGACGCCGCAGCCGTTGCACTGGGTCGGGTCGGTAGCGCCTGGTTGCGGGTAATAGTAAGGGGTCTTCTTTTTCATGTGTTAGCGTTACAGCGCATTGTATTCAGTTTGAGTCGCGTTATTCAGTGCTGTTCAACCACCCCTCACCTTGATCCTCTCCCCTGAGGGGAGAGGAAAACAATAAATACCCTCGCCCCTGCGGGGAGAGATGGGTGGAAAATTAATAAACTCCCTCGCCCCCGCGGGGAGAGGGCTGGGGTGAGGGGGGACTTTGCATGCTCGGTTGTCCGAAGCAGCGCCTCATCAAAATATCACATCCCGGTTCAGGACCATGGCCGGGTCTACTTCCCGTTTCATGGCCAGATGCTTGTCGACGAGCTCGTCGCCGAACACGCGCCGGATGTAGCCTTTCATCATGCCGCCGAAGCGGTAATAGCTCGTGCCCATGTCAACGCCGATGTCGTAGATCTCGTTCTTGAAGGATTGCAGATGATCGCGGCTGTAGGTCTTGCCTTCCAGCATGGGTTCGAACTCGCATCCGTAGGCAATGCCCTCGGCATCGGGCGGGATGCACGAGAGCTCGTAGCGCTCGCGCGGGCCGATGAGCTTGATGCCGACGCAGTAAAGGGTGTAGTGGGGAAAGTATTTCTTACAGACCTCGTTGCCGCGCAGGATGGCCTCGAAGAACTTTTCTCTGCTCGTGGCAAGGTCCGGTATTACCATCTGTCTGCCGCCCCAGAACTTCCAGACCGCCTGGGAGAAGACTACCGTGCGGTCCACGATCTTGCCGTTCCGCATATGATGGGAAGGCTGGAGCTCGGGCAGCAGGGTGCGCTTTCGGTCCAGCAGATAGAGCGCTTCGCGGAACTTCCAGGGCCGGAGAGCATAGTACATGCCCGTGCGGAGCGCAAAACCCAGTTCGCCGAAGCCCCTGAGGCGAGACCGCCACTTGGCAAAGAACGCTTCTTCGCGTTCGTCCGAGTCAAAGGCCACGAGCAGGTTCACCGCCCGGTCGAGCATGGTCAGGATGCCGGTATAGTCCGCAGCGTCCTCGTCGCAGAGCATGACCAGGTCCTCCATGGCCGTGCGCAGGTCGGCATAATAAAAATAATGCATGGTGAGCGGAGTAAAAGGCCTGATGCGGAGTGTCGCTTCAGTGATGATGCCGAACTGGCCGTAGCCGAGCAGAACGCGGTTGAACCACCAGGTGTTCTCGGTCTCGGAGCATTCCAGGATCTGGCCGGTCGGCGTGACGATCCTGATCGCCAGGGCCTGATCAGCGCTGCAGCCCAGGCGAGGGGAGTTAATGTCGATGCCGCCGACGCCGAGCGTACCGCCCACAGAAGCGGTCATATTCAGGGGTGCCGAAAGGTAATCGAGGTTGTGACGGCGGAGCGACTCAGCCAGGGAGTGCCAGTAGATGCCGGCCTCGCAGCGCACGGTCAGTTTATCCTTGTCTATCGCCAGCACCCGGCTCATGCCGCGCATGTCCAGCTGCAAGCCCCCGAATGAAACGGTCTCGCCCTCGGTCGTGAGCCCGCCGCCGCGCACGGTGACCGGCACACAATGCTTCTGGGCAGCCTGCATGACCTCGGAAACCATCTCGGTGGTGCGTGCGATCAGCACGCCCCGCGGCAGACCGTACGCCATGCCGCCTGCGTCCGTGACGTACAAGGAGCGAGAAGGCTTCATCTCGTCAATGGTTATCCCCCTGGCAGCAAGGTCGCTCACAAAGGCCAGCCAGCCGTCGCCTTCCCAGCGAGAGGGGTTGGTCTGCTGGCGCGGTATACCCATGAGCGCGTCGGTTGCCACGGGGCATGGGGGGATGACGCCTGGTTGCGCAGGCTTGAGATCGAGGGGTTTATGGTTGAGGTTAATGGGCATGGTAAAGCTATTTTGCGTTCGTAACTATACCTTGTTGGAGGAATTTAATCAAGAGACGATAATCACCGGTAGTGGGTCAGTTTAAACTGACCCACTACCTAATCACCAGGTGTCTACAAGGGAGAATACCCTGCCTGAGCTCTTGCTTCCGCTCCTCCCGCCTCAACGCCCTCTTTAGGCACAACGACCTGATCAGGAAACAAATAAAGCCGTGTTCGCTATCAGCATACTGGTAAAAAAACTCTTTCATTTGTCAGCTTTTATTGATAATATGCCGCGCATGGCTTGGAATCTGCAACACATATTTATTCCTCCACCCATCATGGGTGTGACGATCAATACCGTGGTTCTCCACCCGGCCGTAAGATCGTTCATTTTTATCCTGATTGCGCTTGTGCTGATCATGGGGACGTTCGTTTTCCTCTCCCGTAAATACAGTTTTACCGGCGCCTTCAGAAAAGCCGCCGTCCTCACCTTTTTTATATCCGGCCTCGCCTACGCGATTCATGCGGATATCGGGTGGACAACCTGGCTTACCCGTGATTTCCAAACCTACGGCGGACTCGGAACGGATGAAAAGCTCCTGCGCATGGAAGGCGGACTCTATGACTTTGCCCGCCGAGCGAGGAGCATCCTCCCGGAAACGTACCAGATCTATTCCACTGATGTCGCCTTCCAGTGGAGAACGGAATATTTTCTCCTCCCCAAACGATATAAAGAAAATGCGCAATTCATTGTCGTGATCGCTGACGAATCCTCGCGGTATGACCCGGCGAAACGCCAATTCACGCGGGACAAGGTGAAGATCGAAGACGTTGACATGGTATCCAACTACGCGAGGAACGCTTACATCTTGAGGCGCAGGCAATGATTCCCGTACTTATCGCGATAGGCATAACCTGGTTGCTCGGTCTGTGCGTCGTCACGGTCCTGCTCCGTGGTGAAGGGGACACCACTCTCCTGGAGCGTCTCTGCTTTGCCTATCCGCTCGGTTCCGGACTCATTGCCTTTCAACTATTCTATATGGGCCTTCTCCGCATTCCGCTCACCCAGATACATGCCACCGTTCCCGTCGTCATCGAAATCATTGCCCTGGTCCTTTGGCTCAGAAAGAAAAACATCACGCTCTTCCCAAGGCCTTCCGCGGGATTGATTCGGGAAATCGCTTCCCCCGAGACCCCCTTGCTGAAAAAAGCAGCACTCGGGGTCCTTGCCGCATGGGTGGCGGTCAAACTCGGGTCCGTTTTCTTCGAGACGTATTTGAGGCCGATCTACGCGTGGGATGCGTGGGCTCACTGGAGCATTGCCGCAAAAGAGTTCTACTATGCCCAGAATCTGATGCTTGATCTGCCGGAAGCCGAATTTTTCGGCAAGGGTGTCGCAGCGCGTTACATTTCGAATCCCCTGCACAACCCGTTATCGCAGGTCTGGCTCGGTCTTTGGGCGGGCTCGTTTGACGAGGTGCTGGTAAAGCTGTGGAGTCCCGTTTACCTGCTCTGCACAGCGGTCTATCTTTACTGCATCGCATGCCGCGAGGCGGGCCGCCTTGCCGCGCTCGGAATCACGGTGATCTTCATAAGCTCTCCCCTCATGTCCTATCACGCCACCGAAGTCTACAGCGATTTCCCCTTGGGGGTCCATATTTTTTTCGCGGTGGCGGCTTTCCTGAGCGCAATGAGGGGTGTTCAGGGGTTCTGGCCCCTGGTAGGAATATTCTCAGCTCAAGCGCTTTTCACGAAAAACGAAGCACCGGGCATGATAATCCCCTTGCTCATTTCGGCCATGATATATATTTGGACGAACAGGGCACGGATACCCGCGCTGAAATCATTTGCTTCACTGATCGTTCCGTTTTCGTTGATCGTTCCCTGGCTTGTGTTCAAGCAGGTAAACGCGCTTTCCCTTATTCATGACGATCAAACATTCGCTCTTCAGTATCAACCGGCGGTCGTCAGTCAGTTCCTTCATGAAGTCCTTACGCTCCAAAGTTTCAATGTTTTTTTGATCCTCCTGCCGCTTTTGATCGTGGTTAAAGTCCGCCTATCGAGAGAAATAGCGCACCTCCTCGTCCCGGTTGTTTGTTATGCGGCGTTTTTCGTGGTGGTTTTTTCATTTATTCCGGGATACTATCAGTGGGCCTTCAACAGCGTCCAATTCTATCGAAATACCCTGACCTTTTACCCCGCGATCGGTCTGCTGACGACACTGCTGCTGTCCGCATTGGTGATGGAATCAAACCACACCGCAGTTGCACAAGTGAAGCCCCGGTTACACCGCAAAGTATCGAAAAGGCTATCCCGTAGTAACCGTTCCGGCACATAAAGCTCCCGTCCAAACAATACGATGCGCGTATCGTGCGGATGTTGAGAAGGTCAGGCGTGCCCCTGTCGGGATCGTGCATGCGCGTTGCAGAGGAGAGTAAATATCATGGGCCAGGCGCCAGTGTTCAAATGTTTTAATTGCGGATCCGATCGCAGTAAAGTCAAATATAGTTTTAAAGAGGATGCTACCAGGATCATTCAATGCGACCTTTGCGGTGTCATGGTATTAGATCCCCTCCCGACCGAGGAAGCACTGAAGGCAGTATATAACGATGTGTATTTCAGCAATGACAAGCTCATAGAGTCAAGCAACCAAAACCGCAATATTTACGGATATGCCGACTACATCGCGGAAAGAATAAACAAACAGCGTGGGTATAAAGTTATTTTCGAAAAAACTCAGAGATTGCTGATCGCATCCGAAAACCCTCCTACCTTGCTTGATTACGGCTGCGGGTTGGGGTTTTTTATGGATTCCGCGTATGACTACGGCTTTAACGTCAATGGAATAGAATTCAATCCCTATGCGTTGAATTATATTAAGCAGCGATACTCATACAAGGTGTCTTCGCCGGAAGAGTTCCAAACATTGACGAACAAGTATGATGTGGTGACACTCTTCGATGTTATAGAACATCTGAGAAACCCGCTTCAAATGCTCGATGCAATAACGGCAAGGGTCAATGATAACGGTTTGCTGATCATATCGACGCCGGATTCGGAAAGCACCACATCAAAAATGCTCGGCAACAAGCTTGAAGATTTCAGAAGGACCCGCGAACATTTGTATTTTTTTTCGAGAAGAAATCTGCCGTCTATCCTTATGAGATACGGTTACGATATCCTGGAGATCTCAAGCTGCGGACACTCATTTGAATTGAACCATCTCGTTAAAAGAATCAGTACTTCATTCCCGATAGCAGCGAGCCTCTTCGGTTTCTTTTTGAAAATACTTCCCTTCCTCGGCAGGGTCACGGTTTACATTAATCCGTTAACCAAATTCATTATATATGCCCGCAAGCGAAATGAAATTACCGCGGTCAAAAAAGAGCAAAAAAAGCTGTCCGTCGTTATCCCCGCATTCAATGAGCAGCTGTATATTAAAAAAATAATAGAGAAGCTGTCTGCCCTTGATATAGGCATGCAGAAGGAACTCATCATTGTCAACGATGGCTCAACCGACGGTACGCACGATATCCTGCAGAAATATTCGTCAGCAGAAAACATTAAGGTCCTGCATAAAAAAAATGAGGGCAAGGGGTCCGCTGTGGCGATGGGCATCGCCGTGTCTACCGGCGATTATGTCCTTATTCAGGACGCTGATCTGGAATATAATCCCGACGATATCCCTCTCTTGCTGGATGCCATGATCAAGACCGGTGCGAATGTCGTTTATGGGACGAGGTATCGGGGGAGTTACCGCAAAACAGGTTATTTTATTAACACCCTGGCCAATAATTTTCTGACGCTCATGTCGAACATCATTAATAACAACAACCTGACGGACATGGAGACGGGGTATAAATTATTCAACGGGAACCTTATCCGGTCAATAAAGATCAGCTCGAAGGGATTTGATTTCGAGCCGGAAATTACCTGCAAGATAAGCCGGTATAAAACAGCCATCTATGAAGTTCCCGTAACATACAATGCGAGGACGTATTATGAGGGGAAGAAAATACGATTCAAAGATGGAGTGCTGGCTATTATTGCATTGATCAAGTATGGAATCCTTCGTTTCCATTAGCGGCATTTCCGGCTTTCGATATTCACCGCCCATCGTACAACATGATGAACATAAAATGATGTCAAGGAATGGAAGTTCCAATAATAAAAAGAGCCCCTCGGCAAGGGCTCTTTTTATTTGAGAAGAGGAAAAAAGAGGAAACTGAAGTACAATTCGCCTTTTATATCTTATCCAGCGCCTGCTTCAGATCGAAGATCAGATCGTCAACATCTTCCAACCCCAGCGCCAGCCGCACGAGGTTGTCCACCATCCCGATGTTCTTGCGGTACTCTTCCGAATAATCAAAGAACGACATGGCCCACATCTGCGTGACCAGGCTTTCGCTGCCGCCGAGGCTCGGCGTGATCAGGAAGAGCTAAAGGGTATAGAAATGTTCACCTTGCCTAACAGCTTTCAAACATAGATGCGTGGGGTTTCACAAAGTAGCGTTCAGTCCAGCCTACAAGCTGCGAATCATACTTCGGCTGCGCAGCTCAAAAACTTTAATCAATTTTTCTTGCCCCTGTCGGCCAAGTAGCGTATTCTTTGCTTCATGGGGAGAACTGGAAAGCATTGAGTGTATGAGCGTCCCCGAGTCGGTCACCAGAAAAAGTGAAAGCGGATTAAGCGCCTATGATCAGGTCATGGAAACCAGGAACACTTAGCGTTTTGTTGTCAATGTTGCTGGTGCTTATTATCTGCGCCGGATCTGCACCCCACCAGAAGACGCTACGGACCCCAAACGTTACGAACGAAGTCAAATCAGAAAAAGCAGGCGGTTCTCCGCGCAAAACTGTATCACTAAAACCTACATCGGCAAATCGCATTCTCGTGCGATTCAAGGACGCCGCCCCGGGAACCGCGGTCGCCGCGGCCCATGCTGCCGCCCGATCGAACGTGGTAAAGAAGTTCCGGGTCGTAAAGAACCTGCATCTTGTCAGGCCGAAAACCAACGTGTCGCTTGACCAGGCACTGGAATCCTATCGAAAGGACCCCGACGTTCTGTACGCCGAACAGGACTATGCCGTTCATGCGCACCGAACGCCGAATGACCCCTCCTTTAGCGCCCAGTGGGGCCTTCTAAACACGGGACAGAACAGCGGCACGCCCGGCGCCGACATGCATGCCGTTGCGGCCTGGGACTTTACCACGGGCAGCAGCGACGTCGTCGTGGCGGTGCTCGACACCGGTGTCGATTACAACCACCCGGACCTGGCCGCCAATATGTGGCGCAATACCGTTGATTGCAATCAGGACGGCGTGGACGATGACGGGAACGGCTACATCGACGACTGCCACGGGATCGATGCCTTCAATTTCGACAACGATCCCATGGATGATTTTGACCACGGCACGCACGTCGCCGGCATCATCGGCGCTGCCGGGGATAACGGGGCGGGCATAACCGGGCTGAACTGGTCGGTGAAGATATTGCCCTGCAAGTTCATGAACGAAAACGGCGGGGGCTACATATCCGGCGCGATCGAATGCCTGCAGTACGTGCAGGACAGGAAAGACCGGGGAGACAACATCGTCGCCACCAATAACAGCTGGGGCGGGTTCTCGTACTCGCAGTCGCTCCGGGACGCGATCGCGGCAAACGGTCAGCACGGCATACTCTTCGTCACCTCAGCCGGCAATGCGACGCATGAGATCGACTGGTATGCCGAATTTCCCGCAAGCTATCAACTTCCCAATCTGATAACCGTTGCAGCCACCAACTGGTACGACAACCTGTCGTATTATTCGAATGATGGACGGCATACCGTCCATGTTTCAGCGCCGGGCAGCGGTATTTTGAGCACCACCATCGGGAATACCTACCAGGTCTTCAGCGGCACGTCCATGGCAGCGCCGCAGGTGACCGGGCTTGCCGCGCTCCTGAAAGCGCAGGACCCGGCCCGCGATTGGATCGCGATCAAGAACCTGATCCTCTCGAGCGGCGATGTCCTGCCGCCCCTTCAGAATACGATCACGGGCAAGAGGATCAATGCACATAGCGCGTTGTCCTGCGCCGACATGGTCACCCGGTCCCGTCTGGCCCCGGTCGGCAGGGCGATCAGCGGCGTAAGCGGAAACGCGATCGACCTTTCGGTCCTCAACATCAACTGCGCTGCTCCGAACGGCGAGGTCTCGGTCACGGTAAATCCGGGGGGAGCTGTCATTCCGCTTCTTGACGACGGACGCGGTCCGGACCAGGCTGCAGGCGACGGGGTCTATTCAGCCCGATGGACGCCGTCAGCGGCCGGCGCCTACACCCTTGATTTTCCCGACAGCGACAAAGTCGATGTCCTTGTCCTCCCGGACCAGCATCCCGCGCGGTTCATCTATCAGACCGACTATCAGCTCGGGCACACCTCGCACGAGGCTGTTGCGATCGGAGATGTGGATGGCGACGGGATAAACGACGTTGTGGCGACCACCGGGACCTTTTTTGATCCGGAAAACGATTACAAGCTGCACGTGTTCATTCAGGATGACGCCGGAGCGCTTGTATCGGCCGTCAGCTATTCAACCGGACACCAGCCGGCTCTGTATTACAACCCGAAGCTGACCACCGTCGGTATCGGCGATGTGAATAGCGACAACAGAAACGATGTGGTGGTCGGCAGTTTCGGCGGCACAGACTATTCGGACGATAATTTCATCGGTGTTTTTTTTCAGAACCTGGACGGCACCCTGGCCCCGATGATCGAATATCCCACCGATGATTCCTACATCATCAAGATCGCTGATGTGAACCAGGACGGTCTTCCCGATATCGTGGGCATGGGGATCGGCGAGAGCGTCGATACCGCGACGATCACTGTGCTGCTGCAGAAGGCGAGCGGACTGGATCCGCCGGTCAGGCAGACCGTTCCACTCGGATGCGGCACCGGGTCCGGTAATCTTGAGATAGCCGACATTGACAGCGACGGGTTGAACGATATCATTACCACGGGAGGCACCGGCATCAACCTCCTGTATCAGGCCCCTGACCACACATTCAGCTTACCTGCCTGCATCGGGACGCGGATGGCAGTGGTGCGTGATATAGCGGTCGCCGATATCGATGGCGACGACAGGCGGGACCTCGTCGCCGTGTTCGGAGGCAATGCCGGTATTGCCGACCCCTATGTCGCGATCTTCCTGCAGAGCGGGACAGGCCCGTTGATGGCCCCGGAAATATATCCCGCGTACGACGTGCCGTCAAATCTGAAGATCGCCGACGTGGACGGAGACGGCAGAAAAGACCTGATCGTAGCGCACAACGGTTTCAACGCTTTGAGCCTTTATATCCAGTCCCCGAACGGATCGTTTTTCCCGTATGTCCTTTTCCCGATGGCGTCCCAGAACGCAAATCCCCAGGCAATGGACGTCGGCGACATCAACAGCGACGGAAGACCGGACGCAGCGTTTATCGACGTGAACGGGGGACTGGTCGTCATGCGGAACAGCGACTCAGCCGGCGACAGCGAGGACCTGAATATCCTGGTCGGGGGATCGGGAACAGGGACCATCACGAGCGTTCCTGACGGCATAAATTGCGGCACGACCTGCGCGGCACTGTTCCCCATCGCTTCCTACGTGACGCTGAAAGCGACTCCCGCGCCCGGCTCCGTCTTTGACGGATGGCGATACGGCTGGGGCGGAGGCAGGGATAACAGAGACGGCACCTGCACGGTAAATACCTCGTATCTGCATGTCATCCAGGCGAATTTCGAGCCGGCGAGCACCACCCTTGCGGTAAACAGATCCGGGGACGGATCGGGCACGGTGACGAGCACTCCCTGGGGCATCAACTGCGGCCCTGACTGCGCGGAGGATTACACCGGTTACAGCGATCGCCCCGTGGTGATCGCCTTGTCGGCCGTGCCGGATGCGGATTCGGCATTTGTCAGGTGGATCGACGACTATCAAAACTGCAGCTACGATCCGCAATGCGACGTAGCGCCGTACGGCGACGTGGCGCTCACCGCCGTATTCGGGAAAAAGGCGACGGTCACGGTGACCACGACAGGCACGGGGTCCGGCTCCGTTGTCGGCAATTTCCCCGGCATCGACTGCGGCTCCAACTGCAGCGCCATGTACGGCGACGGCACGCAGCTCATCTTGTATGCTGCCCCGAGCGAAGGCTCCACCTTCTCGGGTTGGGGCGGCGCATGCAGCGGCGCCGAAAGCTGTACCCTGGTGGTAAATGGAAATGCGGCGGTCACGGCCCGCTTTGATCTTCCGGGCGGAGCGGGCGGCGGAGCCATCGGCGGCGGGGGAAAGAAGAGCGGGTGCTTCATTGCAACTGCCGCCTATGGCAGCGACATGGCTGCAGAGGTAAAAGTATTGAGGAAGTTTAGAGACGATGTGCTTCTGAACAGCATGTTCGGGAGAGCGTTCGTAAAATTTTATTATCGGTATTCGCCCCCGATCGCGGATTACATTGCCGCGAACGAGATTGCCAGGTTTTTCACGCGCATGGCATTGAGGCCCCTTGTTTACGGTATTAAGTATCCACTCGTCTCTGCCGCGGTAATCCTGATGCCGCTTATGCTCATGGGCGTTTTAGGAAGGAAAGGACTGCGAAAATTGCGGCAGATAGTTTAGCGTTCGGTATCAGGTACAATAAAGGATCCGGAAAATAGAAAAGCCCCCGAAAGAAGGGGGCTTTTTTTATTCATCACAGAAGCTGCAACCGAAGCACGACTCGCTGTTTAGATCTTATCCAGCGCCTGCTTCAGATCAAAGATCAGATCGTCCACATCCTCAAGGCCCAGTGCCAGCCGCACGAGGTTGTCCACCATGCCGATGTTCTTGCGGTATTCTTCCGAATAATCAAAGAACGACATGGCCCACATCTGCGTGACCAGGCTTTCGCTGCCGCCGAGGCTCGGCGTGATCAGGAAGAGCTCCAGCGCGTCGATGAACTGCCGCGTTTCCTTGTTGCCGCCCTTCACCAGGAAGCTGATGACGCTGCCGAAGCCTTTCATCTGCTCCATGCCGAGTTTGTGGTCCGGGTGCGACTTGAGCGCCGGGTACCAGACCTTTTCGATCTTGGGATGGGCTTCCAGCATCTGGGCGACGGCGAGGCCGGCCTTGTTATGGTGCTCCATGCGCATGCCGAAGGTCTTTAAGCCCCGCTCCAGCAGGAAGCAGGTGAGCGGACCCGGGGTGGCGCCCATCATGCGCTGCATCTTGTACAGGTCGGTCATGAGCGCGTTGGAGCCGAGGCAGACGCCTGCCATGAGGTCGTTGTGGCCGCCCAGGTACTTGGTCGCCGAGTGGATGACCACGTCCACGCCCATCTCGATGGGCTTGATGTTGTAAGGCGTTGCCAGCGTGGCGTCGATGATGGTCAGGACCTTCTTCGCCTTGGCGACCTTTACGATGGCCGGGATGTCGAGCACGCGGAGATAAGGGTTCGTGGGCGACTCGGTGAAGATGATGTTGGTGTTCGGCTTTATGGCCTTTTCAATGGCCTCGGCCGTGGGGTCCACGATGGAATTGTCCATGCCGAACTTGCCGAGGAAGTTGATGGCGAAGTCGCGCGTCTGGCGGTAGCAGTCGCTGGTAAAAATGATGTGGCCGCCGGGCTTCATGAAGGTCATGATGGCGAGCAGCACCGCTGCCATGCCCGAGGAATAGAGCACGGCGCGCTCGGCGCCTTCGATGGCGGCAAGCTTGCGCTCCGTCTCGATCTGGGTGGGGTTGCCGTAGCGGGCGTACTCATGCTCGCGGGTCACTTTGCCCTGGCTCTTGGCGCGCATGAAATCTTCGACCTCGTCAGCAGTGTCGAAGTAGTAGTTGGAAGTATGCATGATCGGCGTCGAGACCGCGTGATGCGCCTTGGGAAGGCGGCCGTTGCCGTGGATCGCGAGCGTGGAGGGTTTCCAGTTCTTTGCGTTCGTGTTCTTGTTAGACATTCTGTTCTCTCCTCTTCTTCAGGGCGTTCGTAAGCGCTTTCTTGACAGCATCGACATTTGCGGCCACTTCTATGGGTTTATTGGCATACTGGCTCGGGAAGCCGAGCTTCTCTTCATGATAGTTGACCTTGAAGTCCGTGAACTTGAGCCCGTGGGCCGTGGAGATGACGACCACATGTTCGGACCGGTCGATCTTGCCTGCCTTGATGAGCTTGATCATGGCTGCCAGGGCAACGCCGGTGTGGGGGCAGTTGAACATGCCCGTGCGGTCGCCCAGCGCGGCCGCGTCGGACAGCTCCTGCTCGGTGGCATCCATGACCATGCCGTCGAACTGCTTGATCGTGCGGATCGCCTTCTCGTAGCTCACGGGGTCGCCGATCTGGATGGCGCTGGCCAGCGTTTTTTTGGCCACCATGGGCTCGAAGGACGCGAAGTTTTTAAGATAAGAGCGGTAGAGCGGGTTGGCATTTTCCGCCTGGGCCACGACGATCCTCGGCAGCTTGGTGATAAGGCCCAGGTCGCGCATCATGAGGAGCCCCGAACCGAGGGCAGAAACGTTCCCCAGGTTGCCGCCCGGGATGACGATGACGTCCGGCACCTGCCAGTCGAATTGCTGTACGATCTCGATGCCCACGGTCTTCTGGCCTTCGATGCGGAGCGAGTTCATGGAATTGGCAAGATAGATGGTCTCGTCCTTGGTGATCTCGCGGATGACCTTCATGCAGCCGTCGAAGTCCGTGTCCAGCGACAGCACCAGCGCGCCGTTGGCGATCGGCTGGACGAGCTGGGCCATGGAGATCTTGCCTTTCGGCAGAAGCACGATGGACTGGATGCCGGCTGCGGCGCAGTAGACCGCCAGCGCGGCCGACGTGTCGCCGGTGGAGGCGCAGGCAACTGCCTGGATGGGCGCGCCTTCGCTGATCATTTGCTTGACCTGCGACACCAGCACGGTCATGCCGAGGTCCTTGAAGGAGCCGCTGTGAGAGTTGCCGCAGAGCTTCACCCAGAGGTTGTCCACGCCGACCAGTTTGCCGAACCGCTCGGCCCAGAACAGGTTGGATCCACCCTCATAGAGCGAGACGATGTTGTCGTCGTCGATCTGCGGCAGGACCCATTCCTTCTTGCCCCAGATGCCCGAGCCATAGGGCCACTGGGTGGACTTGTAGCGGTCCTCGAAGAGCTTCATCCATGCCAGGGGGCTGCGGTGCGCCAGGGCCTTCATGTCGTGCTTCACTTCGAGAAGGGAATCGCAGGTCTTGCAGCGGTAGACGATCTTGTTCAGCGGATAGGTCTCGTTGCACTTTTCATTGATACATTGGAACCAGGCACTGTATGACATGGTTTTATCCTCGGTTGTCTGTATTTCACCGGCAGGGTCAAGCATCGCGGCCGGCAGCGCAAAGAGGGAACTGGTGAAGAAGTACCGGAAACAGCGTGAAATATAGCACAGTGGCAAGCCAATAATCAATGCAAAAAAGGCTGTAAATCAGGGTTCAGGGTCCGGGGTCCAGGGTCCAGGGGGGAGGGGCAGGGTCCGGGGTACAGGGTACGGACAAGGGCATGAGGGAAGGGCAGGGAAGATCTTAGGGCAAAATCATTTGACAGGCAATGTGGTGCATGTTATACATTGCCATGCAGAAACGGCCATTGGGCAACTCCGATCTCTCTTTTACAGCCGTGGGTTACGGCGCCTGGGCCATCGGCGGCGCTGGATGGGAATATGCCTGGGGGCCGCAGAACGACGACGATTCGGTTGCGGCGATCTTGAAAAGCCTGGAGATCGGCGTCAACTGGATCGATACGGCCGCGGTCTATGGCCTGGGCCACTCCGAAGAGATCGTGGCGCGGGCGCTCGATGGCTGGACAGGCAAACGGCCCTATGTTTTCACTAAAGGCGGACTACGCTGGGACCGGCAGGGCAAGGTCCACCGCTCGCTCACGGCCGACTCGGTACGGCAGGAATGCGAGGACAGCCTGCGCAGGCTTCGCGTTGACGCCATCGATCTGTACCAGATCCACTGGCCTCCCGAGGACGACGGTTCGACGCTTGAAGAAGGGTGGTCCACCCTTGCAAAGCTCAAGCAGGAAGGCAAGGTGCGCTGGATCGGCCTGTCCAACTTCAAAGTAGAGCAGATGAAACGTGCGCAGGCCGTTGAGCCGATCACCTCGCTGCAGCCTCCTTATTCGCTGGTGCGGCGGGGCGTGGAAGCGGAGATCCTCCCTTTTTGTAAAAAGGAAGGGATCGGCGTGATCGTGTACGCGCCCATGTCATCGGGGCTGCTTACGGGCGCCATGACCCGCGAACGTGCAGCAAGCCTTCCTGCTGATGATTGGCGGAGCCGGAGCCCTGAATTCAATGAGCCCAACCTTACCCGGAACCTTGCGCTGGTGGAGCGTTTGCGCAGCATCGGAAAACGGCACGGCCGTTCCCCGGGCGAGGTGGCCATCGCCTGGACGCTCAGCAATCCTGCCGTGACCGGCGCGATCGTGGGAGCGCGGAGCGCGGCGCAAGCCGAGGGCGTGATGCGCGCTGCAGAGCTTCGGTTAAGCAACGAAGAACTGAACGAGATCGAAGGGAAGTCCCCGGAACGTTAGGTTCGAACCACCTCCCCTAACCCCTGTTACATCTTCCCTCACCCCTGCCCCTCTCCCCCAGTGGGAGAGGGAAAAAGGGAGAGGGGGCTCCGTTTTTCGAGGGGAAACAAAAGAGTCCCTCCCCTTACCAAGGGGAGGTTAGGTGGGGTGATTTAAGTTGAATTGCATCACTACCCTGGTTAAACACTATTACAGTCCATCACTCAAAAGGAGCCATACATGGATCTCTGCCCCTGCGGTTCAAACATTATCTACGATACCTGCTGCCGTCCGCTGATCAAGGGAGAACAGCCGGCAAAGACGGCCGAGCAGCTCATGCGCTCCCGGTACAGCGCTTATGTGAAGAAGGAGATGGACTATCTAGCCTCGTCGCTCCATCCTGACCACCGGGCCGATTATGATGAAAAGAGCAGCCGCGAATGGGCGGAGCGGGCCCAGTGGCACGGGTTCGAGATCGTCAAAACGTCCCAGGGCGGTACTGATGACCGTGAAGGCCAGGTGGAGTTCGTCGCATCCTATACCGAGAGCGGCGTCAGAACGGACCACCATGAACTGTCGTCATTCAAGAAAGAGGGCGACACGTGGTACTTTACCACTGGAAAGAACCTGCCGCCGAAGCAGGTTGTGAACACCGCTCCCAAGGTCGGTCGGAACGACCCTTGCTCGTGCGGCAGCGGAAAAAAATCGAAAAAGTGCTGCGGGAAGTGATTTGATTGCGGATTTCGGATTGTGGATTGCGGAATGAACATCGGATATCAATAAGTCATGCAGGGAGAAGGAATTTTAAGATGCAGAAAAAAAACTTTGAGCAGATCAAGCAGGAGTTCCATAAGCGCCAGGCCAATCAGATAATCGCCATTGCGATCGCACTGTTCGTCGTTATGCTCTGCGCTGTTATGTACAAGCGGCCCGGAGTGCTGGGAGAATATTCAAAGGCCTCGCTCTTCGCCGTGCAGATTGTGACCATCGCGTCGTTCATGGTTTATACTTCCTACAACTGGCGATGCCCTGTTTGCAGCAAGTCGCTGGGGACGGATATCAACAAACGCGGCTGCAAAAAGTGCAAGACCCGGCTGCGCTGAACCCTCGCCAAGAGCAATCCTAAAAACGGCATTTGCCACGGATAAATTCGGATAAGGGGCGGATAAAGGCGGATTAGGCTTTTCATACGTGGTTCACCCGGCCGGCGACTGTTATTTCTTGGGTTTATCCGCAGTTATCCGACGTTAATCCGCTTCTTCCGTGTACAAAAGGTTTTTTAGACATAAGAGGCCGCAGGCCATGAACATTCAGAAAAACTCCACTACTGTCTATTCCACCGAACACGGCAGGATGTGCCCCGGCTGCGGTAAACCAGCCACGGGCTGCTCCTGCAGCAAAAAGAACAAGGCTCCCCGGGTTGACGGGATCGTGCGGGTCGGCAGGGAAACAAAGGGCCGCAAGGGCAAGGGCGTGACCGTGATCACCGGCGTTCCGCTGGACAGCGACGGGCTCCGGGAACTGGCAAAACAGCTCAAGCAGAAATGCGGCACCGGCGGGACGGTCAAGGACGGCATTATCGAGATCCAGGGAGACCAGCGGGAGCAGCTGGTCGAAGTGCTGACAAAACAGGGTTACACAGTGAAAACTATCGGCGGGTAAGGCCTGACCGCGGATGAGCAGACCGAAACAAACTCTTCTTTAAATATCCTCTTCGCTATTTCCCTAATACGGACAAATCGAAACCTAAAGGCGTCTCTCGCAAAGGGCGCAAAGTACGCCAAGAAAAGCTTAAACCACGGCTTGCTTTTGGTTTTAAACCCACAAAAGATTTTGATTCAAGGTTCCCTTTGCGACCTTTGCGTCTTTGCGAGAGACGATTTTGACGTTGATTTGTCGAGGGATCAACTGCTACGGGCTCTTCAAGACGGTCAGCTCAATATGCACTGTGCTGTTCTGGTCCGCCATCCAGACCTGTCCGTCCTGGATCGTGAACTGGAGTTTCATCGAGCGCTGCGCCATTTTTTCCATGGCCTGGGCGGCGGCCGCGGGCAGGTTGACCACGGTCAGGTTCTTGACCCGTTCGAGCCTGGGGCCGACCTGGTCCCACCAGACCTTGGCGCTGTGCCCGCTGTAGGTATAGACGAACACCTGCCGCGCCCGGCCGCAGGCCTTGAGCATGCGTTTCTCGTCGGGCTGGCCGATGTCGATCCAGACCTGGATGCTGCCGGTCAGGTCGTTCTGCCAGAGGTCGGGTTCGTCGTCGGTGGTCAGGCGGTTGGCAAAGGCGAGCGAGTCGCTTGCGTGGAGGGCGAAGGCGAGCAGCCGCATCATCATGCGCTCATCGTTCTCCGAAGGGTGGCGGGCGATGGTGACTGAGTGGTCCTGGTAGTAGCTGCGGCCCATGTCGGAGACCTGCAGGTCGGCTTTAAAGATCGTTGCTTTCAGTGCCATAGGACCACATTTGCTTTCACCAGGTGCTTTGGTCCTGGAAGAGAGGACCGCTTATCGCGGTTCCTGTGCGCTACATCTTCGAAGCGACAAGTTTTGCTATTGCAGTGAGCTGGTCCATTTTTAAAACGGTCTTTGTTTTGTCCTTCGCTTCGACATGGGTGGTCACGATCGCATAATATTTCCCCTTGAGGAAGTTGATCGAGAACTGCGGGTCAAAGGCCGGGCTGGAGAACGCTTCTTCGCCCACGCCCGGTATTGACGCCTTGACGTAGCCACCGTCGGCTTTCATGGCCGCGAACACATAAGAGGGGCGGAACTGGATCATGAGGAGCGGTTTGTCATCGCTTTGAAGGAAGTTTAGATCGCCGTTCCTGAACTTGTTCAGCTTTTCGCGGGGGACCTGTTTTACTCCCTTCAGTCCCGTGATCTTTTCCACATCAGCGGCATTGATGACATGGTCGAACTGGCCTTCTGCGTAGACCGTAGCGGACAGGCCTGCTATGATCGCCAAAGAAATCACCGCGAGAAAAAACTTTTTCATGTTTCCAAACCTCCTTAGAGTAGGTATTCCGCGCGTATTTTTCCGGATCAATAAAAAGTTGGGCAAATATAGCAAATATAGCGGTGTGGGTCAATATAAATGGTGTGCCAGGGGCATAATTCACGGATAAGCCTGCGGCGCGGGAAGGGTTTGCGGGCATTTCCACGGTCAATTTCGCCTTGACTAACATCCGGTCATGCGTGATAATCAACACCCGACGAGCATAATTCCTGAGGCAAAAATATTTTCTCGCAAAGACGCAAAGCTCGCAAAGAAAGGCCATCCCTCTGGGTTAAGGAGCCAGGCTTAACGATTTCCTTTGCGCCCTTTGCGGCTTTGCGAGAGACGCCTTTTACTTTAGACTTTTGGTTCCCTAGGAGCACGGCACGTTATGAAGACCAGTGATAAGAAAAAAGATCCAATGCAGTGGCAGAACGAGGTAAAACGCGTGGCAGCGGGCATCCGGAGGCGCGTGCTGGACCACACGATCAGGAACAACGGCGGGTACCTCTCCCAGGCCTGTTCTTCGGCCGAGATGCTGGCCACGCTCTACGTCAAGGTGATGGACCTGGAGAAGATCGATACGCCGCTCGTGCCCAAGCCCTTCCCCGGCGTGCCCGGCCCGGGCAATCCTCATTATTTTACCGGCGCATCTTTTAACGGCCCGGGCAAGGACCGCGACCGCTTCTTTCTCTCTCCTGCCCAGTACGCCCTGGTCCTGTATGCTACGCTGATCGAGACCGGCCGCATGGCGGAAGAGGGCCTGCTCCAGTTCAACAAGGACGGAAGTTCGGTCGAGATGATCGGCGCTGAACACTCGCCGGGCATGGAGTCCATGACCGGCTCGCTCGGTCAGGGCATCAGCCAGGCTGCAGGCACGGCCCTGGCGCGCAAAAGGAACAAGGAAAAAGGCAGGGTCATTCTGTTCATGTCCGACGGCGAGTTCCAGATCGGCCAGACCTGGGAAGCGCTCCAGTCCATGTCTCATCACATGCTCGACAATATGATCATCTACGTTGACGTGAACGGGTTCCAGTGCGACGGCAAGATGTGCAATGTCATGGACATCGAACCGCTGGACAAGCGGCTCGAGGCGTTCGGCGCGCGCGTGTTCCGCGTGAACGGCCATGACCTCAAGCGCCTGGCAGAGGTCGGCGAGCTGACACCGGACGGACGGCCCGTAGTCGTGCTCTGCGACACCGATGCGGCGCGGGGGCTTGACGTGCTGAAGTCCCGTGCGCCGAAGATGCATTATGTCCGGTTCACGAGCGAAGAGGAAAAAAACCGTTATATTGCCGCCTACGCGGAACTGTCCGGTGAACAGGCAACTTATGCGCAGCTCAGGAAGCTTGAAACAAAAACAGCAACCGGCCCCGAGATCGTGACCCGGGTGCATGCGAAGAACCTTGTCCGATGGGCAGCGGACAAACCGAACGTGCTGGTGCTGTCGGCCGACCTCACGAGCTCCACGGAGATCGATCTATTCCGCGATACCTATCCTGACCGCTTCCTGTCCATGGGCATTGCCGAACAGAACATGCTGAGCTTTGCCGGCGGGCTCGCGCGGGAGGGTTTCATCCCCTTTGTGCACACCTTTGCGGTCTTCATCTACCGCCGCGCCTATGACCAGATCGCCATGTCCGTGGCCTATCCCAATCTGCCGGTCCGGATGATCGGGTTTCTTCCGGGCATCACCACGCCGGGCGGCGCGACCCATCAGGCCATTGAGGACATCGCGATCATGCGCTCGCTTCCGAACATGACCGTGCTGGAGTGCGGGGACGCAACCGAGGTGGAAACCGTGCTCGACGTTATGGAGAAGATCGACGGGCCGGTCTATGTGAGGATGCTGCGGGGCGAGATGCCGCGTTTATTCGAGCGTTCCGAGCCCATGCAGCTCGGCAAGGCAAGGGTGCTGTCCCAGGGCGACGACGTGACGATCCTGACCAGCGGCATCATGACCGAGGAGGCCATGCGGGCCATACAGGTGCTTAAAAAACGCGGCTTGTCAATTCAGCACATGCATATCTCCACGTTAAAGCCGTTCAATGACCAGTCTGTTCTTGCCGCCATCGCAGGTTCGCGCTCCGGCGTGATCACCATGGAGAACCACACCATCATCGGCGGACTGGGATCGATCATTGCGGAACAGATGGCGGAGGCAGGCATGGCAAAGAAGCTCGCGCGCATGGGGCTCAGAGACACCTTCAGCCACGGGGCGAGCAAACAGTATCTCTTGAAGGAACACGGCATGGATGCTCTTTCTCTGGTCAGCGCGGTAGAGGCGATGACCGGGCAGAAGTTCGGTATCTCTGAAGACGAACTCGCGAAGGCGCATATCACCGCAGTACACAGCATGGCAAAAGCGGAAGCGTTGTAATTTAACAAGGAGGAAATGATGCATAGAGATACTGTCGTGTCGTCAGGCATCAGCTTTGGTTCGGCGCTGGCAATAACGATCTCCTGGAGCTTGAACCATTCGGTCCTCTGGGCGATCATCCACGGACTCTTCTCGTGGTTTTATGTGATTTATTATTTGATCGTGCGGTAGCAGCGCGCGGGTGATGAGCATGAGCCGCCGGCTCCTTCACCCTCCCCTCAGTCCCCTCCCATCAAGGGAGGGGAGAATATCATGATCAGATACCCTGGTTGCTGCGGGGAGATTCATTAGAGGTGACTCTTTGTTCCAACAGATCATCGCCAACATCGAAACGAACCTCATCTTCTACCGCAGGAACCGCCTGCTTGTAGCTGCCGCGATCTTTATCGTGCTCATGCTCGGCATCACGACCCTGCCTTCGCTCTTCTTTATGAGCAGCTCAAAGCAACTGGACCAGGTGCGGACGATCGTGCAGAATATCCACAGCTTTGCCTTTGTCCTGACGGCAGGGCTCGGGCTGCTCCTAGTATCGCAGCACATCCGGGACCGTTCGGTAAAGATGGTCTTCACCAGGCCGTGCCTGCCCGAGACCTGGCTCCTGTCGAGCTTTCTCTCCGCCGCCATCGTGGCCTTTGTGCTTTACGCAGGTGCTTTCATCATCGCCGTCATCCTCTCGGCCCTCTGGGGCATCCCGTTCCCCTCGGGCATCATCTACATCTCCCTCAACGAGTACTTTCAGACCCTGAGCCTCATGGCGTACGTCACGTTCCTGTCGGTCATCTTTCACCCCGTGCTTGCGGCGCTGTTCATCCTTCTGTTCCAGGAGCAGACCTTCTATTTTCTGAAGATGCTCCTGGCAAGCGGCGTCAAGGCGGCAGGGGAAAAGTCCTTCCTGCCCTTTCTCAAGCTCCTGAAGCTCTTCGTCGATGCAGTCTATATGGTCATTCCTACGTTCAACCCCTATGCCGACAAGACCCACCAGGTCTACTCCACGCTGCGCGGTTCCGACGCGAACTGGGACTACCTCTACCCGGCAATTGCCTATGCCTTGACCGTTTCGGCGCTGTTTTATTTTCTGACCGTGCTTGTGCTGAAGAAAAAAAGGTACGTGTAGGGAAGAGATGCTTGTGTTTAAAGCGGAACACTGAAGAAAAGTTTACCGCGATGACGCGAGGTACGCGAGGACATCAAACTTAAGGTTTCTTGTTTTACTTTGCGACCTTTGCGCCTTTGCGAGAGACGTGATTGATTCTGCCTTGTTTTTCTGACCTCTTACTTAAATCGAGAATGACAAAAAAGAATATTATTCTAGCAGCAGTCTCGCTGATCGTGATCAGCATCGTTTTCGCCCGGGGACCCATTCCCCAGGACCCTTCCTATCATCTCTTTGCCGACCAGCGGACGATCCTCGGCATCCCGAACGGGATGAACGTCCTGTCCAATATCGTTTTCATCATCAGCGGCGCCTGGGGGATGGTATTCATTTTGAAGCAGGCCGGCCTGACGGCACTTCTGCTGGAGTACCTCCTGTTCTTCTGCGGCGTCTTCCTGAGCGGCATCGGCTCATGCGTTTATCATTATCATCCCGACAATATAACGCTTGTCTGGGACCGGCTGCCCATGTCCATGGCTTTTATGGCATTCCTCTCTTCGATGATCTCCGAACGGATCGACCGCAGGGCGGGAGCGATGCTGTTGGCGCCGCTTTTGGCAACGGGAGCCTTCAGCGTCGCATACTGGGCATGGAGCGAAAGCATAGGCCGTGGGGACCTCCGGTTGTATGCAGTCGTACAGTTCCTGCCTCTTATCCTGCTGCCGCTGATCCTGATCCTCTTCAAGGCAGCCCGTTCCTACAGCATTCCTGTCTGGTCGCTGGCGGTCATGTATGTGCTCTCAAAAATCCTTGAACATTTTGACCAGAGCGCTTATGCTGTAACCGGGTTCGTGAGCGGTCACACCCTGAAGCATGTTCTTGCTGCGGCAGGGACGGGGTGCATAGTAATAATGCTGTATAACAGGAAAACCGAACTAACGGACCCGCATCATGGTCACGGGCCGCAGGGGGCTGTATGAAGATAAACAGGCACAACGGGAAAAACCGCACGGTGTTGCTGCTTTGCCTCTTGCTGGCGTGGGGTCTCTGCCTTGATGTCCGCGCCGAAGAACCTGCCTGGAAGGAATATCGCACCACCGCGGCGGAGGGTAAGCTCTCCTATGATCCGAAAAGTATCGTGGTAGAAGACAGTGTGGTGGATGTGTGGAGCAGGTTCGAGCCTGTTGCAGACGGGCGTATCCGGGAAATGAAGCATTGGGTGCGCTTCGACTGCGCCCGGAAGAAAATGAAGCTGCTCAAAACCATTACCGTCCATCGTGATGGCTCAACCGTGGAACTTCCCCAGAAGAACAAGTTCGAGCCGATCGAGCCGGGGTCCAACCCTGCGGTCCTCCTTGCTCTTGTGTGCGGCGAGAAGGCCGAGCCGCCGGCAGCATCGCAAGAACCCGTTGCTCCGCCGGCAGAAAAGCCGCATCACGATGGCGAGTCTCCGGTTGCGCCTCTTCAGGCAGCTCCTCAAGAACCCGCCGCAGCACCGGCTGACAAACCGCTTACGGAAGTCCAGCCCCCCTCTCATCCGCAGCACCAGGAAGTTCCTCCTGTTGAAACGCAGCCCATTGCGCCGGTCGCCCCACTCCGGTAACTTCTCAAACTCCTGCGGTGAAACTGCTTGGCGAGCGATCAGGAATAAATGTCCTGCCGCTCTTCTGAAAAGCTCCCTCCTGAATTTATATTCTTCTGCCTGTCCCCCTTTGTTAGCCGCGATTTTCTCGATGGGAAAAACATTCACCTCTTCACTTCTGCGCATGAAATTTCATACAGGAGGGTAGCTGTCTGATTTTTCACGTAAATGCTTTCATTCTCACCTATTGCTGCAGCAGCCAGCGCAGGGAAAATCATACGATGCTGCAATGCCGCAGGCGGGCGCGCTGTAGCGTACAATTAGCAAATTCCAACGGAAATCAACTGGATGAGGACGGGCGCCCTATTCTGGCATCTGAATTGCTTTAGTGATGGTAGCATTCAGCCTGGCGGTGAACCGCGTAATCGTCAGCTCCTTCGAGACGATGAGGATAAAATTAAACAAGGATAAAATTTGTCTTGACTTATGTCATTGGAGAGGTCAAATATGGTTCCATCGTACTTTAGGGAAAAGAGCGGCGTTGACGACGCAAGGAGAGATTATAAAAATAATCAGGAATGTGATGCCGTAATTTTTACCGGCATAATAGATAGACGATACTACTTAACCATCCGCGAGGGTGGGGCGGAAAGCCTTCAGGATCTCGTTCGAGACAGCCGGGTTGCCGAAATATCTCATTGATATTCAGGCATCCGGCTTTTTTTGTTTCTGCGCTCGCACAGGGCGCGGCGGAAGCCCCGCAGTTCGTTTCACCCAAACACACGATAGACGACAATACTCAACCATTCGCGAGGATGGGGCGGAAAACCTCCAGGATCTCTCTGAGACAGCCGGGTTGCCGAAATATCACTTTTGATATGAGGCGTCCGGCTTTTTGCTTTTTTGACCAGCTCGAATGCCGGATCAGCAATGAAGGGGGGGATTCGTGATAGAGAAATATGATTTACCCAGGAACGTAAAAGGAGGCACGAAGGAACAATGAACGGAACAACGGGTTTAAAAAGATCAATAATCTATTTTTCGTGGAGGCTTAACAAATGAAGAAGAGTGTAATGAGTTTTCTACTGATGTCTGCAGTACTGATGAGCTTCGTGCTGCAGGGTTGCAGTGTCGATTCGGTGTCTACCCCGGCAGCATCGTCGCCAAGAGTTTCGGGCGTTGCAGCTTCGGGAGCGCCCATTGCCGGTGTTGTTTCACTTAAAGATTCCTCAGTGCCGGCGCAGGTGAGGGAAGGGAGATCGTTCTCTAACGGCTATTTCTCTATCAACGTGAGCGGTCTGAAGCCGCCTTTCCTCCTTAAGGTTGAGAAGGAAGGCGGAACTGCTGATACACTATATTCCCTTTCAGCACAGCAGGGCAGGACGAACATCAATCCGTTCTCTCACGCGACCGCTGACGCAGCGTTCGATGATGAAGACGGTGCTGAAGGCGATTCGCGGGATCAGTACGACAACCCCGATCCAGACAGGTACCATAGGGCCTCTGACAGGCATGGGGACATCATCGAGAAACTGCGGGAGGTGCTGGAACCCTTGTTCCTGTTGTACCAGACTTCACAGAATCCGGTCTCTGATGATTTCGATGCTGACCACACCGGCCTGGACGCACTGTTCGACGACGTTCGGATCAAATTCGTATCGCGGATGGTTGTTGTGACGAACAAATACACAGGCCGTGTGATCTTTACCGGCCCGGTCAGGAACCTCGCTTCGGGGACCTTCTACCCGGAAAACATGCCCGGCATTCCCGGACAGGTCAACGGCGCGTCGCTTTATGCCGGCAATTGCAGTTCGTGCCACGGGGCCCTTGCCGATAGCAGCAAGAAGGGGTCAACTGCCGCCGCGATCCAGGCCGCCATCGCTGCTAATACGGGCAACATGGGGTCTCTTTCCAAGCTCACCGCGTTGGAAATCCAGGCTATTGCGACCGCTTTAGCAGTGACCACACCGCCGACGACGATCGACGGAGCAGCGCTTTATGCGAGTAAGTGCAGTTCTTGTCACGACGCTCTTGCCACGAGCAGCATGCAAGGGGCAACTGCCGCCGCGATCCAGTCCGCCATCAACAACAACCAGGGCGGCATGGGATCTTTATCGACCCTTACGGCTGACCAGGTCGCGGCCATTGCCGCGGCGTTGGCAACGATAACCCCGCCACCGCCCGCGGCTTGCACCTATACCTACGATGTGTGGGGTGCGTGCCAGCCGAACGGCACACAGATCAGGGGCTTGCTGTCCTCATCTCCCGAAGGCTGCACCGGGACACCTGTTCTCACACGCTCCTGCACCTATGTGCCGCCCGTCACGGCCTGCACCTCGTTCACCTACTCGGTCTGGGGCGCTTGCCAGTCCAACAATACCCAGACCAGAACGCAGCTGACGGCGTCTCCCGCAGGCTGCACCGGAGGAACGCCAGTCCTGTCGCAGGCCTGCACCTATGTGCCGCCGGTCACGGCCTGCACCTCGTTCACCTACTCGGCCTGGGGAACTTGCCAGTCCAACAATACCCAGACCAGAACGCAGCTGACGGCGTCTCCCGCAGGCTGCACCGGAGGAACGCCGGTCCTGTCGCAGGCCTGCACCTATTTGCCGCCGGTCACGGCCTGCACCTCGTTCACCTACTCGGCCTGGGGAACTTGCCAGTCCAACAATACCCAGACCAGAACGCAGCTGACGGCGTCTCCCGCGGGCTGCACCGGTGGTACGCCGGTCCTGTCGCAGGCATGCACCTACGTGCCGCCGGTCACGGCCTGCACCTCGTTCACCTACTCGGCCTGGGGAACTTGCCAGTCCGACAATACCCAGACCAGAACGCAGCTGACGGCGTCTCCCGCAGGCTGCACCGGAGGAACGCCGGTCCTGTCGCAGGCATGTACCTATGTTCCGCCAACGCCTGCGTGCGGCAGCTGCCACTCTATTCCGCCATCGACCGGCGAGCACTCGTTCCACAGTTCACGCGCGACGTGCGCCACCTGCCATGGCACGGGCTACAGCACGACTGCGGTGAATGCGGCAACGCACGCCAACGGCGTGAACAACGTTGTAAGCACGCTGAACTTTAACGCGACTACGAGCACCTGCGGCTCTCCCGGGTGCCACGGATCGAGGGCCTGGTAGAAGAAAGCAAATAAAGCAGTAACGAGCGCCCTGCCGTGCGGCAGGGCGTTTTTTTTGGTTCACGCCCGGCAGGGAAGTAGAATGCTTATCAATGAAAAGACATTTCATTAAAGACCGAACGATTCAAAACGGACCGTTCAAAAAGGCCCGCCAGGCATTCCTCTCCTTGTCAACCGTCTATAAATCCTAGCTTTCTTCATCAGCCGAAGTCATGGCATACATCTTGCTCAATATGATTTATGGTTATTTCAAAACCACCGTTCATGAGGCGAATATCCATCATGCTTTTGGTCGTCATCGGACTGATGACACTCATGCCGGCCCCGGCAATTTATCCTTTTGCCGGACAGGCCACCGTGTCCATTCAGGCGTTTGATGTTTGCCACGGCTCCTCAACGGGAATCAATGTGGACATGCCTTACTCCATCAATGAGCGCTGCTGCAACCTGTTCCCTCCGCTGTTTGCCGGCGTTCAGAACAGCCACGATACGCCTTTCAGACCGCTGTTAATCACTTTTCAGGACGAACGTCCTCCAGCCTAAGTTCCTCCCTGCAACAGAGTCAATCATCAATTCAAATATGTGTGGAATCGGGGTTTTTATTTACGTTCCCGGCAACCGGCGTGCAAATTGCGCATACGGTGCGCCACCATGCTGCCGCACTATTCGTGAGGAGGTTTTTTCGTGAGAATAAAATCAATAGGTATCTTGTGCGCCGCGTTTCTCGGTATCGCATGCTCGTCAATCGCCGAGGCGTCCGGCCTGTGCTGCCAGCTTTCGAGTGGGGTCCAGGAAAGTCTCGCGGGCATCACGGCGCCCGGAACCGAAGAGGTTTCGCTGCAGTTCAATTACAGTTTTACCCGGATGGATACGTTTAAAGAAGGCAGCGCCACGCGGTCGCTCGACGAAGCGAAAACGTACCGCAAGCCGGACGGTTCTACTTATACGTCGGTTCCCCTCAGCATGGACATGATGAAATACACCATGACCGCGGGGTACGGCTTCAGTTCCCGGCTCAAGGCATTTGTGTCCATGCCCTTTGTCAGGAATACCATGGAGATGACCTCGTCTCTGGGAGCGATGCTGGGATGGATGGACATGACCATGGAGCCCACGTCAGGCGCGGGAGATGCGACCCTGATGGGTCTGTATCGCCTGTACAGCAACCGGGAAATACGGCCGTCCGATGTGGTCACCCTCGGCTTCGGCGTAAAAGCGCCGACAGGTTCTTCCACGGAAAGAACGTCGAGCGGCAGGCTCACCCATGCCCATATGCAGCCGGGCACCGGCTCATGGGACCCGCTGGTCACGATCCTGTACACGACGATGGTCGATCAGTTCCTGCTCCAGGCCGATGCCACGTACCAGTTTACGACGAGAAACAGGGAGGGGTATGAGTTCGGCGATTCCGCGGCAGCCGGGCTGACGGGAAGGTATGCGGTCAGGAGAGAGCTCGGCATCAGCGCCGGTCTTACCTTCCTGCACGTGGGTAAGGCGAGCGATGGAGAGGGAAAATACTACGACCCGGCAACCAACAGCAGTCTCATGGACGACCCGGCGAATACCGGCGGTGACAGCCTCTGGTTTTCGCCCGGCGTGCAAGTGTTTCCGGCGAAAAACCTGGCGCTGGAAGCCAAAGTGCAGTTGCCGGTGTGGGAAAAGGTAAACGGTATTCAGCTGGTATCGAGTTACAGCATCCTCGCGGGAGTCTCATACAGTTTTTAAAAAAACAAAGAGGAGAGACCAAAAAATGAAAATAAAAAGAATAGGATATTCATTGTGCCTCTGCATCCTGCTGGGAGCAGCGGCCCATGGATGCAGTAAGAGCGATAGCGGGTCGGGTAACCAGCCTGCACTGAACCTGACGGGCGGCAAACAGGGCCAGGCGGTTGGATTCGTTGATGTGGACGGAGATGGGGTCCTGGACAAGGTCGTGGGCTCGCCCTATGCCACCACGATCTCAAGCCAGACAGGAGCGGTCCTGGTGTATAAAGGCAAAGGCGCGGCAGCCGGTTTCAGCACGATCCCGACAACGGTTATGACCGGAGACGACAACCTGGGGTATTCGTTTGTCACTATCGGGAACGACTTTGCCGTCGGCGCGATCCATGGAGACGGCGAGGACGTGTCGCTTTCCGGCAGTGTTACGATCTACCAGGGAGGAAGCAGCGGCCAGATCGTCAAAAAGCTCTCGGGCGAATGGCCTTTGGACAAATTCGGAGTCTCTCTTGCCTCGGGCGACCTGAACGGTGATGGGACGCAGGACCTGATCGTGGGCGCCCCGTTCAATACCAATGATCCCGCCCGCTACCAGGGTGGCGCGGTGTATGTGTTTTTCGGTCCCGCTTATACGACCACGGTCAAACTTTATGCTTCCTCCACGGCCGGCGGCCTCGGCTGGGCAGTTGCCGCGGGAGACGTGAACGGAGACGGCACCCACGATCTGCTGATCTCGGCCACCGGCAGTGTGCTGGTGTTCTACGGTACGAGCGCCGCATTCTCGCCGGACATCGCTCTTCCCGACCTCGTCTTCAAGAGCGCGGCGGCCGGATTCGGCAAGGCCATCGCGGTCATCGGGGACCTTGACGGCGTTGCGGGCGGAGAGATCGCCATCGGCGCTCCCAATGCCGTGGTGTCCCTGAACACGGTGACGAGCCGCGACGTCGGCAGCGTATATGTCGCGAACAAGAATGGGACGTCGCCGATCAACCTCGACACCGCGGTGGCCGGGCCTGGTGGGCCGCTCATCACCAAGCTCAACGGCGAAACCCTTTTCAGCCGCTTCGGTTTGTCGATAACAGCTCTTGGCGATATTGACGGCGGCGGAAAGTCCGACTTCGCCGTGGGAGCGCCCACGCAGGACGTGGATTGGAATATTCTGAGCGGCACGGTATATGTTTTCAAGGGAGAGGACATCGCCGCAGGCGCTCCCTGGGCGAATACCTCCGCGTTCGACGGCATTGTAAAGGACCAGTCCTATGGCATATCCCTTGCCGGCGCAGTGCTGTCCGGACCAACAACCACAGCGAACGCGCTCCTGATCGGAGCGCCCCGGTCCAATGCCGACACCGGCGGAGTCGCCATGGTCGACCCGGCAACCGGCCAGACCGTGGCGGGCGGCAGCAGCGGCGGCAGCTCGGGAGGCAGCGGAGATTGCCATTGATCAGATATACTACCCTTACGAAGGAGACAAACAGCATGGTACATAAAATAATCATCAGCCAGCTATTGATTTTTTTCTTGCTCGTGTTCGCCGGCGATATAACGGCCCAAACCGTTGTGTATGACGCTTCCAATTTTTCGGCAGCCGGCCGGTTATTGCAGCCTGTTCCCGCAGGCCACACGCCGGGCAAGGACAACGGCCCGGGAACGGGCACCCACAATGCAGGCGAGGATTGCGGCATCTGCCATACCCCCGGAGGCAAGGCGGGGAATTTCCTGTTCACCATCGGCGGAACGGTTTACGAGGACCGTACCGCGAGAAGGACGCTTAAAGGCGCGGAGATCATTATCCAGGACGTCAACGGAACCGTTATCAGCATGACTTCGAACGAGGCGGGAAACTTCTGGACCTTCGCACCGATAGCGAGCAACCCCTGCGCGATTTCCAGCCATGGAAGCACCACAGATTATCTTTACACGCTGAATAACGGGGTCTGCGCGCCCACGGTCTCCCCCTCCGACTCCCGGACCTGGCAATACAAAACATGGGTAAAATTCGGAGATCAGGTGAGACACATGGCCACCATCGCCCCGATCGGCGGCTCTACTGCTTCCTCCGCAAGGATGGGGTGCAGTATGCACCACGCAGGTATGGGCAGCCGCGGCGGCCTGTGGGGGATGAAAAAGGACACGCTGGCATCCTACCCGTCGTCAAGCCTGAGCTTTAAGAAACATATTCTTCCCATTTTCAGGAACAAATGCGCGCCCTGCCACATCCCCGGCAGCACCCTGACGCGGCTTGCCACCAGATCGGATGTCGACGCCACGGCCGGGGCACTCACCATGGTAGACTACAGCAATGGGCAGGATTTTACCTCCTATGCGGGATCTACTGCGGGAACGACGGTTAAAATAGGCATCAGTGATCTTACTGTCGGCTACCAGTCCGACCCCGATTCCAGCCCCGTGCTGCTCCAGACGCTGTTGCAGCCTTCAGGTACGGTCACTCATGCCGGCGGCGGGTTCTGGACACCGGCGGACGGTGACTACAAGGCCATTCGCCAGTGGATCGCCGAAGGCGCCCGGCCATAACGATCGAGATATGATGGTGTGTCCGGCCGGTTTCCCGCGAGCCGGCTGGGCATTGTGTCTGGTCTCCTGGTTTGACAATAACGGGATATTTGCTATCCTGATTATATAGGCAGGAACAAATAAGTAACGGCGTCATCGGATTAAAAATGGATCCGAAAGGAGTTTTATCCATGAAGACCAGATATTTCATAGGAATGGCAGCGGTCGCAGCAGTGCTTGTCCTGGTGTTTGCGGGCCTGGCGCGGGCGGAAGGCGACACGCCGCAGATCAAGCAAAAGGAAGTGATCGGTAATTACCTGGCGGACGGGAAAGGCATGACCTTGTATTATTTCAAGAAGGACCAGAAGGACAAGAACTCCTGTACCGGGCCGTGCCTCGAAAAATGGCCTGTCTATCACGGCGGCCAGATTCAGGCCCCGCGTGGTTCTGATGGCAAGGACTTCGGCGAGTTTACCAGGGCCGACGGCAAGAAGCAGTCAACCTTCAAGGGATGGCCGCTCTACTACTTTGCTGGCGACAAAGCTCCGGGTGACACCAAGGGACAAGGAGTGAAGGATGTGTGGTATGTGATCAATCCGACGACTCTGGTGACCTGCGATTGACCTCAGGTAGGTCATACAAAGGGCAGGGTCGGAAAAAGACCCCTGCCCTTTTTTGTTGCCCCCACGGTCTATCCCAGTAACTTCTCAAGCTCCTCCGGTGACACCGCCTGACTGAAGTAGAAGCCCTGCGCCATATCGCACTTCAAGAGCCGCAGCAGTTTCCACTGTTCCTCGGTCTCAATGCCTTCAGCGATGGTCTTCAGATTCAGGCTGTGCGTCATCTGGATGATGGCGGAGACCAGCAAGGTGGCGTCAGGATCCACGGCCACGTCCTTGATAAAGGACTGGTCGATCTTGACAAAGTCCACGGGGAACTTCTTAAGGTAGCTGAGTGAAGAATATCCCGTGCCGAAGTCGTCGATGGAGATCGATACGCCCAGCTCCTTGAGGCGGCGGAGGATGCCGATGGCATAGTCCTGGTTCTTCATGAAGGTGCTTTCGGTGATCTCGAGCGTGAGATGGTGCGGGTCGATGCCCGCTTCCCGGATGGCGCTATCCACGGTCTCCACCAGGTATTCATGCAGGAACTGCGAGGGAGAGAGGTTGACCGCAATGGGGATGCGAGTGCCGTTGTTGTTGTTCCAGTCTTTGATCTGTCGGCAGGCGGTCTTAAGCGCCCAGGTGCCCACATCGATGATCATGCCGGTCTCTTCGAGCATGGGAATGAACTTCGCAGGAGAGACCATGCCGAACTCGTTGTTGTTCCATTTGAGCAAGGCCTCGGCGCCGGCGACCTTCCTGGTCGCAAGATGGTAGTAGGGCTGAAAGGTGAGTGCGTACTCGCGGTTCCTGAGGGCTTCCGAGAGGCGACGCTCCATGAACACCAGCTCCGAAACGCCGAGGTTCATGTCCGCCGTGTAGTACTGGTAATGGTTCCTGCCCAGGTCCTTTGCCTTGGACAGGGCCGTGTCCGCGTTCTTCATGAGCGTGCGGGCGTCGTGCCCGTCGGCGGGGAACAGGGCGATGCCGATGTCGAGGGTGACCGCGATCTCCTCGCCGCCCGACATGATGATCTGCGGCACGTTCTTCATGATCATCTTGACGAAGAGCAGCACGTCGGCAGGGCGATCGATGTCATGGAGCATCATGCCGAACTCGTCGCTGCCCAGGCGGCATACCATGTCCTCCTTGCTGACCGAAACGGACAGGCTTTCCGCCACCTGCTGCAGGACCTTGTTGCCCGCTTCGAGGCCATAGATCTCGTTGATGTATTTGAACCGGTCGATGTCGATGGCCAGGATCGCCATGGCGGAAGCCCCTTCCCGGGCGATATCGCGGGCCAGGCGGTTGTCGAAGTGGGTGCGGTTCGGCAGGCCCGTCAGGGCGTCATAGGAAGAGAGGAAGTCCACCTTGTCCCGCATGAGCTTGACCGGCGTCAGGTCCCGGCCGGTAAAGACCACGTGGGTCACGGAACCCTCGCTGTCCTTGATGGGGGTCGCGATCTCGTCGAGATAGATGAACTCGCCGTTCTTGCGGGTATACATCACTTCCGCCTGGATCTGCTGGCCGGCGAGCAGGACCTCCCACATGGCCGCATGATCGCGACGGTCGTTATTCTCGGCCTGGAGCAGGTCCATGCCGCCGGCAAGGAATTCGTCGCGGCTGTATCCGGTGACCTCCTCGACCGCTTTATTCACGAACTCGACCTTGCTTTCCCGGTTGGTGATCACCACGAGGTCGGCGGCCTGTTCCACGGAAAGTGAGAGCTTCGTGAGCAGTTCCTCGGCGCGCTTCAGTTCGGTCACGTCGCGGGCCAGCACGGAGAATCCTTCGAGCCCGTCCTCTTCATCCTTGATCGCGGAGACGGTCCAGCGCGCCGGGAAGGCCGGGCTGTCCTTGCGGAGGCAGGCGCCGGCGAGCTCGCAGCGGCCCTCGGCCTGGGCGGTCTTCAGGCAGCCGTCGGGTTTGCCGAGACGCACATCTTCATCGGGGAACAAGACCGCCAGATGCCTTCCGTTGACGTCTGCAGGGCCGAAGCCGGTTAAGCGCTGAGCTGCGGTGCTCCAGTCCGTGACCCTGCCGTCAGGATCGAGCATGATCGAGGCATAGTCTTTCAGGCCGTCGCTGTAGATGTTGAGCTGCTCCTGGAGGTTCCTGACGGTCCTGGTCTCGCGCCGCGGCATGGCCCTGCCGATGAGCGCGATCGCAATAAGGACCATGGCGATGACGATGCCGTAAGCGGCTGCTACCAGAAGCGTACTGGAGTAGCTGTTCCATGCCTGCGCCGGATCCGGGCCCGGCAACGGGGGCTGTTGGTCCTGCTCCATGCCGGCCAGGCCTGTCTCTATTTGTGCGGCAATTTCCCTGCCGAAGCCCGTCTGTATTTGCTCGTAGGACTTCTTCCGCCCCGACTTGTCCCTGGCTTCGATCACCTGTTCCGAGAACAGTATCCGCTGGGTGATCAGGGGGTCGATCTGCACGAGGTTCTGATGCCGTGCGGGTGAATCCTCGGACAGGGTCTTCGTGTCGCCCATGGACCGGTTCACTCTGGCCGCGGCAGTGCGAATGATTGTTTTATACTGCTCTTCCCCTGAAAGGGAATAGCCCAGTTCCGCCGCTTCAAGGTCCTTGAGGCTCGCGCGCAGATTATTCAGTGCTTTTGGAAGGGCTTGGTCGATCGTGGGAGGGGAGGGCTTTGCGGAGGTCGTGTGGTTGTTACGGTACAGGCGGTATCCGATGACGGCAAGGCAGAGCAGGCCCAGAGCAAAAACGAGGACCAGTTTCTTGGTAATGCCCAGTTTCATAAATAAACCTGAAAAGGCGCTGGTTCCGATCAGTTTGAACGAAATGGCGTGAAATGACTTTTGCTACTAAGTGTTACTGCAATTTTACCTGAAAAACCGTTATTGTCAAATTTTTTATGTATAGAGGGCCTGCTTGAAAAATGCTGAATCATTCCGGAGTTTTGCGTTTACAATGTTTACGGGAACATGGTATAAGGTTCCGGCATGATACGACCCTGCGCGGAATACGGATGTTCTATGGTTGACTTTGACATTACGGTGTTACAGTCCGGAGAGAGGATTGCCGAGTGAACGATCCACACAAAACAGCACAGGGTCCGGGCGTCATGTCCGAGCAGATGTCACCAGCAGCCCTCAAGGCGCTTGCGGCAGATATCCTGCGCCTTTCGAAGCTGCTCACCAGGGACCGCAGCGAGCTCCCTGCCGCCTATTTGAACGACGCTGCCTTGCGCAAGGCCTATCAGACCTATTTTCTTCCACCGAACCGCGCTAAGATACAGCTTGCCCTGACCGAACTTTCGCTCCATCCCCGGAAAGTGCTCCGGAAGGACCGGCTCAGGATCCTCGACCTCGGGTCCGGTCCGGGCACGGCAGTGCTCGGGGCGATGGATTTTTTTTCGCAGCAGGATCCTCGGCCCTTTCTGGAGTTCACTGCCCAGGACCAGGTGGCGGAGAATCTCAAAGAAGCAGCCCGGATCTTTTCGAACGTACAGCAGGGATATTCCACGCTCACGACGGTCCATTCCACGATCGACAAGGTCGAAGGGAAACTCAAAGGCCGTTACGATATCATCATGCTGTCAAACCTGCTGAATGAGCTTTATGCACATGATGCGGCGAAACTTTCACGGCGCACGGAACTCCTGGCGCATCTGCTGAGAACATTCCTGGCACCGGACGGCAGCTGCATCCTGGTCGAGCCAGCGCTGCAGGGGACATCGCGCGACCTGCTGCTGGTCCGGGACGCTCTTCACGAACAGGGGTTCACGGTTTATGCTCCCTGCCTCAGGCAGGGGTCCTGTCCCGCGCTCCTGAATCCCAAGGACTGGTGCCACGAGGACATCCCCTGGGAAGCCCCCCCGCTGATCAGCGCGCTCGACAAACTGACCGGCCTGCGCAAGGACGCGCTCAAGTTCTCCTATCTGGTGCTGAGGATGGACGGGATCCCGCTATCCGAGGTGTATGGCGCGGAAGCCTTTCGCATGGTGAGCGAACCGCTCGTCTCGAAAGGAAAGGTCGAATACTATGTCTGCGGAGCCGCAGGCCGCAAACTGATCACCCGGCTCGATAAGGACGCGAGTCCGCAGAATCAAGCTTATTCCGGGCTGCAGCGCGGCGATATCGTTGTTTTTGAGGGGCTGCGGGACGAGGGGAAACGGTTCAAGGCGGAGAAGGAGACCCGCGTGATCATACGGCGCGGCGGTTCCGGAAGGACGTGATCAAGGAGATGCTGTAGTCGGTGGTGAATCGAATTCAAAATGAAAATAGATAAAAAGTAACTGCCCAAGTCAAAATAATGTCCGCAGATTGCGCAGATGCCGCAGATTAAAACAAACCTGAATTGTTTTTAAAATCTGCGTCCATCTGCGCAATCTGCGGACAAAAAAATTTTGCTCTGGTGTTGCGTCTTCTGGATTCAGATGTGTTTTATTCTGGTTTGTCCGGATCAGGAGAACTTGAGGGTGGCGGGTTTTTGGCAGGGCCGTTGGTCTGATGGCCGGATGGCCGCGGTATTACCCCTTCGAGTAGACGACCTTCTGAATGGCGCTTTTGTTGAGGTAGCAGAGGGTCTTTTCTTTTTTTACGCTCAGGAAGGATTCGGGCAGGTTGAGGCAGTCCGACAGCCGCGCCTTTTCCTTCGGCACCTCCGCCAGGAGTGCGCCGCTCAGCGCTGTGCCGTCGGTGAACAGCGTGGTGATGTCCTCGATATGCATGAGAAGGAAGGCCGGCTCCTCGTCGGAGATTGCCACTTCCAGCACGCTGACACTTTCCTTGTTGATGAACGTGGGGGGGGTGCCCTCGGCAGTGAGCGGAAAGAACCGGTTCGCGTCCTCGAGGAACAGCTTGATCTTCTGGTGCAGGGTCAAGGTTTCGGGAAAGTATTCGAGAAAGATGTTGCCCGTTCTGATCTCGCCGCCGACGAGGCGGACCGTCACGAGCTGTTTGTCCTTGGGTACCGCGAACTCCCGCTGCGTCGTCATCCGATCGTTCCTCCGCCCGCTATTCCGCCGCCATGCCGGACAGTTTTAAAGAAATACCCTTGCTCTTGAACATGGTCAGAAGGCCCTGTTTGTCGATGGCCTTGACATAGGCTTCTTCCGGAGCGACCTGTTTGTCGGTCACGAGCTTGAACAATGCGTCGTTTAATATGACCATGCCCTGCCCCTTGGCGGTCTGCATGATGGAGGGGATCTGGTAGATCTTGCCTTCGCGGATGAGGTTCGACACGGCGCTGTTGACGAGCAGGACTTCCATGGCGGCGACGCGGCCCTTGGCCTTCTTGCAGAGCGTCTGGGAGATGACGCCCTTGAGGGAACTTGCCAGCATGGTCCTGATCTGGGACTGCCGGTCCGCGGGGAACTGGTCGATGATGCGGTCCACCGTGGACGCCGCCGTGGTGGTATGGAGCGTGCCGAACACGAGGTGGCCCGTTTCCGCCGTCTCGATGGCGATGCCGATGGTCTCGAGGTCGCGCATCTCGCCCACGAGCACGATGTCGGGGTCCTCGCGGAGCGCGGCCCGGAGCGCGTTGCTGAATGACTTGGTGTGGACGTGCACCTCGCGCTGGTTGATGAGGCAGTTCTTCTTGGGGTGCACGAACTCGATGGGGTCTTCGATGGTGATGATGTGGTCCTTGCGATTGCGGTTGATGAAATCCACGAGCGCGCAGAGCGTCGTCGATTTGCCCGACCCCGTGGGGCCCGTGACCAGGACGAGCCCTTTGCTCAGGAAGCAGAGTTCGAGTATCTCCTTGGAGAGGCCGAGCTTTTCAGCGGTCACGATCTCCATGGGGATCTGCCGGAACACCCCGCCGAGCCCGAAACGGTCCATGAAAACATTGACGCGGAAGCGCGCCAGACCCGGGATCTCATGGGCGAAATCCGTATCGTGGGTCTCGTCATACTGGGTCGCGTTGTGGGGCGGCATGATGCCGTGGATCAGCTTCTTCATCCGCTCCGGGGAGACGGCCGGCTGGTCCGCGAGCTCCATCATGTCGCCGTGCAGCCGGATCATGGGTTTGTGGTTCGAGGTAAGGTGGAGGTCCGACGCGTTCATGCCGAACATCTTCCGGAGCAGGACGTTGATCTCGGGTTCGGGGCCGGCGACCGCCGGTTTGGCGGCAGTTGCAGGGGCTCTGTCGGGTTCGGGCTCTTCGGTAATGACCTCGGGTTCAAAGTCAGGTTCTATCCCGGAATCGATCTCGGGTTCCAGCTCAGGCTTGGCAATCGGTTTGACGCCGTCCGACTGCGAGATCACTGCCCGGACCTGTTCCCCCTGGGCCATGTACATGATGGTATGGGTCTTGGCGTTATACTGATATTCGAAGTTCGTTGCTTTTTTTTGCGTGATGTTCTGCTTGTGGGCAAGGGGCGCGATCTCGGTGAGGAGCGCGATGATCTGGGGTGATGAAAGCACCTGGCTGAGCATCGCCTTGGTGCCGAGCCGCGTGCGCATCATGGGCTCTTTTCCGGTTTCGAGGAGGATCTCTTGCTGGGGCTGCAGTCGTTCGATCAGTTTGTCGAGCTGGCTCATGCGGGCGTTTCCCTCGTAGTTGGATTCACTCAGGGGGACGGCTTCCCGCTTCCCTGAACAAGGACGGCTGATCTCTGTTCTCAGGTTCTCGGCCGGCGCCTCACTTGCCCGAAAGCTCCCGCATCAGCTCTTTGACCGAAAGGATGCGGTCAACATGCGACGCATTCGTTCCTACCGTGTACAACGCCTCTTCCTTGTCAGTATTATAGCCGCCGGAGCTCAAAAGTCCATTGCAGATGCAGAAAAAGTTCTCGTTGCTTTCCTTGGCCCCGCAGATCGTGTATTTACCTTCAGCGTCCCGTTGCAGCACATATCCCTTGTCGCATTTGGGTTTCCTGAGCCGCTTGAGCGCCGATACATACATGGGGGACTGCTTGATGACGCGGAAGGGAAGGCCGCAGGGAGATCCGGGACGGTGCGCCACGACGATGTCCTCGTCTTTAGCGGCGACCACGGCCTGTTTGAAGGCCTCGGAGGCGCTGCTTTCCTCGGTGGCCAGGAATCTCGTTCCCATCTGGACGCCGGCGGCTCCCATCTGCTGATAGCGGACGATGTCTTCGTGGGTATAGATGCCGCCGGCAACGATGACGGGAATATCTCCGTATTTCAATGCCATATCCTTGACCGGCGGGAAGAGGTTCTCGAGCTTGTTGCATTCAAGCTCCACGTCGTCGATGCGGAACCCGAGGTGTCCGCCAGCAAGGGGGCCTTCGAGCACTACGGCATCCGGCCGGTAACCAAGTTTTTCCCATTTTTTGCAGATGATATCGAGCGCGCGGGCCGAAGATACGATCGGGATGAGGGCGGTGTCCTTGGGCGGCTGGATCGCGGGCAGGTTCAGCGGCAGGCCTGCGCCGGAGACGATCGCATCAGCCCCCGCATCAATGGCGCCCTTTACCGAGTCGTTGTAATCCCGAAACAGGGCCCACATGATGTTAATGCCTGCATACCCGCCTTCCTTGGCCCGGGACACCTCTTCGTATGCTGCTTCGTAGGAATTGAGTTTTTTGCCGGTCCGTTTTGAGACCAGCCGGTCCAGGCAGGCGCTCGAAACAAGGCCGGCGCCGCCTTCCCGGGCAACGGCACTGGCCAGCGGGAACAAGGAGACGCCAACGCCCATTCCGCCCTGAATGATCGGGATGGGGATTTTTTTCCCTTTAATAATAAGTGGTTGCAGTTTAGGTCTTGATATCAAGTTGCCCCCTGTACATTTTCATGCACTGCTCGGTGATGGTAGCTCGTATCCATCCTGACGTGCCATTATGCGCCTTATCGCAGAAAAATAAGGAAAAAACGTTGTTCACTATACCATAAGAAAAAACCAGATTCAACAACGAAATTTCAAGCAGGGGTCGCAGGCAGGCAGGCGATTCGGCCGGAGGACCCTGCGATCGCAGGTGCTCATTGACTTCAGAAAGGTTTTCGGTTACTATTCCCCTGCTTTCATCTATTTTACTCATTCGACAGGAGGGTTCCCGTGGGCAAAGTGACGCGCGCGCTCATCAGTGTTTCTCACAAAGAAGGTGTCCTGGATTTTGCCAAGGGGATCGAAAAGCTGGGGATCGAGATCCTGTCGACCGGAGGAACGGCCAAACTGCTCCGTGACGGCGGCGTGAAGGTCAAGGACGTGTCGGAGTTCACGGGATTTCCCGAGATGCTGGACGGCAGGGTCAAGACCCTGCATCCCAAGGTCCACGGCGGGCTCCTGGGACGGCGGGGCAACCCCGAGCACATGAAACAGTGGAAAGAGCACGGCATCGAGCCCATCGATCTCGTGGTGGTGAATCTCTATCCTTTCGAGCAGACCGTGGCAAAGCCTGGCTGCACCCTCGATGACGCCATCGAGAACATCGACATCGGCGGTCCCACCATGCTGCGCTCGGCTGCAAAGAACTATACGGATGTGGCCGTTGTGGTATCACCCCGCGACTACGGCCGGGTGCTCGACGAACTGAAGCTGACCGGCGAGGTGTCCTTAAAGACCCGCTTCGAGCTCTGCCGCACCGTGTTCCTGCACACGGCGCGCTACGACAGCGCCATCTCGGCCTGGCTCGACAACCAGGTGCCGGCCGACGAAAAGACGCGCTTCCCCAACATCCTGACGCTCCAGTTCGAAAAAGTGCAGAACCTGCGCTATGGCGAGAACCCTCACCAGCAGGGCGCGTTCTACCGGGAGTTCGGGCGCAAAGAGCCTTCCGTTGCGAATGCCCGGCAGCTCCAGGGCAAGGAGATGTCCTTTAACAACTTTCTTGACGCCAACAGCGCCCTCGAGCTCGTAAAGGAGTACAGCCCGGTCGCGGCGGTCATCGTGAAGCATAATAACCCCTGCGGCGCGGCAACCGGGACGTCCCTGGCAGACGCCTACCGCAAAGCGCGCGACTGCGATCCGGTCTCGGCCTTCGGCGGCGTCATCGCGTTCAACCACCTGGTGGACCTCGAAACGGCAAAGGAGATCACCGCCACCTTCGTCGAGGTGGTCGTGGCGCCGGAGTTCGCGCCCGAGGCGCTTGACGAGCTCAAGCGGAAGAAGGACCTGCGGCTTCTTGATATCGGCCCGGCGATCACCGGCGCGCCCGAGGGAATGGACCTCAAGAAGATCACGGGCGGCCTCATCTATCAGGACCGCGACCTCGGGAAGATCGCGGACATCAGAAAGCTCACGGTGGCGACGAAGCGCACGCCCACCGACGAAGAATACGAAGCGCTGGCCTTTGCCTGGAAGGTATGCAAGCATGTCAAGTCGAACGCCATCATTTTCGCGGCCGGCGACCGTACCCTCGGCATCGGCGCGGGCCAGATGAGCCGCCTCGATTCCGTGCGCATCGCGGTGATGAAGGCCCAGTCCCCGCTCAAAGGGAGCGTGCTTGCATCGGATGCCTTCTTCCCGTTCCGCGACGGGCTGGACGAGGCGGCCAAGGCCGGCATCACCGCGGTGATCCAGCCCGGCGGGTCGCTCAAGGATGAAGAAGTGATCAAGGCCGCGAACGAACACGGCCTCGCCATGGTCATGACGGGGATGCGTCACTTCAGGCATTGATCTCCCCGGTCTTTTTCGGCGCAGAGCGCGGGCACTTTGAGAACAAACACGAGAAAGAGCAGACAGGCAGTCCCATGCAGGCTACGACCCCTACTACCATATTCCTCCTTCTCTTCTCCCTCGGCATGGGATGCGACCGGCCCCGGGAGCAGGTGCGGCCGACCGTGGTCCCTGCGCACCAGACAACGGCTGAGCAGCTCCCCTACTATTACGGTCTTGTCGAAGAATACAAAAACATTCTTGCCGAGGACCCGAACAATCTCGCCGGTCTCATCGCGCTTGCCCATGCGTACGCCGGCAGCAACCAGTGGGATAAAGCGATCACCCTGTATGAGCATGCGCTCCGGATCGACCAGCACAACGCAGACCTCCATACGGACCTGGGCATTGCTTTCCGGAGCGCGGGGCAGGAGGACCGGGCGCTGAACGAATTCCGCACCGCAGTGGTCAACGACCCCCTGCACCAGAACGCACGGTTCCACATGGGAATCGTCTATGCCTACGATAAAAAGGACTATCCTGCCGCCATTCGCGTCTGGAAGGAACTGCTCCATATATCACCCCATCATGTCGAGGCCGACTACATGAAGCATTGTATCGTGAAGTTCGGCGAAATAGCAAAGAAGGATGCCCGATGATCCGCGCACTGTTCATTCTCTTTCTGGCCATGCTGGTCTACTCCGCCATCAAAACACTGCTCCGCTCTGCCGGCCGGACGCGTCATGAAGAGGAGCGCAAGGCGCGGATCCACGGCGCGGAGATGGTGCTCGATCCGCAGTGCCGTACCTACGTGATCAAGGACCGCGCCACGGTGCGCCGCATCAAGGGTGATCTGATCTATTTCTGCAGCGAAGACTGCGCGAACAAGCACGAAGCGCAGTTTCGCGCCTGATCCCGGAACGACCATGGCAGGGTTGATCGATCATAGCTTTTTTTTCCTCAGGTTCGTTGTCCTGCTCCTGCTGCTCAGTTGCCTTTCCCCTTTGCCCGGGACGCCCGTACGCAAGGCCGAGACGTTCGCCACCCTGGTCGCGGCGCTCCCCGGCGAGCCCCGGCTCGTCATCTGGAAGTCCCAATACACCCTGACACTGTACAAGGGCATGACCCCGGTGAAGACCTACCCGGCCGTGTTCGGCAGGGGCTACAGTGACGGCGATAAGCGGAAGATGGGCGACCTGCGCACGCCCGAAGGGGACTTCTATATCTGCACCATGAATGCCAGCAAACGCTTTTACAAGTTCATGGGGCTCAGCTATCCTGGGCTCAAGCATGCCGAATCAGGGCTTCAGGAGCGCCTTATCTCCCGGGCTGAATACGACCAGATCAAAAAGGCTGTTGACGAGCGGCAGCCGCCGACCTGGAGCACCCGGCTTGGCGGCGCTATCGGCATTCACGGGAGGACGGAATTGCCCGGTCCCGCCAGCAGGTCCGGGCTCATGAACTGGACCGAAGGCTGTATTGCGCTGGCCAACGCCGATCTGGACGAAATCTTCAGCGTCGTGGCGCTCGGCACGGCGGTGACGGTGTTGCCGTGACCGCATAAGAACGAAGGAATGAAGTTCTTCTTAAAACGGCAAGAAATTTTTGGTTCATTCGTATTAAAGTTGAAAAGCAACTGCGAACTTCAGTCTCTCGCAAAGCCGCCAAGCACGCAAAGAACGGCAACAGCTGCTGCTTGAGAAATGCTTTTGGTATGGCAAGGACCTCGTTATTGAAGCTCCCTGCAGCAAGCTCAAGCTATGGTCGTTCCTGGATTCATGCTCTTCTTTAATGAGGTGTTTTCTTTCTTTGCGTCTTTGCGAGAAAAAAAGCTTTCGGCGTGGAATCACTGCTCCTTGTCTATGAGAGGATATATAGTTTCAACTAAAATGCGAAAGAGCCAAATTTTTTCGCAAAGCTTGAAGCACGGCTTGCTTTTGGTTTAAAACCAAAAAAGATTTTGACTCAAGGTTCCCTTTGCGCGCTTTGCGACTTTGCGAGAGACGTTTTTTTGTTCCGGTTTGTCCGGGTTAGGTTCGGAGTGCAGAAAAACAACTACACAGCATCACTCGAGCCGTATCGCGCTGACATCAGCCGCTGTGTGCGCTGCGGCGTCTGCCGGGCGGTCTGTCCTTCCTTTCAGCCGGACCGGGAAGAATCGCTCTCACCGCGGGGGCGGATCGCGCTTATCCATGCGGTACTGGATAATCGGCTTCCCCTGTCCGCGATCTTCACGGACCGCCTGGCGACCTGCACGTCCTGTCTTGCCTGTGAAGCCGCTTGCCCCAGCAATGTGCCGGTGACCGCCATCATCCAGGCTGCGAAAGAAGATGCCGTGCGCGCTTCCGGCCGCGGTCTTGTCAGCCGTTTTGTGGCTGCGGCGCTCACCCATGACCGTGCCATGCTCTCCCTGGCCTGGCTGGCGCCCGTGGTGCTGCATTATACAAAGGGTCCAGGGTCCAAGGTCCAGGGTTCAGGTGCAAAGGGCAATGGTCCAGGGTCCGGGGTCCAGGGTCCACAGGAAAAGAGCAGTGGGCGAGGGGCAAGGATCCAGCGTTCAGGGACAAAAGGCAGGATCGCTTTTTATCCCGGGTGTGCCATCAAACTCTTCCAGCCGGACATCGGCATCGCAGCCGTTGCCGTGCTTGAACGGGCAGGGTACGAGGTGGTCGTGCTTGACGATGCTGTGTGCTGCGGCAGGCCGCTCTTGTCGCTGGGCGACCGTGAAGCGGCGCGGGCAGTGGCGGAGCAGAACCAGCAGCTCTTTGCCTCGCTTTCGGTGGACCGGGTAGTGACCGCCTGCGCTTCCTGCGGCTTGACTTTCAAAAGTGAATATCCTGCACTGCTCGCGCCTTCGGGAGCGCAGCAGGTGCCGGTGTTTGATATCCATGAAGTGCTTGCCGGGGCCATGGCAGCGCTTCCGTTGGGGAGGCTCACGCAGCGCGTGACCTGGCACGATCCCTGTCATCTTGGCAGGGGGCAGGATTTGGCGAAGACAGCGCGGTCTGTGCTGCAGTCTATTCCCGGGATCGAACTCGTCGAGGCGGCGCACCCCGGTAAGTGCTGCGGATTCGGCGGCGTCATGCGCATCGGCCACCATCGTTTTTCCAATGCCATCGGCGATGCCCGCGCAAAAGACCTTATGGGCACGGCTGCACCGATCGTGGTCACGGGGTGTCCCGCCTGCCGCATGCAGTTGGCGGAATCGCTCAAGCGGGCAGGGTCGGATGTTGTGGTCCTGCATACGGTACAATTAATTGCAATGCGGATTGCGGATTGCATAAATGAAAGGGTCCAGGGGCCAGGGTTCAGGGTTCAGGAAAAACTAATAGAAACTTGAAAGGAACTAATATGAAATTTTTTATCGATACGGCGAACGTAAAAGAGATCCGCGAGGCGGCGAGCTTCGGCGTGGTCGACGGGGTCACCACCAATCCCTCGCTCATTGCAAAAGAGGGCAGGGATTTTAAGCAGGTCATCGCCGAGATCTGCGAGATCGTCGACGGTCCCATCAGCGCCGAGGCCGTAAGCCTTGAGGCGGACAAGATGGTGATCGAGGGCCTGGAACTGGCGAAGATCCATAAGAACATCGTGGTGAAGCTTCCCATGACCAAGGACGGGCTCAAGGCAACGAAGGTGCTGGCCGACCAGGGCATAAGGGTGAACGTGACCCTGGTGTTCTCCGCCTCCCAGGCGCTTTTGGCGGCCAAGGTCGGCGCGGCATACGTAAGTCCCTTTGTGGGCAGGCTCGACGACATCAGCCACTACGGCATGGACCTGGTGGAGCAGGTGGTCACCATATTCGACAATTACGGCTATCCCACCGAGGTGATCGTGGCCAGTGTCCGGAACCCGCTCCATGTGGTTGACGCCGCCATGGTGGGCGCGCACATTGCAACGATACCGTTCAGCGTCATTGACCAGCTGGTCAAACATCCGCTCACGGACATCGGGATCGAGAAGTTTTTGTCTGACTGGAAAAAGCTGGAGAAGAAGTAAAGCAAGGCGGAACCAAACGGGGAACCGCGAATGGACGCGAATGAACGCGAATTCAGAAAAAACATTAGCGTCTATTCGCGTTCATTCGCGGTTGATCAGGCCCGATCTGTCGTTAAATCTGCAACTTGAGAAGCGAAACTATTTCGGATTTAGAGTTTGGTGATCTTGATGCCTATCTACGAATATCACTGTACCGCCTGCAATGCTGAGTTCGAGAAACTGGTCTTCGGATCGAACCCGGCGGTGGCCTGCGAGAAGTGCGGTTCGGAAAAAACGGAAAAGCTCCTGTCGCGCTTCGGCATGGGCAGGTCGTCCAACAGCGCCTCATCAGGCTCATCAAGCAGCTCAGGCTGCGGCGGCTGCTCATCGTCCTCCTGCGCAGGCTGTAAGTAGGGTGCTTCTGACGGTTATTTGATCTGCTCATAAGCGGGAGACCTGTCCCGGAGGTTATACGTGTCGTTTCTTACCTTCATTGTCATTTTGTCGATCTTTTTTCAGCTCGCCTCGGCGGTCCTCGCCGTGCGGCTCATAAGGGTAACGCGGAGCACGGCAGCATGGCTGTTCGTGGCATTTGCCATCGGCCTCATGACCGTCCGGCGCGTGGAGTCGCTGGTATTTATCCTGTCAGGAGAACGCTCTTCCACACCGAACATGGTGTTCGAGCTCCTCGGCCTCGTGATCTCCGCGTTCATGCTTGCAGGGATGTATCTGATCCAGCCCCTGTTCGCTGCCATGGTCCGCTCAAAAGAAGAAGTAAGCGCTGCCAACGAGAAATTGTCGCTCCTTGCCGGGGAGCAGCGGCTATTACTCGATCATACGCGGGATTTTATTTACCAACACGATACGCAGGGAATGATAACCTATGTTTCGCCCGCCGTGGAACGCATCACCGGCTTTACGCCGGAAGAGTGGCTCAGGCATTATTCAGCGCACTATACCGATAATCCGCAAAACGAGGCCGGTATCAAGGTCACCGAGGCTATGCAGAGGACCGGCAAGGCCGGCCCGTCGTATATCATAGAGGTCAATCACCGGGAAGGCGGCTCGGTATGGCTGGAGGTCAACAAGCAGCCCTATCTGGTGAATGGTGCGGTGGCAGGTTTTATCGGCGTTGCACGCGATATTACCCGGCGGGTAGAGCTTGAAAAAGAGCGTACGGCGCTTATTGCCGACCTTCAGGAAGCCATGGCCAGTATCAAAAGCCTGAAAGGGCTGCTCCCCATCTGCGCTTCCTGCAAGAAGATCCGTGACGACCAGGGGTACTGGAGCCAGATAGAGGTTTACATCAGTGAACATTCAGAGGCGGAGTTCAGCCACGGCATCTGTCCTGATTGCGCTCGAAGGATCTATCCTGACCTGGTGGACAAGGTTGGGAAATAGGCATCTCCGCAACGTGCACCCCTTTCTCTTTCGTCCTGCAGAGGACGCTCCCGTTCAGTTTAGCTTCCTCTAACCCCGACCCCACCCTGTCCCCCTGACCTCATTATTTTTTTCTTTGGCTCTTTATCTTACGGCAACTTTCAACTATACTAATACACATGTCTCTTCGAGAGGAGCAAAACACGAGAATGAAGACCATTCTGCTGGTTGATGATGAGCCCGAGATACTGCAGGTCCTGACGGAAACACTCAGCGATTACAACGTCATAGCAAAGGCCGATGCCGAGTCTGCTTTATCCGTGATCAGGGGCGGGGCCAGCGTTGACCTTGTTCTGACCGACAACTTTATGCCTGGCATGAAGGGTTCCGAACTGATCGCCGTGCTCAAAAAAGACGCCCCCTCGGTGCCGGTGATCATGCTTACGGCATACAGCAGCGTTGAATCCTATCTTCAAAACATCAGCGGAGGGGCATTCGAGTATATCAATAAGCCTGTGAAAGCCGGTGAGCTGCGCCGCATCGTCCAGGCGGCCCTGGATTCCAAAGATGCTTAGCTTTTCACCCAATAGTATCTGTTGACAGTGAACACTTGTTCACTTACAATGGCTGCTGTGGATACCAATCAACCTCTCACTATTTCCTCCTGGCCGCAGGCCATCCTCCACCTCGATGCTGATGCGTTCTTTGCTTCCTGTGAGCAGGCGATCCACCCGGAGCTCAAGGGCAGGCCGGTGATCACCGGCAAGGAGCGGGGGATCGTGGCGGCCGCAAGCTACGAAGCAAAAGCGCGCGGCGTGCAGCGCGGCGTGCGCCTCTCCGAAGTGAAGAAGCTCTGCCCCGACGCGGTTATCCTGCCGTCCGATTACGAGACCTACAGCCTTTTTTCCGTGCGCATGTTCGAGATCATGCGGCGGTTCTCGCCCGATGTGGAGGAGTATTCCATCGACGAGGCCTTTGTCGATCTCACCGGCCTCAGACGGAGCTTTCACGGGTCCTACGAGACGATCGCTGAAAAGATGCGGAAAGCGATCGAGACCGAGCTGGGGATCACCGTGTCGGTCGGCGTCAGCCTCTCCAAGGTACTGGCAAAGGTCGGCTCGAAGCATAAAAAACCGAACGGCCTCACCGTGATCTCCGGCAGGGACATCCATCGCTATCTGCAGGGCCTCCCTATAGAAAAGGTCTGGGGCATCGGGCCGAATACCGCAGCCTTCCTCAGGAAGTTCGGGATCGCGACAGCACTCGACTTTGCGCGCAAGGATGAGCGCTTTGTGGTGCAGCACCTGTCCAAGCCCTATCAAGAGATATGGCACGAGTTGAACGGCCGGAGCGTCTACCCCGTGGTCCTGGAATCAAAAAGCGCCTACCAGTCTATCAGCAAGGCAAAGACCTTCACCCCGGCGTCGCTGGACGAGACCTTCGTGTTCGCCCAACTATCGAAGAACCTTGAGAACGCCTGCATCAAGGCCCGGCGCTATAAGCTCGCGGCAACGCGGCTGGTGGTTTTTTTGCGAACGCAGGAATTTACGAGCAGCGGCGTGGAAATAAAACTGAGCCGTCCCACGGCCTATCCTGCCGAGCTGTTCGGGCCGCTCCGCGAGGGTTTCAATCAGGCATACCGATCCCGGACGCTGTATCGCCAGACCGGCGTGGTGCTTGCCGGGCTGATTGCCGAGTCAGCGACCCAGTACGGCCTGTTCGACGACAGTGCGAAAATAGAAAAGATGGGCCGGATCTACGATGTCGTGGACCAGTTGTCCGAAAAGTTCGGAAAGCATGCAATTCAGCACGCAGCCAGTCTGCCCACCAAACAGCAGGCCCAGCATGAGGGCGCGCGGGGTGATGCGCCACAGCGGGCCACAGCGCTGTTCAAAGGAGAAAACAAGCGGCAGCGCCTGGGCCTGCCGCTTTTGCATGTCAAGATTTGAGCAGCCTGTCCATCGAAGGAAGCGTGGATCATATCTCTCCGGAGCGCATGAGGACATGAACTTGGGAAAAACACGAGCGTGGTGTATTCCATTTTATGAGCTGTTGTAATTATTCAACCGTTGTGGTCGTGAAATATCTATTTTCCTTCGTTTTGCTTTCGTGTATACTTATAACAAATTGGACGGTTGGTCGGTGTCTTTCACGGCCCTCTGTTCAAAAAGACAGGAGAATATCAATATGAAAATTGAACAAACCATTAATTCACTGCCGCCTGCTGCACGGATGGAAGTGCTCGATTTCGTCGCTTTTCTCGAGCAAAAATACGGCAAAAAAAAATCCCCGGCTGTGAAAGAAGACGCCTCCTACTGGGCGGCACTCGGCGAAGCATCTCTCGGCAAGATATGGGACAATAAAGAGGATGATATTTACAATGAACTACTCAAAAGGTGATGTGGTCCTTCTCCCGTATCCCTTTACGAACTTAAAAACGACGAAAGTCCGGCCGGCTGTTGTTGCTGCGACAGAAGACGGGCGGTATTCCGACGTGTTTGTCGTGCCCGTAACAAGCAGGACTGAGAACCTGAATGCCGGCGAATTTGTTATGCGTGATTGGGATAAAGTAGGCCTCAATGTTGTTTCCGCGGTCAAGCGTGGGTGTGTCCTGGTGGAAACCTCTTTGATAAAGATGAAGGTCGGAAAACTGTCAAAGAGGGATGTTGCGGCGTTCAATGCAGCGTTGAAAAAGTGGCTGGAGCTTTGAGCGCGCCTTTAGTGTGGACCATAGATTTCCGTAAATCCCCTCAGTTGATAGTGCCCAGTCCTTTCTGATAAAGATTACCCTATCGCGACACCCCATTAAAATACCGTAGCTATCTTACCGGCATACCCTTAAATTACCCCGAATTTATGACTCTTTTATCCAATATTCGCAACTCTATGAGGTATAATAAAGGTCATACATTTTACACCGCTACAACCGGTAACGCCGAGCTTACTTCGGGGGCACAAACGAATGGCACTCTTTTTGCGAAATAAGTCAGAACTTAATTTATGTATCATTCCTGTATGTACCCACAGGAAAAGTGGCATTGCATCATGGAGAATTAAAAAGACCCCTGTGTCCATATCAAGGATGCAGGGGTCTTTTGTTTTTAAGAGGCTTAACGTTTGAATATATCCTCACCAAAGCAGGCCCCCGCACCATTGCCAAACGGTTGGGGCCCGGACCGTTTCCGGCTTCTGATCAGCATCTGCGCGATGTTCGTCGCCGGCGTCGGATTCGTCTCTCTTCTCGGGTGGCTGATCGAACTCCCCGTTCTTGCGAGCCTCGGCTCGGGTAATATACCGGTTGCTCCAAGCACGGCAATGCTGTTCGTGTTGTATGCCGGCGCGATCTTTATGCGCGCCCGCTTCCAGAAGAGCAGCATATCGTATTGGGCCGGCGTGTCCATCAATGCCGCAGGAGCGCTGACCGCGGCGGTGCTGTTATCATTGTCCCTGCTCGGCATACCGATGGAGGTCGAACACCTTGGCTTTTCCGTGGTGCATCAACCGGATGAAGCGCAGGCAGGGCATATGTCGCCGGTTACCGCGGTCTGCTTTCTGCTGTCGTCCTTGTCGTATTTCTTGTCTCTGCCGACGCTCAGTAATCGACGCCGGGCGGCCGATCTCGCCTGGTGGATCGCCTGCTGCATAATCGCGGCCGGCTTTACGCTCGTTCTGGCGTATCTCTATGGAACGCCGATGCTTTACGGCAGCGTCTTCATTCCTCCGGCAGCGCTGACCAGTATGGCGTTCATTACCCTGGGGACCGCCTTGCTTGCTCTGGCAGCGCCCCGGGCCTGGCCGTCCCACCCGAATGCCGAATCCACCACCCGCGCCACCTATACGTTTTTCCTGGTTTTCGTTCTTCTGGCGGCTGGCATTGTGATCGCGGGGTTCCTGTATTACCGGAACTACGAAATACGCCACCGTACTGAGGTAGAACGCCGGCTTTCCGCCATTGCCGATCTGAAAGTGGACGAAATTGTTAATTGGCGAAAAGAACGCTTGGGGGATGCCGCGCTTTTCTATAAAAACTCCAATTTCTCGGGATTGGTCCGGCGCTGTTTGGAGCGGCCGGAGGATAAAGAAGCTGAGGCAAGGCTTCGAACATGGTTGCGCCATGTTCAGCAAGCCTATCACTATGACCGGGTCTTCCTGCTCGATGCTCGCGGCAAGGAACGGATGTCCGCGCCTGAAGCGCGGCGGCCGATCTCAAACCATCTGATTCTGCGCGCCGCTGAAGTCCTGCATACGAAGCAATTGGCTTTTGAGGACTTCTACCGGAATGAATATGACGGCTGCGTCTATCTGGCGGTGCTTATCCCCATCCTCGACGAACAAGACAACGGCCGCGCAGCGGGGACCCTTGTCTTGCGCATCGATCCTGAACAGCATTTCTATGCATTTCTCAACCGCTGGCCGACACCGAGCAAGACCGCCGAAACCCTGCTCGTCCGACGGGACGGAAATGAGGTCCTTTTCCTGAATGAACTCAGGTTCCAGAAGAACACTGCCCTCAAGCTGCGCAGATCCCTGGAACAAAAAGAATTGCCGGCTGCTCAGGCGGTCCTGGGCAGGCAGGGGATCATGGAAGGCAGAGACTACCGGGGCGTTCCGGTAATCGCCGATGTGCGGCCTGTGCCCGATTCGCCATGGTTTCTGGTCTCCCGCATGGACATTTTTGAAATTTACGGACCGATGAGGGAGAAACTGTGGCTGATGGTCGTACTGGTGGGCGCTCTGCTACTGGGCGCGGGCGGGGGCGTGGGGTTGGTCTGGAGGCGGCAGCGCACCCAATTTTATCGGGAGAAGTGTGAGGCATCCGAGGCCCTGCGCGACAGCGAAGAGCGGCTGCACATGCTGATCGAAGGGGTCAGGGACTATGCCATCTTTCTTCTGGATAGAGACGGTAAGGTGGCGAGCTGGAATGCGGGAGCGGAACGCCTGAAGGGTTACCAGGCAAGCGAGATCCTCGGCCGGGATTATGCCCTTTTTTTTACCCCTGAAGACCGGGAGAGCGGTAAACCCCGGGGTCTGCTGGATGAGGCAAATGCTAAAGGCCGGGTGGAAGATGAAGGGTTGCGCGTTCGAAAAGACGGGTCCCGGTTCTGGGCCGATGCGGTCATCACGGTCCTGCAGGACCCCGACGGCCGTCCGCGCGGCTTTGCGAAGATAACCCGCGACGTCACAGAACGCCGGCAGCGGGAAAAAGTGATAGAGGACAAGAATGCCGAGATGGAACGGTTTATCTACACGGTCTCCCACGATCTGAAAAGCCCCGTGGTCACGGTCAAGACCTTTCTCGGCTTTTTGCGGCAGGACATGGCCACTACCGACCGGGAACGGATCGAAAAGGACCTGGACTACATAGGATCGGCGGCGGACAAAATGGGGCTTTTGCTCGACGATCTTCTGCAGATGTCGCGCGTGGGACGCGTCATCCGAGAGCCGGTGGCGGTCCTGTTTCGAGAAGTGGTGGAGGAGGCTCTGGGGGCAGTGGCGGGCGGCATTGCCGAGCACGGGGTCCATATTCAGGTTGCGGACGCGGTGATTATGCTGTACGGAGATCGCACTCGCCTTGCGGAGATCTGGCAGAATTTGATAGAAAACTCCATCAAGTACATGGGGGGGCAAGTGTCGCCGCGAATAGAGATCGGCGTTGAGGTGCGCGGCAGCGATACCGTGTTCTTTGTACGCGACAACGGCATGGGCGTCGATCCGCGACATAAAGACAAGGTGTTCGGTCTTTTCGAGAAACTCGATGCAAAAAGCGACGGCACCGGTCTCGGTCTGGCGCTGGTAAAAAGAATTGTTGAATTGTATAAAGGCAAAATATGGCTGGAATCGGAGGGGACTGAAAAGGGCGCGTGTTTTTATTTTACACTGCCGGAGGCGGTGAAGGGCGAGGAGAAATGACGAGTTAGAAATGACGAATTAGGAATGACGAATTACGAATTGGGGTTGATGTTCGTTCCTCATTCGTAATTCCTAACTCGTAATTCATTTCGACCCGAAGGGAGAAATATATGAGAGGCGAACCAATTGTCATTTTGCTGGTGGAGGACGACCCTGCCCACGCCGAGATCGTGCGGAGAAATTTCGAAGGCGGCCGCATTGCAAACCGGCTGGAGCACGTTGCGGACGGTCAGGCCGCCCTGGATTATCTGTACCGTCGCAATGGTTTCAGCGATCCGGCAGCGTCGCCGCGGCCGGGCATCATCCTGCTCGACCTGCGTTTGCCCAGGGTGGATGGCCTGGAGGTGCTGAAGACCGTCAAGGCCGATCCCAACCTGAGCCGCATCCCGGTGGTGGTCCTGACCACCTCGGCGGCGGAAGCGGATGTGGCGAAAGCCTATGACAGCCATGCCAACAGCTATCTGGTCAAGCCGGTGGAGTTCGGGCATTTCGTCGAATTGATGGACACGCTCGGCTATTACTGGCTGGCCTGGAACCAGCACCCGTACTGATACCCGAGAAGGAGCGGCACATGGGCGAGGAACGTTTGAACATACTGATCGTTGAAGACGACGCGGCGCACACAGAGGCCATCAGGAGGGCCTTCATCGCCGCGGAGCGCGGTGCGGTCATCGGGACAGCCGGCACGCTGCAGGAATACCGCCGGATCGTGGCGGCCGATCCTCCCGACATCGTCCTGATGGACATGAACCTGCCCGACGGACGCGCCGCGGACGTACTGGTCTCTCCCCCGGAATCGGGATTGTTTCCCGTTCTCATCATGACGGCCTACGGCAATGAGCAAATGGCAGTGGATGCGATAAAGGCCGGCGCGATGGACTATATCGTAAAATCGAGGGAGGCATTCATCGTGATGCCGGTCGTCGTGGACCGCGCATTGCACGAATGGAAACTGCTCCTGGAGCGCAAGAAGGCGGAGGACGCCCTGATGGCGAGCGAAACGCGCTATCGCCATTTATTTGAAAGTATGCTTGAGGGCTTTGCGCTTTGCAAAATGGTGTACGTCGACAGCTCGCCGCGGGATTTCATCTATATTCGCGTCAATGAAGCATTCGAAACGCTCACCGGTCTGAAGAAGGTGATCGGGAAAAAGGTCAGCGAGGTAATACCCGGCATCCAGGCATCGGACCCCGAGCTGCTCCGGATCTATGGCGAGGTCGCCCTGACCGGCAAACCGCGGCGGTTCGAGATGTATGTAGCCGCTCTGGGAAAGTGGTTCTCGATCGCCGCGTACAGCCCGGAAAAGGGATTTTTTGTCGCCATATTCGACAACATCACTGTGCGCAAGCAGGCGGAACTCAAGTTGGCCGAGAGCGAGCAGAATTACTGCACGCTTTCTAACTCCGGACGGGCGCTGATCTGGACCGCGGGACTCGACAAGAAGTGCGACTACTTCAACCAGCCCTGGCTCGCCTTCACCGGCCGCACGCTCGAACAGGAACTGGGCGACGGCTGGCTGGAAGGCGTGCATCCCGACGATCTGCAGCGCTGTGTTGACGTCTATGTCGGCGCCTTCGACCGGCGGGAGCAATTCAGCATGGACTACCGCCTCCGCAGGCACGATGGCGAATACCGCTGGATCCAGGACGACGGCAGCCCGCGCTATGCCGCCACCGGGGAATTCATCGGCTACATCGGTCATTGCCTGGATATCACCGAGCGCAGGCGGATCGAGCGTTCGCTGGCGGAGAAGGAGATTCGCTTGCGTACCCTGGTGCAGACCATCCCCGATCTGATCTGGCTGAAAGATGTGAACGGTGTTTATCTGACCTGCAACACGATGTTCGAGCGTTTTTTCGGGGCACGGGAAGCGGAGATTATCGGCAAAACCGACTATGACTTTATCGACCGGGCGCTGGCCGATTTTTTCCGCGAGCACGACATGAAGGCCATGGCTGCAGGCAAGCCGACCAGCAACGAGGAGTGGATAACCTTTGCCGATGATGGGCGTCGTGCTTTGCTGGATACGACCAATACGCCGATGCACGATCCCGAGGGCAAGCTCATCGGTGTGCTGGGGATCGCCCGCGATATCACCGGGCACCGAACGCTTGAAGAACAGCTCCGTCAAGCGCAAAAAATGGAGTCCATCGGCACCCTTGCCGGCGGCATCGCCCATGACTTTAACAACATCCTTTCCGCAATCATCGGCTACGGACATATCACCCTCATGAAAATGCCGCAGGACGACCCGCTGCGGCTGAATGTCGAACACATGCTGGAATCCGCGGACCGCGCAGCCGCGCTCACGCAGAGCCTTTTAACGTTCAGCAGAAAACAGGTCACCGAGCGGAAGCCTGTCGAGCTGGATACGATACTCAGAAAAGTGGAAAAGTTCCTGGTGCGGGTCATTGGCGAGGATGTGGAGATCCGCATGATTCTGGACGAAAAGGCGCTCACCATCTTTGCCGACGTGGGCCAGCTGGAACAGGTTTTCATGAACCTCGCGACAAATGCGCGCGATGCAATGCCGCAGGGCGGTTCGTTCACGATCGAGACCGCTGTCACGGAGCTGGATTACGGCTTTATCACGACCCATGGCTATGGGAAGCCGGGAAGCTATGCCATGATCTCGGCCACCGACACGGGCATCGGCATGAATGAGGAAACAAGGAAAAAGATCTTCGAGCCGTTCTTCACGACCAAGGAGGTCGGCAAGGGGACCGGACTCGGTCTGGCCATGGTGTACGGCATCATCAAGCAGCATGAGGGCTTTATCAATGTATACAGCGAGCCGGACAAGGGTACGACCTTCCGGATCTATTTGCCGCTGACCGAGGCTGCTGCGGCAGATGAAAAAATAACCGCTGAAACGGCACATCCGACAGGCGGCACGGAAACGGTCCTGCTGGCCGAGGACGATCCGAGTCTGAGAAAACTCAGCGTATACATCCTTGAACAAGCAGGTTATACGGTGATCACGGCGAATGACGGCGAAGAAGCGGTGGCGAAATTCAAGGAGAACAGAAACAGGATACAGCTTTTGCTCTTCGACATGATCATGCCGAAGAAGGGCGGGAAAGAGGCTTTTGGCGAGATCAGAGCGATGGACCCCGCTGTTCCGGTTCTTTTTGCAAGCGGATATTCCCCGGACATGCTTCGTCAGAAGGCGCTGATAGAAGAGGGTGTTGTTGTAGTTTTCAAACCGGTAACGCCGCAGGACCTGTTAAGAAAAGTGCGGGAAGTGCTGGACAAGAATAAATCCTGATGACGCTGCTGTTCACGAGACAGGAACAATCACCCATGAAGCCAAGGATCCTCCTGGTTGACGACAACGCAACGGACCGCCTGATCCTGCGAAGCATTTTCGAGCACTACGGCTGCGAGGTCATCGAGGCTGCCGATGGACGGGAGGGGCTCGATCGTGCGCTCCGCCACCTGCCCGACATTATCATTTCCGATGCGCTCATGCCCGTCATGGACGGCTACCAGTTCCTGAAGGCCCTGAGGGAGGATGAGCGTGTCCGCTCGATCCCCTTTGTATTTTACACGGCGGTCTACACCGGCGGCAGGGAGAACCAGCTCGCCCTATCGCTGGGCGCCGAGGATTTTCTGGTAAAGCCGCTGAGCGCCCCGGTTCTCTGGGGAAAGATATCGCGCACCATCGAAGCACGGGTGACAAAGCGGTCGGTGCGTCAGCCCGAGACCACCATGGATGAAGACTCGTTCCTGAAGCAGTACTGCGCGGTCGTCGCGTCCAAACTGGAGGAAAAGGTCGGTGATCTGGAACGGGAGATCGCGGAACGGGCAACGGCGGAGGAGACCGTGCGCAGACAGCACGAGGAGCTCCGAGCGCTTTCGGCCAGGCTTGCCGGCGCCGAGGAGCAGGAGCGCCGCCGCATCGCACGGGAGCTGCACGACCAGGTGGGGCAGAACCTCACGGCGCTCGGCATCAGCCTCAACATCCTTCGCATGCAATTGCCTGCGCCGGGCTCCGGCCCCCTCCACGCGCGCATCGACGATTCGCTCAAGCTCCTTGAGGAGACGACCGGCCGCGTCCGGGAGCTCATGACCGAGCTTCGGCCGCCGCTGCTTGACGACTACGGTCTTGCCGCCGCCGTGGAGTGGTATGCCGGGGAGTTCGGCGTACGCGCGAACCTTGTCGTGGAGGTGGCCGCACCCCGCGGGCAGCGGCGCATGGACCCGGCCCAGGAGATCACGATGTTCCGTATTCTGCAGGAAGCGCTTACGAACGTGGCGAAGCACGCCTCGGCCTCCCATGTCCAGGTGCGGCTGGAGGACGAAGGCGGCCGGGTCCGCATGATCGTGCGGGATGACGGCAGCGGGTTCGACCCCGGCGTGCAGAGCGGGGCGCAGCGGCCGACCTGGGGCCTCCTGAACATGGCTGAGCGCGCCCGGATGATAGGCGGAACGTGCCGCATCGAAAGCGCGCCGGGACAGGGCACCGTCGTTGTCGTGGAGGCGGCCCTATGAGCATAACGGTCCTGCTTGCCGATGACCATGCCATGGTGCGCGACGGGCTCAAGCTCCTGCTCCAAAGCCAAAAGGACATCACGGTCGTCGGCCTGGCGTCGAACGGACGCGAGGCGCTCAAGCTCGCCAGGAAGCACGCGCCTGACGTGGTTCTTCTCGATATCGCGATGCCGGAACTGAACGGGATCGAGGCCGCGCAGAAGATCCGTGAAGCACTGCCCCGGACCAGGATCATCATCCTGTCCATGCATGCCACGTCCGAGCACGTGTTCCGCGCGCTCCAGGCAGGGGCGGATGGATATCTCCTGAAGGAGTCCGCCGGCGCCGAGGCGGTCCGGGCCGTGCGGGCGGCATACGCGGGGCGCAGGTATCTGAGCGAAAGGATCGCAGCCATGGCGCAGGGCATGCATTTGTCCGAAGAGGGCGCTGCGGCATTGAAGAGCCCCCTTGAAAGCCTGAGCGATCGGGAGCGCGAGGTGCTCCAGCTCGTGGTCGAAGGCAGATCCAGCGCCGAGATCGCGTCCGCGATCAACCTCTCACCGAAAACCGTGGAAACCTATCGCAGCCGCATCATGCAGAAACTGGACGTGCATGACGTTGCCGGACTCGTGAAATTCGCCCTCCAGCACGGCGTGACCGGCGGGGAATAATGGTAACTATGCAGGTGGATAGACTGAAGGCTGAAGACCGAAGGTAAAAGATAACAACGATCTCCAATCACCCGGGGAAATCTGAACCAGAAAGGTCAGGCCTCCGTTTTACCACCTTCAGCCTTCAGTCTTACAATCTTCAACCTGCTTCTCCTTCCCTTTTGTCAAACTCTCCCTACAGACACTATTTCGGTTATATGCCATCCTATAGTCGTAAAAGAAGTGATCCTGCTGCAGGGACTGCGGAACCTAAGGGCATACGGGTAATTTCATATGACAAACATCCTGATAGTGGAAGACAATGCGGTCCTCCGCGGACTCTTGCGCGAGTGGCTGTCGACGGAGCATCCGGAGTGCCGCGTTCTTGAGGCGGCCTCGGGAGAGGAAGCCCTGCAACGCGCCTGCGCGGTCCCGATCTCCCTTGCCGTGCTGGACATCGGTCTGCCCGGCATGAGCGGCATCGATGCGGCGCGTGTTCTGATCTCCCGGCATCCCGGGCTCCGGATCGTCATCCTGTCCATCCATGAAGAGGAGCGGTATCAACAGGAGGCCGGGGCTGCCGGCGTTCATGCATACGTGCCGAAACGGAAGCTGCAGGAGCAGCTGCTTCCTGCGGTCCGCGAACAGCTTGCAGCGATTAAGATTGAAGCGCCGAAGGCCGAGAGGAAAAGAAGCAGTGAGGGCGAACAGGGAGCCGTATCATGAACATTCTGATCGTAGACGACAGTGAAGAGATTCGAGCGTTCCTGAAGCTGTTCCTTACGGATCAGGGCCATGCCATACGCGAGGCTGGCAACGGACAAGAGGGCCTTGCCCGCGTTCGGGAGCAAAGACCTGACGCGATCATCTGCGACGGACTTATGCCGGTGATGGATGGTTTCCAGCTCCTCCAGGCACTGAAGCGGGACAGCGGCCTTTCTTCCATTCCGTTCCTCTTTTTTTCTGCGGTGTATACCGGGGAGCGCGAACAGGAACTGGCGATGTCGCTGGGCGCTGACGCGTACCTCGTCAAGCCGCAGCCGCCGGAAGCTGTCCTGGATGCGCTCCGCCTGGCGACAACAGGCCAGGGTTCCGCCGGTCGCCGGCACGCCGCGGTGAAAGAAAGCGACGCAGAATTTGCGCGGGACTACCCCCGTGTCGTGGCGACCGCACTCGAGGAAAAGGTGGGACAGCTTGAGCGCGTGACGCGCGACCTGGAACGGACCCAGAAGGAGCTCCAGGAAAGCGAGGCCGGCTACCGCCGTCTTTTCGAGAGCAATCCGCAGCCCATGTGGGTGTACGACAGCACTTCGCTTGCTTTCCTTGCCGTGAACGACGCCGCCGTGCGGAAGTACGGTTATTCGCGGGAAGAGTTCCTCTCCATGACCATCAAGGACATTCGCCCGTCAGAGGAGGTCCCGAAGCTCCTCAAAACGCTGTTGGATCCGCCCGACGCTTATCGCACGGGGGGCATGACGATACACCGGAAAAAAGACGGAACGCTTATCGATGCGGAGATTTCCTCCCATGTTCACGACTTTTCCGGCAAGCGGGCGAGGCTCGTCCTGGTCGGCGATGTCACCGAGCAAAAGCGCCTGGAACGCTCGCTTCGCGATGCGTCGGACGAGTGGCGGACAACGTTCGATGCCATGACCGAGGCGGTTGCGCTTCTGGATGCGGACGGCAGGGTCCTGCGGTGCAATAGCGCAATGGCACTGCTCGTGAAAAAGCAGTTTTCCGAGATCATCGGCCATGCCTGCACGGAGAGGTGCGCCTGTTTCGGCGGCAGCAGAGAGGAATGCCCGTTCGCTAAAAGCAAAAGAACGCTGAAGCGGGAGACCGTGGTAATGAAACGGGGCGAGCGATGGTTCGAGGCCTCGGCGGACCCGATCATGGACAAGGCCGGGACGCTGCAGGGCGCTGTGCACATCCTGCAGGACATCACGATGCGCAGGAAAGCGGAAGAGTCCCTGCAGGAGCAGAGAGTGTTCACCGAAAGCCTGCTCCGTCATTCGGCAATCGCCACATTCGTCCTGGATGCGGGGCATAAGGTCCTGATCTGGAACAAGGCGTGCGAGGAGCTGACCGGCGTGCCGGCATCGGACATGGTAGGCACGGACCTGCAGTGGACGCCGTTCTACGGGCACGAGCGGCCGGTGTTGGGGGACATTGTCCTTGGCGAGGCGAGGGAAAGCCTCCCGATGCTCTATCCCGGCGCATCCAGGTCTGTTCTTACGCCCGAAGGGCTTCACGGGGAAGCATGGTTTGAAAATCTGAACAATAAAAAGCGATACATGGTTTTCGACGCCACCCCCATACGCGACAGCGCCGGTAGCATCGTCGCAGCCATCGAGACCTTGCAGGATCTTACCGGAAGCAAAAAACTCGAGGAACAGCTCTACCGGGCACAGCAGGACTGGGAGTACACCTTCAACAGCATCACGGACATGGTGACGATCCATGACGCGGACTACAATATAATCCTCGCGAACAAGGCGGCGGAGAAGATCTTGAATCTCCCGGTCTTGGAGAAGATGAAGGAGCGGAAATGCTTCTCTTTTTTTCACGGGACCGACCACGCGCCCGAGGGATGTCCGAGCTGTGGGTGCCTTCAGACCAGCGTTCCGGAATCATTCGAAATCTTCGAACCCCATCTGAACACGTTCATTGAGATCCGGGCGATCCCGCGCTTTGACAGCAGCAACAAGCTTATCGGTTTGATCCATGTGGTAAGAGACATTACCGCGCGAAAGAACGCCGAGAAAATTCTCCTGGAAGAGAGGAACAAGGCGCAGATCTATCTCGACATCGCGGGTGTACTGATCATGGCGCTGGATGCCGAGGGACGGGTCGCGCTCATAAATAAAAAAGGCCTGGAGATCACCGGATACGAAGAACAGGAGATGACCGGCCGGAGCTGGTTCGATCTGTGCATACCCGAACCGGTGAGGGGGGAAGTGCGGGGTGTGTTTAACGCGCTCATGACCGGCGACACAAAGCCAACCGAGTATTTTGAAAATGTTATTCTGACAAAAGACGGTTCAACGAGGGTTCTGGCGTTTCATAACGCGGTGGTTCACACTGAATCGGGCGAGAGAACCGGCATTCTTTGTTCAGGGGAGGATATTACCGAGCGAAAGCAGGCGCAGGATGCATTGAACGAACGGGTCCATCAGGCGGCTTTGGGCGCCGAGATCGGCGTCGCGCTGACCGCGGGCGGCGACCTGCGGGCCGTGTTGCAGCAATGCGCAGAGGCGATGGTCCGGCATCTTGATGCTGCTTTTGCGCGGATCTGGACGCTGAATGAGAAGGACCAGGTGCTGGAGATGCAGGCAAGCGCGGGGATGTATACCCACATCAACGGCCCGCACGGCCGGGTCCCGGTGGGCAAGTTCAAGATCGGCCTTATCGCTGAAGAGCGCAAGCCGCACATGACGAACGAGGTTGTGGGGGATCCGCGGGTCGGGGACCAGGAATGGGCGCGGACGGAGGGGATGGTCGCATTCGCCGGGTATCCCCTGATCGTTCAGGACCGGCTGGTCGGCGTGATGGCGCTGTTCAGCCGCAAACAGCTTGCGGAAACAACGATGCATTCGCTGGGATCGGTGGCTGATGTTGTGGCGCTGGGAATCGAACGGAAATGGACCGAGGAATCCCTGAGCCGGTACAGCGAGGAACTTACCGCCTTAAATACCGCGTCCAATACGCTCATGATCATCACCAGCCTGAAAGACATGTATGCGTATATCTGCCACATAATCTACAATGTGTTCGACCTGAAAATGGTCTGGCTCGGGATCGTCGAGCCAGGCACCTGTAACATAAAGCCCATGGCGCACTCAGGGCGCGAAGACGGCTATCTTGCCGGCACACCGGTAACCTGGGACGATTCGCGTTACGGCAGGGGACCGACCGGGATGGCCATTAAAACAAAGAAGAGCTTCGCCATGAATATCGCGGACCCGGCATTCGCCCCCTGGAGCGAGCAAGCGCGGCAGCGAGGGTACGTGGTTTCGCTCGCCGTTCCGCTTATCTATGCACGGGACAAATGCATCGGTGCGTTGAATTTCTACAGCGATGATCCCGGCTATTTCTCCCCGGACAAGATCAAGCTTTGCGAGATCTTTGCGAACCAGGCCGCGGTTGCGATCGAGAACACCCGGCTTGTGGAGGGGCTCGAAACCAAGGTCTTTGAGAGGACCCGGGCGCTGGAGGACACGAACAAGGAGCTGGTCCTGCGGCGGGAGGAGGCGGAAGCGGCGAGCCGGTCCAAGACGGACTTCCTGGCCAATATGTCCCACGAACTCAGGACACCCCTGAACGCGATCATGGGATTTTCCGAGATCATGCTCATGGGCATGGCCGGTCCGGTTTCCGACAAACAGCGGGAGTTCCTGGGCGACATTTCGAAGAGCGGCAATCATCTGCTCAGCCTGATCAACGACATCCTGGACCTGTCCAAGGTGGAGGCCGGCAAGGTGGAGTTGGAGCCGGACCAGGTCATTGTCGGGGAGCTTGTCAGCGGGTCGCTGCTGATGTTCAAGGAGAAGGCGTTGAAGCATGCCATCAAGGTGGAATCGTCCATCGATCCTGCGGTCCCGCAGATCGTCGCCGACCGGAGGAAGCTGAAACAGGTGCTCGTGAACCTGTTGAGCAACGCGTTTAAATTCACGCCGGATGGGGGCTCGGTGCGCGTGGAAACACGCTTGATTGCGGATTGCCCCTCACCCCCCGAAAGTGGCTCAGCATCTAACGGGGCAGGCCAGCCCTCTCCCCCAGGGGGGGAAGAAGGTTCTCAATCCGAAATCCGAAATCTAAAATCCGCAATCCACGGAAACTTCATCGAGTTTTCCGTGGCTGACACCGGTCATGGTATCGATCCGGAACATCAACCGCTGCTGTTCCAGCCGTTCCAGCAGATCGATTCCAGCCTGACCAGAAAGCATGCGGGCACGGGGCTGGGATTGAGCCTCTGCAGGCGGTTCATAGAACTGCACGGCGGAAGAATATGGGTGGAGAGCGAGCCCGGGAAGGGCAGCACGTTTCGCTTTGTCGTGCCGGTCAGGCAGGCGTAGAGCGGCAAGAACAAGTGCAAAGTGTAAAATGCAAAGTGCAAAATGCAAAATGCAAAGTGATTATACATAACACCATGTCCGCAGGCCGCACTACAACTTTGCAATTTGCATTTTGCAATGACAGCAGTTGAAATCCATGCTACGGCACAAGGAGAAACTCCATGCAGGAAGCATCCAAACGAAAGGTCCTGATCGTCGATGACGAAGTGATGAACCGCAAGGTCCTGTCGTTCATGCTCGACAACTACGGTTACGCGTATGAGACGGCGGTGAATGGATCGGAAGGTGTTGAAAAGGCACGAGCTTACATGCCGGACATGATCTTTCTCGATATCATGATGCCCGAGATGGACGGCTTCGAGGCCTGCCGGATCCTCAAGGCCGATCCGGTCACCCGGCACATCCCCATCGTGATGGTAACGGCCATGGCTGACCGGGATACGCGCATCCGGTGCCTGGAGGTCGGGGCGAACGACTTCATTACCAAACCCGTGGACACTTCGGAGCTTCTCGTCCGGACGAAGAACCTCATGAAGGTAAAAGAATACGAGGATTTTCTGAAGCAGCATGCCGAGATCCTCGATGCCGCCGTCCGGAAAAAAACGGAAGAGCTCACGAAAACCCATGACGTGCTGAAGAAGAGCTACATAGACACCATTCAGCGACTGACCATGGTCGCGGAATTCAAGGACGAGGATACCGGCGCACACATCAAGCGAATATCGTACTACTGCGCGGTCCTGGCGAAGAGGCTGGGCTGGGAGGAGGATGCTGTTGAATTGATCATCCATGCCAGCCCCATGCATGATATCGGTAAAGTGGGGATCCCTTCGGACCTTATCCTGAAGCCCGCGCGACTGAACACCGAGGAGTTCGCGCTGATGAAGACCCACACGACGATCGGCGCCAGGATCCTGAAAGGGAGCGGATCGGAGCTTTTGGAAATGGCCGAACGCATTGCCCTGACGCACCATGAGCGGTGGGACGGGGGAGGGTATCCGCGCGGCCTGCGGGGCGAGGAGATCCCGATCGAAGGCAGACTCGTGAACATCGTGGACCAGTATGATGCGCTCAGAAGCCGCAGGCCCTACAAGGGGCCCTTCGACCATGAGACCGCCTGCCGGATCATCACCGAAGGGGACGGCCGGACGAAGCCGGAACATTTCGATCCCGCTGTGCTTGCCGCGTTTTCCGAACACCGGCAGCTCCTTGAGGAGATATTTGAGTCGCATAAGGAGTAGAGGGGAGATATGACTACCGGAAAACTGATTGCAAGCGCTATTCTGGGGGCTGTTGCCTACTGGTTTATTGACTCCGCGATAGATTCCCATCTCTTCCTGGAGGGCACGTTCTGGTCCCAGGCGCTTTCACCGGCGCCGCACGAAATTTTCATGCGATCAATCGTTATCGCCCTTCTTACGGCATTGGGTCTCATCGCAGTTCTTCTCTCCCGGCATAAAAAAGCCGATGAGGTTCTGTGTCAAAAGGACGAACTGCTGCGCATGACCAGTGAGATGGCAAAGGTCGGCGGTTGGGAGTTCGATGTGGCAACACGAAAGGGAACGTGGACCGATGAGGTCGCCAGGATCCACGATCTCCCGCCGGATCAGGAAACCAACGTCGAACTCGGCCTGAGTTTCTACACGCCGGAGTCGCGTCTGCTGATCGACAAGGGGATACAAGGGGCCATAGGATCGGCAAAGCCCTATGACCTGGAACTGGAAATAATGACCGACCAGGGCGCGCATAAATGGGTCCGCACCATCGGTTTCCCTCTCCTGAAAGGCGGCAGCGTCGTCAAGGTGAAGGGTACTTTCCAGGATATTACCGAGCGAAGGAAAATGGAGGATGCTTTACGCGAAGGAGAGGACCGCTACCGTGACCTGGTTGAGAATAGCGACGACTTAATCTGCACGCACGACCTGGCGGGAAGCATCCTGTCCGTGAATGAAGCGGTGCCCCGTTCCCTGGGATATCCCCTTGAAGCGATAGTGGGAAGGAATATGCGGCTGCTCCTCGATCCACAATATCATGATCGCTTTGACGGCTATCTTGCCCGGATAAAGTCAGACGGCCAGGCGCAGGGCATCATGCATATCGTGAATGCGAAAGGCGAGGTACGCCTCTGGGAATACCATAATACCCTGCGGACCGAGGGAGTGGCTCAGCCTATCGTGCGCGGCATGGCCCATGATGTGACCGGGCGCTTGCTGGCGGAAAAGGCGCTGAAGGAGACGACAACCCGTCTTGAATCCGTCATGGACAGCATCAATGCGCTGATCTACGTGGCCGACATGAAAACCCACGAGCTCCTGTTCATGAATAAGTATGGACGGGACATCTGGGGCGAGATCGCGGGAAAGACCTGCTGGAAAACCTTGCAGGAGGGCCAGAGCGGGCCCTGCGTATTTTGCACCAATGACAGGCTGGTCAAGCCAGACGGAACGCCAAGCGAGGTGTATGCCTGGGAGTTCCAAAATACCGTTAACAACAACTGGTACGATTGTCGCGATCAGGCAATTCGCTGGGATGACGGGCGCCTGGTCCGGATGGAGATCGCCACGGATATAACCGAGCGCAAGAAGCTGGAAGACCAGCTCCGCCAGGCGCAGAAGATGGAGGCGATCGGTCAGCTTGCCGGCGGCGTGGCCCATGACTTCAACAATATTCTTTCGGCGATCATCGGTTACGGCCATTTGACCATGATGAAGATGCCGGGTGACGATCCGAATAGGCACAATATCGAACAGATACTTCAGTCGGCCGAGCGCGCCACGGCATTGACTCAGAGCCTCCTGACATTCAGCAGGAAACAACCGGTCAAAAAGGAAACGCTTGAACTAAACACCGTGATCAGCAAGTTTGAAAAGTTCCTTCTCAGGCTGCTCCGGGAGGACATCGAAATGAATAAGCGCTACACCAGCGAAAAAATGACGATCATGGCGGACCGCGGACAGATTGAGCAGGTGGTCATGAACCTCGTCACGAATGCGCGGGACGCCATGCCGGCAAAGGGGATGCTGACCCTGGAAACCAGCCGCATGACGCTGGATGAATCGTTTCTCAGCGCCCACGGCTACGGAACGCCTGGGGAGTATGCCGTGCTCGCTGTTTCCGATACCGGTTGCGGGATGGACGCGGAAACCAGGCGCAAGATCTTTGAGCCTTTTTTCACCACCAAGGAGGTGGGCAAGGGGACCGGTCTCGGCCTGGCAACGGTCTACGGCATTGTCAAGTCCCATGGCGGCTTCATCAATGTCTACTCCGAGTCGGATAAGGGGACCGTGTTCCATGTCTACCTTCCCCTTGTTCCGGTCGCAGCGGGCGTGATGGAACCCGTCACCCCGTCGCCTGTTCCGCCCAAGGGGGGAACCGAGACCATCCTGCTGGCCGAGGACGATGCCATCCTGCGTAAAATGACCTGCACGGTACTGAAGCATATGGGTTATACGGTCATAGAGGCGAAGAACGGGCAGGAAGCGGTTGAGAAGTTTATCGAGAACAAAGATATCATCCGGCTGGTCATCCTGGACGGGATCATGCCCAAGATGAACGGAAAAGAGGCCCATAAGGAGATCTCAGTCCTCGTTCCCCGAGTTCGATGCATTTTTATGAGCGGGTATGCAGAGGATATCTTTACCAAGGACGGGATACTGCTGGCCGAGGTGACGTTCCTTTCGAAGCCGGTGACGCCGTCCGTGCTCCTCAATAAAGTGCGGGAAGTGCTTGACCAGTAAGGATCCGATACTGTGCGCACCAGCCGTGGATGATACGAATTTTCGGGGAAAGGCGCATCATTCCGAGTAAAACGCATCACTGGCAGATTCTCTCTGCAGGAGAATGCGGAGTAAGAGGGGACAGATGAACACCGGAAAACTGATTGTAAGCGCTTTACTGGGGCTGTTGGAATCTGGCTTTTTGATTCCGCCCTTGATGCTTTTATCTTCCAGAATGGCACGTTCTTGTCCCAGGTGCTTTCACCTGAACCGCACGAAAGTTTGATGCGCTCGATCGTTATCACCCTTTCTACGACGTTGGGTTTTATCGCAGTTCTTCGCTCCCGGCATAACAAAACCGAGAACGTCCTGCGTCAAAAAGACGAGCTCTTGCGCATGACCAGCGAGATGGTAAAAGTCGGCGGTTGGGAATTCGACGCCGCCACGATGAAGGGAACGTGGACCGATGAGGTGGCCCGGATCCACGATCTCCCGCCGGAGAAGGAAACGACCGTGGAACTCGCCCTGAGTTTTTATACGCCTGAATCACGCCTGCTGATCGCTCAGGGGATACAAGAGGCCATAGGATCGGCAAGACCGTATGACCTGGAGCTGGAAATGGTTACCGCGCGCGGTGTGCATAAATGGGTGCGAACCATCGGTTTCCCGGTCCTGATTGGCGGAAACGTCTCCACGGTTAAAGGTATCTTTCAAGACATCACCGAACGCAAGCAGGCGGAAGCTGCGCTGGGGGAAAGTCGCGAAAGAACGACGTTTATTCTGAATTCCACCGCGGAAGGCATTTACGGCCTCGATCCGGCGGGTGTCGTTACCTTTGTCAATGCATCCGGCCTCAGGATGCTGGGCTATCGCAGCGATCGGGACCTTATCGGAAAAAAGGCGCATGCACTCATTCATCACACCAGGGAGGATGGTTCGCGCTATCCCGAAGAGCAATGCCTGGTCCACCGGGTGCTCAGCACCGGCGAACAGGTCCATAGCGAAAAGGAGATTCTCTTGCGCGCGGACGGCAGCAGTTTCCCGGTCGAGTACTGGGCCTATCCCATACGGAAAAACGAGGCGGTTACGGGAGTTGTCATAACATTCATGGATGTTACGGAACGCAGGAAGCTGGAAGCCCAGTACCGGCATTCGCAGAAGATGGAGGCCATCGGCCAGCTTGCAGGCGGGGTGGCCCACGACTTCAATAATATTCTTTCGGCGATCATCGGCTACGGCAATATTGCCGGAATGAAGTTTCCCGACGACCACCCGGCCAGATATGACCTGGAGCAGATACTTCAGTCGGCGGCACGCGCGACGGCTTTGACGCAGAGCCTGCTGACCTTCAGCAGGAAGCAGCCCGTCAAAATGGAATTGCTGGGAGTGAATTCCGTGATCGGCAAATTCGAGAAGTTCCTCCTCAGGCTGCTTCGGGAGGACATCGACCTGGTAGCGAGATACTCCGCCGGGGAACTGTCGATCATGGCTGACCGCGGGCAGATCGAGCAGGTGGTCATGAACCTCGTTGCCAATGCACGGGACGCCATGCCGGCAAAGGGAACGCTTACGATCGAAACAAAAAGCGCGGTTCTGGATGAATCATTTGTGGCCGCCCACGGATACGGCAGGCCGGGCACGTATGCTCTGCTATCGGTCTCGGATACCGGCGTGGGTATGAATGATGAAACGAAACGGAGGATCTTTGAGCCGTTCTTCACCACGAAGGAAGTGGGGAAAGGGACCGGCCTCGGCCTTGCGACGGTGTACGGAATTGTCAAGGCCCACGACGGCTTCATCAATGTATATTCAGAACCGTCCCGGGGAACGACGTTTCGTATTTATATCCCCCTCGTTCGATCCAGAGAAGCAGCACCGGAGCCCGTAAAGCAGGAACCGTCTCCGCTGAAAGGCGGCACCGAAACGATCCTGCTGGCCGAGGACGATGCGATTCTGCGTAAAATGACCTGCACGGTACTGAGGCACATGGGATATACGGTCCTGGAGGCGGAGAACGGGCGGGAAGCGGTCGAGAAGTTCATCGAGAACAAAGATATCATCCGGCTGGTCATCCTGGACGGGATCATGCCCAAGATGAACGGAAAGGAAGCTCATAAGGAGATCTCCGCTCTCGTTCCCGGGGTTCGATGCATTTTTATGAGCGGGTATGCGGAGGATATTTTTACCAAGGACGGGATACTGCAGGCCGAGGTGACGTTCCTTTCGAAGCCGGTGACGCCGTCCGTGCTCCTCGGTAAAGTGCGGGAAGTGCTTGACCGGTAAGCAGCGGTGTAAAACTCTGTGTACCTGAAAAGGAGATTATCGATGTCCTCAAATAAAATGGTTTTGGTGATCTGTCACACGGCATCGGGGAGAATGTACCTTGGCGTGCTGCTCAAGCGTATCTGGTATACTCCCATCCTCGCCGGTACGGTTGAGGACGGGATCCGGTTTGCGGACCATAACAGCTTCAAGCTTATCCTTATCGACGGCGACGTTGTCGAACCGGAGCTCACCAAGACGCTTCTACTCCTCAAGAGCCAGCCTTCCACAAAAAATATCCCCGTCGTGGTCGTCATGACCCGGGAAAGCGCTGAAATGCACAAAAGCGTGCTGGCCGACGGATGCTCCGCCATTCTTACGAAACCGGTGGACCTCTCGCTGGTCTACGGCGTACTCGGAAAATTGACCGACGAGCAACGAAGCGCCCCTCGGATCGATACGAAATTTCTCGTTACCGTAGTGGAAGGAACGCCGGCGAAGGAACTGGTCTGCATCAATTTGTCGGAAGGCGGCATGTATCTTCGTACGCTCACCCCGCTCGAGGGAGGAAGCCTGATCCATGTCAAATTCGCCCTGCCCCATGACACCACTGTCATAAGCCTCGAAGCTGAAGTGGTACGATCGGCCCCCCTTGCGGATCACCTGGACGTGGAGCCGGGGATGGGTCTTCGCTTCGTAAATGTTCCGGAAAGCGTGCCCCCCCTGCTGAGGAATTTCATCCAGTGGGAAATGCTGGGAGACCTCAGCTGGGAGCCGAGTTTGTGACCAAAAACCCGCTTGATTATTTTCTGCAAAAGAAGTAAACTCCGAAAGCTTAAAAAGACGATCCTTGGCGCGATCAAAGCTGCTGCCTGCAGGCCGGACGGCGCGTGGCGTGACCAACCCACCGGACCCGGTTGGGATCAAATCAAACAGAACAGGGAGTAATGACATGAAAAGACTTCTCGCAATGTGGGTAACGATCCTGGTGCTTTCGACGCTCGGCTCTTGGGCGAACGCCGCACCGCAGCACGGCAGCACGGCGCCGGCAAAGCCGCACCCGGTGACCGCCGATGACAGCAGCGCCGAGCCTTCTCTTTCCGGTAAGGTCGTGGAAACGATGAATGCGGGCGGCTACACCTATGTGTTGCTTGAGAAAAAAGGCAAACAGACCTGGGTGGCGGTCACGGAGATGAAGGTCACCGTGGGCAAAGAGATGGCTTTCCTGCCCGGCTCCCCGATGGCCCAGTTCACCAGCAAAAGCCTGAACCGCACCTTCGATATGATCTACTTCTCGGGCGGTCCGGTCACTTCGGCTTCCGCAGGCAAGAAGTCTCCGGAAGTCGCGCCTGGCAGCAAGGCCGCTGTGTCTGCAATCGACAAGGATGTCAAGGTCGAGAAGGCGGCTGGTGCGGATGCCTATACGGTGGCGGAAGTATACCAGAAGGCGTCTGCTCTGAACAAGAAGACCGTGCTGGTAAAGGGCAAGGTCGTGAAAGTGTCTGCCGGCATCATGGGGATGAACTGGATCCATCTTCAGGACGGCACCGGCGATCCCAAGAACGGCAGCCACAACCTGGTGGTAACCTCTGATGACCTTCCGGCAAAGGGCGATGTGGTCACCATGAAGGGCCCCATTACCAAGGACAAGGACTTCGGGTCCGGCTACAAATACGGTGTGATCATGGAAAAGGGGAGTGTTCTGAAATAATCGGTGACACGATCAGAGCGAACCGAAGGCCCCTTGCAGAAGCAAGGGGCCTTTTTTTGTGCTGTCTATTTCCAACGGCGAATGACTCCCCCCTCACCCTACCCTCTCCCCTCGGGGAGAGGATAAAGGTGAGGGGGGAATTTATCGATGAAAAACAGTTCTTGACAAAGCAGGTGCTTTTAGAAATAATCGTTTTCCCTGGCTGCACAATCCGGGGTTTCAGCAGAGAAAGGTACCCTCGTTATGAGCAAAACGATCCAGAAAGTACTGATAGCGAACCGGGGCGTCCCCGCGGTCAGGATCATGCATACCTGCAGGGACCGGCAGATACTGACCGTCGCGGTCTACAGCGATCCGGACCGCCTCGCCCACCACGTGTTCATGGCCGACGAGGCCGTGCACATCGGCGCAGCGCCGCCGGCCGAGTCCTATCTGAACATGGACAAGATGATCGAGGCCGCGCTCCGGAGCAAGGCCGACGCGATCCATCCGGGCTGGGGGTTCCTTGCCGAGAACGCCGGATTTGCGAAAAAGGTGATCGATGCAGGCCTTACCTGGATCGGGCCCACCCCCGAGGTCATCAGCATGCTGGGTGACAAGATCGAGGCCAAGGCGCTTGCGAAAAAGGCCAATGTTCCGACCATCCCGGGCGTCGATGCCGTCACGAACATCGAACAGATCAAGACCTGGATGAAGCAGGACGACGTTGCCTACCCCATCATGATCAAGGCCGCTTCCGGCGGCGGCGGCAAGGGCATGGTCAAGGTCGAGAGCGATGACGAGCTGTCGCAGGCCCTGGCGCGCGCCCGGTCCGAGGCAAAGAAATCCTTCGGCGACGATACCATCCTGGTCGAGAAATACATCGAACGGGGCAGGCATATCGAGGTCCAGATCGTGGCGGACAGCCACGGGAACGTCGTGCATCTCTATGAACGCGAATGCACCCTTCAGCGGCGGAACCAGAAGATCATCGAGGAAGCGCCGTCGCCGAGCCTTGATGAGAACCTGCGGAACGAGATCTGCTACACCGCAACGCGGCTGATGCGCGAGATCGGCTATACCACGGCAGGCACGGTGGAATATATCTTTGACTCCGCGACGAGGAAGTTTTATTTTCTCGAAGTGAACACCCGGCTTCAGGTGGAGCACGGCATCACCGAGTTGATCACCGGCCTCGATATCGTCGGCATCATGATCGATGTGGCGCTCGGCAAGAAGTTGGCCTTCAAGCAGTCCGACATCCGCCCGAACCGCTGGGCGCTCGAGGTCCGGCTGAACGCGGAGGACCCCAAGACCTTCAGCCCGTCCTTCGGCCCGATCACGCGGCTCCAGATCCCCATGGGCCCCAACGTGCGCGTGGCCTCGGGCGTGTACGAAGGCGGCGACATTTCGCCCTACTACGACTCGCTCTTCATGCTGCTCATGACCGCGGGCGCGGACCGGAACCACGCCATCAGCGTCATGGACCGGTCGCTCGGCAGGAACCTCCGGGTCGAGGGCATCAAGACGCTCCAGCCTCTCCTGCTTTCGATCATCAGGCACCCGTCGTTCGCGGCCGGGGAGTTCTCCACGCGGTTCATCGAGGAACATCTGGAGGAACTGATCTCCAAGTTCCAGGAGAAGAACAGCGAGGACGAGGTGCTGAAGATCGCGCGGTATGTGGCCGAGACCTCGGCTTTGGGGCCGCAGAAGTGGATGTGAGGAAGTCAGGGTTCAGGGGCCAGGGTCCAGGGTTCAGGGTGGTTCTGGTTTTAAACTAAGACATTGATTCAAGGTTTCCTTTGCGAGCTTTGCGTCCTTTGCGAGAGACGCCTTTTATTTGGTTGTTAGATTTAGATTAGGAGAATTATGGCAGATCCTGTATTTGTAAAACCGGGCATGAGCCCGAAAGAGATCGTAGCTGCGGTCCGCTCGCTACCGGGGGTGAGCCTCACGTCGGTGGGCATGCGCGACGCGGGCCAGTCGGACTTCAAGAACCGTCATCGCATCTACGACCTGAAATCGCTCGCCCCGTTCTACAACACCATGGGCCTGTTCAGCGCCGAGACGCACGGCGGTGCACGGTGGCACGTGGGCATCATGAACCGCAGGGAAAGCCCCTTCGAGGAAGGCGCCATCCTGCGCGAGCTTATGCCGAACGTGCTGCAGCAGACGCTGATCCGCGAGACGAACCTCTGGGGCTACCGGCCTTATCCGAAGAACGTGATCGAACATGCCGTTGCCAAGGTGGACATCGATGTCTGGCGCTGCTTCTCGTTCCTGAACGACGTTCGGAACATGCGCTCCGTGGCTGAAGTGGTCATGAAGCGGGGGAGGCTGTTCGAGCCGACCATCTCCTTCACCGTGGCGGATTGGGCCACGAACGAATACTACCTCGGCGTGGTCCGGGACATGGTGGACCTCTGCGGCGGGATCGACGAGATCGTGCTCTGCATCAAGGACATGGCGGGCGTGGGCGACGTTTCCCGCATCGGGAACCTCATCGACGCCATAAAACAGAAATATCCCAAGCTCGTGATCAATTATCATCGTCATATCACCGACGGCCTGGCGGTACCCGCGTTCCTTTCTGCGGCCAAGGCAGGGGCCACGATCTTTGACGTGGAAGAGGATTCGCTCGTCCGGTTCTACGGGCATTCACCGATCCTGGCGATCCAGGCTATTTTCGAGGAATCCGGCATCCCGGTGCATTTGAACCGGCCCGAGGCCGAGGCCGCGGTCAGGAAAGTGCGCGAGTGGATCGGCCACTATGAGTGGGCGGAGTCGCCCTTCAAGGGCCTGGACCACACCGTGACCCGTCACCGCATGCCGGGCGGCGCGTTCCCGAGTTCGTTCGAACAGGCGGACAAGGGAGAATTCCTGCATCTCATGCCCGCGATCCTCACCACCATGTCGCTGTACAATAAGATCGTCAAGTACTTCGACGTTACCCCCGGTTCCCAGGTGACCTGGGTGACCTGCAGCGGGATCGTGAACCGGTACGCAAAGGAGCAAGGCGACCGCGGGGTCAAGCATATCATCGACCTGTTGACGAAATTCGTGGAGGAGAAAAAGCAGAACTTCGATGCCCTGGACAAGGCTGAACAGGAAGAAATGCTGCAGCTCTTCAGGGCCGCTCCAGGAGATTTCAAGAACCTGCTGCTCGGCAACTACGGCAAGCTTCCCGTTGGCTGGCCCGCGGAATGGGTGTATCAAAGCACCTTTGGCGATGAATGGGAAAGCAGGATCAAGGAGCGCAAGGAGGTCTCGCCCCTCGATTCCATGCCCCAGGACGACCTCGATAAGCTGCGGAAGGACCTGCAGGAGAACGTGGGCAGGGAAGTGACCGATGAGGAGTTCATCCTGTATCTCATGCATCCCAAAGACGCGCTTGAGTTCATCGAATTTCGCGGAAAGTTCGGCGAGGCCCCGCTCGTGCTGCCGACGGATGTGTGGCGAAAGGGGCTTACCAGGCCGGGCGATCGCGTGGATTTCGAGCATTGGGGGAAACCCTATTCCATCGAACTGGTCTCCATCGGCTCGGAGCATGAAGGCGTCATTCACGTGGTCATGCGGGTGAACAACAAGACCCGGGTCTATACGGTCATGACACCCAGGGCCAAGAAGGCCGAGATCAGGATGGCCAAGGGGCCGGGCAACATCGGCGCGCCGATCAACGGCAATCTCTGGAGGATCGGCAACCCGGCGCGCGGCCCGATCAAAACAGGCGATATCGTGCACAAGGGCGAGGAGATCGCGAACCTCGAGGCCATGAAAATGGAGAACGCCATCCTGGCGCCCATGGACGGCCAGATCTCCGAGGTCTGTGTGAAGCTCAACGAGACCGTGCAGGAAGGACAGCTCCTGTTCGTCATCGAGAAGGCGTCGATCAAGACAGAAGCGAATGGTGCACCGGGAAGCATCGTTATTTAAGCAAGAACGGCTGTATGTTTCCACGCCCGGCAGGGGTATCCCTTGCCGGGCTTTTCTTTTTGGGCGACCTCACATCACCCCACCTGACCTCCCCTTGGCACCAAAAGTAGGCGCCTCCAGGCGAGGGGAGGTAATTGAACCGTATGCAGCCCCTCGATAGATTAAGCCCCCTCTCCCTTTTCCCCTCTCCACTGGGGGAGAGGGGCAGGGGTGAGGGGAGATGTAAAAGGGGTTGGGGAGGTGTGTTTCGCGATCAGGTTAGTTCAAACGCAATCGAGGCTGTTTTCAGGAAGCAAGAGGTCTTTCTCTCTGAAATAAGATGGACCCGACGCACCACACGAGACATAAAGGTCCTTGCATCGCTCTTCGCTATACCCTGAAAATACCCCATCGAAAACCTTGCATTTAAGAAACGCTTGTAGTAGTCTCGCCGCATTGGGAGGGATTTCAACCCCATGTATCCCTAACGTAAAGCAAGCATAGAAACAACATCCCAAAAAGGTTCCGAATGTTGCCGGAGAGAAAAATGGCTGATCGCGACTACCTGATTCCGATGGAACGCTTTGACAACTCGGAGTACATTGAAGGTCGGGTCTCTGCCGCACCGCCGGAAACGGCTGGATCACTGCGCACTACGCTGACTTATTTGTACTCGTCATCCGGTCCAATTAACTTGCCAAGGTCTCGGCTCAAGAAATCTGAACCCTTTTTGGAGGATGCCGAACGCGTCCTTGTGCGGTGGCTCCAGACGCGAACGAACGGAAGCGAGCGCAAAAACTACGGCTCCCCGGCACTTCATGCGGCGAGGAGCCAGAGGTATCGGTGCGAACACTGCGGCCATGCGGATATTCGTGTCTTGCATCTTGATCATGTAGAAGGCCGGAAAAATGCTGGCGGCGGATTTGCCTGCCTCTGTGCAAACTGCCACATGCTTAAGTCTCGGAAACACGACTGGAGTGGCTGTCCTAAAACATAATAAATGCTTCACGTGGCCTAACGCTGCGTTCCTAAGGAGGCTGCGCGATAGAGCCGCGAGCTCCCCTAAGCTTGAAAGTTAGTCCCAGAACAAAAGGAGACCTATGGACTGGCTGCAATTCATTTCTGCCTTGGTAGCAAGCGTCGCATGGCCTGCAGTTGTCATAACATGTTTATTCATGTTCAGAAGCGAACTTGTGAAAATAGTACAGCGGGTGGCGCACCTTAAATACAAGGACCTTGAACTCGATTTCGACAAAGTCAAGCAACAGGCTGAAGAACTTCATCTTGAAATTCAGCAAGTGCCGCCAGCCATAGAGAGCCCTGTTTTTACTTCTTTAGAAGATCAAATTATGGACGCCGTCGAGCGCGCACCATCAGCTGCTGTCTTGCTAGCTTGGTCTGCTCTAGAAACATCTATTGCATCCGCTGTCTCGAAGCTGGCTATCTCTCCTGAGGCTCCCTCCTACCGCTCCCCAATTCACAACATTGAAATGCTCAGTAAGAATGGCCGTCTATCGAAGAAGCACGAGCGCTTATTGCACGAAATGCGAACACTGAGAAATAAGGTCGCTCATCAACAAGAGGCAATGCTGTCCATTTCGCAAGATCAAGCGTTGAATTACGCCACTACTGCGATTGACTTAATCAAGCATTTTGAGGGTTATCAACGCGGCCAAATTTTCGACAATTAAAAAACTTTAGGAACGTAGTGTGTAGTGTCGGGGCTGTCCTTATTGCCAAAGCTTACTAGCGATAGTAATGACACTTGAGACACAACGACCCCAAGATCTTTTCCTGAAAGAAAGATGTTATTATGAGAATTAACAAAACGAAAACTTTTGTAGGAATTCAATATGCTGGACTATCCGGCATCTCAAAAGAATGTGCGGATGCTGTTATGCGACTTCTTCAATATGGAGACAAAATTACACATGTAAGGATTTTGACCTGTACCAACGTGCACTGTCTTTTGCTAACAGTTAATGTCGGAGACCTCATTGCCGTCAAATCTGGATTTGGATCAGGATACCTTGGCGAAGGTTCGAGGACATTTTCATATATTCTTCAACTTCTAGAAACGCATGGTGCTGAGATTGAAGAGTATAAGGTTGATCAGAAAGTGATTGAGCGTCTTGATATATCCGCTCTCACTGTTGCGGACATAGACAAGATAAATTCTGCTCGGCCTGCCCGACCCTCACAATGGCATGAATATATTTTCGAGAATCATTTCGAAAAAGGGCGGATTGGAGAATTGTGGCAGGAGTTTGATCCCGTTATCCCTTTCGCTATTATCGACAATCGAATCTTCGACCTAGCTATCCGCTTCTGGGATGGCCCTGATGATTGCCTTTTTACCGGGTATCGTCGGCTTGAGGACCTAGTGAGGAAAAGAACTGGCCTGGATGAGCACGGACAGAAATTATTTTCTCAGGCATTTCAAGGGTCCACGGCCAAGCTCGTTTGGAAAGTAATAGACAACGGCGAACAAGCTGGAAGGGCATCATTGTTTATAGCAGCGTACATGGCTTATCGAAATCCAAGGGCTCACCGAGAATTAGAAAGGCACGCCGGTGAACAATTGGCGGAATTTCTTTTGTTAAACCACTTGTATCTTTTGGAAAAGGAATCATGTGAGGGGACAGCAGAGGACCAAGTGAAAAAGGAGGTATGAATACGGATCAATATCAGCGTAGATCATCTGGGGCAGTTGTGCGGAAGGTGTCCACTGCCGGAAGTGTGTACGCAATGGAAGAAGGTCGGCGAACTGACATGTTTTTGTCTGTAGAGTGTGTTGGGGAGGGGGTAGGGCGGAAGAGAATATCAATTCCAAAGTCTGATCCCGATTAGTTATGACAATACTCCAGGAAATACTTAATTGGTCTCAGGGGCAACCTGCTTGGCAAGGTGACGCACTCTCCAGGTTGTTGTCAAAGCAGGCGCTGACAGCGGACGACCTGAATGATCTGTTCGCGATACTGAAATCAGCGCGCGGCATTCCAGACCCCGAAGGGCGAACTCCCAAGCCGCTTAGCGCGGACCAGATACCAGTGCCAGTTTCGGATTCTTCGCATATCGTTCTAGTTGCGATGAAGAATTTGCGCAACGTAAATGCAATTGCCGAGAATAAGACACTCCCATTGGGTCCCACGGGAGTGACGGTCATTTACGGCGATAACGGTTCTGGCAAGTCTGGTTACTCGAGGGTGCTAAAACGGGGTTGCCGTGCACGCGATGATGCTGAACCGATTCTCCCAAATGCGAATCTGGAGTCTGGGAAGTGCGGCGTTGCGGAGGCATCATTCGATGTTTTAGTTAGCGGAACGCCAAAGGAGCTGCATTGGACCGACGGCATGCCAGCGCCTCCCGAATTGTCTTCGATTTCGATCTTCGATTCTCGTTGCGCACGCGCTTACCTTGATAGCGAAGATGATTTTTCATACGTTCCATACGGTCTTGACGTATTCGAGAGTTTGGCGAAGACCTGCAAGCAGTTGAAGGGCATGATCGACACAGAGCTTGCGCAGTCTGCAGTGGACCTTACGGCTTTTACGCATTTGCAGGGGGATACCGCAGTCGGGAAGACAATCGCCGCCTTGTCTAGCAAAACCTCACCTGCAGCGGTTGAAACGCTTGCCTCTCTAACGACGGAGGAATTAGGCAAGCATACAGAACTGGAGAAGAGCCTCAAAGAAAACAATCCGAAAGAAAAGGCCGGTCAACTTCGATTGAGCGCACGTCGCATAGAGGCCATTGCGAAGACCGCTACAAGTAAAGGCGCGCTTGTGAATTCAGAAGCGGTTAACGAGTTGCGCGGTCTGGCGGTAGCCTGCCGGACAGCACAGGCTGCTGCAGCACTTGCCGCAAAGGGTTTTAAAGAAGCGGAAAATCTATTACCGGGAACTGGCGGGGACGCATGGCGAGAACTTTTCGAGGCAGCTCGCAAGTTCGCTTTGGAGGCATACCCGGACAAGACATTTCCCGAGTTGGGCACAGATAAGAATTGCCCACTTTGCCAACAACCTCTTGCCGCCGGCGCTGCACGATTATTGCGTTTCGACGCATTCCTTAAGCAGGAGGCCGAGGCCACAGCGCAGACCCGCCGGAAAGAACTGGACACGGCGACGAGACTATTAGCAGCACAAGCCTTAAGCTTGAATCTGGATGAGGTTGCATACAGTGAAGTCGAGGCGCTGGATTCCCAGCTGGCAAAGGACGTCCGGTCCTTCGAGGACGCGTTGAAGGCCAAACATGAAGCAATCAAGACCGCGATTGCTTCAGGCGTGTGGGCTGGTACTGACCAAGAGTTGAGTAGTCCCTCCGTGGCGCTGCAAACTCTTGTGAATCGGCTCAATTCAGAAGCAAAAACCTTGGAAGACGCCGCAGACGAGAAACAACGCGCTGAGCTGCAACATCAACTCATCGAGCTAGATGCACGAATACGGTTACGCCAAGTTAAGGAGGCAGTACTGACGGCTGTCGCGCGTCTAAGCCATCAGGCAAAGCTGCGAGATTGCCTACACGACGTGAAGACGAACGCTATATCGCACAAATCCTCGGATATTGCCGAGAAAGTTGTGTCGAAAGAGCTTGAAGAGGCCCTGAATCGTGAGTTCAAGGCGCTTGGCGTTGCTTCGCTGAGCGTAACACTGCAAAGCCGTGCGGACAAGGGGAAGGCCTTGCACAAGCTCAATTTGCAACTAGCTCACAGCTGCAACCCTGGCGATATCCTCAGCGAAGGCGAGCAGCGCGCGATTGCCATCGGTTCCTTTCTTGCGGAGGTAGGGCTGAGCGGAGGTAAGGGCGCGGTTGTTTTTGATGATCCTGTTTCCTCGCTTGACCATCGCAGGCGGGAACGTGTGGCAAAACGCTTAGTGGTCGAAGCAGGCAAGCGTCAAGTTATTGTGTTCACTCACGACATCTATTTTCTTTGTATCCTGATGGAAGAAGCCGAATCAGCAGGCGTACCGATCGCGACGCAGAGCATGATTCAGTGCCCCGAGGGGTTCGGTGCTACTGACCCGGAGTTGCCGTTCGACGGCAAAAATACGACCAAACGAATCAGTGCTTTGAAGGTCCAACATCAGGTGATTGCGAAATTGCATAAGAGCGGTGCCGAGCAAGAATACCGAAAACAAACAATCGATGCCTACCAACACCTGCGTATGGCATGGGAGCGAGCAGTTGAAGAGGTTCTGCTGCGCAAAGTCGTCCTACGCTTCCGTAAAGGCGTGGAAACGCAACGTCTTGCCGAGGTCTTGGTCGATGATGCTGACTATAAGAAGGTAGATGCAGGTATGACGCGGTGTTCGAACTTTGCTCACGACAAGGCAATGATGGGCGGTGTTTCGGTTCCCGACCCCGATGAATTGCTGGCCGATATTCAGGCTTTAGAGGAATGGCGCAGTGAAGTTGAGGCCAGAAGTAAGGATGTCTCAAAGAAAAGGAAGGGCTAAGTTAGGCACTGTCGAGGGTCAGGTTTTAGAATTGACATTCGACTCTGGGGACTGTTCGGTGTCAGCCTTGAATCTGTAGTTATTGCTAAAGCCGGAGGGCGCTCTCTCCGGCTTTTTGATTTCAACTCTAGTTTGGACTGTGCGCGGGAGTGTTATACTTAGTCCAACGCGTGAGCCGTCCGACTACGGTGCTCCTTAGGGGACTTATTATGAATACCACAAGGAACACGACCATCGAGATCATCGAATTCACCGATCCTGTCTGTACCTGGTGCTGGGGCAGCGAGCCGGTGCTCCGGAAGCTCGAAACCAGGTATGGCAAACAGGTAAAGATAAGCTACATCATGGGCGGGTTGGTCCAGGACATCACGTCGTTCTATGACGGTCACAATGACATCGGTGGCGACCCGGACCGGTCGAACATGAACATCGCCAAACATTGGGTGGAAGCGTCCGAACGCCACGGCATGCCGGTGAAGAGCGAAGGCTTCAAGCTCTTTTCCCGGGAGCACCCCTCAACGTACCCGCAGAACATCGCCTATAAGGCCGCGCAGATCCAGGACCAGACGCTCGCAAACAAGTTCCTTCGGCGCATCCGGGAAGCGTCGGCTGCCGAGGCAAGGCAGACGAACATTACGGAAGTGCTGCTGGAACTGGCATCGGAAGTGGGGCTCGACATGGCTCGTTTCCTCAACGACTTCACCCTCGGCCCGGCGCAGCAGGCCTTTGAGCAGGACCTTGCGATCACGGCCAAATACGGCGCACGCGGCTTTCCTTCGTTCCTGCTGAAGTACGGGGAAAAGGAGATGCTGATCCGCGGGTACAAACGGTATGAGGAGTTCAAGGCGCTGATCGGGCATCTGTCTGGCGGAGAGATCCAGGAGCGTCCGGTCCCTGCCAATGAAGAAACGATCATGGCGTTCATAACCCGGTATGGTTCAGCGGCGCCCGTCGAGGTCCAGACGGCCTTCGACCTTTCCGATGACGAACTGAAGAACGCGATCGACTCGCTGATCGAGAAACAGCTGGTCCGGAAGCAAGCGGCAGGCAACGGCTATTTCATCTTGCCGAAGGTCAGTGCCGCTGCCTGCGATCCAGCAACCGGTGTTTGTTCGATATAGAATCAAAAAGGTCCAATTGACATGGGCGTATCAGCTTGAGTACCCCACCTAAGGTAACAAAGAGAATGTATGGAATTATGAAGGGGCCGTCTAACCCATTTCCCCCAACCCCTCCTTGCCAAGGAGGGGAGTTGCAGGGCAAACTCGATGATGCAGTTAATGCACAGTCACAGATGCCAACCCGGGGTCGCCTTCCCTGTTTAGGATCGCACGGTAAATGATGATACCGGAGCCGTTGCAGCCCGGAGAGGAGCAGCCATGAACCTGACGCGGGAACAGTACCGCTATTTTCTGAAGGATGCCGTGAGGCTGACCATCGATTTTAACGAAACGGACCAGAGCAGGGGGATGCCTGCGCCGCCCCTGGAGAAGCCGGCTCCTGCAGACGCGAAGCGCTTCGACCTGGTCCCGGTCCATGACTGGAAAGGCGTCGGGAAGGTGGACATGACCACGGCCATAGCAGAGCGGCAGAGCATCCGGAAGTTCGCCCTTGATCCGCTCACGCTCGATGAGCTCTCCTATCTGCTTTGGGCGACCCAGGGGATCAGGGAGATAGCATCGCCGTCCACCGCGTTCCGCACCGTGCCGTCGGCCGGCTGTCGCCATTGCTTCGAGACCTATATCTGCGCGATGAACGTCTCGGGCCTGGAGCCTGCGATCTACCGGTACCTGCCCGTGGAGCATCAGCTCATCCTGGTCAGGGCGGTCCCCGACATGGGAACGCGCATTGCGCAGGCGGCGCTTGGCCAGCCTTTCGTCGGGAAGGCCGCCGCCACCTTCGTATGGACCGCGGTTCCCTATCGCATGGAGTGGCGGTACGGTCTGGCGGCCCACAAGGTGATCGCCATCGATGTCGGCCATGTCTGCCAGAACCTCTATCTTGCCTGCGCCGCGATACATGCCGGGACCTGCGCCGTTGCCGCCTATCACCAGACGGCGATGGATGAGCTCTTGGGGGTCGATGGGGAGGAGGAGTTCGCCCTCTATCTTGCGCCTGTGGGGAAAATCGGGTGATGACGGGAGAGCCGCACGTAGGGGCAGGCTTACCAATTAGGCGCTTCTGACTTTCCTATGGGTAGCTTTCAGTGCCTGTTATGAAATCTCCACTACTTTTTTGTCACCTTTCTTGACGCCAAGAAAGGTAACCGAAAGAAGGGCGCCCGGCGAAAATTCTTAACGCCATGCTCGGTCGTCCTCACTACATTTCGGAAACTCGCCCTACGGGCTCAGACAGTCCGAAATGCTTAACGCTCGGACTCGGTCGCCTGGCTAAATTTCCGCATGGGAACCGTGTCAAAAGCTTTGTTTCTAATCTTTCCACCAACCCCGCACGTCTCCGGAGTGGGCCTACGCTATTTTGGGGCACCCGTCTTGGCCTAAGGTAGCGTCCCGCAGGGCGAACGCGCACTGTCTGAGGCCGACCTGCCCCGACGAAGTCGGGGAGGCCGAGTTTGCGCGGTCGAGCGAACGTGGCCTTAGACGGGTCCAAAATAGCGTAAAGGCCGCGAAGGGGATGTGCAAAAAAACGGCCGATATCTCCTGTTGATAAAAACGTACAGCAAACTCAGTGACACTTGCTTTTTGTCACCTTTCTTGACGCCAAGAAAGGTAACCGAAAGAAGGCGCCCCGGCGGAAATTCTTAACGCCAGGCTCGGTCGTCCTCACTACATTTCGGAAACTCGCCCTACGGGCTCAGACAGTCCGAAATGCTTAACGCTCGGACTCGGTCGCCTGGCTAAATTTCCGCATGGGGAACCGTGTCAAAAGCTTTGTTTCTAATCTTTCCACTAACCCCGCACATCCCCGGACAAAAGATGTATCCGCCGTTATCCGTTCTTTATCCGATTTTATCCGTGTCCAAATGATTTTAAGCTTTTTTCAATTCAATCTTGTCTTTACTTTCTTTTTGCGATTGTGCATAATGCAATTCCATGTGCTTATAAAAAGGGATGAAAAGTGCGCCGGCCCAAAGCGGTTTGCCGCACTGCAGGGGGAATATCCATGAAGACCGGATCGAACAATGCAAAGCTGAATGCCTGGGTCAAGGAGGTCACGGACCTGTGCACTCCCGACGCTGTTGTCTGGTGCGACGGATCAAAGGCCGAATACGACCGCTTGATGGCGCAGATGCAGGCGCTCGGCATGGCGACCCCGCTCAAGAAACGGCCCAACAGCTTTCTGTTCCGCACGGACCCCAGCGACGTGGCGCGCGTGGAGGACCGGACCTATATCAGCACCAAAAAGCAGGAAGATGCCGGTCCCACAAACAACTGGGAGAATTCGGACGAGCTCAAGAAGACCATGAAAGGCCTGTACCAGGGCTGCATGAAGGGCCGGACCATGTACATCATCCCGTTCTCCATGGGGCCGGTCGGTTCGCCCATTGCCAAGATCGGCGTCGAATTGACCGACAGCCCCTATGTGGTCTGCAACATGCACATCATGACCCGCGTCGGGACCAGGGTCCTGGACGTGCTCGGCGAAACAGGCGAGTTCATCCCCTGTCTGCACTCCATCGGCGCGCCGCTGGAGCCGGGACAGAAGGACGCTGCCTGGCCCTGTGCGCCGATCGAGAAGAAATACATCAGCCACTTCACCGAAGAGAACCTCATCTGGTCCTACGGGTCCGGCTACGGCGGCAACGCGCTTCTGGGCAAGAAGTGCCTGGCGCTCCGCATCGCATCGAACATGGCTCGGAAGGAAGGCTGGATGGCGGAGCATATGCTGATCCTCCGGTTGACCAACCCGGAAGGAAAGCGCTATCACATCGCTGCAGCGTTCCCCTCTGCCTGCGGCAAGACGAACCTGGCCATGATGCTTCCGTCCCTCAAGGGATGGAAGTGCGAGTGCATCGGCGACGATATCGCCTGGATGAAGATTCGGGGCGACGGCAGACTCCACGCCATCAACCCCGAGGCGGGTTTCTTCGGCGTTGCGCCCGGCACGTCCTACAACACGAACCCCATGGCCATGGACACGCTGAAAGAGAACATCATCTTCACGAACTGCGCGCTGGGCGACGACGGCGATGTCTGGTGGGAGGGAATGACCGACGAGGCGCCCTCGCATGTCATCGACTGGAAGGGCCGCGACTGGACGCCTGCGAGCAAGGACGACGCGGCCCACGGGAATGCGCGTTTTACCGCGCCGGCGTCGCAGTGCCCGGTCATCTGCCCGGACTGGGAAAACCCCGAGGGCGTACCCATCGACATCTTCATCTTCGGCGGCAGAAGGAGCAGCGTGGTGCCGCTCGTGACCGAAGCGTTCTCCTGGGACCACGGCGTGTTCATGGGAGCCACCGCGGCATCGGAGACCACGTCCGCGAACATCGGCGCCATCGGCAACCTCCGGCGCGACCCCTTTGCCATGAAGCCTTTCTGCGGATACCACATGGGCGATTACTTCCATCACTGGTTCGCCATGGGCGACAAGCTCGGCGCCAAGGCCCCGAAGATCTTCTACGTGAACTGGTTCCGCAAAAGCCCGGAAGGCCGGTTCCTCTGGCCGGGGTTCAGCGACAACAGCCGCGTGCTCAAGTGGATGTGCGAGCGCGTGGACGGGAAGGTCGGCGCAACGGAAACGCCCATCGGTATGATGCCGAACTACGGGGATCTCGACCTCGGCGGGCTCGCTATCGCCGCGGAGAACATGAAGGCGCTCCTGCATGTGGACCTCGCGGAATGGAAGGCCGAGATCCCGGACATCGAAAAGCACTTTGCGGTCTTCGGAAGCAAACTTCCGGAGCGGCTCAAGAAACAGCTTGAGGAGATGCGGAAGCGGCTGGGGTAGGTTTTTTATCCTCTCCTTGGTAAGGAGGTGGATTAATTCATGTTCCCTGCTTAATGCCCTCGTTCCTTCTGGAATGAGGGCATTGTTGTCATAAGGGCTCGACCCTGTTGACAGCAGTCAAGTAATTATGTATAGTTACACTATACAGATAGGAGGTCACCATGAAAGCTACAATACTTGATCTCAGATATCGCATGAACGACGTCTTAAAAGCCCTGGACCGCAATGAAACCGTAGCCATTCTGTATCACGGCAAACAGAAGGGAGTCCTTACGCCAGAAACAGGCGTTTCTTCGGCGAGGGTCAGAGAACACCCGTTTTTCAACATGCGCAAGGGGGGCACGTCGGTAGACCTGGAAATGAGTAAAATCCGGGGAGGGCGCTACCGTGCTCTTTGATACCGATATCTTTATCTGGATCCAGCGGGGCAATAATAAAGCTGCCTTGCTGGTCGAGGATGAGCAGGAACGATATCTTTCCATACAGACCTACATGGAATTACTCCAATGCGCCGAGAACAGGCAACAGCTTGACTATACGCGACGCTTCCTCAAGGATTTCGGTTTTCAGATCCTGCCGTTCACGGAGAACATCGGACACCGGGCGGCCGTCTATATCGAACAGCATACGTTGTCCGGCGGCCTGCGCGCCGGCGATGCCATCATTGCCGCAACCGCTGCGGAGAACGACCTTGTTCTTTGTACGAGCAATACAAAACACTTCAAGCCGATAAAAGAACTGAAACTGAAGATACTCAGACCGTAGGAGATTTGAGCATTCAGTACGATTCCTTCCCTTCAAGCGGAGGTTTAAGGCGGGAAGGGTTCGTAACCGCAAGAAACCTATCCTCACCCCAGCCCTCTCCTTGAAGGAGAGGATGAATGACTGTGGTTAGCGGTTGAAATAACTCTGGACACCAATCCATGAAAAATCCTTCCAATCAAAAAGCCCTCGTAAACGTGCTTGGCGTGGTCTACCTCCATACCAAGACCGAGGACGGAGGGGATCTGTACTTCACGCGCTATGCAGAGCCCTATCAGGAACACCTTGAGATCAAGAACTGGTTCGAAGAGACCTGGTTTGCGAAGCACCGGGAGAAACTGCTCGGGACCAGCTCGGTCTACCGCGTGCCGACCCGGCGGGTGCACGGCACGAGCCTGGACCTCGTAGTGAAGAACTGCCGCGTCGGGGAGGACGTGCCGATCAACACGCACACCCTTGAGGAGTTCATGAGCGCGGAGTTCAACAGCCCCTGGGAAGAGTTTACTCTGGTCATGGAAATGGGCGACAAGCAGGTGGGCCAGCGGCTGAACTGGATCCGGGTGCAGCGGCCGCTCGCGATCTATGTGCCGCCCCAGACCATGCAGCTGTGGCAGAGCGGCAGGTCGGTGTCCCGGATCAACCGGATCCGCGCGCGCCACCCCGGCATCGACATCGACATCCTCAAACAGTACAAACTCGTGTATGCATGGATCCGGGGCAAGAACATCGTCGAGCTGTTCCAGAACATCAAGCTCGACATGCCGGATATTGTGTATCATTTGCAGACCATGCAGAAGAAGGCGTTCGACGACCTGTGCACCAAAGGGTACCACATGGCGGACATGAAGCCCGAACACGTCATATTCGATGAAGCGGACTGCGAACGCATCGAGGAAATGGGCGGAAGCGGACAAGCCGATGTCGAGCAGAAGCAGGTGGAGGCGGTCTACCAGCTGCTGAACGGCGGGAAGTATTCGATCATCGATTATGAGCTGTTGTTCCGCACGCCGGAGCACGAGGACCGGGTCAAGGCATCGAGGCGGCATTCGTACCTGGACGATATGCGGGACCGGATGGACCCCACGCCGCTGCCGTCCCATCTCTCGCGGACCGAGATCCTGGGCGTGCCGTATATCTTCGGCCATGCGGAAAGCACCGGCGGCAGGATGTGGGTCGTGGGGCGGAACGCACGGCTGTTCGATTATTTTCTGCCCGAGCGCTGGCGCAAGACGCCGTCCCTCAGCCTGTCGGACGACAACGAAGTCTACTACACGGTCACCAAGGACAACATCCACCTGGTCTGGAAAACGTCCCGCGTAGGCGAGTTTCCCGCTGACCGGAAATACAGCGCGAATGAGCTCGTGAAGATCAGGCAGTACGGCATCAACAGCCCCTTCGAGGAGTTCGCCATTTCCCAGGCCCTGAACGAGCAGGGGATCCATGCCACCTATGTCCGCGCCGTCTACGTGACCGGCAGCTTGAAGATCGAGATCTCCGCGGACAGCCGGAAGTATCAGTCACACCGATCGATCAAGGACATCGACGACGCTCCGGTGCTGGCCGCTGAACACAACTACATTACGATCCAAGGGTACTACAACGGCCCTGATGAATGGGTGTCGCAGCAGGACGGCTCGCTGCTTACCCCGGTGGACCTTGCCAAAGCCGTCAAAAAAAAGATCATCGACGCAGCGCAGAGCAAAGCGTTCCTGGAGAAGGTCGTTGCGCGGCTCAGGGCGGCGGGGTATGACGGGTCGCTGCTCAAGCCCAATGACCTGCTTATCGCGATCGATGCGCAGGGGCAGATCATGAAGGACAAAACGGGCGAACCGGACGTTATCATCTGCAATTTCGAGGTGATCTGGAAGATAGCCGATGCTCCGTGATCCAGAAAAGCAGCTATCCGCGAATTAACGCGAAATTACGCGAATGAAATCATAAACACGGAACAGATAAAAAAATCAAAAGGCGATCCGAAAGACGGGTCGCCTTTTATTATTTTGTGAAGACGCGTGATAACGTAACGAAAAAACAGGCAAATTGCAGCCGCATCCTGACGCCCGTGACTCAAGGTCTTCTCCGCCTGTGATATGATTGAAGTAACATTAAGTAAGCCCACAAAAGAATTCGAGGACTGGGTTTGAAATATAATGGCGGAGTTGCTCAGGGCAGGTTACACTTCTGGATTGAAAATCTGCAAGCCTTCCTGCTGTGCGATGGAGCAAAGTTTCTGATCGGAGCTGACGAAAGTCTGTTTGGCTAAAAAATTATTCAAGGCTACAGCCACTTGTATGGCATCGACAGGCTTCATGTATCGCTTCAGGATCAGTCCTTCTGCTTTCATGATATCGTCGGCTGTCACGTCAAGGATGGTTATTTCGAATTGCTCGACATCATTATAGAAAAAAAGCCGTTGCTGGACAAAGTCCCGCTCGGTGGTGAGATGGTCGATTTCATACAGCCTTTTAAGATTGGATATGACTTCAACGACGGTAAGCGAGGATATGAAGATTTTATCGCGAGAGTTCTCGATAAGGTCGCAGATTTTATCGGTGCCCTTCTCAATCTGATATCGCTTAAACAATGCGCTGGTATCGATGAAGAAGGGATGGTTTATCGTTTGTCCCGCTCTTCAGTGACCCTCTTGGACAGCGATATCCCGATATTGGAGAGTTTCGCCTGGATATCATGCAGCGTGGCCTTTGATGCCGGCTGGTTCTTAGCGTAGTCGAGAAGTTTGCGGCTGGTATGCGGCTTGAGCGGTGTTTTTACAACAGTTTTAGTTGCCATGAGACAGCCTCCTGAATACTTGAGTAAATATTAACAGACAGCACTGATTCCGTCAAACGAAAAGTGACACGCCGACGCTGTTCTGCATACCGCTATCCTTTCCTGATCCGACAGCTTCTGAACGCGCTCTCTATCTCGGCCTTCAGGCTGTTAAAATCACCTTTGCCTTTTGTTCTGATGACGACCCGCCGATAGCCTTCTTTTACACCCTCGTAGGAAGTAAGTATCCCCTGGAGCCGGAAATTGTTTTTCCGGATGATGTCTGCAACTTCCTTGATGGAGCCGCCGCGGTCTTCGATGGTAACGCAGATCCGGTTGCCGCCGTGCCGCACGCCGGTGATGTCCACCAAAGCCCGGTAAATGTCCTTGTCCGAGATGATGCCGACGAGGTCGTTGTTGTCCAAGACCGGCAGGCAGCCGATGCTTTTGTCCAGCATCAGCATGGCGGCTTCTTCCACCGGCGTGTCGGGTGTGGTGGCAACGACCTTCGTGGTCATGAGATCCTTGATCTTCGTTTTCGCCAGAAGATAGTGGAGCTCATAGATGTCGAGCGACGTGGCTTTCGAGGGGCTGTATTCCTTGATGTCCCGGTCTGAAATAAGGCCTTTGAGCCGGCTGCCCTTTACCACGGGCAGGTGCTTGATGTTCTTCTCCTTCATCAGCGTTAATGCATCGGAGAGATAATCATCAGGCTCAAGCGTGAAGACCTTTGCTGTCATCCAGTCTGATACATACATGGTGGACCTCCTTAGGAACGGGAAGTTGGGAAGTTTGGAAGTTGAGAAGATGGGAAGATGCTCGCATCCCCAACCTCTTAACATCCTAACTTCCCACCCTCTGCCGCTGCCGTCCTCACACTCCCAAATATGCCGTCTTTACATGCGGGTCGTTCAGAAGGTCTTTGCCGGCCCCCTGCATGACGACCCTGCCGGTCTCGAGCACGTAGGCGCGGTCGGCGATGGCCAGCGTCTGTTTTACGTTCTGCTCCACGATCAGGACCGTGGTGCCCTGCCTCCGGATCGTCGTGATGATATCAAAGATTTCGCGTACGAGGATCGGGGCCAACCCCAGCGACGGTTCGTCGAGCATCATAAGCTTCGGCAGCGACATAAGCCCCCGACCGATCGCCACCATCTGCTGCTCACCGCCGGAGAGCAGTCCTGCCGGTTGCCTCCTGCGCTCGCTGAGCCGCGGGAAGAGTCCGAACACCAGTTCTTTGGTTTTTGCCCGCTGCAGCCTTGCTTCTCCGCGGAGCGACCCCATGTCCAGGTTCTCTTCGACCGTCATCTCCACAAAAAGCCGCCGCGCTTCGGGGCAATGAGCGATCCCCTGTTCGATGAGCCGGTAGGGCGCAACGATATGGATTGGCTCCGCATTGAAGAGGACCTCTCCTTTGCGGGGCCGGAGCAGGCCCGAAATGGTCTTGAGTGTTGTTGATTTGCCGGCGCCGTTCGCGCCGATGAGCGCAACGACCTCGCCCTGCTTTACCTCAAAGGAAATGTCCCAGAGCACCTGAACATCGCCGTAGAAGACGTCTATGTTCCTGATCTCAAGCACTCTGCGTTTCTCCCAGATAAGCTTCCACCACCAGAGGATTGCCCCGTATCTCCAAGGGGGTGCCCTCGGCGATCTTTTCGCCGTAGTTCAGCACCACGATGCGGTCGGAGATGGCCATGATGACCCGCATGTGATGTTCGATGATCATGATGGTGATGCCCTTGTCCTTGATCCTGCGTATGATGGAGATGGACTCGTCAAGCTCTGCCGGGTTCAGACCGGCAAAGGACTCGTCAAGCAGCAGGACCTCCGGCTGGGTGGCGAGCGCCCGTGCGATCTCGAGCCGTTTCCGTTTGCCCAGCGGCAGACCCCGTGAGATGACGTCCCGGTCGTCGTAGAGGCCGGTGAATCGGAGGGCTTCGACCGCCATCTCCACGGCCTGTTGTTTATTCTTCGCGCGAAGGAACGATGATGCGACCACGTTGTCGAGCACGCTCATGCGCTGAAGCGGTTTCACCACCTGGAAGGTCCGGGCAATGCCCTGCCGGCATATCTGGTGCGGTTTCGATCCGGATATTTTTTTGTCTTTGAAAAAGACCTCGCCCCGCGAGGGATGATAAAAACCGTTCACCACGTTGAACAGGGTTGTTTTGCCCGCCCCGTTCGGCCCGATAAGGCCGAGGATCTCGCCCTGCCGCAATTCAAAAGACACGTCCTTGATCGCGGCAAGGCCGCCGAAGAAGCGGGAGACCTTCCGTATTTCGAGGAAGCTCATGGCGCCCTCCTCGCGAGGCCCAGGAGCCTCTTTAATTTCGGGAAATCGCCGACAATGCCGTTGGGCAAAAAGATGATGATGACGATCAGCAGGATGCCGAAGACGGTGTGGTGAGCGTTGCCGAGCAGGGGGATGGACCTGATCGCTTCTGCAAGCACCACCATGATAACTGCGCCGACGATAGGTCCGGAGAAGGTGGCAACGCCGCCGACCATGACGACCATGATTGCGATGATCGAAATGTCGTGAAGCGCGAAGACCACCTTGGGGTCGATGTACCCCATGTAGTTCGTATAGAACGCGCCGGCGAACCCGGTGATCATGGCGCTCAGGCAGAGGGCGATGGTCTTATAGAGCGTCGTATCGATGCCGAGGGACTCTGCCGCGTCCTGGTCCTCGCGAATGGCGACGAAGTAGTAGCCGAGCTTTGATCCGATGACCTGCTTGACCAGGACGAAGGACAGTGCGGCAATGGCGAGGATGATGTAATAGTAGCGGGTCTTCTCGATCCAGCTTCGCTCGCGGATCATGATGCCCAGGTCCCCGCCGGTAACGTCGACCATGTTCTCCGCCACGATCCTGAGGATGACGCCGATGGAAAGGGTGGCCAGGGCAAAGTAGGGGCCGCGCAGCCTCAGGCAGATGTAGCCGATGACCAGGGCGAACAGGGTGACCACGACGATGCTGGCAGGAAGGCCCCACCAACCGGAAATGCCGAGCTTGGTGTACAGCATGCCGCTCGTATAGGCGCCGACGCCGAAGAAGGCGGCGTGGCCGAAGGAAACCTGGCCGCAGTAGCCGCTCAGCAGGTTCCAGGACATGCCGATGACGGACCACATGACGACCAGGATCAGGATATGCATGAGGTAGCTGTTCAGGCCCAGGAGCGGAACGAGGGCGAGCAGCGCGATTGCTATGTAAGGGAAGTTTCTTTTCATAATGCGGACTCCAGCCGCAACCAATGCAAAGTGCAAAGTGTAAAATGCAAAGTGCAAAATTAACTGCCAGTCTTGGCCAGTGGCTGTGCCACAACTTTGCAATTTACAGTTTGCATTTTGCACTTTGCACTTCACTTCACGTTATTTCCCCAGCTTCCTGCTCTTGAGCAGCGACGCAACGCCGCCGGGGATGAAGATCAGCACAGCAACAAAGATGATGAACCGGCCCACCGGGGCCCAGCCCATGCCGATATAGGTGGCGGTGAGCGATTCGAACAGGCCCAGGATAAGGCCGCCGATGATCGCCCCCACGGTGGAGCCCAGTCCGCCCAGAATGGTGATGACGAAGGCGATCAGCGTGAACTGTCCGCCGATATCGGGATAAATGTAATAAATGGGAATAAAAAGACAGCCGGCCGCTCCCACGAGAGCGGAGCCGAGCCCGAAGGTAAGGACCCGCATGCGCTCAACATTCACGCCCATGAGCAGGGCGGCATCATGGTCCTGTGCCGTGGCCCTGATGGACTTCCCCATGTCCGTTTTGGTCAGGAAGAACCAGAGCCCTGCGGTGATCATCAGGGAGAAGACAAAAGAAACGCTCCAGGGAAGGGACAGGGACAGCTCGATGGGCGAAGCCTTCCAGATATCGGTGAGGTACCATGCTGTGGTTCCGTAGCTGACCGGCGTTTGAAGATAATCTGATTTGAAGATGATCGTGGCCAGGTTGGCCAGCACCATGCCGATGCCGACGGTCAGGATGACCTGGTTCTCAGGCAGGATGGAATCCACCTTGACCACCGGGTTGATGAGGTATTTCTGGAGCCCCATGCCGAGCAGGAAGAGCACCGGTGCCGCGAAAATAATTGAGAGATAGGGGTCGATATGGAAATAGGTGTAGAGAACGTAGGCGATGTACATGCCCACCATCATGAGCTCACCATGGGCAAGGTTGATGATCTTCATGACGCCCATGATGATGGTCATGCCGATGCCGATCAGGGCATAGAGGCCGCCGAGCAGGAGTCCGGAGATGAGCGTCTGCAATAGGACTTCAGTTTGAACTGCGGTCATGGAAAACCCTTTTTATTTCGGATTGCGGAATGCGGATTTCGGATTGGATTCGTACTGCGGTTTTAATCCGCATTCCGCAATCCGAAATCCGCAATTGATTACCGTCGCTCTTTCCAGCTCGGTACCGGGAAGACATACTGCATGCTGGCATGATTCTTCGGCCAGATGGTCTGGAACTCGCCCTTGATGACCTGGATCGCCAGGGTCTCGGTAAAGTTCTGGTTCTGATACCCTTCCTTGTCCTCGAACTTCACCGGGCCAAAGGCGGTTTTGAGATCCGTTGCCTTAAGCGCATCGCGGATGCCGTCCTGCGTCCAGTTCTTGGCCCGTCCCAGGGCATCGGCGGTCACGTAGATGGCGGCATAAGCGGAGGCGCCGTGATAGGAGGGGTAGTCGCCGTATTTGGTCTTGTACTTTTCAGCGAACTCCTTTGCTCCCGGGTATTTGAGCTGTGGCGTCCAGAGCGTCGCGCTGACCACATATTCCGCCGCGTCCTTTGCGCCATCGATGAACTCGGGGATGGCGAAGCCGGCTGCACCGCCCGAGAAGAGCTTTGCGTCAAGCCGGAGCTCCTTGATCTGCTTCATGATGAGCTGGGCCTCATTGGCGTACGAAACCGTATAGATGACATCGGGCTGGGCCGCTTTTACCTTGGACAGGAGCGGCTTGAAATCGATGGCGCCGGTCTCGAACTTTTCTTTCAAGACGACCTCGGCTCCGATCTTTTTTGCATCCCGGTCCATGGCGTCCGCGCCTGAGGTCCCGAAGGCCGAGCTTTCGTACAGGACGGCGATGGTCTTCGGTTTTACCACCTCTTTCAAGAACGACACAAAGGCGTCTGCATAGTGGTCATTGACCTGGTTCTGGCGGAATACATACTTGTAGTTCTGCTTGGTGATAGCATCGTCGGCGCTGGCCACGACCAGGTAGGGGGTTTTGCGTTCCTCAGCTACTGCGGCAACCGCTTTTGCGCAGGCCGAAGTGTATTCTCCCACGATGAACGGCTGCTTTTTGACATCGATCAGCTTCTCAACGATTGCGCGGGCTGTTTCCGGTTTGCCGGAAGAGTCTTCAAAGGACAGGGCGAGCTTTTTCCCCTTGACGCCGCCTTTGGCATTGATCTCCTCGGCAGCCATCTCATAGGAGCGCTTCATGATCTCCCCGAACTTCGCCTGCTTCCCGGTGAGCGGCAGCGGGATGGTGAGATCCAGGCTGTCGGCAGCCCACAGGCTTGCAGCGAAGACGGAACACGCGAACAGTACGACTAGTGCCAATGACAGACGTTTCATGGGACCCTCCTTGAAAAGGATTTGACCGTGGATTTGAGCTGATTTCGGCTTCTTTTAATTCATAGCACTATAACGGCTGCTGCGCAATGTCAAATTACAACTTTACCCGGCTCTTAATGAACTCCCGGTTCAGTTTGGCGATGAACTGGACCTTGATCCCCTTGGGGCAGACGGCCTGGCATTCATAGTGATTGCTGCAGTTGCCGAAACCCTGTGCCAGCATCTCCTCGGTCATGACGCAGACCCTGCGCGCAGCTTCCACCTGTCCCTGGGGAAGGACGGCGAGATGGGATACTTTGGCTGCGGTGAAAAGCATGGCCGAACCGTTCGGGCAGGCTGCCACGCACGCGCCGCAGCCGATGCATTCGGCCGCATCCATGGCGAGGTCGGCATCGTGCTTCGGGATCAGGACCGTGTTGCCGTCGGGCACGCCGCCCGTATGGACCGAGACGTACCCGCCTGACTGGATGATCTTGTCGAAGGCGCCGCGGTCCACGATCAGGTCACGGACCACCGGGAATGCCTTTGCGCGGAGGGGCTCGATATAGATGGTATCGCCATTCTTGAAGTGGCGCATATGGAGCTGGCAGACCGTGGTCTTCTTCTGCGGGCCGTGCGGGATGCCGTTCACGACCTGGCCGCACATGCCGCAGATGCCTTCACGACAATCGCTGTCAAAGGCGATGGGCTCGCCTCCTTGTTTGATCAGGCCTTCGTTCACCACGTCGAGCATCTCAAGGAAGGACATGTCGGAGCTGATGTCCTTTGCCTCGTATTGAACGAGTTTGCCTTTTTCTTTCGGGCCTTTTTGGCGCCAGACGTAGAGTGTTAGGTTCATGCGGACCTCGAAAAAGCAGAAGTTGGGAAGCTGGGAGGTTGGGATGTTAAGAAAAAAGTCAACCCACCTTCCTAATTTCTTAACTTCCCAACTTCCTGCAGTTACTTGTAGCTTCGTACCGCCAAGTGCGCATGCTCGAACACCAGCGGCTCCTTATGCAGCTCCGGCTCCTGGTCCATGCCTCGGTACCCCCAGGCGGAGACAAAGCTGAAGTTCTTGTCATCGCGCAAAGCCTCACCCTCCGGTGTCTTATGCTCCACACGGAAGTGGGCGCCGCAGGATTCGTCCCGCTTAAGTGCGTCGAGCGCCAGGAGTTCGGCGAATTCCAGGAAGTCCGCAACGCGACCTGCTTTTTCGAGCTCCTGGTTCAGCTCCGATCCGCTGCCGGAGACGATCAGGTTTTTCCAGAACTCGGCCCGGAGCTCTGGTATCCTTCTGAGCGCTTCCTTGAGGCTTGCCTCGCTGCGCGTCATGCCCACATGGTCCCACATGATCTTTCCGAGCTCGCGATGGAGTTCATGCGGGGTCTTTTTGCCCTTGATCGAGAGCAGCTTTTCGGTAAAGGCTTTGGCCTCCGCGCGGGACCGCTCAAATTCAGGGTTTTCGGCGGCGATCACACCGGGCTGCGTTCCTGCAAGGTAGTTCGCGATCGTATAGGGAAGGATGAAGTACCCGTCGGCCAGCCCCTGCATGAGCCCGCTTGCGCCGAGACGGTTGGCCCCGTGGTCCGAGTAGTTCGCTTCGCCGAGAACAAAAAGTCCCCGCAGATTGCTCTCCAGGTTGTAGTCCACCCAGAGCCCGCCCATGGCATAGTGGGGGGCAGGGTACATGCGCATGGGCCGGGTATAGGCGTTCTCGGCCGTGATGCGCTCATACATCTCGAAGAGGTTGCCGTAGCGCTCGCGGATCTTCTCTTCACCCTCGCGCTTGATGGCATCGGCAAAGTCGAGGTACACGCCCCGTCCGCCGGGTCCGACGCCCCTGCCGTCGTCACAGACCTCCTTGGCGGCGCGCGACGTGACGTCCCGTGCAGCCAGATTGCCATAGGCCGGGTACTTCCGCTCTAGATAGTAGTCGCGTTCGGATTCGGGAATACTGGCCGGCGAGCGTTTATCACCCTTGAGCTTCGGCACCCAGACCCTGCCGTCGTTCCGGAGCGATTCAGACATGAGCGTAAGTTTTGCCTGGTGGTCCCCGGTGACCGGGATGCAGGTGGGATGGATCTGGGTGAAGCAGGGGTTCGCGAAATAGGCGCCCCGTTTGTACGCCCGAAAGGTAGCATTGACGTTGGACGTGACCGAGTTCGTCGAGAGGAAGAAGACATTGGCATATCCGCCGGTGCAGAGGCAGACCGCGTCAGCTGCGTAAGATTCGATCCTGCCGGTCACAAGATCGCGCACGGTGATGCCTTTAGCGTGGCTGTCAACGACAACAAGGTCGAGCATTTCGGTACGCGGGTGGAGGGTAACGCTTCCTGCTTTCACTTGACGTGAAAGGGCTCCATAGGCGCCGAGCAGAAGCTGCTGCCCGGTCTGTCCGCGGGCATAGAAGGTGCGCGAGACCTGGGCGCCGCCAAAGGAGCGGGTCGAAAGGTACCCCGCGTAGTCGCGGGCAAAAGGCACACCCTGCGCAACGCACTGGTCGATGATGTTTGCCGACAGCTGTGCAAGCCGGTAGACGTTCGCTTCGCGCGACCGGAAATCGCCGCCTTTGATCGTGTCGTAAAAGAGCCGCTCGATGCTGTCGCCGTCATTGGGATAGTTCTTGGCGGCGTTGATCCCGCCCTGGGCGGCGATGCTGTGGGCGCGGCGCGGGGAGTCCTGGCAGCAGAACACGTCCACGTTGTAGCCGAGTTCGCCCAGCGACGCGGCTGCGGACGCGCCGGCCAGGCCCGTGCCGACCACGATGATGCGGTACTTCCGCTTGTTCGCCGGATTGACCAGCTTCATTTCAGCAAGACGCTTGTCCCACTTCTGATGGAGCGGGCCTGATGGTATGTTGCCGTCGAGGATCATAAGGTAACCTCAAACACTAAACACTAATCTCTAAATCCTAAACTAAGACCTTGGAACCGCGATGGCGCGAGGGTCGCGAGGAAATCTTGTAGATTTTGAATTTAAAGCAAAGCTCTCTGATTTTGCAGTCCTCGCGTCCTTCGCGCCCTCGCGGTGAATGCTCTTGCCTTATCATTTCAAGATCCCCAACGCGATCACTACCGGTATCGCCACATATCCGAGAAACAGTACCACCGCCGTGATCGTACCTGTCTTTATTATGATGGGCAGGCTTTTGTCGTTGTTCAGTCCCCAGGTCTGGAACGAGCTCTGGATGCCGTGAGTTAAATGAAGCAGCAAGGCGGTCATGGAAACCAGGTATACCAGCACGATGCTCATCTGCTGAAAGCTCTGCACGACCATGGAGAAAACATCGGGTCTGCCGGCGGCATCAAGGTTCCGGACAGCGGCGATGGTGGGATTCGTTACCTGGAAGGTGAACTGCAGCAGGTGATAGATGAGGAAGGAAAAGATCAAAGCGCCGGACCAGATCATGTTCCGGCCCGCGAAGGTCGTGCTCAAATGGTTCGTGACTGCGTAGGCCTGCGGTTTTGAAGCGCGGTTCTCAAGCGTGACCACGATGCCGAGATAGACATGGAGCAGGACGGCCGCTATCATCACCAGCCTGATGGCCCAGAGGAAGGGCGGGAAGGCATGCAGGCCAACGGCATAGGCGTTCAGCCAGTTCACGTAAATAGTGGAGTTCCCCAGAACGTGGATAATGACGAACAGGACCATGAGCTGGCCTGAGATGGTCATGAGGAGTTTTCTGGCGACTGTGTTTGTGGGTAAGAGAAACACGCTTGACTCCGCTTATTTTTTCACCTCCCCCTTGATGGGGGAGGCTGGGTGGGGGTGAATTTTCTAGAATTTTCTAGACCGGGATATCACCCTCCCCAACCCCTCCCATCAAGGGAGGGGCTACAATCGTTACTATTTATTGCCGATGCCGCCTTCCGTCATTTTGCCCGGATCAAGCAAACGGTCCAGTTCTTCTCGGGACAGGTCCGTCATTTCAGCGGCAACGTCTTTTAACGACCTGCCTTCCGCATAGGCTTTCTTCGCGATCTGCGCGGCTTTATCGTACCCGATCACCGGATTGAGCGCGGTCACCAGGATCGGGTTCCTGTCCAGAAGTCCGGCCATGCGCTCTCGGTTCACGACGAATCCGGCGATGGCGTGGTCCGCCAGGAGCCTCGACGCATTCGCGAGGATCGTGATGGACTGGAGCAGGTTATGAGCTATGACCGGCAGCATGACGTTCAGCTCGAAATTGCCCTGCTGGTTGGCAATGGTGATCGCCACGTCGTTTCCCGTGACCTGTGCCGCCGCCATCATCATCACTTCGCACATGACCGGGTTCACCTTGCCGGGCATGATGCTCGATCCAGGCTGGAGCGTTGGGAGGGCAATCTCGCCCAGTCCGTTTATGGGGCCGCTGTTCATCCAGCGGAGGTCGTTTACCATTTTCATAAAGGACGAGGCAGTCGTCTTTAAATGGCCCGAAAGCTCGACTGCCGTATCCATGGTCGCCTGGGCGGCGAAGTGGTTGCTGGTCTCGACAAAGGGAAGCTTTGTGCGTCCTGCCAGCCTGCTGGCCACGATCTTTCCAAAGTCTTTGGGTGCATTGATCCCGGTGCCTACGGCGGTCCCGCCGATGGCAAGCTGTGCAAGGCGCGGTCGGCATGATTCGATGCGTTCGATGCTCTGCGCCACCTGATGGGCCCAGCCGCTTATTTCCTGGCTCAGGCGAATCGGCATGGCGTCCATAAGGTGCGTGCGGCCGGTCTTGATTACATCAGTGCAATCCCGCTCCCTGGTCTTGAGCGTTTCATGGAGGTGCTTCAGCGCCGGCAGCAGCAGTTCAACGAGCTGCAGGTATGCGCTCACGTGGATCGTTGTGGGGATAACGTCGTTCGAGGACTGGCCCATGTTCACATCGGTGATGGGGTGAACAGGTCTTGACGGAGTTTCGAGGAGCTGTGTCGCGCGGGAGGCAATGACCTCGTTGGCATTCATGTTGGTCGATGTGCCGGAGCCGGTCTGGAACACGTCGAGCGGGAACTGATCGTCCCAATTGCCGTCCGCAACCTCGAGGGCCGCCAGGTGAACGGCATGGGCGATCTTTGCATCGAGCAGGCCGAGGCCGGCGTTCACTTCGGCGGCAACGGCCTTGATGAGCCCGAGCGCGCGGATGAAATCGCGCGAAAAACGGATCCCGCTCACGGGAAAGTTCTCGACGGCACGCTGCGTCTGCGCACCGTACAAGGCGTTTGCCGGGACCTTGACCTCGCCGAGGGAATCTTTTTCAATTCGATAATCAGTCATAATGGTTTAGTGAGTACCGCCGATGTGTACGTCAATATCCTTATTCATGTGGACCAAGGCAACCATGTTGCCGTTCAGAATGTGGACATGTTACCGTTCAGAGTCACGCCGACACGGTCGGCTCGATCCAGAGTTGTCTGACGTGCGAACGATGTTCCAATTATACCTGCTTCGCGGTCTCTTTGCATTCTGATTTTTTAAATAGCCAGGCGGCTCAAATTGTGATTAGAGGGCATCCGGAAATAGCCGGTTACGCTTGTTCTGTAATTGCGATATACTAAGGAAAAGGAGGTTCCCTATGTCCGCTTCATGCAGTACCAGCCCCAGTCCCAGCTATAGCATCACCATCCGGGTGGAGATCGAGAACCGCATCGGCATGTTCGCAAAGATCGCCACGGCCATCAGCGGCGCGGGCGGCGACATGGGCGCCGTGGACATCGTGCGCGTTGAGAAGGGCAAGATCATCAGGGACATCACCGCCAACGCCCGCGATGAGGAACACGAAAAGACGATCGTGCAGGCCATCAAATCCGTGGCCGGCGTCAAGGTCCTGCGGATGATGGACCGGACTTTTACGGCTCATGAAGGCGGCAAGATCGAGATAAGGAACAAGCTTCCGGTGCGCGACCGGAACGACCTCTCCCAGGTTTATACTCCGGGCGTGGCCCGTGTCTGCATGGACATTTATCAGCATAAAGACCATGCCTACCGCTACACCATGAAGGGCAACGCCGTGGCCATCGTGTCCGACGGCACAGCGGTCCTGGGTCTCGGCGATATCGGGCCCGAGGCGGCATTGCCGGTGATGGAGGGCAAGGCCATGCTCTTTAAGGAGTTCGCCGGCATCGATGCCTTTCCGATCGTGCTCGCGACCAAAAAGGTGGATGAGATCGTTGCGGTGGTCAAGGCCATCGCACCGGCCTTCGGCGGCATTAACCTGGAGGACATCTCCGCTCCGCGATGTTTCGAGGTCGAGACCCGGCTTCGGAAGCTGCTCGACATTCCCGTGTTCCATGATGACCAGCACGGGACAGCCGTGGTCGTGCTGGCGGCATTGATCAACGTGTCGCGGCTGTTCAAACGGGACCTGAAGAAGTTCAGGGTCGTGGTGGCGGGCGCCGGAGCAGCGGGCACGGCTGTGACGAAAATCCTGTTGTCCTCGGGCGTCAGGGACATTATCGTCTGCGACAGGAACGGCGCGGTTTACACCGGCAGAAAGCAGGGTATGGACCCGGCGAAAAAAGATCTGGCAAAGATAACGAACCCGCGCAAGGTGAAGGGCAGCATCTCGGTCGCCATGAAAGGCGCCCACGTTTTTATCGGTCTGTCCGCGCCGAACATCATCACGGCGAGTGATGTGAAAAGCATGGCAAAGGAGCCCGTTGTTTTCGCCCTGGCGAACCCTGACGCCGAGATCGCGCCTGAAGAAGCCCTGCCGCTCGTGCGGGTCATGGCCACGGGGAGGTCCGACTACCCGAACCAGATCAACAACATGCTGGGCTTCCCCGGCATCTTCCGGGGCCTGCTCGACGTGCGCGCAACAGGCGTGAACGAGGCGGTAAAGCTTGCCGCGGCCCGCGCCATTGCCGATACCATAAAAAGAGCGGACCTGCATGAAGACTACATCATCCCGAGCATCTTTGACCGCACCGTGGCCGCATCCGTGGCAGCAGCGGTGTCCGAGGCGGCGAGGAAGACGGGACTGGGGAAGTGACAGGGTGTGATGCAGGGTCCAGGGGCCAGGGTTCAGGGTCCAGTAAAAAGCGACAACCTTGTTCGTCGGATTTAGGCTGTCACCTGTATTCTGTACCCTGCCCCCTGTACCCCGGACCCTGTACCCTGAACCCTGATTTGAGGTATCCATGAACCGCAACCACGATCGTTTGCACCGCGATGAGAAGGACCTGCGCAGCGTCGGCATGACCGAGCTGCAGGTTGCCTATGCCGACCTCGCCCTTTCGCCTGAAGAGCTCGAGCTTCTGTCCGCACCCCGGCGGTCCTTTGCCGTAAGTTTTCCCGTGAAGATGACCACGGGCAAGACGCGGATATTCACCGGGTACCGCGTGCAGTACAATGATTCACGCGGGCCTGCCAAGGGCGGGATCCGGTTCCATCCTGATATGGATGAGGAGCATACTGCCGAGCTCGCCCTGCTCATGGCGCTCAAGTGCGCGGTGGTGAATATCCCCTTCGGCGGCTCAAAAGGCGGGGTCGTTGTCGACCCCCTGGAGCTTTCCCGGCGCGACCTGGAGCTGGTGACGCGCGGATACACCCAGGCCATAGCGGACTACATCGGCCCGTTCAAGGATATCCCCGCGCCCGACGTATATACCGACGAGCAGGTCATGGCATGGATCCTCGATGAGTACGAGCATATCAAGCGCGAACACGTGCCTGCCGTGGTCACGGGAAAGCCTCCCGCGCTGGGCGGCATCAAGGCGCGCAGATATTCGACCGCGCTGGGCGGCATTCACGTGCTCGAACAGGCCATGAAAGAGCGGAGCATAGAAACCCACGGGACCCGCGTGGCTGTCCAGGGGTTCGGCAACGTGGGAGGGAATGTGGCACGCATTCTCGATCACTGGGGCTACCGGGTCGTTGCCGTAAGCGACGTGAACGGAGCCATCATGAACTCCGATGGCCTTGATATCTCCGCACTCCGGCATCACAAGACCAGGACCGGCAGCGTTGTCGGGTTTGATGGCGCCAAGGCCATCTCCAATACAGAACTGCTTGCCATGGACTGCGACATTCTGATCCCCGCGGCCTTGTCGAACCAGATAGACGGGAACAATGCCCGTGACGTGAAAGCCAGGATCGTCCTTGAGCTCGCGAACGCTCCGCTTACGGCTGAGGCTGATGCTATCCTCTTCAAAAGCGATGTTCTGGTCATTCCCGACATCCTTGCAAACGCAGGCGGTGTGGTGGTGAGCTATTTCGAATGGAGCCAGAATCTCAGCCACGATGTCTGGCCGGAAGAAAAGGTGCTTGAGAAATTGAAGCAGGTCATGGTAACGGCTTTTGCCGATGTCAGCGGCCGCTGCCATGAATCGCGCTGCAGGATGCGAAAGGCTGCTTACGAACTGGCGGTAAAACGGATACTGCAGGCGGAGAAGCTGCGGGGGAATCTTTAGGTCCAGCGGATCCCTTTTCGAATTTATCCGTCTCCAAGGTCTTTTTACAGGTCACTCCAGTGACGTCTCCCCGATGGGGAGGCATTACTCTCCATTTTGACCCCCTCCTGAACGCCTCAATAGGTAGTTTGAGTCTTTTTAAAAACTACAACATGTTGTAAAACAAATATAATGCTGAAAAAACAAATAAAGAAGCACTTGACTTTGTAGCGCTCTTTATGTTATTTTTTTACCAGTTGAATTGCGCCTTTTGCAGGAGGTATAATGAAGGCTAGGAAATCAAGAAAACTGAAGAAAAAAGAGTATTTTACACTCATGTTCCTCCCCGGACCGAACTCCCACGTCCGGACGTTGAGCATATCAAAGTCTGCTATCAAAACGGTATTTCTTTCCTTTGTGGCGCTTATCGTTGTTTCCCTCTATCTGGTGTATGAATATAATGACGTGAAAGACAAGGTCTGGGAGCTTCAGTCCATGCGGGAGGAATTGAAGCAGCAGAAGGCCGAGGTACAGAGCTTTGCCCTTAATCTGCTGGACTACAAGCGTCAGATGTTCCTGCTTCGCGATCTCGATACCAAACTTCGTCGCGCGGTGAGCCTCGGCCCCAGGGACCGGGCCCAGCAAGTGCTTGGCATCGGCGGCCCCGACGAACTGGGGATCCAGAATCTCGCTTCCATGGGCGAGAAGAAGCAGGAAGAGGCGCTGAAGGAAATGCACCAGGAACTGACTCAGCTGAAGGGAGCGGCGTCCAAACAGGAGGCCAGCATCCAGATGCTGATCGAGTATTTCGAGGACAAGCGTTCGCTCTATGCATCCACGCCGTCCGTCTGGCCAGTCCGGGGATGGGTGACGTCTCATTTCGGCATCAGGACGTCGCCTTTCAGCGGTATCCAGAAATTTCATGAGGGTATGGATATCGCTGCTCAGACCGGGACCCCGGTCATGGCGCCCGCGGACGGTGTGGTGGTTAAAGCCGGCTTCGGCACCGGGTACGGAAACCTGGTCGAGATCAGTCATGGCTATGGTATGAAAACGATCTTTGCGCACAACTCGCGGCTCAACGTCAAAGCAGGACAGCGGGTGCGGCGCGGGGATGTGGTTGCCTATGTAGGAGATTCGGGCTCCAGCACCGGTCCGCATCTTCATTACGAAGTCAAGGTGAACGGTTTGCCCGTCAATCCGGTCAAATATCTTAATTAAGAGGATCATCACGCCACGTTTGAACGGCAGTTGTCTTTCCAGTAGTGCTCAGCTTTATTCTACTCCATGATTGGCCGGGGAAAGGGCCTTGGGGGACGTGAGTAAGCCCTTCCCTTTGTATTAACAGTGTGTTCCGTGACAATGCGGAAACCAGCAAGGAGGAGTAAGCATTATGTCTACCGGGAAAGTGAAGTGGTTCAACGAGTCAAAGGGGTACGGGTTCATCGAGCCTGATGGCGGCGGAAGGGACATCTTCGTGCACTACTCGGCGATCCAGGGTGAGGGATATAAAACCCTGTCGGAAGGCCAGCCGGTGGAGTTTGAGGTAACCCAGGGCGATAAAGGCCCGCAGGCGGCAAATGTCATGAAAGCATCCTGACCGGACTCGCAGGGAATTAAGCAGCGAACGGTTGGTAACAGCACAGCATTGAGAACCCCGAAGGATGACCCCCTCTTCGGGGTTTTGTTATTTCTGGCGTCCGACCGGACGCCTAAAGGATTTTATCTCAGCAAGGCAGATAGTTGATGTCATAGCCGTTATTCTTGAATGCCAGCCTGAGGTCTTTCCTCTGGGCAGGGGTTATTGACGCGTATACCTGTTTTACCCGTTCTTTTGAACGCTCAGGGCTGCAGTTGGAGCGGTATAGCTCATCTTTTGTTTCCGACGGCAGTTGCGTTCCGGCGAGGATCTTCTGGAGATCGCCAGACTCGCAGAACATCAGGTAAGCTGCATTGGAGCTGTTTCCCAGATAATAGCCTTTTCCATCCTTACTCGCAACAAACGTGGAAGACGCGCAGGCGCCGAGAGCCACTGCGAGTATCACCGCAAAACCGACCAGCCATTCTTTTTTCATGTTGTACTCTCCTGATTATCTCTTGGGTAAATACTGTACGATCTTTTCTTTCATTGTAGAAGAATCCCATTCCTGAGGTCCTGAAAATGTTTGCCTGATAACGCCACTGGCATCAATGAGAAAGGTCATGGGAAGGGACGGGGCGGCATAGCTGTCGAAGTACGTTTCTTTTTCGCTGTCCATAAGGATGGTGAACGCGAGGTCTTTTTCCTGCACGAGCTCACGGACCGGCTTGTCAGAGGCATCAATGGAAACTGCGCACACCTCCAAGCCGTTTTTTCTGAGGGAGGCATAAAGCCGATTGAGCGAGGGCAGCTCAGCAGTACAGGGCGCGCATCGGGTTGACCAGAAATTGAGAAGAACGACCTTGCCCTTCAGGTCGGAAAGCTTCACCGTCTTTCCGTCGAGAGCTTTCAGTTCGAAGGCTGGGGCCGGAGTACCCAAAGCAAAGGCCGAGTCAGAGGCGTGGACCGAGTGTATTGGTGTAAAGAATAATATGAGACCGGCAGAGAGAAATAAGATAGTTGCACGCATAGAGCAGGAACCCCTTGTATTTCAAGTATGTTAAACCCGCAGCCTTTGGAATGCAATATAATATGCCGTGCAGGAGCGCTTAGAAGTTCCCTGCGTAAAAAGCAGAAAAAAAGGAGGGGCAATATGCCCCTCCTTGTAAAATAAAAATTTACTGCGAAACTCCTAGAACCTTACGTTGAACGTCGCATATATGTCGGTGGCTTTCTCAACCGCCGCGAACATGTTGGCCTGGTTCAGGTTAGCGGTTGCCTGCAGTCCGGATATTTTTGCAGGTGAGCCGATCCAGAAATTGCTGCCAGTATATTCGAAGTCGTAGCGCTGATAGCCGATCTTCACGAAGGCGCTTCCGTTCTTCGTGATCTGCTTCCTGTCCATTTCCTGGATGATATAGACTTCATAAACCTTACCGCGGGTGCCGAGTTTGCCGGTCCAGGTATCGTCTTCAGCCGGGACCATGCCGATCCAGTTTTTGGAGCCTTGGTTGTACTCCAGGCCGATCTTGGTCTTCGTTGTTGCTATGTCGTAGCGTGCTCCGATATAGACCGCGACGCCTGATTTTTTCTCGGCCTGTTCGCCGGGATTAAAGAGCATTCCGCCTTGAGCATCGGTTATGCCGTCGCCATCAAGGTCATAGGATGCGATAGCTCCGTTCGGGTCGGTCTGGCTGACCGCGCCGGAGACAAAGAGGTTCAGGTTGCCGAGTTTCGTGGTGGCCACTCCGCCGTACCAGGACATGTCGCCAAGGTTGTTCTCGACGCCGTTGTCCGAGGGACGGTCGAAAATGTGCTTGCCGATCTGGTACTGGAGCTCGATATGAAGAGTGTCGGTATCAAAAGGAACGACATTCAGACCGTAGAAATCGGTATCCTTTAGGCCAGAATCAAACGGGCCGCCCCGGTAGCCGCTGTCAAAGCCCTTGCCTGCGCAGAACTTGGCATAAGCGCCCGGAAGAGCATCGATATCAGGCGCAAAGCCGATGGTGTAGCCGTCAAAGGCGTAGTTCACCATGATGCTCGGAATGCCTCCAGTGCCGGTCTTTTCTTCGTTCTGGCGATAGTTGCTGGGTGTTCCGCCTGTCGATGGCCGGCGGCCGACCGAGAACCAAACGGGTGCATTGAAGAGATTGCTGACTGTAGCATAGGCATAATCAACCCGCAGAGTGTTGTCCTGAGGAATATGGCCCATGGTGCCGTCATTGGGACCGAAAGCGCGGTCTGCAAAGAACGACCCGTCAACGGGGGACGATGTTTCATGACCCCATACCTTGTTCATCACCATGCGTGCCTTCACGTTCAGATCTTCCAACGGATTTGCCTTGAGGTTCAAGCCGAAACGGTTCGTCATGAGTGCCGTATTTTTGACTGAGTAGCCTTGCACCGGCATCGCGGCTGGGGCACCTCCCGCCAGCGACGAGGGAACGAGCTGCGTGTAATCATGCACATTGCCCTTCAGATACTCATAGGTAAAACGATAGTCGCCGCTGATTTGGAGCGATGAGGCATCCTCGGCTGTTGCCATACCTGTGGTCAAAAGAAGCATTGAAGCGACTGCTAGTAATACTTTCTTCATTATCCTTACCCTCCGAGATTTAAGATATTCAAGATGTGGTGATACACAACACCGAAAAAAGCACTGCTTAAAGCGCTGCTCAGCTCCTTTCTTTAAGAATGGGATTCTACGCAATCTTAATCACGACGCCTTGCAACTGATTGTGGAGATGTTTCGCTGCCTGTTAACAAGTTAACAACCAATGCAACTATTTGGACAAAAAAAATGCGCCGCCTGGCGGACACCTTATGATCCTGTTACCGTTTTCTTCCTCGATGCATGCTGCTCGAAGAGAACTTCCTTCATCAGGGAGCAGGCCTCGATAACCTTTGGATTGCTTACGCGATAAAAGATATTTACCCCCGCACGCCGTGTCACCAGGATGCCTTTATGTCTCATGACCGCCAGATGCTGGGATACATTCGCTTTTGAAGCACCGAGCAGCTCAACAATTTCGGTAACCGTTTTCTCTTCGTTTTTCAGCGCATTAAGTATCTCTATTCGTTTTGGATTTGTGAGGGTTTTGCAGATCTCAGCCTGCATTTCGAATAAAGACTTGTCGGTGATCAGCGCTTTCATAGTACTTTTTTACACTTAAACAGCCTTCCTTGTCAAGCGGTAAATCGACGTTCTATTTCAAAACTTGTGTTTGAATTAGTTGTTGACAAAAGAAACGCTGCCGGTATATAGTTGCGGATATTCTAAACAATGCACTTACGGGAAGGGAGGTGAAAAATACAATGAAAAGGATCCTTGTTGCATGCATTACGCTGGTAGTAGCGCTTTCGCTCGGCACGGCCGTATTTGCCGGAGAGTCCCTCAAAGTAAAGGGCACCGTGACCAAGATAGACGAAGCGGCAAAGTCAGTGACCATTCAGCCGAAGGAGGGCGAGGCGGTCACCGTGGTCATGGAAGATGCCGATCTGCTTTCCAAAGTAAAGGAAGGCGAAAAAGGCCAGGCAACGTACGCCATGCTGGATGGAAAGAATGTCGGCACAAAGCTGAAAAAGATGACCGAAGGTTGCCAGTAAATGTCTTGGTTCTAACCCGTTGTTGAGGAGGCTTTAATGCTGAAGAAACTGTCTTTGTTTTCTTTTGCGGCCGTTCTCGTTTGTGCGGGCATGACTTTCGCCTGGGGCGCTTCTGCTGCCACCACGGCGTCTGCTGTCCCTGCGGCGACCGCTGCTTCTGCCGAACACCCGGGGAAATCTTTCATCGACCAGAATGGCTATGACGGGCCCCAAACCTGTGAGAATTGCCACCCCGGCAAGGCCGCTGAATTCCTGACCACCGTACACTGGAAGCACCGCTCTCCCGCCCACACCGTAACCGAAGGCGTCGATCCCAAAAAAGAATATGGCATGTACAATCGGGTCTATTCCTTTTGTAACGGCAACGACATCGTGAACAAACTCAAGGAGACCCCGGTCGGAACGCACACCGGGAAGACCACGCTTTCCGGCTGCAATACCTGCCACCCGGGAAACAATATTTACGGGCCCGAAAGCTCGGGCAAAGAAGCCGAGGCAAGCATCGACTGCCTCGTCTGCCACTCCTCGACCTATGACTACAGCAAGCGCAAGCCCTTTAAAGACGAACAGGGCAGGGTCGTGATGGGGCAGGACCGCTCAAAAGAAGCAGCTCTCACCGCGGGCAAACCCGGCGTAAAGAACTGCATGGCCTGCCATGAAAAGGCCGGCGGCGGGTCGCTGATCAAGCGCGGGTTCGATTACCGGCCTGAGACGGACGTGCATGCCGCCAACAAGATGGTCTGCGTGGACTGTCACAAGGGCAAGAATCACAAGATCCCGACCGGACTCGATCCGAACAACTGGGCCAGCGACAGCAACGAGCGGATCAGCTGCCTGAACTGTCATGATGCGAAGCCCCATAAAAAGAACAAGCATCTGGCCGCGGATTACAACCGGCATGGCGACAGGATCTACTGCACCGCCTGCCACATCCCCTATACCGGCGGCGCCTATTCCAAGGATTTCACCAGGTGGGAGCTTTTGTCGAACAAGTGGTTTGAGCCGACGACGCTCGAAAAAGGACCCAAGGAAACCGTGCCGGATTACGCCTGGTTCAACGGCAAGACGATCAACAGCCCGACCTACGTGGGGCCGGCCGGAGACCGGAACGACAAGACCAGCAAGATCTACAACTTCAAGATCTACCATGGGAAGATCTTTATCAATAAGAAAACGGGCGAACCCATGGCCATGGACTTTGCCGATCCCAAGGCCACCGGCGATGTGAAGGCCGGCGTGGCCTCGGCCGCAAAGCAGCTCGGCATCAAAAGCTATGAACTGGTCCCGGAGTGGCAGACGCTCTTTTTTGCGAACAGCCATCTCGTGACAAGGCGCGGAGCGCTTACGTGCGACAAGTGCCACAGCGAAGTGGGTGTGCTCGACTTCGGCCGACTCGGCTACACGCCCAAAGAGATCATCAAGCTCAGGAGCCCAAGCAACTACTTTGACAAGTATGCTGCTATCAAAGCTGAAGAGAACGAGGACTAAAGCACCTGCAAGTTTGCCGGACCACGTGTTTCACGGGCCCCGGAGATATTCCTCCCCCGCTCCGGGGCTTTTTTATGAAAACCTATCTGCAGAACCCCGCCCTTCCAGAGTATGCTTAAACGTACCTCTTGCTGCTGAAGCTATTTATTCTCTTGAATTTATGCCGATAAAAATGATACTATGACCGGCGTGTTCGCGGTTGACCGGCGCATCAGCGCCCGGGCAGTCGCAGGCAATGCAACTTTTACCGCATGATCGGAGAGTAGTGTCGATGATCGGATCAATTCTGAAAAAAATAATAGGCACCAAGAACGAGCGGGAACTGAAGCGAATTCAGGTCCTGGTCGATGCGACCAATGCGTATGAGCCCGCCATTTCCGCGCTGACGGACCAGGAGCTTCGGGCAAAGACCGACGAGTTCAAAAAACGGCTTGAGGCGGGAGCATCGCTCGATGATCTCCTGACCGAGGCGTTTGCCGTCGTGCGCGAGGCCTCAAAGCGGACGCTCGGCATGCGGCATTTCGACGTCCAGCTCATCGGCGGCATCGTACTCCATCAGGGGAAGATCGCCGAGATGAAGACCGGTGAAGGCAAGACCCTGGTTGCCACGCTGCCGGTGTACCTGAACGCGCTCACGGGCAGGGGCGTGCACGTCGTTACCGTGAACGACTACCTGGCCAAGCGCGACTCGCAGTGGATGTCGCCGGTCTATACTTTTCTGGGCCTCACCGTGGGCGTCATCGTGCACGGCCTTACGGACGAGCAGCGCCAGGCGGCCTATGGTTCCGACGTGACCTACGGCACGAACAACGAGTTCGGCTTCGATTACCTCCGCGACAACATGAAGTTCGACCTGAAGGACTATGCCCAGCGCGAGCTGAACTTCGCCATCGTCGACGAGGTCGATTCGATCCTGATCGACGAGGCCCGGACGCCGCTCATCATATCCGGTCCCACCGAAGACTCCACGGACAAGTACTACAAGATCAACCGCATCATCCCCAGCCTGAAAAAGGAAACGGATTACACCATCGAGGAAAAGACCAAGACCGTGGCCCTCACCGAAGAAGGCAACGTTCATGTCGAGAAGATGCTCGGCGCCGGCAACCTCTACGATCCGGCGAACGTCGACCTGGTCCATCATGTGCACCAGGCCCTGAAGGCCCATACGCTGTTCCATGTGGACGTGGATTACGTGGTCAAGGACGGCCAGGTAATGATTGTCGACGAGTTCACCGGCAGGCTCATGCCGGGAAGGCGCTGGAGCGACGGGCTGCACCAGGCCATTGAGGCGAAGGAAGACGTCAAGATCGAGAACGAGAACCAGACCCTTGCTTCTATCACGTTCCAGAACTTTTTCCGGCTTTTCGACAAGCTTGCCGGCATGACCGGTACGGCCGAGACCGAGGCGTCGGAGTTCTCGAAGATCTACAACCTTGATGTCATGGTCATCCCGACGCACCGCCCCATGGTCCGCGGCGACAATCCCGATTTCATCTACAAGACCGAGAACGGCAAGTTCATGGCCGCGATCAACGAGATCGCCGAGTTGAACAAAAGCGGCCAGCCCGTGCTCGTCGGCACCATTTCGATCGTCAAGTCCGAAACCCTCTCGACCCTGCTCAAGAAGAAGGGCGTTAAGCACACGGTGCTGAACGCCAAGTACCACGAGATGGAGGCTGAGATCGTTGCCCAGGCCGGCCGGTACGGCCAGGTCACGATCGCCACCAACATGGCGGGCCGCGGCACCGACATTGTCCTGGGAGGGAACGCCGAAGGCCTGACGCGACAGGCACTGAAGTCCAAGGAGTACACGCCGGAGGAATGGGACAAGACGCTTGCCCAGTTCAAGGCGCAGTGTGCCGAAGAGCGGGAAAAGGTGCTTGCCGCAGGAGGCCTGCACATTCTCGGTACGGAGCGGCATGAGTCGCGCCGGATCGATAACCAGCTCCGCGGACGTTCAGGACGCCAGGGCGATCCCGGTTCGTCCCGCTTCTATCTATCGCTCCAGGATGATCTGCTCAGAATCTTCGGGTCCGACCGCATCGCGGGGCTTATGGAAAAGCTCGGTATGGAGGAGGATGTGCCGATCGAGCACCGCATGGTGTCGCGGGCCATCGAGAACGCCCAGAAAAAGGTCGAAGACCACAACTTCGACATGCGCAAACACATCCTCGAATATGACGACGTAATGAACCAGCAGCGTAAGGTGATCTATGAACAGCGTCGCCAGATCCTGGCCGGCACCGACCTCAAGGACGAGGTGCTGAACCTCGCCGGAGATCTGTTCGATGGCGTGATCGCATTTTACTGCCCCGAAGACGCCTATGCCGATACCTGGGACCTCACCGGGCTCAGGGACGCGCTGGCAGCCAAGTTTTCCTATCGCCTGATCGACACCGATGCTCATACGCTGTCCCGGGAAGAGTTCCGTGACAAACTCTGGGATGCGTTGAAAAAGAGCTATGAGGACAAGGAGCAGGAGGTCGGCCGTGAGCTCATGGCGCACCTTGAAAAGGTGTTCATGCTCCAGGCCGTGGACCAGCAGTGGAAGGACCACCTGCTTGCCATGGACCATCTGAAGGAAGGCATCGGGCTCCGGGGCTACGGCCAGAAAGACCCGCTCATCGAGTATAAAAAAGAAGGCTTCGACATGTTCGAGGAGATGAAGCTGCGCATCGTCGAAACGACCGTGGAGAACCTTTTCCGCGTCCGGGCCGCCAAAGGCCAGGAAGAAGAGATTGAACGCAGGCAGAAACGCCAGCTGACACAGCTTAACTTCATCGGCGCCGGCGATGCGGCAGCAGCGCCCGCGCCAATCCATAGCGAGAAGAAGGCGGGGCGCAACGACCCCTGCCCCTGCGGGAGCGGAAAGAAGTACAAGAAGTGCCATGGGAAGTAGCAATTGCGGAATGCGGATTAAAACCGTGAGGCGCATGCACGACATCTAACTATGAGAATCGCCGGGATACAGACGAGCGCGGGCGCTGATATGCAAAAGAACATCCAGCGTGCCGTGGAAATGGTCGAGATGGCGGCCGAGAAAGGCGCCAGGATCATCGGCTTTCCCGAGTTGTTCCTGCTTCCCTGGTTCCCCGGGCAGGAGAATAAGGAATCATTCTCGCTTGCCCACGATATCTCTTCAGAAGCGTTCGCTCCTTTTGCCGACGCCTCGAAGAAGGCCGATGCCGTGCTGGTAGTGCCTTTTTTCGAGGCAGCGTCAGGCAGGTATTACAACAGCACGGCCGTCTTTGACCAGGGTACGCTCCTCGGCGTCTATCGCAAGGTCCATGTCCCGAACCTGCCGCTTTATCGCGAGCAGTTCTATTTCTCGTCCGGCGATTCCGGCTTCCCCGTGTTTCATACCTCGCAGGGCAGGATCGGCATTCAGATCTGCTGGGACAACCTCTTTCCCGAAGGCAGCCGCATCCTGGCGCTCAAGGGCGCCGAGATCGTGTTCGCGCCCACAGCAGCTTCGCTGAATACCCACAGCCTCTGGGAGCGGGCGATCGCTGCGAATGCCTTCGCGAACAACCTCTTTGTTTTCCGGGTGAACCGCGTAGGACAGGATGGAGAACTCAGCTTCTACGGCAGAAGCTTTTGTATCGACCCCTGGGGGGAAATGATCTCTGAGCTTGCCGGCAGCAAGGACGCGATCGTGCTTGCCGATATTGACCTCAAAGAGCGCACAGCGGCAGCCGAGACCTGGGGATTCCTCAGGCAGCGAAAACCGGGAGAGTACGGGGACCTGGTGCAGCAGTAAAACTTCCATTGTCGTTTATCGTTCGAATAAGCCTTCGTTCGATCTGCTTTTCTTCGCCGTTGTCATCGGCCGCTCCGGCCACCAATGAATGGTACCACCATCCTGACAAAACCTGTAAACGGCAGTTAGCCACATAAGGCACATAAGTCACAAAATTTAAACGACTCGCGTTATCAATAGATCGGCAAGGTATTTTTGAAACGCCAGAACTTGATTTTTTTGTGATTTTTGTGCATTTTATGGCTCGACAGCTCTTTTGAGGACAGCCTTTTGGACACGGATTGATTAACGTCTCAAAATAAAAAGCATGGTAAAAAAACACCTCCCCAACCCCTCCTTGTCAAGGAGGGGCTACGAGCGGGTGGGCTACGGGTCTTTCCCTCCCCTTGCCAAGGGGAGGTCGGGTGGGGTGATTCAAGGGGCACGATGGTGAGACAGTGCTACGCTTCCCGCACCATCTCGGCAACGCATTCGATGTGATAGGTATAGGGGAACATGTCCACGGGCTGGAGCCGGTCCAGGCGGAAGCCGAAGAGGTGGAAGAACTTCAGGTCCCGTGCCAGGGTGGACGGGTTGCAGGAAACGTAGACGATCTTTTTCGGCACGAACGCAAGTACCCGTTCGAGGGTCTTGAGCGTGGCGCCGGCCCGCGGCGGATCGAGGACGATCACGTCAGCGCGCATCTTGCGTGCCAGCAGCATCTTCAGCCCCTTGTCCATGTCGTCAGCGAAGAACTCTGCGTTGGTGATGCGATTCAGCGCTGCATTCGCCTTCGCGTCTTCGATCGCGGAAAAACCCGATTCGATGCCAGTGACGGTCTTTGCCTGCCGCGCAAGCGGGAGGGAAAAGTTGCCGATGCCGCAGTAGAGGTCCAGCACGGTCTCGCTGTTCGTGAGCGCTGCAAAGTCAAGCACCGTGCGAACCATGTTCCGGTTCTGGTCCCAGTTGACCTGATAGAAGTTCCCTTCGGTGGCTTTGAGCGTTATGCCTTCCACGTCGAGCGTCAGCTGGTTCTTCCCGAGGGAAAAGACCTTTTTTCTGTTGGCAAATCCGGTGATGCCGATGACCTCGGGGACGGCCTTTTGGAGCTCGCTGAAAAAAACGTCCATGGCCGGATAAGACTTAAGCTCCGTGAACAGCAGGAGATGCGCTTCGCCCGCCGGGCTGATGTTGATATGGATCTCCTGCAGCAGGGGAAGCCGCTCCACCATCATTCTGATCCGGGTGAGCACCCGGTCGATAAGAGGGTGGAGGAGGAACGCTTCGGTGACCTCGATCAGGTCGTAGGACCCCTGGCGGAAGAAGCCGATCCGCTGTTTCCCTTCCTTCGTGCGGACATTGAACTGGGTGCGCAGCCGGTAGTGATCGGGCCGCGGGGAAGGGAGAATGGGGAGCAGCCGCTTCGGCGCCATGCCGCCTGTCCGCTTCAGGCTGTCCAGCAGGATCTCCTCCTTCAGCCTGAGCTGCGCCGGATAGGCGATATGCGGCCAGGTGGCGCCGGTACACTGCTTCTCGCCCGCGCACGGGGGGGTGATGCGGTCTGGCGAGGGAGTAAGTACCTCGACCAGGGAAGCTTCGAGCACGCCTTTCCGTTTTTTTCTGATGTTCGCCCGGACCCGCTCTCCCGGAAGCACGCCGGGAACAAAGACCGTCTGCCCGTCGGCAAGACGGGTCAGCCCGCTGCCTCCGTAGACGAGCTTCTCAATGACCACCTCGACCAGTTCGCTCATCCCAGGATCTTCTTGATGGTCTCGCGCAGCGACGACATGTCCGCGGATTTCACCACATAGGCGTCGGAGCACCAGCTGCCGAAATCATGTTTATATTCTTCGTAGGCCGTGGAGATGACGACGGGGATCGCGCTGTCCATTTCCTTCATGCGGCGGAGCGTCTCGATGCCGTCCACATCCTTCATCCGCATGTCCAGGGTGACCAGGTCGAACCGCGTGGTCTTCATGGCGTCCAGCGCCTGAGAACCGTCCTCCACGGCCGTGACCGAAAAGCCCATGTCCTCGAGCTCTTCCTTGTAGAGCATGCGGATATTTTCCTCATCATCGACAACCAGGATCTTTTTCATGTACCATTCCTCCGTCGAAAGAATAACTGCTGAACCTATTATACCGCTGCTGCCGGTGATTCATTTGAGTAGTATCACTGCTGATGATGAAGGTCGGCGTCCGGCCGGTAGGGCAGCCGGATCGTGAATATTGCACCCCCGGCATCCCGGTTCCTGACCTCGATCCGTCCGTGGTGCGACTTGATGATCCTGCTCGTGATCGGCAGTCCCAGGCCGGTGCCGAGCGTTTTGGTCGTATAGTAGGGATTAAAGATATTGTGCATCACCTTTGCCGGGATGCCCGGACCGGTGTCGCTGATCTCAAGCGTCGCCTCCCGCGCCTCAGGCAGGTCGACGGTCGTGACGCCGAGGACGCCGCCGGTTGTCATTGCTTCAATGGCGTTCTTGATGATATTGATGATCGCCTGCTTGATCTGCTGAGTGTCGAGCATGAGGAGCGGATGGGTTGGCGAGAGCATCCTCTCGAGCTTGATGCCGTGCTGGACGAGTTCGTCCTCGTACAGCATCAGCGTGTCGTTTACCAGGTTGTTCAGGTCCACTTCCGCGAGATGCGGGGACATTTCCTTTATATAGGAAAGGTTGTCGTGGATGATCGCCTCGAGCCGCGTCACCTCGCTCATAATGATATCGATGTACTTCTTTTCCTCAGGGTCCTGGAGCTTCTTCGCCAGGCGGCGGGTGAAGCCGCCGATCGAGACCAGGGGGTTCCTGATCTCATGGGTGATCTCGGCCATCATGGCGCCGAGGGCGGCCATTTTCTCGGACTGGACCAGCTGCTCATGCATGGAGCGCAGGTCCTTGTTCAGCGTTTCCAGGTTCGAGTGGATGATCGCATTTTCGATGGCCAGGGCCGCCTGATGGGCGAACATGGTCAGGAAACGGATATCGTTGTCCGAGATCGGCCGCTGGTTGAACATGTTGTCCACATAGATGACGCCGATGACCCTGTCCTTGGCGATGAGGGGGACCGTTGCGAAGCTCTGGACCTTCAGTCGCTCCCGCAGTTCCCTGTTCACGAGGGGGCTCGCGGGCGCGTCAACGATGTTGTAAGGCTGCTTGTTCAGGACCGTGAGCGCCAGCACGCTGTCCCCGGGCGCCAGCTGAACGCGAATGCTGCGCGCAAGCGTGTTCAGCTCCGAATCCCGGTTGCTGAAGAGCTCACCGGTCTGGATCCATTCCAGCAGGCTTCTATGCTTGCCGAGTACCTCACCCCAGGCGCGCCCGGCCTCTTCCCAGCTGGTGGGACCGACGCCCATCATGCCTTGCAGCGTGTTCGTCCGCTCGTTCGTCAAAAGCAGGATGGCCCGGTTAAATCCGAGGCCGCTGCCGCCCATGGTTGCCGCGGTCATGATGATCCGGAGCAGGCGGTCCAGGTTCAAGGTCGTGCTCATGGCAGTGCCGATGTCGTAGAGGATAGAAAGTTCCTCGGCGCGGCGCCGCGCCTCGGTCGCATAATCCTCCATCCGCTCGTACATGACCGCGTTCTCGACCGCCACGGCAGCGCTGCTGGCGATGGTTGTCAGGAACTGAAGGTCGTCCTCATCGAATGACAGGCCTTCCTGCTTGTCATAGAGCGAGATCACCCCAATCACCGAATCGTGAAAGATGAGCTGAACGCCCATGAGGGACCCGGCAGCCAGTCCGGGCACGTCGCGGAACAGGGGGGCCAGCGTCACGTCCTTGACGAGCAGCGGTTTTCGCTCCTGAAGGAGCTGCGCAGTCACCAGATCTCCCAGCCGCGTATCCATCTCTTTTACTGCGTCATCGGCCGGGCCTAAGGATCGTGTCGTATAGAGAACATTTTTCCCCGGCCGGTTCAGCAGTCTGATGGCGCAGCTTTTTGCGTGGAGCGCCTGGGTGCTGTTCCTGGCGATGAGCGACAGCAGCTGGTCAACGTCGAGCGTGGAGGTGAGCGCCTTGCCGATCTCGTAGATGGTGGATAGTTCGGAAAGGCGTTCCTGGGTATTTTGGAAGAGCTGGGCGTTCCGAATGACCCCGCTGATCTGGTTCGCCGTGGTGGTGATCAACATGATATCGGACGACGTCGCACTCCAGACCGAGGATGACAGGACGAAGATAACGCCGAGACAACGGTCTTCGTCCTGGATCGGGGCAGCCAGCAGGGACCTGAATTTTTCGATGCCTGATTCAGGGACATACTGGAACCGGGGGTCCGAATAGGGGTCCTCCAGCGCAAGCGGCACCTTCTGCTCGGCCACCCACCCGGCAATGCCCATGCCGACGGGAAAGCTCAGCTTGCCGACCGATTCCTGGTTCAGGCCGATCGCTGCGGCCAGGGTCACGTTCCTGCCGGAGCTGTCGATGAGGAAGACCGAAGCACCATCCCGGCCCATGCCCCGTGCGACCACTTCGACGATACGGTGCAGTTTTTGCGAAAGGTCGGCCCCGGAGTTCGAGATCTTGCTGATCTCGCTCAGGATGTTCAGCTCTATTTTCTCTACGGTATCCATGGTGGTTTCAGGGCTCGTAGTGCAAAGTGCAAAATGCAAATTTTAAAGTGCAAAGTAGGCACGGCAAACAATGTTGCATTTTCAACAATTTTGCACTTTGCATTTTACACTTTGCATTTTGCATTGGTCCCGATCATCTCCTCATCGCCTTCCGGTAGATCGCTTCATACTCCTTGGCCGATTGCTGCCAGGAAAAATCCTGTTTCATGCCGGTCTGCATCAGGCCATGCCATGCATCAACGTCGGTATAGACGGCGATCGCCCGGTCCAGGCAGCGGATAAGGGCGCCTGACGTATACTCGTCGAAAACGAATCCGGTTCCGCGTCCGGTGCGCGGATGATAATCCTGCACCGTGTCGGCCAGTCCGCCGGTCTTCCGCACGATGGGTACCGTGCCGTAGCGCAAGGCGATCATCTGGCTCAGGCCGCAGGGTTCGTAGTGAGACGGCATGAGGAACATATCGCACCCGGCATAGATCTGCTTGGCGAGCTTTTCGTCGTACTGGAGCAGGATGCGCATGCGGTCCGGATAGCGCCTGCTTGCATGGGTGAGCAGCTTTTGATAGGTTTCGTCGCCGGTACCGAGCACTACCAACTGCGCTCCCGAGGCCATGATCGCCGGCAGGGCGCCTGCTACGATATCCAGCCCCTTCTGTGCCGCAAGGCGGGTGACCATGCCGATCAGCGGGGCATCTCCCGGGGCAAGTCCAAGGCTGCTCTTCAGTTTTTCCTTGCACAGGGTCTTGCCCGCAAGGCGGGTCGCGCTGAAGGTCCGGGGAAGGTCCCGGTCATGCACAGGGTCCCAGAGCTGATAGTCGATGCCGTTCACGACGCCGAAAAGGTCTTTCGCCCGCCTGGCCAGCACGCCTTCCAGGCCCTGGCCGTTCTCGGCGGTCTGGATCTCGCGGCTGTAGGTCTTGCTGACGGTCGTGATCAGGTCGGCTGCAACAAGGCCGGCCTTCATAAAATTGACCTTCCCGTAGAATTCGACGCCCTCCGGCGTGAACTCGTCCCAGCCAAGTCCGGTGAGTCCCATGTCCCAATGCCAGAACAGCCCCTGATATCCCAGGTTATGCACCGTAAAAACCGAGCGCGTACGTTTGAACCGAGCGTCGCTTCGATACAACCGGTCAAGATAGAGCGGCATGAATCCGGTCTGCCAATCGTTGCAGTGGACGATGTCCGGCGAGAAATCCAGGGCGCGGCAAAGTTCCAGGGCAGCCCGCGAGAAAAAAAGGAACCGTTCGGCATTGTCCACGTAGTCGCTTTGCGCTGTGCCGTAGAGCCCGGGGCGGTCGAAGTAGCGTTCCTTCTCCACGAAGTAGACCTTGACGCGGGCGTCCATTTTGCCCTCCAGGATCTCGCAGCGCTCCTTCCATGCCCCGACGGGCACATAGAAACGGGCCACGGAACGGAGCTTGAATTGTTCCCGGTCAACGCAGCGGTACCGCGGGATAACGACGCGCACCTCGTGCCCCAGCGTCGCGAGGGCAGGCGGCAGGCTGCCGGCGACGTCCGCGAGGCCGCCGGTCTTTGCAAAGGGCGTTGCCTCGGAAGCCACGAACAGGATCTTCACAGTTTGATGTCCCGCAGGAATTTCGCCGCTTCCTCAGGAGGGGTGGGGTTGATGTAGAAGCCCGATCCCCATTCGAAACCCGCCACGTTCTTGAGCTTGGGCATGAGCTCGATGTGCCAGTGGTAGTAGTCGTTGTTCTCTTCCTTGAATGGGGAGGTGTGGATGATGTAATTGTAGGGCGGAAAGGACAAGGCCCGGTCGATGCGGCGCAGCACATCCTGCAGGAGCGCGGCCAGGTCGCTGAAATCTTCGTTCGTGGAGCAGGAATAGCACGAAAGATGCTGTTTGGGCATGATCCAGGTCTCGAAAGGGAACCGCGGCGCATAGGGCGCAAGGGCGATGAAGCGCTGCGACTCGAGCACTACGCGCACGCCGGACTGCTGTTCCTGCCTGATGATATCGCAGAAGATGCAGCGCTCTTTGTGGTCGTAATGCCGCTTGCATCCTTCGAGCTCCTCCTGTACCTGGATGGGAACGATGGGCAGCGCGATGAGCTGTGAATGGGTGTGCTCGAGCGTGGCGCCGGCCGCCAGCCCCTCGTTCTTAAAGATCAGCGTGTACTGGAACCGGGTGTCCTTTTTCAGGTCCTCCATGCGGTCGCGGTAGGCCCAGAGGACCTCTTCCATGGCCTTCTGCGGCAGCGTGGCCAGCGTTGCATTATGGTCCGGGCTCTCGATGATCACTTCGTGGGCGCCGATGCCGTTCATCTTGTCAAAGATGCCTTCACCTTCCTTGTTCAGCCCTCCTTCGATCTGAAGCGCCGGGAACTTGTTCGGCACGGCACGGAGCCTCCAGCCCGGTCCGTTGGGCTGGCCGCTCGCGCGGTAGGCAAGTGTCTCGTTCGGCGTGGTGCGTTCGTTGCCGCCGCAAAAAGGGCAGAAGCCGCCTCGTTTTTTGGTGCGCTGGTCCTGGAATTCAGTGGGCCGTTTTCCCCGTTCAGATGAAATGATCACCCATCGTCCGGTGATCGGGTCTTTTCGTAATTCCGGCATATCTGCTCCTTTGCGCGAATGCTCGTTCAATTCAGGATTTGAATATTATATCCGTCTTACCCGCTGTTGTCAAAAGGACTCTTGGTGTGCTATTATGCAAACATGGCACGAAAGATCGCACGATTGTCATCATCTCTCGACGGGCTGCTCAGGTCCTATGGCTTCGGCAGCAAACTGAACGAGTACCGCGTTTTCGGCAAGTGGGACAAGGCCGTGGGAGCGGCCATTGCCCTCCATGCGCGGCCGCTTGCCGTACGCGGAACGAAGCTTGCGCTGGTCGTGGACAGCCCTGCATGGATGCAGCAACTCTCGCTCATGAAACCGCAGATCATTGAAAAGGTGAACCAGATGCTCGGTAGGGACGCCATCAAGGACATTACCCTGAAACTGGGCGAAGTGGAGCTGCCTCAGAAAAAGGAGCCCGCTTACCGGCCTGCTCCGGTGAAGCTGGATGCTGAAACGTTGCAGCAGATCGACGGGTATGTGAAGGACCTGGACGATGTCGAAACGCGCGAAGCGTTTCGCAGGCTCATTGAGAAGGATTTTCAGCAGAAAAAAAGAACATCGTGAATGTGGCGGAGAGCAAAAAGCATCTCTCGCAAAGCTCGCAAAGGGAACCTTGAGTCAAAATCTTTTCTGGTTTAAAACCAAAAAGCAAGCCATGGTTTAGATTTTCTTGGCGTCCTTTGCGAGCTTTGCGAGAAAAATTCTTGCCCGGTTGATTTCTGTATTTCCGTAGATATCCCTTACTTCCTCCGTATACCCTCCATCCTGTTCGTGTACGATCAACGGCGGCAGCACGTCAAGGCCGACGCCTGCGGACCTCATTGCTTCAACCAGGACCAGCGAAGCCGGTTTGTGCAGGTAGGGGTGAACGAACCGGATGCGCTTCGGCTCCAGGTCCCGTATGCGCAAAAGGGCCATGAGCTCAGCTGCCCGGTTCGCGGGAAAAACGAGGACGTATCTGCCTTTGTTCTTTAACAGGTTCTTGAGGTCGAGCCATGCAGTGATCGGTGCAATCTGGCTTTGCCGCGCAAGGTGACGATCGGGGAAAGGGCTCGTTCTGCCGGCACCTGCTTTTGTATAGGGAGGATTGGCAACGATGACATTGAAGGTTTGCGGAGAAAGGGAACTGATCAGATCGCGTATATCTTGGTCAACTGGGCTGATGTTTTCACTCAGTCCGTTGCGTTCGATGTTGCGGAGCAAGAGCTCGTATGCTCCCGGCTCGATCTCGTCGGCAACGAAGCGGGCTTTGGGAAATTTTTTGGCGAGCAGCAGGGAAATGGTGCCGGTCCCTGCCCCGGGTTCAAGGACCCGGTCGCGCGGTTTGATGCGGCAGAAGTCGGCGAGGAGGAGGCTGTCCAGGGTGAAACGGACGCCTTTTTTCTGCTGAGTGATGTGGACGATGCCGGCGTTGCGAAGCGAGATACTGTCGCGGGATACTTCTGTCATTTTACTTTTTCCACGAACTCGGCAGACAGACGCTTCGGTTTCGCATTCGCATCAACGAACACGGCCTTTGCCATGCACTGCACGAACACGCGGTCTGTTTCCTTATGCTTCATGATATGTTCGAAAACCATGGTCGCCCTGGTCACGTCCCGCACCCAGGTCTCTATCACGATCGTATCACCATACCGCGCCGGAGACTTGTAGTCGATCTCGGCGCGAAGCACCATGAAGATCGTGCCCTCGTCCATGAGCTTCTTGACCGCGAATCCCTTGCTGGCAAGGTATTCGGTCCGGGCCCGCTCCATGTACTTGAGGTAGTTGGCGTAGTAGACGACGCCCCCGCAGTCCGTGTCCTCGTAGTAGATCTTTACTTCCATGAAGTGGTTCATCGCGTCAGCTCTTCAGTATCCTTTCCGCAGTGATCTGTGCTTCGTGCACGCAGTCGCCTATGCCGATGCCCTTGTAGGAACAGCCGATCAGGTGCAATCCGGGGTGCGTGGTCATGGTCCGGTCGAGCATGGTGATCCGGTCGAGATGGCCCACGGTGTACTTCGGCATGCCCTTGTACCAGCGGTAGACCTTTGAGAACGCGGGGTTGGCTTTGATCCCGAGGATGGTGTCGAGCTCTTCGAGGATCATGTTCGTCATTCCGGCATCGTCAAGATCATGGACCAGTTCTTCATGATGTCCGCCGCCCACGAAGCCCCGAATGAGGATGTGGTCGTCGGGCGCTCGGAAAGACCATTTGATGGAGCTGTAGGTCGCGGCGTTGATTCGGCGCCCTTCGACACGGGGGACAATGAACCCAAAACCTTTGAGCGGGACCCTGATATCCGATTTTTTAAAGGCGATAGAGACCGTAGCGGATGAGGACCATTCAATGCCGTTCATCTGCTTCGCAAGGGTCCCATCGAAGCCCTTGACCATCTCCGCTGCATCATAGGCAGCCGCACCGATCATGACAAAATCGGCATCCAGTGACTTGCCGTTCTCAAGGACCACAGTATAACCTTTTCCCTTCGGCTCGACGGTCTTGACCCCGGTCCCGAGCCTGATGGAGTCCTTGCCGATGTACTCAACGCACGCCTCTGACAGGGTCTGCATGCCGTTCTTGAAACTCATGAAATAGGTCATCTTCGGAGCGCCCGGTTTGGGTGGAGGCCCGGAGAGCGTCGCGTGGGGCCGGCTCTTCATGGCGGAGATCATGCCGTGGATGAGGCTGCCGCTCTTCTGCTCCATCTGGACAAAGCGAGGGAAGGTGGCGAGCACGCTCATATTGTCCGGGTTCGATGTATGGATGCCGGCAACAAGCGGTTCGGCGATCTTTTCCAGGCATTCCCGACCGAGGCGGCGCGTGACAAAGGAAGCAAGACTTTCGTCATCCATGTTCTTGCGCTTCGGTACGAAGACCTCCAGGCCCATGCGCATCTTGCCCGGCCAGGAGATGAGGCTTGATTTCGCCATGGGCATGAACATGGTCGGCACCATGAGCATAACGCCTTCGGGCAAAGAGTGGAGCTTTTTCCGGGAATAGATGAAGGTCCCCTTGTGCTCGTCGTTCGACGGCAGCATCTCCGGCTCCAGGCCGAGGTGCCGCGCGAGGTTGACGCTCCAGACCTTTTCCGGCAGAAAGCTGTCGGGCCCGGCTTCGATCAGGAACTGGCCCTGCTTTTCCGTAAGGATCTTGCCGCCGATCCTGTTGTTCTTCTCAAGCAGCAGCACCTCGACGGTCTTGTCGTAGGCCTTGGCCCCGGCCTTCAAATGGACCGCAGCTGCCAGACCGGCGATACCGCCGCCAATTACAATGATCTTCGGCATGATGAACACCTCATAGTGGCTTAGGAATAAAATCCTACATAATACTGCAAGAGCATCTCTCGCAAAGGCGCTAAGCTCGCAAAGAAAAGCAAATCCTCCGGGTTAAAAACCAGGACTTAAATATTTCCTTTGTGTCCTTTGCGGCTTTGCGAGAGACGCCTTTTGATCCACCTTGTCAGAGTTAGGAGCTAATGGATTTATCATGACAACTGAAGCACGGACGGAACGCTAAATTCAAATCTCTTAGTAATAGATTATAGCGCTCTTTTTACCACACTCGCCAGTGCTTTGATAAAAGGCGGAGACGTGTTCAGTGATTCTGCGCGTTCGAAATTGATGCCCAGTTTCTGCGCATGTTGCCGGTGCATGATGTCGATATCGTACAAGGTCTCCATGTGATCGCAGGTGAAGCCGATGGGAACTTCAAGGACCGCCTTGTGGCCTTCTTGCGCGAGCTTGTCCAGCGTCGGCTCCACCTCGGGTTCGATCCAGGGCTCGGTTGCGCGCGCTCCCTTGCTTTGCCATGCAATGCGCCAGTCCCGTATTCCTGCTTTTGCAGCGACCAGCCCGACCGTTTCCTCGATCTGTTTCTTATAAGGATCTCCGGCAGTAATATAGCGGACCGGGATGCTGTGGCTGGTGAAGATAACGACGACGCTATCACGTGTTGCTGCCGGGAACATTGCGAGCCCGGCAATGACCTTTTCGACCCAGGCGTCGATGAAAAGAGGATTGTCGTGCCAACTGGGAATGAAGAGAGGGCAGGTCTCACCGCTCCCTAATCCATCACAGGCGCTTTTATAGGCGCCGGTCGTGACTTCGGTCGAGAAGGGCGACATGGACAGGGCGATCACGCGACGTGCTCCGTCAGTGATGGCATTTTCGAACGAATCGGCAACCGTCGGCTTCGAGTATCGGAAGCCTTCATAGGCGCGAAAGCTGTTGCCCAGTTCTTTTTCCAGGGCATGGGCCTGCGCTTTAACGAGCTCAGGCAGCGGTGACTTGCCGCCGATCAACTTATAGCGTTCGATCACTGCCGAAACAACCGGAGGTGGGGCCGGCCGGCCCATGAAGGCAGCCATGAAGGGGCCGACCTCTTCAAGCGATCGCGGCCCGCCCAGGGCGATGAGTATGATGGCTGTTTGGTTGGACATGGGAAGTCAGGGTTCAGGGTACAGGGTCCGGGGTCCTGGAAATTCCTTAAGCCTGGACCCTGGCTACTGGACCCTGACCCCTGCCACTGGACTCTATCTTTTACTCATCTCATGCGTTGCATTGATGAACTCTGCGGCATGGTCGAGCGCTGTCTGCTGCAGGATACCGTGGCCCAGGTTCATGATATGACCGTTCCTGCCTGCTGCGCGGTCGAGGATCTCTTTAGTGCGCTTCCGGATGAACTCTTTTGTTCCGAAGAGGCTGATGGGGTCGATGTTGCCCTGTACGCCCTTGGTGTGCCCCACGCGGGTCCATGCTTCATCGAGGTTGCAGCGCCAGTCGAGTCCGATCACGTCGCCGCCTGCCTCGGACACCATCTCGAGGAGGTGCGTGGCGCCATTGGCGAAGTGGATGAGCGGCACGGTCTTCTTGATGCCGGCGATCACATTCTTCTGGTGGGGCAGCACGAACTCGCGGTAGTCGGCCGGTCCGAGCGCGCCTACCCAGGAGTCGAAGAGCTGGACGACCTGCACGCCGGCATCGATCTGGGCATCCATATAATTGATGATAACGCCGGTGAGGTGCTCCATAAGCTTGTGCCAGGTCTTCGGTTCTGCGAACATCATGGCTTTGGCATGCTCGTAGTTCCGCGATCCGCCGCCTTCGATCATGTACGAGGCGAGAGTGAAGGGTGCGCCGGAAAAGCCGATGAGCGGAACCTTTCCGTTCAGCTCCTTCAGCACCAGCTTGATGGCCGTCATGAGGTAGTCGATGGACTTTGCCGAGTCGATGGGTTTGAGCTTCTCCACGTCCGCCAGGGTGCGCACGGGGTTGTGAATAACCGGTCCCTCGCCTTTGGCGAACTCGAGGTCGATGCCCATGGGTTCGAGCGGCAGCAGGATGTCGGCAAAAATGATGGCGGCGTCGATCTCGTAGCGCCGGACGGGCTGGACTGTCACCTCGGCGGCGAGCTCGGGAGTTTTGCACATTTCGAGGAACGTATGCTTTGCGCGGATCTCGCGGTATTCCGGCAGATAGCGGCCTGCCTGGCGCATCATCCATACGGGGGTGCAGTCAACGGGTTCGCGTCTGCATGCCTTTAAAAACCTGTCTGCTCTGGACATCGGTGGTCTCCTCTGCTAGCGGGAAAAGTAAGTATGCCGTTGCTGCAAGGCCACATAATAGTATTTTATTGGGTAAAACTCAAGGGATTTTTGTGGTTCCGGGGCCGCGGAAGGGCTAATCCTTCCTCCGGAACGACAACGCTGCGAGGGTAAGCATGACCACAGAAACTGCGGTCACGATCACAAGGTCCAGCGCCAGGGGAAATTCAGGCCCCAGCGGGGGAGTGCCGTTTTTGAGCAGCACATGCTTAAAAGCGTCGATGCCGTAGGTGAGCGGATTGATATGCGTCAGATGACGGAGCGCAGGCGGCATGGACGAGACGGGATACATGGCCCCGGACAGGAAGAACATGGGCATGACGAGAAAATTCATGATGATATTAAAGCCGTCGAACGAGGTGAGCCGCGCGGCAATGAGTATGCCCATGGAGGTAATGCAGAACGAGACGAGGATCGAGACTGCCGTGACCTCGATGAACTGCATGAACGTCAGGTGAATGCCAAGCAAGGGAGTGAGGATGAGGATGATGATCGCCTGGGCCACCGATATCAACGTGCCCGAGAGCGCTTTGCCGATGACGATCGAGAGCCGTGATATGGGGGCCACGAGCATTTCCTTCATGAACCCGAACTCCCGGTCCCAGACGATCGAGATGGACGAGAAGATCGAAGAGAAAAGGATGGTCATGCCGATCATTCCCGGGAAGATGAACTGAAGATAAGAAAACCCCGCCTGCGGCCTGATGAGCGAGTTCATACCGTTGCCGACAACGAAGAGCCAGAGCACGGGCCGGGCCAGGGTGCCGAGGAGACGGCTTTTTTCGCGGAAGAACTTCTTGAATTCGCGCAAGCAGATGACATAGACGGGCCTCCACTGGATCATCGCTGGGCCCTCCGGTGGCTGCGGACGAATTCCCTGGTTACCTCTTTGTTGTCCCGGGGGCCTTCATCCCTGATGGTCCTGCCGGTGAGCCTGAGAAAGACGTCGTTCAAGGTCGGCTTCTTGAGCCCCACGGACAGGGTTGTTACGGACAGGCCATGGATCAGCTTGGGAATGAGCTCATCGCCTTTTTCAGCTTCCAGCGAGAGGGCGCCGTTCTCTACCCTGGCATCCAGGCCAAAGACTTTTTGTATCTCCATTCGAGCGAGCTCATTGTCCGAGGTCACGAGCGTGATGACATCGCCATGCACCATCTCCTTGAGCCGGGCAGGCGTGTCCATGGCAATGATCCTGCCGTGGTCCATGATGGCGATGCGGTCGCAGTTCTCCGCCTCCTCCATATAGTGCGTGGTCATGAACACGGTGATCTTTTCTTTTTTTCTGAGCGTGTTGATGAAGTCCCAGATGGTGTTCCGCGTCTGCGGGTCCAGGCCGATGGTCGGCTCGTCCAGGAACAGCACGCGCGGATAATGGAGGAGTCCCCGGGCGATCTCGAGCCTGCGCTTCATGCCGCCCGAGAAGTTCTTGATAAGGTCGTGCTTCCGGTTCTGGAGCTCGACCACGTTCAGCATCTCGTCGACCCGGCGTTCCGTAAGTGCACGGTCGAGATTATAGAGATAGGCGTGGAACTTCAGGTTCTCGTACGCCGTGAGGCCGGTATCGAGGGTCGTGTCCTGAAAGATGATGCCGATGGCGGTCCGGACCTCATCAGGGTTTTGGGCGCAGTCGTATCCACCGATCGAGGCAGCGCCGGCCGTTGCCGACAGGAGCGTGCAGAGGATGTTGATCGTCGTGGTCTTGCCTGCGCCGTTCGGTCCGAGAAATCCGAAGACCTCGCCTTCGTTCACGGAAAAGGAGATGTCGTCGACGGCGGTGAGGGTTTTGAATTTTTTGGTAAGGTTATTTACGGTGATGATGGGCATATTCTAGTTCGCGAGGATGGGAAGTTGGGAGGATGGGAAGTTGGGCAAGTCCCTCTTTACTCAACTTCTCAACTTCCTACCCTCTCACCTTCCTGTGTCTACCACTCCATCCTATCCTTCGGCACATGCCATTTGATGAAATTATAGGTGATGCCGAGCGGCGCGGGTTCGATGCCTTTGAACCGTTTGTGCACGATGGGCGTTGCGTCCGGCACGTAGAGGAACGCATAGGGCTGCTCCTCGGCCAGGATCTCGTGGACCCGGTAGTATATCTTTTTGCGCTTTTCAACGTCAAAGGTGCGGCGGCCCTGTACGAGAAGCCGGTCTACTTCAGCGTTTTTATAGCTGATGAAATTGTATTCGCCTTTTTTCGTCTTGCTGGAATGCCAGATGTCGTAGAGGTCCGGATCGCGGCTCATGCTCCAGCCGAGGATCATGGCGTCAAAGGACCGCTTGTCGATCAGCTCCAAAAATGCCTGCCATTCCATGACCCTGATGTTCGCGTCAACACCGATCGCTTTCAGGTTCTGCTGGATGATCTCAGCGGTCCTGATGCGCTCGTTGTTGCCCTGGTTGGTGATGATCGTGAACCGGAAGGTCCTGCCGTCTTTTTCGAGAATGCCGTCGTTGTTTTGATCGCTCCATCCAGCCTCGGCAAGCATGCGGCGTGCACGCTCGGGGTCATGATCATACTTCCTGGCGTCCGGGTTATACGCCCAGGACACGTGCGCGTAGGGACCGGTGCAGGGTCTGCCGATGCCGAGCACAATGCCGTCGATGATGCTCTGGCGGTCAATGGCGTACGACAGCGCCTGGCGCACGCCGACACTGTCGAACAGGGGGCTCCTCAGGTTATAGCCCAGGTAGGTGAACGCATTGGCCGGATATCGGAACTTGCGGTAGTTCTCGCGGATCCTGCGGGTCTCGCTTTTTCTCAGATACTGGAGCGGGTTCAGCCCCATGAGATCGACCCCGCCGGACAGCAGTTCCTGGAACATGGTGGAACTGTCGGGGATGATCCGGTAGATGAACTGGTCGATGTTCGGTCTTCCCTCGTAGTAATCGGGATTGGCCTCAAGCACGATCTTCTGGCCCGAGATCCATTCTTTGAACTTGTAGGGGCCGGTACCGACGGGATGCCGGTTAAACGGATCGGTATTGATGTCCTTGCCTTCGAGGAGATGCCTGGGAATGATCCCCACGGCCCAGCTTTCGAGGGCAGGAGAGAAGGGTTCCTTGTAGGTCACCCGGAAGGTGTATCTGCCGAGGACCTCTGCTTTTGCTACGTCCATGTAAGAGCTGCTGTAAGGTGTGGCAACATTGGGGTCGATGAACTTTTTGTAGGTGAACAAACAGTCGTCAGCGGTGAACTCGACGCCATCGTGCCATTTTACGCCCTTCCGGAGCTGGAAGGTGATGGTCTTGCCGCGGTTCGTGACCGTCCATTGCTCGGCGAGGTCGCCGATGAGTTTGATGTCCTTGTCGTATTTCACGAGCCCGGTGAAGACCTGGTCGTTGATCACGCCTGAGGCCGAATCGTTGGCGATAACGGGATTCAAGCGTCGGGCGTCGCCGATAGAGCTCTCGACAAAGGTATTGGGCGCCCGCTCCGTCTTCTGGCCGCAGGCCGAAAGGAGCAGTATCGAGATAACTATGGAGAGATACAGTCTGGTCATCGGGATCTCAACACAATCGTGTATGCATTCCGCTGCGTCAGGGTTGCAGGAGAATACGGAATATAAAAAATAAAAGGGTAGGCAAGGCCTACCCTCAATAGGTACGTATGGATCGACGCGCCCTGGTCAGCAGGGGTGACGGGTTACTTGGAGGCCGGTGCCGGCGCAGGTGCCGGAGCAAGCGGAGCAGCTCCGGGCAGCGATTGCTCCGTTGACTGAATGCCTTTCATGACCGAGCTTTTCTTGGCCGAATTGATAGCGAGGGTGAGCGACGTTACCATGAAAATGACGGCTGCCCCGGTGGTGATCTTGGCCATGAAGCTCTGCGCTCCCCGCGGCCCGAAAATGGTCTGTGATGCGCCGCCGAAAGCGGCTCCGATGTCCGCTCCCTTGCCCTTCTGGAGCAGGACCATGAAGATCAGAATGGTCGCTACCAGGACGTGAAGTGTGGTGAGTAATGCTGTAACCATGAAAAGCCTCCTTAGATTGAACAACCGACAAAGTTAATAACCTTTGATTATTTGAATGTCACCAGTGCCGCGAACGATTCGGGTTTTAAACTCGCTCCGCCGACCAGTGCGCCGTCAATGTCAGGCTTGGCCATGAGCTGTGATACATTGTCCGGCGTGACGCTTCCGCCGTACTGGATGCGGAGCCCGTCGGCGACTTCGGCGGTGTACATCGCTTTCACCTTCTGACGGATAAAGGCATGGATCTCGTTCGCCTGGTCCGGTGATGCGGTCTTGCCCGTGCCGATGGCCCACACGGGCTCGTAGGCAATGACGATCTTCTGCATTTCAGCAGCCGTCACGCCCTTGAGCGCGCCCGTTATCTGGCGGTCGATCACGTCGTTCGCCTTGCCGGCCTCGCGCTCGCTCAGCAACTCACCGACGCAGACTATGGGCAGCAGTCCTTTGTTCAGGGCCTGGCGGACCTTCTTGTTCACGGTCTCATCGGTCTCGCCGAAGTACTGCCGCCGTTCGCTGTGGCCTATGATAACATACTTGCATCCCGAATCCAACAGCATTTCAGCCGAGATCTCGCCGGTGAAGGCCCCTTTGTCCTCCCAGAACAGGTTCTGGGCAGCAAGCGCCATGTTCGTTCCCTTGATGGCCTCGGCCACGGTCTGGAGCGACGTGAAGGTAGGAGCCAGCACGATATCACGGTCCTTGACGCCTGACACGAGCGGGATGAGCTTCGATGCGAGCTCACGCGCCTGCGTGGCGGTCATGTTCATTTTCCAGTTGCCGGCGAGGATGGGTTTTCGTTGCTTGTTCATCAGTGACCTCTTTGTGCATTTAACGTTCTGTGCGAATACAAACGTTCTGAAGGAAAGAGGGAAAGATGGTATGAAGGTAAGAAAAGGCAGTGTTGTTGCCTACCTTCTTACCCTCCCACCTTCTTACCTTCCTGTTTTATTCCTTATCATCCGTAAGCGCTGCAAGGCCCGGGAGTTCCTTGCCTTCGAGCAGTTCCAGCGAAGCGCCGCCGCCGGTGGATATGAAAGTGATGCTGTCCGACACGCCTGCTTTGTGTACTGCCACGTCCGTGTCGCCGCCGCCCACGATCGTGGTAGCGTACGCATCCGCCACCGAGCGCGCAATGGCGAAGGTGCCGCGCGAGTAGGCGTCCTTCTCGAACAACCCCATGGGGCCGTTCCAGATGATGGTTTTGGCATCCTGAATCGCTTCGGAAAAGAGGCGTACGGTTGCCGGGCCGATGTCGAGGCCGATCCAGCCTTTCGGGATCTCCTGGGACGTGACGATCTTGGTCTCCGCACCGTCATTGGCGTTCTCGGCCACGACAAAATCAACGGGCAAATAGAATTTAACGCCTTTTTCGTGCGCACTTTTTCTGAGGCGCTCGGCCATTTCCAGCATGTCAGGCTCAACGAGCGAGTTGCCCACTTCCTGGCCCTGTGCTTTGATGAAGGTAAACGCCATGGCTCCGCCGACAATGATCTTGTCGACCTTGTTCTGGAGGTTCTCGATGACGCCGATCTTGCCCGATACTTTGGCTCCTCCGAGGATCGCCACAAAGGGCCGCACGGGATTCGCTACGGTTTTCTGCAGATATTCGATCTCTTTCTTCATGAGGAACCCGGCCACGGATTCCTTCACAAACTTGGTGATGCCGTAGGTGGAGGCATGGGCTCGGTGGGCCGTTCCGAAAGCGTCGTTCACGTACACATCGGTGAATGCCGCCAGAGCTTTTGAGAATCCCTCGTCGTTCTTCTCTTCCTCTGCATGAAACCTGAGATTCTCAAGCAGCAGGACATCGCCGGGCCGCATGCCCTGGACCATATGTTCCACGTCAGGGCCGATGCAGTCCTTGGCGAACTTCACCTCTTTATTGAGAAGCCGGTTCAGCCGCAGCGCCACCGGGGCCAGGCTGTACTTCGCGTTCGGTTTGCCCTTGGGACGTCCGAGATGCGAGGCGAGGATCACCTTGGCGCCGGCGTCGAGGGCAAAGTTGATGGTCGGCAGCGTGGAGCGAATCCTGCCGTCGTCGGTGATGTTGCCGTTCTCGTCAAAGGGCACGTTGAAGTCCGCGCGGATGAAGACCCGCTTGCCCTTCAGATCGACCTTCTCGATGGTCTTTTTATCCATGCTTTACCTCTGGAGGTTAGGAAGTTGGGAGGATGGGAAGTTAAGTGGGTGAGAAAAAGCCTCGCTCACCTTCCTAACCTCCTACCCTCCCACCTTCTTACCTTCGGCCTTATAAGCCCTTCTTCGCCACCAGGATCGCCAGGTCGCGGAGCCGGTTCGAATAACCCCACTCGTTGTCGTACCAGGAGATGACCTTCACCATGGTGCCTTCCATGACGGTGGTGAGCGCTGCGTCTATGATGGAGGAATGGGGATTGCCCTTGAAGTCGATGGAGACAAGGGGCGCTTCTTCGAACTGGAGGATGCCCTTAAGCTTTCCGTCGGCTGCGGCCTTGAGCGCGGCGTTCACTTCTTCCTTGGTGGTCTTCTTCGAGACCTCGAACACCACGTCCACGACCGACACATTCGGCGTGGGTACGCGGAGCGACATGCCGTCGAGCTTGCCCTTCAGTTCCGGCAGCACCAGGGACACTGCCTTGGCAGCGCCCGTGGAGGTCGGGATGATGGACATGCATGCGGCGCGCGCCCGGCGGAGGTCCTTGTGCGGCAGGTCGAGGAGATTCTGGTCATTGGTGTAGGAGTGGATCGTGTTCATAAGGCCGTGTACGATGCCGAAGTTCTCATGGATCACCTTGGTGAACGGCGCCAGGCAGTTCGTGGTACAGGAGGCGTTCGAGATGATGTGGTGCGTCTTGGGATCGTAGGTGTGCTCGTTTACGCCGATCACGAAGGTCGCGTCCGGGTCCTTGGCAGGAGCGGAGATCAGGACCTTCTTGGCGCCTGCGGTGATGTGTTTGCCGGCGTTCGCCTTGTCCAGGAACAGGCCGGTGCACTCCAGGGCGATGTCGACCTTGAGGTCCTTCCAGGGAAGCTCAGCGGGGTCCCTCTTTGCCAGCACGGCGATCTCTTTGCCGTCCACGATGATCTTGCCGTCGCCGGCTTTGACGTCATGTTTGAATTCGCCGAAGGTGGAGTCCCATTTCAGCAGGTGCGCGAGCGTTTTTGTATCAGTAAGGTCATTGATGGCTACTATCTCGATGTCCTTGCTGTTCTGCGAAGCGCGGAACACGTTTCTGCCGATCCTGCCAAATCCGTTGATTGCAATTCTTACCGCCATGGTAGAGCCTCCTCGAAAGAATAGGGTTCAGGGTTCAGGGTCCAGGGTTCAGGGGCCAGGTCTGCGGGATGCTTTTAAGCTTTTCCCGGACCCTGTACCCTGTACCCCGGACCCTTATTCTAGTTTATGCATCACGAGCCCCGTCAAGAGCTTGGGAAAGAAGTACGTTGCCTTCTGCGGCATGCGTTCGCCTGCGGTTGCCACTTCCTTCACCTCCCGCACCTTGGTCGGGTTCATGAAAAAGACGAGCTCCGCTGCATTGTCGTGGATCCGCTTGTCCGTCTCAGCAGCGTCCTTGATGTACTCGATGTTCAGGCCGAGCTTGTGGGTCTCCATCCTGATCCCGAGTAGTTTGTCGATGATCAGGTGGTGCAGGATCGAGACGTCCAGCTTCCGGTACGCGGGCGACTTGGCCGGGAGCAGGGCATCCATGTCTGCTTCGTTCCGCAGGGTCAGCAGGTAGTAGCTGTGCTCGCCTTTGACCCGCATGCCGAATATATGCGCATGGTCGGCGCGGTGCGCCATGGTGTCCAGGACCGTATGCAGGTCCTTGTTCTCCGACTGTTTGTCGAAGAAGTCAATGCGTTCTATATTGAAATACTGGTTCAGGTCATCCTCGAAGCGCCGGGGATGAAAGTCTGTCAGGTTGAACAGCGCGCGGTGGGCCGGGAGCACCGTAAGCCCCGGGTCTTCCAACCGGGCCAGGAACATGGCCGTATAATTGAAGCCTTCGTTTCCGGTGAAGGAGCCTGCAGCTTTGCGCTGCTCATTCCGGTAGTTGAGCGCTGTGTCATAGCGGTGATGTCCGTCAGCAATGAAGATCGGTTTGTCGGCCATTTCGCGGACAATGACCTCGATATCCTGTGCATCGCTCCGCGACCAGATGCGGTGGGTCACGCCGTCGCTGCTTTTCACTTCCATATCCGGCTTGCCAATGGTCCGGGCGAGCACAGCCGCCACTTTTTCCTGGGGGTCGGAAAAGAGCGAGAATATCTGGCTGAAGCTCGTTTTACATGCTCGGAGCAGGTTCAGCCGGTCCGTTTTGGGTCCTGAGAGCGTTGTCTCATGGGGTTTGATAATTCCGGAGTCGTAATCTTCGAGTCTGACCAGGCAAATAAGGCCTCGGAGCTTCCTGGCGGCTTCCTTTACCTTGTACTCCATTTCGTATATGTAGAAAGCAGGAACCTGCTCCTGCTTTACGATAGCGCTGCGGGTCCAGTCCTCCAGAACAGCTGCCGCACGGGTATACCGGTTATCTTCCTCGGTATCGCCGGGGCTCGCCAATCCGTATTCGAGCCGGATCACGTTATTCGGGCTCTTCCGATACAGCGCCTGCTGACCTGCAGGCGATATAATATCGTAGGGAGGACAGACGAGGTCGGATATTTTGCCTGCTTTTTCAGTATTATATATAGTGCCCCGGAAGGGGGTTATTGTTGCCATCAATCGATCCTTTGTGCGAGCTCCCGCATCTGCCTATGCAGGATTAAGTGCTTCAAAAGACTTCCTTTATAACATAGCGCCTGATTTATTGTCAATACATTTTGCGCAACCGGAGGTTGACAATTTTACGCTAGTGTGCGATTATCCCTGCGCACATGAGAATCATTCGCGGCATAAAAAGCTTATCAGAGCAGCTTCCGAACCCGGTTTTGACCCTCGGGAATTTTGACGGAGTGCACCTGGGACACCAGGCGATCTTCGAAAAAGTGATCGAGCGCGCCCGGGCGATCGGAGGGACCAGCGTAGCTTTTACCTTCGAACCGCATCCGCTCAAGGTGCTGACTCCGGAGCGTTCCCCCCGCCTGCTGAACACCTTTCACGGGAAAATGCGGCTTCTTGAGAATGCCGGCCTTGACGTGGTCATCTGCGCCAAATTCACCCGGTCCTTTGCCGACCAGAACCCGGAGGATTTTGCACGTGAGGTGCTGCACAAGACTATCGGCGTTCGAGAGGTGTATGTCGGGTACGACTATGCTTTTGGCAAGGGCCGCGAAGGGAGCATCGATTCTCTTAAACGGATGGGGAAGACCTACGGATTCGAGGTGGGAGTCATCGAACCGGTCCGCATCGATACTATCGTTGTCAGCAGTTCGATCCTTCGCGACCTGATCTCGAACGGCAAGATCGAGGAAGCGTCAAGGCTGCTCGGCCGGCCCTATACGATCGAGGGAGAGGTCGTGCATGGCGCCCATCGGGGCCAGACGATCGGGTTTCCGACCGCCAACCTGCATACTGCTAATGAGGTCCTGCCTGCTTTTGGTGTCTATGCCGTCCATGCCGAAGTCGGGGGGCGACGTTTTCAGGGAGTGGCCTCCATCGGAATCCGGCCGACCTTCGATGCAGGCCCGGTCTCTATCGAGGTTTATTTGTTCGGGTTCGAAGGCGACCTCTACGGCCAGCAGATGGAGGTTTCGTTCGTGAAACGCCTGCGCGGAGAAGAAAAGTTCGCCGATGTTGATTCCCTCGTGCGCCAGATCCGCAAGGATGTTGATGAGGCCATGCAGGTCCTGGCGCGGTAACCCTTCCGAAAGTATCCTCCCAACTGCCGCTCTTCAGCTCAAAAAGCATGAGAATACAGAAAATTCAGACAACCGTCTGAACCCGACCGGGTGGTTTTCCGGGTAACGAATGCAGGGGAGGTTTTGCGCTGCAGCACGGAAACTGTAGAAAATGGATCGGGTGAGGCGGTCCGGTCTATCGGTAAGAGGGGAAGGTCAGAGCACTCCGGTCTTTCTTGCATTGTTCAAGGCTTCTCCCCGGTCCTTTGCATGGAGCTTTTCATAGATCCTCTTGATGTGGGAATGTACCGTATGGGCGCTGATGGACAGCTCTACGGCGATCTCTTTATAGGTCATGCCGTGCTCCACGCACTTGATGATGGACTTTTCCCGCTGACTTAAAATGAATTGTTCGCTGATATTATCATCCTGGAACTCATGGATGACCCTCCGCGCGATCTTGGGGCTCATGGGGGAACCGCCTTTATAAAGCTCATTGAGGGCCTCGATGAGCTCACGGGGGCTGCTTCCCTTCAGGAGATAGCCGGAGGCGCCGGCTTTGATGGCCGAAAAAACATTTTCCCGGTCATCGAATACCGTATGCGCCATGAACTCGATGGCCGGCATGCTTTTCTTGAGCGCTTTGATGAATTCTATCCCCGACATGCCGGGGAGGCCGAGATCGCACAAGACCACTTCCGGTGGTGTTTTTTTTATGCCTTGCAGCGCCTCTTCTGCCGATGGATATGCTCCGGTAACGGTGATGCCGGGCTCACCGCCGAGCAACATCTTCAGGTTCTCGCGCAGCATGGGATCGTCTTCAATGATGGCCAGTTTCATAGCAGTATCCTTCCGTTCGTCGGGAATGGTGTCATGGTGTGTTCCTGAGCGGCGCATGTAAAGGGAGGGGGATCTCCAGCGTGACGCAGGTCCCGCTTTCCGCGTTCAGCGAAATTTCCCCGCCGAGATATCTGCCCCGGGTCTGCATGTTGGTCAGGCCGCGTCCGCCAACCCTGCCGTTGCCCACGCCTACGCCGTCATCCTGGATGACCAGTTTCAGCCTGGTTCTGTTGATGGAGAACGCTGCGTTCACCGTTTTCGCCTGAGCATGCTTGATAATGTTCGTGAGCGCCTCCCGGTAGATCTTGAAGAGGTTCAGGCAGAGCAGGCTTCCCGGCTGGTCGTCGGTCTCCTCGAGAGAGGACTTCAGGTCAAAGGACATCCCGTGGGGTCCGATCATGGCGTTTCCCTGATTCCTGAGTTCGGCCAGCAGTGTTTGCCAGTTCATGTCGCGGGCATCGAGGCTGTTCATGAAATTCCTGATCTCAGACAACCCTTCCCGTGAAAGCTCCGATATGGTCGACAGTGTTTTTTTAATGTCAGGAAGGGCGTTCGAGCTCTTTGCCAGCTCAGCCAGCATGTTGATGTTCGTGGTAATGCCGCCGATCCCGTCATGCAGGTCCCTGAGGAGCTCCTCTTTCTCCGCCAGATGCCGTTTTTCCTCCTCGATCCGGTCCTCATACTGCTTGACGCTTTCCTCATAGAACCGGATCGTTGACTCTTCAGCTTCCTTGCGGTCGGTAATGTCAAAAATGGTTGCGATGATCGCCGGTTTCTCCTGATAGGCGATGATGCCCGCGGACATGTTCACCCAGCGCACAGCGCCGCTCTCCGAGATGATCCGGTATTCATATTCATCGATAATGGTCTCTCCGCGCAGGCGCGCCGCCGCCCGTTCCTTCACCAGTGCGCGGTCGTCGGGGTGGATGACCTCCCAGAAGTCGAGCGTGAGAAGAAAATCGCGGGAGTGGCCGGTAATTTTTTCAGTTGCAGGGTTCACGTACCTCAAATGTCCGCCCTGATGGATCACGATCCCGGCTGACGTGGTCTCTGCCAGGGTCCGGAACTTTAATTCGCTCTCTTTCAGGGACAGGAGCGCCTGCTGAAGTTTTTGGCTGAATCGCTCACGCTCTTCCTCTGCTTGTTTTCGGGCCGAAATATCGATGATGGTGCCGATGACCGCCGGTTTTCCCTCGTAGGTAGTGATGCCTGCGGTCATAAGCACCCACCGGTGCTCGCCGTCCTTACGTATGATCTTGAACTCATACTGCGGCGGTGCGGCGTTGCCGGCCAGTCGTTCCTGGGCACGCGCCTTGATCATCTCCACGTAATCGGGGTGGGTAAGGCTCATAAAATTCATGGTCAAATATTCATGAGGCGCATATCCGCAGATCTGCTCGGCCGTTCGGTTCGCGTAGAGAAAGTTTCCTCCCTGGTGGATAAAGATGGCAACGGCCGCGGTATCGGCCAGGGTGCGGAACTTTTCTTCGCTTTCCTGATAGGACTTGTTCATTCGGCGCGATTCATCGAAGAGCCGTGCATTCTCGATGGCGACCGATGCATGGCTGGCCATGGACACGAGGAGGTCTATGTCGCTCTGGATATAGGGCGCCCCGCTCCCTTTTTTCCCAACGGTCATGAAACCGCTGATCTGTCCTTTATACACCAGGGGAACGATCAGCTCTATCTCGGTTTGGGAGATGGCATGGTACAGACGGCCTGCTTCCTCGGTGGAGGGCGCCATCTCGAGTTCCTGCCTGATCAGCACCTGGTTGGTTCGCTCCAGCCAGCGGATGGCGTCGTCGTTGATCGGCAGAACCGACGGCATGCCGACGCTCTGCTGGATGCGGTAGGCTCCATCCATTCCCTTGAGGAATAGCTGGATCTTGTCGGTTCTCAAGCCCCTGTTGGTACTGCTGACGATGTAGGCAAGCAGATCGTCGAGGTCCAGGATCGTAACGAGAGCGTTTGTTGATTCCCTCAGGAGTTGCTGGTAATCAAATCTGCCTTTAAGAACAATGCTTGCGATCCACGTCTGAACGCGCGTTCTGAGCGGTGTTCCATAAAAAATAAAGCCGATGAGCGCCAGGGAGATGAGGTCTGAAGTGACCTCGCCCAGCAAAGGGCTGAGGAAAGCGATGGTGCCGAAATGTATCAGCGCTACGACGATGAACAGAAAAATGACGGTAAGCGTTCGCGAGACAATGGTTCGGATATCGAATAAGCTGTAGCGGATGCAGGCGTAAAAGGTCAGGATGACCCAGGGGAAACTGAAAAAAGACGCAAGACCCGGTTCAAAGGCGACGCCACCTACGAGCTGGAGGAACCCTGCGGTGAACGACGCACCGCCGCCGAAGATCAGCAGACCGTAGAAAAAGTAACTGAACTGAGCCTTTCGTACGCCAACCATGCTTTTTTTCAGGCGTATGCACTCATAAATGAGCCAAAAGGCCAGCAAGGTTCCGAAGAATCGTCCTGCATGCTCCAGCGGGCCATAATGGTTGACAAAGGGGACCACGGAATACCCGGGGGCCACGATCAGATCGGTGAACAGGGACAGTCCGAGAATGACCACCCAGAGGGGATAAAGGACGATGCCGATGCTACGCCCGAAACGGCCCCGGTCGTCCTTCAGGAAAAAGAGGACCTGCAGCGCAGCAGGGACAGTGAACCAGCCGATCCAGTTGAAGCGGGCCGCGAAGTCGATCGACAAGCCGAGTGAGGCGCGAAGATACATCGACCCCGAGGTGATGGAAAACGCTGCCGAGAACAAGGCCAGGGCGGTAACGGCCTTCTGGACCGGGTCTTGACGGGGATTGTTGCGAAGGAGGATGATGCCGAAGAACAGCTCCAGCGTACCGATGAACAGCAAGGAGAAGCCGATGATTTCGGATATGGTCATCTGTACTCCTTCGCGCGAACTGGGCAAGCACGCTGACTGGCTTGGGAGAGTGCCAGGTATTGCACGAGGGTCATGCGGCCTAAAGGATGAGGAACAAACTTTATTTTTTAGTGGTGATAGTATATGATAGGCGTGCAGGTGGAGTCAATAGTTAAGTGGTGCAGCTATAAAAAGCGTGGTTTCCGGCACCGCAGGGATTCCGCTCTGCCTGTATGAACGGCGTACATGAGGTGCCCTATTTTTATCTAAGGAGGTGGACTCGATGGCTTGCGGGAAAAAGTGCGGTACAAAAGCGACCGCCAAGAAGAAAACAGCAAAGAAAAAGTAGTACTCTCCGGCGGGCTCAGTGGCCCGCCGAACTTTTCACGCCGGGCATGGTAGGCGAATGAGCCGCTTGGGTTTACGCTCATTTTTGCCGAAGCATTGACATCAGAACCGTTATGTAACATTAGTACGTGCAGTACATGCGGGTGTGCCGCATCAGCCTGAGCCTTATTTGTTTGATTTTATAAGGCGATAGGGGACAGTTCACGGATGCGGCTCCTACTATTGCATTGACTTTTATCATGGCCTGTGATAAAAAAACCAGCCTACGTTCCAATTGGAGACCATGTGCGGACAGCGATTGTCATCTTGGGGCACGGAAGCAGAAGCGAGAGCGCTGATGACTCCATTCGTCAGGCCGCGGCCCGGACCAGGAGCAAGGGCGGCTACGATATGGTCGTGCATGCCTTCTTGCAGTATGCGTCGCCCGGTTTGAGCGATGTTCTTGAGGATTGTGTCAGGCAGCAGGTCGCCAAGGTGATCATCGTCCCGTTCTTTATGCAGGCCGGGGCGCACGTTTCTGCAGATATCCCTGAATTAGTCAGAGCCGCGAAAAAAAAACACCCTCATCTGGAACTTGTGGTGACTGATTACGTGGGGGGACACCCCTTGATGATCGACATTATTGCCGATCTGATTAAAAAAACGGAATAATAGACCGGCATCATACGGACGGAAGAGACTGCACATGCCGGCACACGGCAGGATGCAGTTATTCTGTTTCAGGCCGCAGGAAAAGGGAACCAATGCTGTCAGCGAAAGAGCAATTCGATATCATTAAACGCGGTTCTGTGGAGATCATTGTTGAAGATGATCTCCTGAAAAAGCTTGAGCGTGCGGTTGCGGCCGGAAAACCGCTCCGGGTGAAGGCCGGGTTTGACCCGACTGCGCCGGATATCCATCTGGGGCATACAGTGCTCTTGAACAAGATGCGACAGTTCCAGGAGCTCGGTCATGAGGTCATCTTCCTGATTGGTGACTTTACCGGGATGATCGGCGACCCCACGGGTAAGTCTGAAACGAGAAAACATCTCACACAGGAGGAAGTTGCGGAGAACGCCAAGACCTACCAGACCCAGATCTACCGGATACTTGATCCCCAAAAGACCAGGATTGCCTTTAATAGCGAGTGGATGTCGAAAATGTCCGCCGGCGACCTGATCCAGCTCGCTGCCAAGCATACCGTGGCCAGGATGCTTGAACGGGAGGACTTCAAAAAGCGGTATCAATCGGAGCTGCCGATCAGTATTCATGAGTTCCTGTATCCGCTGATCCAGGGGTATGATTCGGTCATGCTGAAGGCGGACGTGGAACTGGGCGGCACGGACCAGAAATTCAATTTGCTCATGGGGCGCGAGCTCCAGAAGGAATACGGCCAGGCGCCCCAGTCCATTGTCATGATGCCGCTCCTTGAGGGCCTCGACGGCGTGAACAAGATGAGCAAAAGCCTGGGGAACTACATCGGCATTAATGATCCGGCAGGAGAGATCTTCGGCAAGGTGATGTCGGTGAGCGATGACCTGATGTTGCGATACTATGAACTGGTGAGTGCGGCGTCGCTTGATGAACTGCAGAAGATCAAAGCAGACATCAAGTCCGGCGCGCTTCATCCTATGGAGGCGAAGAAGAGGCTCGCCGTAGAGATGGTGGACCGCTTCAGCTCGCCGGGCGAGGGCGCGAAAGCGCGGGAAGAGTTTGAAAAGGTGTTCGCCAGAAAGAGCCTTCCCGACGAGATGCCGCTCATCATGATCGCCTGGGAGGGGGAGCGGATGAAACTGGCGAAGATCATCGCCCTTGCAGGGGCGGCCAAGAGCAACTCTGACGCGCGCAGGCTTATTCAGCAGGGCGCAGTAGAGGTGAACGAAGCGCCGGTCCGGGAAATTGATCTGGAACTGCCGGCAGGAGAGTATGTTCTGAAGGTAGGGAAGAAGCGTTTTGTGCGGGTAGTTGCGGAAAAGTAAAAATAATGAAACAGAATGAATTTAAATCTTGACAGAAGACACCCTTTCTGATAAATTGCGCCCTCGTTCGATGGAACAGCAGCTTACTCGAACAGCTATCCGGCAGCAAAAATAGTAAAAGATAGCAGAAAAAGTCTTGACAGAGATGACGCAGTCTGATACATTGCGCCCTCGTTCATAGGTAATAAGTTCATAGGCAAAACCTCGGGTACACCTCGAAGTTCTATAACTACCAAGTGAGCACATCAAGATGCAGGTTAAATGAAAAAAGAAGCTAACAAAGTTCTTGACAAAGTTTATAGTGTTTGTTAATATTGTAATTCTGCAGAACACGCAGAACATGGTCTTTGAAAACTAAATAGGTGTAGAATTCAGGGTCGCGCAAGTGGCTCTGAATGGCGAGTACCAAAGAAACAAATTAGTTTAGTTACCTTCGGGTAACTTTGCAAAAAGGATCAGCTTTTTTTGGAGAGTTTGATCCTGGCTCAGAACGAACGCTGGCGGCGTGCTTAACACATGCAAGTCGAACGAGAAGTACGTAGCAATACGTATTGTAAAGTGGCGCACGGGTGAGTAACACGTGGGTAATCTGCCCTTGAGTTTGGGATAACCCCGCGAAAGCGGGGCTAATACCGAATAAGACCACGGGGACCAAAGTCCCTGAGGTAAAAGATGGCCTCTATTTATAAGCTATCACTTGAGGATGAGCCCGCGGCCCATTAGCTAGTTGGTAGGGTAACGGCCTACCAAGGCTATGATGGGTAGCTGGTCTGAGAGGACGATCAGCCACACTGGAACTGAGACACGGTCCAGACTCCTACGGGAGGCAGCAGTGGGGAATATTGCGCAATGGGCGAAAGCCTGACGCAGCAACGCCGCGTGGGGGATGAAGGTTTTCGGATTGTAAACCCCTTTCGACCGGAACGAATCTCCTCCTGGTAAATAATCAGGAGGATCGACGGTACCGGGAGAAGAAGCCACGGCTAACTCTGTGCCAGCAGCCGCGGTAAGACAGAGGTGGCGAGCGTTGTTCGGATTTATTGGGCGTAAAGCGAACGCAGGTGGTTTGGTAAGTCAGGGGTGAAAGCCCACAGCTTAACTGTGGCACTGCCTTTGATACTGCCTTTCTTGAGTGCATGAGGGGGAAGCGGAATTCCGAGTGTAGAGGTGAAATTCGTAGATATTCGGAGGAACACCGGTGGCGAAGGCGGCTTCCTGGCATGTAACTGACACTCATGTTCGAAAGCGTGGGTAGCAAACAGGATTAGATACCCTGGTAGTCCACGCCCTAAACGATGGGCACTAGGTGTGGGAGGTATCGACCCCTTCCGTGCCGCAGCTAACGCATTAAGTGCCCCGCCTGGGGAGTACGGCCGCAAGGTTGAAACTCAAAGGAATTGACGGGGGCCCGCACAAGCGGTGGTGCATGTGGTTTAATTCGACGCAACGCGAAGAACCTTACCTAGGCTTGACATCCCTGGAATCTCCCTGAAAGGGGGGAGTGCTCGCAAGAGAGCCAGGAGACAGGTGCTGCATGGCTGTCGTCAGCTCGTGTCGTGAGATGTTGGGTTAAGTCCCGCAACGAGCGCAACCCTTACCCTCAGTTGCCACCGGGTCATGCCGGGCACTCAGAGGGAACTGCCCCGGATAACGGGGAGGAAGGTGGGGATGACGTCAAGTCCTCATGGCCTTTATGCCTAGGGCTACACACGTGCAACAATGGCCGGTACAGAGGGTCGCAATCCCGCGAGGGGGAGCCAATCCCAGAAAACCGGCCTCAGTTCGGATTGGAGTCTGCAACTCGACTCCATGAAGTCGGAATCGCTAGTAATCGCGGATCAGAACGCCGCGGTGAATACGTTCCCGGGCCTTGTACACACCGCCCGTCACACCACGAAAGCCTATTGTACCTTAAGTCGCTGCGTTAACCGCAAGGAAACAGGCGCCCACGGTATGATCGGTGATTGGGGTGAAGTCGTAACAAGGTAGCCGTAGGAGAACCTGCGGCTGGATCACCTCCTTTCTAAGGATGATATTTGGGATCACTTCGGTGGTCTCACATCCAGGTCGTTCGCCAACACCTATTTAGTTTTGAAGGACCATGAGCATTGCTCAGGGCTATAGGCATGGGCTCGGAGCTTAACCCACGGGAAAAGTCCTGAGTCTGATGAAAGTCATCAAGACGGGCCTGTAGCTCAGTTGGTTAGAGCGCACCCCTGATAAGGGTGAGGTCGGTAGTTCGACTCTACCCAGGCCCACCAAATACGACAATTAATAATTAATAATTATTAATTAGTAATTGCAGTTTATCGGGGGGCTGTAGCTCAGCTGGGAGAGCACCTGCTTTGCAAGCAGGGGGTCAGCGGTTCGATCCCGCTCAGCTCCACCAAAAAACAATTCAAATTTTAAAATTCAGCATTCAACCGTTTTGAATATTGAATCTTACATTTTGAAGTAAAAGTTTCGGACACGCAGTGATGCGTTTCCGACCGTTCTTTGACAACTGAATACGCAAGATACAAGAGAAGCTGAGGCAAACTCAAGAAAGAAAAACGCCGAATCTGCCAGAAGCAGATTTGGTGGTTAAGCTACAGAAGGCGTATGGTGGATGCCTTGGCGCCAAGAGGCGATGAAGGACGTGGCAAGCTGCGATAAGCTTCGGGGAGCCGCTAACAGGCTTTGATCCGGAGATTTCCGAATGGGGCAACCCTGCCCGTTGATGACGGGTAATCTGCATCTGAATACATAGGATGCTGAAGCTAACTCAGGGAAGTGAAACATCTCAGTACCTGAAGGAAGAGAAAGAGACATCGATTCCCCTAGTAGTGGCGAGCGAACGGGGAACAGCCCAAACCGAATCCATGTGATAGTCTGCGGACGTTATGGATTTGGGGTTGCAGGAATTTGTCGGAGGGGTCCGCATACCCCTCGGAGAGTTACAAACCTCTGTTGTAGTTGAACGATCTGGAAAGATCGGCCATAGACGGTGATAGCCCGGTAAACGAAACGACCAGAGGCTCTCTGGACAGAACTCCTAAGTACCACGGGACACGAGAAACCCTGTGGGAATCCGGGAAGACCACTTCCCAAGGCTAAATACTACTTGGCGACCGATAGTGAACCAGTACCGTGAGGGAAAGGTGAAAAGAACCCCGGGAGGGGAGTGAAAAGAACCTGAAACCGTACGCTTACAAGCAGTGAGAGGGCTATGGACCGCAAGGTCAAAGCCTGATCGCGTGCCTTTTGCATAATGAGCCGGCGAGTTATTAGGAGTGGCAAGGTTAATCTCCATAAAGGAGAGGAGCCGTAGCGAAAGCGAGTCTGAATAGGGCGA
>Ga0210377_10000018_pt1:0-5000 | contig 168309 bp, 131 predicted proteins | sample PLM4_65_b1redo_FD_155480 | JGI IMG/M metagenome (GOLD analysis project Ga0210377, IMG submission 155480) | Groundwater sediment microbial communities from an aquifer in East River, Colorado, USA - PLM4_65_b1 redo | ecosystem: Environmental > Terrestrial > Soil > Riparian zone | place... | reverse complement strand
CTATTATTTATTCTTGCTGCACTGCAATCGAACTTCGTTAAGGACCGTTCATGAGCTACCCCCCTCAAACGGTAGTGCGGCAGGTCCCCCTGTCAACATACCGATGTCGATTGTGGTCCAGGTATACGCGCACTAAATTTACCCTTCCTCAGTTTTTCAGATTCATCCAAAGCACTCACTCGTTTCCCGGAAAACACATTCACTGATTGCTTCCAAGCTGCATATCCTTGCAATGAGCTCATTGAACAAGATGGCCCTGCCAGTTCACAACGGATGGCCGGTGAGCCCACGTTTCCCGGCACGTTCAGTCGGTATTGCAGTAACTCGCACGAAAGCATGGGACTACGCCCAGTAGTTTAATGCTTTTAGGCTCAGGATAAGCCGTCAGCCATACACCTGCAAATTGTCCCGCCTTCTCATTAAGCATCTGGATAGGGCAGATTAATTGGTCCCATGTCCGTTGGAGAAAACAATGTTAGTTTCTTTTGACTCGCCGTTATGCAACAATAGAGATAAAGATCAAGAAGATAGCAATCTCCTCACGGTGATTATCCGGTTCAGCAAGCCACACGAGGTCGAATAAGTTAGGGGAATAGCGACATCGGGTGTACAGTAACAGTAGTAATGTGGCCTGTGTTTTAGGAAATACCGCCTGGACGCAGCAGGCGGGGAGCTATACTACGTGCAAAATGACACTCTCGTATCGCCATAAAGAACTAGCGCTATAATGCGGGTCAGGAAAACATGAAAAAAAATCAATCATCGGACAAGGCAACCAGCCTCGCCTCCATTCGCCGCAAGGCCGAGGAACAGCTGGGCACACAGCTTGAGAGACTGCAAAAGCTCTCTGCCCAGGACGTCAAGAAACTTGTCCACGAGCTGGGGACGCACCAGGTCGAGTTGGAGATGCAGAATGAAGAACTGCGAAATATCCGGGATGAACTGGAGTTATCAAAAAATCAATATGCTGAATTATATGACTTTGCGCCTATCGGCTATTTTATCATTGATGCACTGGGACTGATAGAGAGCGTAAATCTTACGGGCGCGCATTTACTTGGGATCGAGAGGGGATTGCTGCTCAAAAAACCCTTTTCCCTGTTTATTGCGGAAGCGGCGGACAGAGAGATTTTTTCGAACCACCGCAAGGAAATTTTTCAACAGCCGAGCAACCAGACCTGCGAACTCACGCTTAAAAGGAAAGACGGCACGGCGTTCTATGCGCAGCTCCAAAGCATAGCAAAGGAAAATGTCGACGGCAAGGCCGGTCATATCCGTATCACGATCATTGACATTACGGAGCACAAAAAGGCTGAAGAAAAGATCGAGCAAACCGGGGCACTGCAAAGCGCTATTTTCAACAGCGCAAACTTCTCGAGCATCGCCACCGACGCGAAGGGCGTCATCCAGATCTTCAATGTCGGCGCCGAGCGCATGCTGGGCTACACGGCCGCCGAAGTGATGAACAAGATCACCCCGGCCGACATTTCCGATCCGCAGGAAGTGATCGCGCGAGCCAAGGCGCTCAGCGTCGAGTTGGGAACCCCGATCACGCCGGGCTTCGAGGCATTGGTGTTCAAGGCCTCACGCGGCATCGAGGACATCTACGAGCTGACCTATATCCGCAAGGACGGCAGCCGTTTCCCGGCAGTCGTATCGGTAACGGCACTGCGCGACGCTCAAAACGCAATCATCGGCTATTTGCTGATCGGCACCGACAACACCGCACGCAAGCAGGCGGAAGAGGCGCTGGTCAAGGCGGGGGCATTGCAGAGCGCGATATTCAACAGCGCCGTCTTTGCCAGCGTAGCCACCGACGCGAAGGGCGTCATTCAGATCTTCAACGTCGGCGCCGAACGGATGCTGGGCTACACGGCCGCTGAAGTGATGAACAAGATCACCCCGGCCGACATTTCCGATCCGCAGGAAGTGATCGCGCGAGCCAAGTCGTTAAGCGACGAACTCGGAACCCCGATCACGCCTGGCTTCGAGGCGTTGGTGTTCAAAGCCACGCGCGGCATCGAGGATATTTACGAGCTGACCTATATCCGCAAGGATGGCAGCCGCTTCCCGGCCATCGTTTCCGTCACGGCGCTGCGCGACGCTCACGGCGCAATCATCGGCTACCTGCTGATCGGCACCGACAACACCGCGCGCAAACAGGCGGAAGAGGCGCTGGTCAAGGCGGGGGCTTTGCAGAGCGCCATCTTCAACAGTGCAAACTTCTCGAGCATCGCCACCGACGCGAAGGGTGTCATTCAGATCTTCAACGTCGGCGCCGAACGGATGCTGGGCTACACGGCCGCTGAAGTGATGAACAAGATCACCCCGGCCGACATTTCCGATCCACAGGAAGTGATCGCGCGCGCCAAAGCGCTCAGCGTTGAACTCGGGACCCCGATCACGCCGGGCTTCGAGGCATTAGTGTTCAAGGCCTCGCGCGGCATCGAGGACATATACGAGCTGACCTATATCCGCAAGGACGGCAGCCGCTTTCCGGCTGTCGTGTCGGTCACGGCATTGCGCGACGCTCAAAGCGCAATCATCGGCTACCTGTTGATCGGCACCGATAACACCGCGCGCAAACAGATCGAAGCGGAGAAACAGCATTTGCTCGATATTCAGGAGGAGACGCATAAGCAACTGCAGCAGACCAACGTAACGTTGCAGGTCAGCGAGGAAAAGCTCGCCGTTACGCTCAACTCCATCGGAGATGCAGTGATTGCCACCGATGCCGAAGGGCGGGTGACGCTCCTGAATCCCCTTGCCGAACAGCTCACCGGTTGGACGCGGGTGGAAGCCTTCGGCCGCCCGGTGGACGATATTTTTCATATAATCAACAAGGAAACCCGTCAAAACGCGACTATCCCGGTAACGGAAACTCTGGCGAATGGCACCATACAGGGCCTGGCCAATCACACTGTACTGATTGCACGCGGTGGCAGTGAGTGCGATATTGCCGACAGTTGCGCGCCGATCCGCGACCGGGACGGTCAGGTGATCGGCGCCGTGCTGGTGTTCCGCGATGTCACCGGGGAATATGCAGTACAGCAGGCCATACGCGACAGTGCTCAGGCGTTGCAGGAAAAGAACGTTGAGCTGGAGAACGCCCGGTCTGTGGCGGAAAAAGCCAACCTCGCTAAATCGGAATTCCTTTCCAGTATGAGCCATGAGCTGCGCTCCCCGCTCAATGCGATCCTCGGTTTCGCCCAATTAATGGAAACGAGTTCTCCTTTGCCGACGCCCGCTCAAAAAGCCAGCATCGACCAGATCCTCAAGGGGGGATGGTATTTGCTGGAGCTGATCAATGAAATTCTCGATCTCGCGCTGATCGAGTCGGGCAGGCTGTCGCTGTCGCTGGAACCCCTGTCGCTGGTCGACGTCATGCTCGAATGCCAGGCCATGATCGAACCTGAAGCACAAAAAAACGGCATCAGCATACGTTTCCCCCGGTTCGAGATCCCTTACTTTGTTCATGCCGATCAAACCCGGATGAAGCAGGTTCTGATAAACTTGCTTTCCAACGCGATCAAATACAACCGCGCGCTGGGAGCGGTCGAAGTGACCTGCAATGCGATCACCGCACAACGCATACGCATCAGCGTACAAGATTCCGGTGAAGGATTGCCCCCCGAAAAACTGGCTCAACTTTTCCAGCCGTTCAATCGTCTCGGACAAGAGGCCAAGGCCAAGGAAGGCACCGGCATCGGCCTGGTGGTGAGCAAGCGGCTCGTCGAATTGATGGGGGGCGAGATCGGCGTGGAAAGCACCGTCGGGAAGGGCAGTGTGTTCTGGTTCGAACTGAACCTGGCGGCTGAACCACGATCCGACGTCGATGTAGCAGATTTGCTTGCGCCGATCCAGGCGCAGGCTCAGCATGGCGCACTACTGCGCACCCTGCTGTATGTGGAAGACAATCGGGCCAACATGCAGCTGGTCGAGCAACTCATCGCGCGTCGTCCCGATATGCGCTTGTTGAGTGCGGGGGATGGCACGCGCGGCATTGCGCTGGCGCGCACCCATCAGCCGGAAGTGATCCTGATGGACATCAACCTGCCCGGCATCAGCGGTATCCAGGCGCTGAAAATCCTGCGTGATGATCCGGAAACGAAGCACATCCCGGTGCTTGCCATCAGCGCCAATGCCATGCCGCACGATATCAGAAAAGGCCTGGAGGCAGGCTTCTTCCGCTATCTGACCAAGCCGATCAACGTCAACGATTTTATGCATGCGCTGGACATGGCGCTGGAACACGCTGAAAAAGGATCAGTCATAACGCATAGCCCGGGAGCCCTGTAATGGTGAGTAGTGCCGATATTCTTAATGCAGGCATTCTGATCGTGGACGATCAGGAAGCAAATGTACTTTTGCTCGAGCAGCTGCTGAGCAGCTCCGGCTATACGCGTATTACGTCCACGAGGGATCCGCACGCTGTTTGCGGCTTGCATCGCGATAACCACTATGACCTGATCCTGCTCGACCTGCTGATGCCCGGCATGGATGGATTCCAGGTGATGGAAGGCCTGAAGGCGATCGAAACGGACGGCTACGTTCCAGTTCTCGTGATCACCGCGCAACCGGACCATAAGCTGCGGGCGCTGGAAGCCGGTGCGAAAGATTTCATCAGCAAACCCTTTGATCTGCTCGAAGTAAAGACACGTATCCGCAACATGCTGGAAGTGCGGCTGTTATCCAAAAAGATCCTTAACTACAACAAAACGCTGGAACAGACGGTGCTGGAACGGACGGCCGAGCTGCTCAGGGCGAACGAGCAGCTCTCGCAGGAAATAGTGGAACGCAAGGGGACGGAAGAGTCGCTCCGGATGGCCTATGCGGAAAACAAACAGTTAAAGGACCGGTTCCAGGCTGAGAACATCTACCTGCACGACGATATCGACCGGGAGTTCAACTTCGGCGAGATCATCGGGCGAAGCAATGCACTGGAGTATGTATTCTTCAAGGTCGAACAGGTGGCACCCCAGGACGCGACCGTTCTGCTC
>Ga0210377_10000017_pt1 | contig 172663 bp, 144 predicted proteins | sample PLM4_65_b1redo_FD_155480 | JGI IMG/M metagenome (GOLD analysis project Ga0210377, IMG submission 155480) | Groundwater sediment microbial communities from an aquifer in East River, Colorado, USA - PLM4_65_b1 redo | ecosystem: Environmental > Terrestrial > Soil > Riparian zone | place: USA... | reverse complement strand
TGCCTTCGAGGATAAAGCGCTTGGCGTACTCGCCGCTCTGGATGTTCTTCAGCGCCTCCCTCATGGCGGCGCGGCTCGACTCGTTGATCACCTTCGGGCCGGTGACATACTCGCCGTACTCGGCGTTGTTCGAGATCGAGTAGTTCATGTTGGCGATGCCGCCTTCGTACATGAGATCGACGATGAGCTTCAGCTCATGGAGACACTCGAAATAGGCCATCTCCGGCGCGTATCCCGCCTCCACCAGCGTCTCGAAGCCGGTCTTCACGAGTTCCACGCAGCCACCGCAGAGCACAGCCTGCTCACCGAAGAGATCCGTTTCGGTCTCGTCCTTGAAGGTGGTTTCGATGATGCCGGTGCGGCCGCCGCCGATGGCCGAGGCATAGGAAAGCGCGGTGGCCCTGGCCTTGCCGGATGCATCCTGGAAGATAGCGATCAGGTCGGGAACGCCGCCGCCCCTCGCGAACTCGCTGCGCACCGTGTGGCCCGGGGCCTTGGGGGCGATCATGATCACGTCAAGATCGGCGCGCGGCACGATCTGGTTATAGTGAATGTTGAAGCCGTGGGCGAAGGCAAGCGTCGCACCCTTCTTCAGGTTCGGCGCAATGTTATCTGCATAAATAAAGCGCTGGTGCTCGTCCGGCGCCAGCACCATCACCAGGTCCGCCTCTTTCACCGCGTCGGCGATGTTCTTCACGGCGAGGCCTGCATTCTGCGCCTTCTTGACCGAGGGCGATCCATCACGCAACGCCACCGTGACGTTGACGCCGCTGTCCTTCAGGTTCAGCGCATGCGCATGGCCCTGGGAGCCATAGCCCACGATGGCCACCTTCTTGCCGCGGATGATGGAAAGGTCGGCGTCCTTGTCGTAATAAAGTTTCATTGTATCCCCTTTCAACGGTAGTAAATAATGTTCGTACTGGTCTACTTGAGCCTGCTCTTCAGTTCTTCGTCAGCAAAGAGCTGGTCAAGAGCGCCGGTGAGCGCCTCGGACAGCGAGCGTTCGATGAAAGCCGCCGTATTGGCGACGTTCTGACGCTCGATCTTGCTGCTCACGTTCAGGATGCGGATGATCTTCTTCTGCGCCACATCGGCCACAACGATCCGCAACTGCACTTCGGCCCTGGATGTGGTGTTCGCGAGCTGCGACGTTGCGTCCACCCAGAGGGCCTTGACCTCTCCCCCGATCAGGAGGTCCGCACCAGCAGGCGCCGCAATACCGGCCTCGGTCAGGTCCCAGGCAGCGGCATCCTTTGCCGCGATCTGCCGTGCTGCTAGTGCATGCTTAAGCGCCTCCGTGACCTTCATCGAGACCGTACCCTGCACAACCAGCTCGGTTGCCAGTTCATTGAGTTCATTGAACCGCTTCCCCACGACTGATTCGATCTTCGCGCGGTCGTCCTTGAAGGGGCTTACCGCCACGGTCACAGCGGCGGTCGTCGCAGCAACCGACTTCGGCTGCTGGTACTTGAAATCCGTCAAGATCGGACCCCTGGGTGCACAACCTGCCAGAAGAAGCGCCAGGCTGAAATACAAAAGATATGCTCGTTTCATGTCTACCTCCCACGGTTTTTACCGTCTCTACTCCCGCGTGATCGCGACCTTGCCGGTCCGGACGATCTCCTTGATGCCAATGGGCCGGAGGAGCTCAATGATCGCCGAGATCTTCTTTTCATCTCCGGTTATCTGGAACGTGTAGCTCTTTTGCGAGGAGTCCACAACCCGCGCCCGGAAAATATCGGCGATCCGGAGCGCCTCGGCACGGTGCTCGGCAGGGGCGTTGACCTTAATGAGGCACATCTCGCGCTCCACATACTCCTTCTCCGCAAGATCGGTGACCTTGATCACGTCGATAAGCTTGTTGAGCTGCTTCAGGATCTGCTCGAGAATACGCTCATCACCGGTGGTCACGATCGTCATCTGCGAGACTGTGGGATCAAGCGTGGGGCCGATCGATATCGTCTCGATATTGAATCCCCGGCCGCTGAACAGGCCCGACACGCGCGACAATACGCCGAATTTATTTTCTACCAGTACGGAAATTATATGTTTCATGTATCCACCTTTTGGACCAAGGCAACCGTGTTGCCGTTATTTCTTTACGCCGACACGGTCGGCTCGCTCCATAAATTACTTCACCGCCTTGAGCTTCTTCTCATCCTTCTTCTGCTCTTCCCCGAAGATCATCTCGTTGATGGCCGCGCCAGCCGGCACCATGGGAAAGACCTTTTCATACCGGGCGGTCACGAAATCCATGAACACCGTCTGTTTCGCCTTCAAAGCCTCTTCCAGCACCGCTACAACTTCTGACGGCTTCGTGGCGCGCAGGCCGACCGCACCATAGGCTTCGGCGAGCTTCACAAAGTCGGGCGAACTGCCCAGGTCCACGGATGAGTAGCGCTCCTGGTAGAACAGCTCCTGCCATTGACGGACCATGCCGAGATAGCGGTTGTTCAGGATCACCACTTTCACCGGGATCTTATTCTCGATCGACGTGGCAAGTTCCTGGACATTCATCTGGATGCCCCCGTCGCCGGTGATGCAGAACACATCGCGCTTGGGATTGGCAACCTTTGCCCCGATGGCGGCCGGGAAACCGTACCCCATGGTCCCGAGCCCGCCTGAGGACAGCCAATCCCGTGGTTTATCATACTTGAAGTACTGCGCGGCCCACATCTGATGCTGCCCCACATCGGTCACGATAATGGCATCCCCTTTCGTGACCTCATAGAGCTTCTCGACTACGAACTGCGGCTTGATGACGTCGTCGGCATATTCATAGGACAGGGGCCGCTCTTCGCGCCAGGCCTCGATCTGTTTGCTCCAGCTTTTGCGGATCTGGTCCCAGGGTTCCTTACTGTGATGAAGCTCCTTGTTCAGCTCCACCATGACGTGCTTGACGTCGCCCACGATGGGGATGTCCACGCGCACGTTTTTTCTGATCGACGTCGGGTCCACATCGATATGGATAATCTTTGCCTCAGGCGCGAACCCTTCCACTTTGCCGGTCACCCGGTCGTCGAACCGTGCGCCGATGGCGACGATGAGGTCCGAGTTGTGGATCGCCATGTTGGCGTAGTAGGTCCCGTGCATACCGAGCATACCGAGCGAAAGCGGGTGCGTGCCCGGAAAACCGCCAATGCCCATCAGGGTATGGGTCACCGGGATCTTGGTGATCTCGGCGAACTCGCGGATCTCGGCAGCCGCGTTCGAAAGGATGACGCCGCCGCCGATATAGGCCACGGGCTTTTTCGCTTTGGCGATCGCCTCGGCTGCCTGCTTGATCTGCCATTTGTTGCCCATGACCGAAGGCTTATAGCTGCGGATGTCAACGTGTTCGGGCCAGTGAAACTCGGCCTTGTTCGTGACCACATCCCTCGGAAGGTCGATGAGCACCGGTCCCGGCCGGCCCGTGGAGGCGATATAGAACGCTTCCCTGATGGTCTGGGCGATGTCCTTCACGTCCTTGACCAGGAAGTTGTACTTGGTGCAGGGACGGGTAATGCCGACAATGTCCGCTTCCTGGAAGGCGTCGTTCCCGATGAGCGCCGTGGGTACCTGGCCGGTAAACACCACGAGGGGGATAGAATCCATGTACGCCGTGGCAAGACCAGTGACCACGTTCGTGGCTCCCGGGCCCGACGTGACAAGCGCCACGCCCACTTTGCCGGTGGAACGGGCATAGCCGTCCGCCATGTGCACGCCGCCCTGTTCATGGCGCGGCAGGATGATGCGAAGGTCCTTCTGCCCGTAAAGAACGTCGAAGATCTTGAGCACCACGCCGCCGGGATAACAGAACAGCGTGTCGACCTTCTCCTTCTTCAGGCATTCAAGGAATATTTCCGCACCGGTGATCTCTTTGTTCGACATGTTTTACACCCTTTTAAAAATCTGGAATTTGGGAAGCTGAGAAGTTAAGAAGATGGGCACGGCTGATTTTTATTCACATCCTCCCAGCTTCCCACCTTCCCAACTTCGAGGTGTTACGCCTTTACAATCGCTCCCGTATTGGCCGATGTAACAACTTTTGCATAGCGTGCGAGCCAGCCGCTCTTGATCTTCGGTTCCCTCGGTTTCCACGTGGCAAGCCGCTTCTTGATCTCCGCTTTGGATAGTTTGATCTCGAGCTTGCGGTTCGGAATGTCGAGAACGATCCGGTCCCCGTTCCGCACGATCGCGATGGGGCCGCCCTCGGCAGCCTCAGGTGAGATGTGGCCGATGCACGGGCCCCGCGTGCCGCCCGAGAAGCGGCCATCGGTCAGCAGAACAACGGATTCTCCCAATCCCATGCCGGAAATGGCCGACGTGGGAGAGAGCATCTCGCGCATACCCGGCCCGCCCTTGGGCCCTTCATAACGGATGACCAGCACATGGCCGGGTTTGATCTTGTTCGCGAGAATGGCCTTCATGGCCTCTTCCTCGGAATCAAATACGATGGCCGTGCCCTCGAACTGCATCATGCCGTCGCTCACGGCGGTCTGCTTTACGACCGACCCATTCGGCGCAAGGTTGCCCGAGAGCACGGCAATGCCGCCCTCTTTATGATAGGCCTTGTCGAGCGGCCGGATAACGTCATCGTTCCTGACTCGTCCTGCCTTCGCCAGCGCAGCGATCGACTTGCCGCTCACCGTCGGTGAGCTCTTGATCACCTTTTTGAAGCGCGACAGCACGCCGGGAATGCCGCCTGCAATATCCAGGTCCTCCATGTAGGTGGGACCGCCGGGCAGCATGTTGCAGATATGCGGTGTTGTGCGGCTGATGGTGTCAAAGGTTGCGATGGAAAGCTCGATCCCTGCCTCGTGAGCGATCGCCGGGATATGGAGCGTCGTATTCGTCGAGCCGCCGAGCGCCATATCGATGCGGATGGCGTTCTCGAAGGCGTTCCTGGTCATGATCTTGCGCGGCGTGAGATCTTCCTTCACCAACCCCACGATCCGTTTGCCGCTGTCAAAAGCGATCCGCCGCTTTTCACCGGACACGGCGAGGGCGGTTGCGCATCCCGGCAGGCTCATGCCGAGCGACTCGGTAACGCAGGCCATGGTGTTCGCCGTGAACATGCCCTGGCACGACCCCGGGCCGGGACAGGCGCAGGTCTCGAGCTCCGCAAGTTCGCGCGAAGACATATCGCCCTTCCGGACCTTGCCCACTGCCTCGAAAGCGCTGATGAGGTTCACTCGCTTGCCCTGAAAGTTCCCGGAATGCATGGCGCCGGCAGTCACCACGATCGTAGGGATATTAAGCCGCGCCGCCGCCATGAGCATGCCCGGTGTGATCTTGTCGCAGTTCGTGAGCAGCACCAGACCGTCGAAGGCATGGGCCATGGCAACTGACTCGACCATATCCGCGATCAGCTCGCGCGAAGGCAGCGAGTAATGCATCCCGACATGGCCCATGGCAATGCCGTCGCAGATCCCCGGAATGCCGAAAAAGAGCGGCCAGCCGCCGCCAGCATGCACGCCCTTCTCGATGAACCGCTCGAGATCGCGCATCCCGGTATGGCCCGGGATCAGGTCGGTAAAGCTCGTGGCAACACCGATCATGGGCTTGTCAAGCTCACTCCTGGTGATGCCCGTTGCAAACAAAAGAGACCTGTGCGGCGCCCGCTCCAGGCCTTTCTTTATCCTGTCACTTCTCAAGGTGGCACTCCCTCAATGTGAAAATAGTAGTTATTTTTAACATAGATACGGGAAGGTAGTCAATAAAAAAATCCCCCTTTGTCCTTTATTACAAAGGGGGATTCATGATTTTCTGTGCAGAAAACACAAAAGGCAAGGCGACGGTCCCTTGCCTTAACCCGGTCAGGCCTGCCCGCTTCGCGAGCGCCTTACTATTTCCATCATCCTGTCTTTTGCCGCCAGCTTCAACTTCTGCACTCTTTTCCGTTCAACTTCCTGCTCAGGGGTGAGATACCGGTGGGCTTCAAAGGTCACCAAGGTCTGCTCCAGGCTCTCATGCTCCTCTTCCCACTTACGGTACTCCGGGTTCTCCATCCTGAGCCGCTTCTTTGCTGCTTCCTCATTTACCTCCATTACATACATACACGTCCCTCCTTTTTATCGTCAGGATTGTTCATGTTTTTTGAAGGTTGGAAAGAACGCACTTCATGCTAAAAAAAATTAACACACTTTGCCGCAAAAGGCAAGCACGCAATTATTCTTTAAAATCAATATGATGCGAGGCTGTTTTTTCGCGGATATTCTGCGACATTTTACCATCACGGGAGCGATGCAAGATAGTTCAGCAGTTTTTCTCTGAGCGCGGCATCCGAGAACGATCTGACATGGCCGGGGACGGTACTGACCCAAAGCTCCTTGGGCTCCCTGGCAGCATCGTAGAGACGGCGGCCATGGTGGCCCGGAACAATGCGGTCATCGGTGCCATAGACGATGAGCAGCGGTATGGGGGCAATGTCCTTGATGTTTTTCAGGGGACTGTAATCGTCATTGACCAGGAACGAGAGCGGATACTGGAACGGCCAGCCGACAATCGAGTCTGCGACCTTCTCGCGCGCGATCGTGCGGTAACCCGAAAAAACGCTGTCAAGGATCACCGCCTTCACGCGGTCCTTGTAGGACGAGGTGGAGACCATGTTCGTGGCGATCGCACCGCCCAGGCTTTTGCCGAACACAATGATCCGGTCGTTCCCCGGATGCGGCAAACGGAATATCAGCGTTTCCAGCGCTGCCTCGGCGTCAAGGTGAACACCCTTCACGTCCGGTTCGCCTCCGGAACGGCCATATCCGCGGTAGTCGAAAATAAAGAGGTTGTAGCCCGCCTCGACAAGCCACAGGTCAAGCTTCACGTGGGTGCTCAGGTTCTCCACGTTCCCGTGACAGACCAGGATGGTGCCTCGGGCTTCCGGGCGCGTGAAATACCATCCGTAGAGTTTTACACCGTCAACCGACGTGAAGTGCACCTCTTCGGGCGATAATCGCTGTGTGGCCGGATCGTTGACGAACAGATTTCCGGGCTTAAAAAAAAGACGAGTGCAGCCCGTGGAGAACAACAGGAACACCGTCGCCAGAATACAATAAAGATATCGTTTCATGCCCAGGCGACCGTCGCTCATGAACCCTCCCGGGAATCTACCAGAATGGTCACGGGCCCGTCGTTGACAAGGGAAACGGCCATGGATGCGGCGAATTCCCCGGTCGTGACCAAAAGCCCTGTTTCCCGCAGTTTAACGATGAATGTTTCGTAGAACGCCTTCGCGCGTTCAGGAGACTCGGCATTGTCAAAGGAAGGGCGGTTTCCCTTTCGCGTCGTGGCCGCCAGCGTGAACTGCGAAACCACAAGCACTTCGCCGTTCACGTCCTGGACCGAAAAATTCATTTTTCCCTGTTCATCGCTGAAGATCCTGAGCTGAGAAACTTTCTTCACCAGATGGTCGAGGTCCTTGTCCGTATCGCCTTTGACTGCGCACAGGAAGAGGAGAGGCCATTATTGATCGCGCCGGCCACGCGCCCATCGACCTCGACCTTTGCTTTGGATACCCGTTGGAGCAGCGCTCGCATGCTCCATTGATAGCATGAGCGCGTTTTTGTGTCAAATTGTTTCCCGCAATTTTGTTGCAATATTCAGAGGGACGGCTTACAATTTACGACGCATGCTGAACAACATATTTACCATGAATGACGATAAGGAACGCAGGGACCTCAAAGGGCTTACCCCGAAGGGAATAGATCGCTTTTGCACTGAAACCATGGGGCAGAAACCGGGACAGGGCACGCGCGCGGCAGTCTGGCTCTTTCGGAAAAAGGTCGAAGATTTTGACCTGATGGCGGATCTGAACCGGCCCTTTCGAGCGCAGCTGAAGCGACACGCGCTGATCTCCCGGCTGGCTATCGAACAAAGAAGCACGTCAGAGGACGGGACAGAGAAGCTGCTCTATCGGCTGGAAGACGGCAATACCATCGAAGGCGTGCTCATCCCCGGGCCGGGCGGGCGCCTCACGCTTTGTGTTTCAACCCAGGTGGGTTGCGCATCAGGCTGCGCCTTCTGCCGCACTGGCGAGAGCGGTCTGACACGCAATCTCTCTGCTGCCGAGATCGTGAACCAGGTCTTTGCGGCTCAGAAGGTCGCTGCCTCCTTGATCACCAATATCGTGCTCATGGGGACCGGGGAACCGCTCAGCAATTACGAGGCGGTAAGGACCTTTGTTCAGGCGGCAACGGACCGGCACGGGATGGGTTTCTCGAACAGGAAGGTGACGATCTCCACCTGCGGTATTGCGCCGATGATCGAGAAGATGGCTGATGACAATGAGATGGACGCGAGCCTTGCCGTGTCGTTGAATGCGACCACAGACGCTGTGCGTGACCAGATCATGCCGATAAACAAGACCTTCCCCATAGCGCGGCTCATGCAGGCACTTCACAATTACGGTAAAACAACGGGCAAGACTGCGACGATCGAATATGTGCTGTTTAAGGGAGTGAACGATTCAGACGAGGATGCGGGCCGTCTCATGGAGCTGCTCAAAGGTCTCCCTTGCATGATCAACGTCCTGGTGTTCAACCCCTTCCCCGAGGCCCCCTTCCAGCAGCCGGACGAGGAACGGGTCTATGCCTTCAGAAACATTCTTTTGAACCATGGTTTCGTTGCGGTCGTCAGGAACAGCCGGGGCAAGGACATCAATGCTGCCTGCGGGCAGTTGAGGGCCGCATCCGAGTAAACTTCCCTTCCTCCCCAAAAAAAACAGAACCCGGGAAATGACCCGGATTCTGCTGTCGTCCTCTCAGAGCTACTCCTTTGAATGCATCTACGGCTTAAAGTAATCAAAGAAATATCCGAACCCGCCGGTCTCGTAGAAACCCATCAGACCGGTGTTGGTCTCCGCCTCATCAGTGTAGGTGAGTGAAGGACCCTGTCCACGCCTTCCAGCACAGCCTATTGTGGTGATTGCTGCGGCGCTGGTTCCGGTTCCGGTGCCGGCTCAGGAGTCTGCTCATGCTCTACGGGCGGCTGGTCATGCTGCTCCGGTGGATAAGCCGGTTGAGGCTCTGGCTCAGGCGGCTTGGCATCACTATTCTGGTCAACAGTGGATACTTCCTGCTGGGGAGCTGATTCTTCTGGAACAGAAGCCTGGCCCTCGGGAGCAACTTCTTCAGACGGCGGGATCACCGGCTCGCTTCGCGCCACGTCAGCGAGCAGGAGCATCAATGCCGCCGCGATAAAGACCACAGTTGAGGTAATTCTCATCATACAGACCTTCCAATCGCCGACTGATGCTCAAGTGAACTGCATGGATCGGCATACACTATCTGTCAAAATGCTTCCCAAGGCGGATGCAATTCAGGCACGGTGTGAAAAAAAAGGAACGGCAAACCGTCCCTTTTGCTGATCTATCGTTCCTTTCCAGAGATCAATAGTTCGCCACATCCCCGCCGGATTCCTGGAGCTCCTTCATCACGTCGGCGCGCCTCACGACGATCAGGGACCTGGTCCATCCCAGTGAATAGCGGTCGAGGGTAAGTTCGCGTACCGTGTCAGACGCGCTGTTATCTTCGCGCTTCTGGCACGCTCCGTTTAAGCAGACCTCCAACTCTCTCTTGCTGGTCCCGGTGGGCGTGATCCCGTTAAAGATGATCTCGCGCCACCGCACCAGGAAGGAATCGCTTTTCCCGGCCTCATCGGTGTACACAAAGGTCGCCGACCATTCCTTCTTGCACAGGCCGGCTTCGCAAAGCAGCATGCCCTGCTTCGTCCGGTAATATTTCCCCGACTGGTCCTTGGTTTCCGAGTACTTGGAGATGACCTGCTTATTGACCTTGCTGGTGACGTGGAGTTCGGGCACTTCGGACTCCGGGTAGACCTTGATGATGTTCAGGTGCAGGTCGCGGAACGCTTCCCTCGGGTTCTTTTCTTCCGCTTTTTTCGGCTCCGGCTTCTTTATCTCCGCTTTTTTCGGCTCCGGTTTTTTGGCCTCTAACGCCTTTTTCTGCTCTTCCAGCTTTGCGGTCTCTGCTTTTTTCTTGCGCGCCGCTTCTGCACGCTCGGCCTCGGTAATGTCGACAAGCTGCTGTTCGTCAAACCGCGCTTCCAGCCTCAGCGTCTCGTTCTTTACAACGCTGAACTTTCCTGAAACCGCCTTGCCCTCCGTTCGGCAGGCCACCAAATGGTCCCCCACCGTCACATTTTCGATCACCGTATTGACGCTGCCGCTCGCGACATCATCGATAAACACCTTCGCATCAAGCACCGAGCTTTTGACCATCACGGAGCCGTATTTCGCAATAACAAGCTCGGCCTCCTGACTCACAGCCACCGGCACCTGGCCCGGGGCGAGAGAGAATCCTATAAGGAGCACTGCCAGATAAATCGCTCTGCGTATCATTGTCGCACTACCCTCCGTTGAAAAAGAAGATCGTTTTCGATATCGTTTCGGATTTTTCATGTCTTACTATAGCATAAAAAATCGGCCGTGCTGACAAAAAACTGCACTTGCGAAAACCTGCATATCCTAACAAAACAGCTGCACTGGCGACCGCAGCCGTTCGATGACCTCTGCCATGTCAGGAGGGGGCGGAGCGCTGAAGGTCATGGGGTGGCCGGTTTCCGGATGAAACAGCGACAGCGACGCTGCGTGAAGCATTTGGCGCGGCAGGGGTTGCTGCCCGATGGTTACCGCCCTGGCGCCGCCATAAACGCGGTCGCCGAGCACGGGGTGGCCGATATGCGCCATATGCACACGGATCTGATGCGTCCGCCCGGTCTTGATCTCGACCTCGACCAGCGTTGCCTGTTTAAAGCGCTCCCTGACCCGGTAAAGGGTAACGGCCTCTCGCGCCTTGTTCGTATGTACGCTGATCTTTTTCCGCTCCCGCACATGCCTGCCGAGAGCAACATCGATGGTGCCCGATCCTTTTTTGATCACGCCGGCGACCAGCGCCAGATACCGCTTCTGCACCGACCGGTCTTTGAACTGCGCCGACAGGGAGCGAAGCGCCCCGATGGTCCGGCCGATCGCCAGCACGCCCGACGTATCCTTGTCGAGCCGGTGCACGATGCCGGCGCGTTCCCGCTCTGCTCCCGGCGGACCGGCCGAAGGAAGGCTTCCGTAATGATAGAGCAGCGCGTTCACCAGCGTTCCCGTGAAGTTGCCCGGCGCCGGGTGCACAACTATCCCGGGTGGCTTGTTCAGGATGATCAGGTGGCGGTCCTCATAGATCACGGAAAGGGCGATCGGCTCGGGCAGGACAGCATGGACCTTTTTCTCAGGCAGATCGACTGAAACGCCTTCCCCGAGTTTGACCTTGTAGCCGGGCTTCTCGCTCCTGCCTTGGACAAGGGCCAGACCGTCCCTGATCAGCGTTTGGATGCGATTGCGGGAGACATGCGGCTCGTAATGCCCGATGTAGATGTCAAGGCGCTTGCCGACGTGTTTGTCCGTGACAGTATGTGTTATGACGGGCATGGGGATTCATCACGCAGCGTGCCAGGCCGAAACCAGAGCCGGCTCCGGAACGAGCTGCCTTTTATTTTATCGTTGCGGACCTGCGCAATCTCCAGAGCATGAAGAGCGACAGGAACGCCATGCCGATGGCGATGATCTGCGACGTAGAAATGATGCCGCCGAAGTAAAGGCCCCGCACGGCGTCGCCGCGGTAGAACTCGAGGATAAACCGCAGGATCGCGTAAAAAAGCGGATAGAACCAGAACACCTGCCCGTCGTACTTCTTGAAGCGCCGGAGCAGCAGCAGTATGCCGAAGATGAGGAACTCACCGCCGGATTCGAGCAGTTGCGTCGGAACGAGCGGCACGCCGAGCGGCGCCAGGGAATGCGCGTCGCTGAAGGTGATGCAGAAGGGGCCGCTGCAGGGAGACCCGAAACAGCAGCCGGCGAAAAAGCAGCCGAGCCTGCCGAAACCGTGTCCCAGTGCGATATAGGGGGCCATGATGTCGGCCGTTTTCCAGACCGGAAGTTTGTGCCGTCGCACATACCAGATGCCGACCGGCACCGCCGCGAGCAGGCCGCCGTAGAATACGAGGCCGCCTTTCCAGATGGCGAAGGCATCCAGCGGGTTCCGCGTGAACTCCTGCAGATTCGTGAGCACATACAGTATGCGGGACCCCACGATAGCGGCGAGCAGCAGGTACACGCCCATGTCGAGGATCCGGTCCGGATCAAGCCCTTCTTTCCGGGCCTGCCGCGAAGCCAGATACATGCTGATCAGGAAGCCGATGCCGATCATGAGGCCGTACATCCTGATCGGGATCGGGCCGAGCACCCAGTTGCCGAAGTCTATCCGGGGTATTTCAAATAAGATGGGATGCATGATTTCCTTTAGGTATAGATTAATTTCTCAAAACAACAAGAATGTTTTGCCACGAAGACACGAAGACACAAAAAAGAGCGTCATGAAATTTACGATTTAATAAAACTGCGAAAGACTCAGGCATCTCTTCGTGCCTTCGTGTCTTCGTGGCAAGTGTTGGTTCAGGCTTGTCCAGGTTTAGCATTGGAGTTTTCTTCCTGCTTTTTCGTAAACAGCATATCCACGAACAGCAAAACAACGCCGATAGAGATCGCCGAGTCTGCAATGTTGAACGACGGCCAGTAGTAGTCTTTCACGTACCACTGGATAAAATCAACGACCTCGGAATAACGCACCCGGTCGACCAGATTTCCCACTGCGCCTCCTGCGATCAGGGAGAAGGCAATGATGTGCAGGCGTTCTTTTGCGGTCCTGATGAGATAACCGATTACAGCCACGGCAATGACCGCCACCGAGATGAAGAACAGGCTCCGCCAGATGCCCGGCACATCGGCAAGGATCCCGAACGCTGCGCCCCGGTTCCTGACATGCGTCAGATTAAAAAACCCCGGAACGACCGTGATCGTCTCGTACAAACGGACATGCTTCTCGACCAGGTACTTCGTTGCCTGATCGAGGATGAGGACCAAGCTAATGATCGAACTGACCCAGTAGTATTTGTTTTTCAAATTATGCTCCATCTTATTATGCGACGATTATACACGCTTCAGGAAGTTAGGAAGGTAGGAGGTTAAGAGGTTAGGAAGTGAGAACTTTCCTCAACTTCCCAACTTCTCAACTTCCCATCTTCATAGACTTATCCCAGATTGTCCGCGCACCGGCCGCAGACCTCGGGATGGTCCTTTACCACGCCCACGGTCTCGCTGTACATCCAGCACCGGCCGCATTTCACTCCCTTTGCAGGACCGGCTGTGATCCGGAGCCCTTTCACGGTCTCGCTCGTGTAGGCGTCTGCCGGAGCGTCTGCTTCGTTCGCAAGCATGACCTGTGAAACGATGAAAATGAAGGCCAGGTCGTTCTCGTAGCTCTTCAGGAAGGCAGCAAGTTCCGGCGCGGCATAGAGCGTGACCCCGGCATCAAGCGAATGGCCGATCTTTTTGTCGCGCCGGAGCGCCTCAAGCACCTTGGCTGCTTCGCCGCGCACTGCAAGGATCCGGTCCCAGCGCTCTGCAAGTACCGGGTCCAGATATTTTTGTTCTACCGCGGGAAAGGGTGCGAGGAACACGCTCTTGGCGACCGAGCTTTCCTTCATATAGCTCCAGACCTCGTCAGCGGTGAACGAGAGCACCGGCGCCATGAGCCGGACCATGGACGAAAGGATAGCGTGCATTGTCGTCTGGCCCGAACGGCGCTCAACAGACTTTGTTTTTGCCGTGTAAAGGCGGTCCTTTAAAATATCGAGATAAAAAGCGCTCATATCAACGGCGCAGAAATTATGGAGCGTGTGGAACACGACATGGAATTCGAAATCGTCATAGGCCTTTTCCACGCGCTGCACAAGCAGCTGCAGGCGATGGAGCGCCCAGCGGTCGATCTCGAGCAGATCAGTATCGGCGACCTTGTCAACGGCAGGATCGAAGTCGGACAGGTTCCCGAGCAGATACCGGCTCGTGTTCCTGATCCTGCGGTACGCCTCCGCCAGATGCGTCAGGATCTCTTTTGAGATCCGCACATCGTCGCGGTAGTCCGCCGCGGACACCCAGAGCCTGAGCACCTCGGCGCCGTACTGGTCGATCACTTCCTGCGGGGCCACGCCGGTGCCGGCGGACTTGCTCATCTTCCTGCCCTGGCCGTCCACGGTAAAACCATGCGTCAGCACCGTGCGGTAGGGCGCCTGGCCGGTCGTGGCAACCGAGGTAAGCAAGGATGACTGGAACCATCCCCGGTGCTGGTCGCTACCTTCGAGGTACATATCAGCAGGCCAGGAGAGCTCCGGCCGCTGCCGGAGCACCGCCGCATGGGAAACACCGGAGTCGAACCACACATCAAGGATGTCCATCTCCTTGGCAAGCTCTTTGCTGTTGCACTTTTTGCATGCCGTGCCTGCGGGAAGGAGTTCTGCCGGTGTCCGAACGAACCAGGCATCGGCCCCTTCCTTCTCGACGATGTCCGCCACGTGGTCCACAACCTTCTGGTCGAGCAGCAATTCGTTACAGTGAGTGCAGGTAAAAGCGATGATCGGCACGCCCCAGGCCCGCTGGCGCGAGATGCACCAGTCCGGCCGGTTCTCCATCATGCCCAGGATGCGGTCTTTGCCCCAGGTCGGCACCCAGTTCACCTTCTGGATGCTCTCCAGGGTCTTTTTGTGGAGGTCGTTCGCCTTCATGGAGATGAACCACTGCTCCGTGGCGCGGAAGATCACCGGGCTCTTGCAGCGCCAGCAGTGCGGATAGGAGTGCGAGATCTTCTCCTCTGCCATGAGCACGTTCTTGCTCTTGAGCAGCTCGATGATCCCCTTGTTCGCCTTGAACACGTACTGTCCCGCGAAATCGCCCGCCTCTTTCGTGAACACGCCTTTATGATCGACGGGAGCGTAGATATCGAGGCCGTACCGCAGCCCTGCTTCGTAGTCCTCCTGGCCATGGCCCGGCGCCGTATGCACCGCGCCCGTCCCTGCTTCCAGGGTCACATGATGGCCCGTGATCACCAGGGAATCGCGCTCGATGAAGGGGTGGCGCGCTTTCAGCCCTTCGAGCTTTTTGCCCTTGAACTTTTCAATGACCGTGTGGTCCTTCACGCCGAACTTTTCGAGCGATTGCTGCAGCAGCCCTTCCGCAAGGATCAGCACCTGCCCGTTCGTCTCGACAGCAACGTAGTCGAATTCAGGATGGAGCGCCACCGCAAGGTTCGCGATCAGGGTCCAGGGCGTCGTGGTCCAAATAACGATGGATACGTTCTTCCCTTTGAGCGACGGCAACGCCTTTTCCGCCCCGGGCAGCGCGAAGCGCACATAGACCGACGGCGACTCGTGGTCAGCGTACTCCACCTCTGCTTCGGCCAGCGCGGTCTCGCAGGACCCGCACCAGTAGACCGGCTTCTTGCCCTTGTACACGCCCTTGTTCCCCACAAACTTGCCGAACTCGCGCACGATGGCGGCCTCATAGCCGAAGTTCATCGTGAGGTAGGGATGGTCCCAGTCGCCGAACACGCCGAGCCGCTTGAACTCCTCGCGCTGGATGTCGATGAACTTCTCGGCATATTCGCGGCAGAGCTTGCGGATCTCATTCTGGCTCATGCCCTCTTTTTTGGAACCGAGGTTCTTCAGCACCTGGTGCTCGATGGGCAGGCCGTGGCAGTCCCAGCCCGGCACATAGGGGCTCTTGTAGCCGCTCATGGACTTGAACTTGACGATGACGTCCTTCAGGATCTTGTTCAGCGCGTGGCCGATATGGATATGACCGTTGGCGTAGGGCGGCCCGTCGTGCAGGATGTAGGTCTTGCGGTCTTTGGCCTGCTCCAGCATGAGGTCGTAGGTCTTTTCCTGCTGCCACTTCCCGATCATGCGCGGCTCAAGGTCCTTGAGGTTCGCCTTCATGGGAAAATCGGTCTTCGGCAAATTCAATGTAGTTTTGTAATCCATTCTATTTCCTTCCACGCCTAAATCCGAAATCCGCAATCCGCAATCCGAAATTGCTAATCGTCCGCTTCTTCCAGTTTAATCTTCGGCGCCGTTTCTTCGCCGCCCTGATCGAGCAGATAGAACTGGCCTGCTTTGGGGCCATTGTTCATATCGGCAAACTGCGTCGGTTCCGTGCCTGTGCGAAACACATCGTCGATTGCATCCACAGCGTCTTCACGCGCCAAAAGCCCGCTGACAGGATCGATCTTTACGAACACCACATTTTCGGGTGCCGCAAAATCCTCGGCTGGTCTGTCCGCGAGCGCCCGTGCCATGACCGGGATCCAGATCGGCAGCGCTGACCGGGCGCCGGTCTCCTTATCGCCCAAAGACGCCTGGGAATTGTCGTACCCGACCCACACGCCCGTCACCATGCTCGAAGCGTAGCCCACGAACCAGGCATCCACATAGTTGTTCGTGGTGCCGGTCTTGCCTGCCAGAGGCTTTTCCAGCGATTTTGCCCCGCGTCCCGTGCCCTCGTCCACCACGCTCTTCAGAAGGCTCGTGACCAGGTAGGCCGTGGTCGGATCGATGGCTTCCTTCGGCTCGGGCTGGTAGCTTTCGAGCACAACGCCATTCCCATCAACGATACTCTTGATGATGATCGGTTCCGTACGCACCCCCTGCGAAGCAAAGGTCGCATAGGCGGAGGTGAGCTCCAGCGGCGTCACCGCCGATGAACCGAGGGCTGTCGTGTAGTCGTAGCTGATCGAACTTTTGATGCCGGCCTTCCGGGCGAACTCAATAGTCTTGTCCAGCCCGACCTTCTCCAGCAAGGCAACGGTCACGGCGTTCCTCGACAAGGCCAGCGCTCTCCTGAGCCGCATGGGCCCCAGGAACCGGTCGTCGTAATTCGTGGGCTTCCAGGTCTTCTTCTCGAACTCGCTCTTCTCGTGGATCACCGGCAGGTCCATGAGGATCGAGGCCGGTGTGAATCCGTTCTCGAGCGCAGCGCCGTAAATAAAAGGTTTGAAGGAGGAGCCGGGCTGCCGCAGCGCTTCGGTGGCGTGGTTGAATCCGCCTTCCACAAAGTCGTATCCGCCGACCAGGGCCCGCACGTAACCGGTATAGGGTTCGATGGATACTACGGCGCCCTCAACGAGCGGCGACTGGTCGAGGAAGAACGTTGCCAGCTGCTTCTTCCTGTCAAAATCCTTCAGCCGTACCTTGATGATGTCCCCGAGCTGAACGATCTCGCCGGGTTTCTTGAACACATCGGGATCGTCCTTGTTCTTTTTCGGCTTGATAAGCGCCCAGGCCATGCCGTCCTGCATGATGTAGCCCATCATGCCTCGGCCCTTGACCGTAATATAGTAATCGCCGATATCGATGACATTGGCATTGAAGATCTCGCCGGGCTTCGCCATCACCCGGATCGCGCTCATCTGAAGGGGGTTGGGTTTGAGCGCTTTGAAGCCCACCCTGCCGCGAAAGCCCTGGCGCTTGTCGAGGGCGCGGAGCCCTTCCTTGAGCGACGCCACGGCGGTGCGCTGCAGGTCCATATCAATGGCGGTATAGACCTTGATCCCGCCTTCGTAGAGCCGGTCGGTTCCGTACTTGGCCTCAACATACTTGCGCACGTAGTCCACCAGATGCGGCGCAAGCTCCTCCTGCGACCGGATGTTCTCCAGGTTCAGCGGCTGGTTATAGATCTGGGCGCTCTGCTCCTCGGTCAGGTACTTCTCGTCCACCATGCGCTGCAAGACCTGGCGTTGACGCAGCTTGGTCAGGTCCACGTCGCTGTAGGGAGAATAGACCATGGGCGCCTTGGGCAGGCCGGCCAGGAGCGCGGCCTCGGCCTGGTTGATCTCCCAGATGTTCTTGCCGAAATAGGTCTTGGCCGCATTCTGCACGCCATAGGCGCCGTGGCCGAAATAGATCTTATTGAAATAGAGCTCAAGGATCTCGTCCTTCGAGATCTCCTTCTCAAGCCGCCGGGCAAGGATCACTTCCTTGATCTTGCGCGTGAAGCTCCGCTCCGACGAGAGAAACACCACCTTGGTCAGCTGCTGCGTGATCGTACTGCCGCCCTGTTTGAGCTTGACCGCAATGATGTCTTTGAGCGCTGCGCGCAGGATGCCGCGGTAATCAAGGCCCGTGTGCTGGTAGAAGCGCGGGTCCTCGGTGGCAAGCATCGCGTCCTTCAGGAACTTCGGGACGCGGGCAAGCGGCACATAGGTGCCCTTCTCGATCTTGATCTGGCCGAGCACCCGCCCATCCTCGGCGAGGATGACCGTGCCGGCGCTCGGCTTGTAGTCCTTGAGCGCTTCGACCGTGGGCAGCCCGAAGGAGAAGAGAAAGAACAGCAGGGCAACAACCAGGACCCCTGCAGCAAGCGCGACCACCAGAAGCGCCAATGCTTTTTTGGGCGTAAGGGTATTGAGCCAGGGCACTACGATCGTGAACCAGAACACCTTGAATTTTTCCCAGGCGAGCAAGGCGAACTTCCTTATAGGTTCAAGGATTTTCGTGAACAGTTGTTTCAACATGAATCGTAACCTCAGGATATTTCGTTCGTTTTAGGCAGTGTCGGGGATATTAGCATCAGAGCAGGATAAAATCAAACGAAAAGTTCATTGCTGCCGTGATATACGGAGGAGGAACAGGGCAAAAAACCTTGTGTATCAAGGCCGTTTGGTGCGCAGGAAGGTTCAGCGCCAACTTACGCGCAACCTGCTGTCACCCTGAACGAAGGGAAGGGTCTCAGCGTATGCGAAGCGAGATCCGTAGCTTTTTTCAGAATAACGACTCAAGTAAAAAATGGATTTGTGACGGAACACCCTATCCCAGGTTCCTAAATTCAGCCTTGAAATATTCAAGCGCTTCCTTGTCAACAATGCAGAACTCGACCAGTTCCAGTGACGTCCCGGGATTGCTTTTCAGAAAAGCGACGCTTCCGGCCACCAGGATCTTTGCGCATTGGTCTTTGGGGAATCCGAAGATCCCGGCACTGATGGCAGGCATGGAGATGCTTTTGAGCCCCTTGTCCGCGGCGAGCGCAAACACGCTGTTAACAGCCCTCCGGAGCTTGGCTTCCTCGTCGCCTTCCCCCATCCTCGGCCCTACCGCGTGGATCACGAACCTCGCCTTCAACCTGCCTGCGCTCGTGATCGCTGCCCCGCCCACGGGAACGTAGCCGATAACGTTGCTCTCGTCCTGAATGATCTGCCCTCCTTTTCGCACGATGGCGCCGGCCACGCCGCCGCCGTGCTGGAGGTGGGAGTTCGCGGCATTCACGATGGCATCGACGTCGCGCTCGGTGAGATCAGAAGAGACAAGCCGCAGGGTTGTGTGGGTGATCTTCTTTTCGAGAATGTCCATGAGCCCTCCAGTTCAGGAAGAGTCTCGCATGAGTACCACATTGTTGTCAACGAATAACCGTAAGCGCTATTGAATCTCCTCGAGTGAGGAACCATGCCCGTAGGATCGCGCCCTGCCAGGCGCACGGCTAACAGGCCGACGCATGTTGCTCACGCTTTTGCGTGCACGGACCCGGTCCGCATTCAACAACTTATTTCTGGAGCTCATAAGGAAAAATGTATCAGGATAAATTTTGTCTTGTTTTTTTGCAAATTTCGTTTTCCGGAAAAAACGGTGGTATAATGAAACCAAAAGGCAGCAAAAGTTTCGCGAAACGAGGTGACTATCATGAAAAACATTCTAACGGTTTTAACAGCGATCGGGCTTGTTCTTGCTTTGGGAACGGCCTATACAGCGGTAGCAGACATTGATGCTCATTCACTTATAAACACTCTTGACCCCAGCAAGGTTCCCGGGTATGTGGAGATGGAGACCGGAGCTGTTACCCTTGCAGCGCCAGGAGCACCCTTTATTGAACGGGGTTCAGCGGCTGGCGGAATGAGCAAAACGCAGGACACGTTCCTGAACTATATCGACCCGAGCAAGGTTGCTGGCTTTGTGGAGCTGGAGACCGGTGCCATCAGCACGGGACCGGCAGCATTTAAGGCAGGAGGGTCGGCTGCAGGCGGCATCAGCAAGGAGCATGACACGTTCCTGAACTATATCGACCCGAGCCGGGTTGCCGGTTATGTGGACATGGAGACCGGGGTTGTGAATTAAAACAGAGAGGGCGGAACAGGTAGCCCGAATTGAAGGTATCCCAAAGTAAGCAGGGGGCCGCCAGAAATGGCTGGCCCCCTAATTTTTTTCAGGCATAAGCTCAATTGCTGCCCATGGGGGTCAGACTCAGGAAATTAGGTTTTACTCCCCCGTTTAAGCAATCCTTGCAATCTCTTCAGGTCGCCGGAATACTCTGCCCGCTTGCTCTCGTATTCTGCTATTGATGATGGCTCTTTTTCAAGATAACCCGCGATTTCTACACCTTTATACCCGTGCTCCTTTGCAGCGAGACTGAACAGGCATCGACCGGATGATACGGGTCTCGTTCTTCGAATTCTATCCGAGGTTTCCGTGGCATAATCGAAGCTTAGCAGAGGGGTTTTGGTTGTCGATACCTAATTTCCGAAGCCTGACCCCATTATGTCCACACTCAGTTTGTACTTGAGCCAAAAAAGATAGAGAGCCTTCCGAAAAAGGACCAGAAGGCTCTCTTGCATTATCTCGATGCGCTGGTACAGAAGAACATAGCGGCGGGATGATCGGATTTATTTCTTGATAAGCTTCTCGATGTTTGAAACTCTCTTGTTGATAATAATTACCGTAACGAGAATACTGAGAAGTACAGTCACATTAAAAAACCAGATAACCATAGGCAACCAAGCCCGCCCCTCAGTTTTTTTCGATAATTGTGAAGGCAATATTAGCACATTATGTTCCTTCGCTAATAATAATATCCTCTCTGGTATTTTCTCATAACGACCTGGCACTAGAAACTCTTCCGACGGCGCACCATATTGATTAATTTCGAAGCCTGTTATTCCAACATCCGTTAAATACATATGCAAAATTTTATTTGCTACGATTTTCTCTTGTATCTGTTGTTCAGAAAAAACTGCTTGTGCATAAGAGTCAGCCACCACAAAAAAAAGAACAAATTGAAATAATATAATTAACCCTAGCATTCCTCGCATAATATCGTCTCCTTATTGATCTCATGTATTTAGTCACATATTTAGCAACCACTACAATTAAATTGTGCAATCTCCACCCTCCAAGTGAAGCCAAAAACATTATTAATATACCAGTTCTGCGGAGTAACAGCTCCTTGACCAGTGCGCGAAACATAGCCTGTTCTCCTGCAGCATCTAGGCAAGCACGCATACGTAAGTTTCGTATAATACGGCTGAGGTTCAATATAACTAAACCAAACACCCTCAGCAAAATTCGAGATGTCAAACAATTCGGCATATCCGTAAAGTTTCTCAATGACGTGTAGTTGCTCACAAGATCGACAACTCGTGGGACCGGTCTCAACAATTTGATGATTGAGTGTAAAGATGTTAATCAGACCGCGTGGGTCTGTCACTGTTATAGGATTATTCCCCACGTAGACAAAGAGATGATTTTTCCCGCCAGCCGTACCAATTGGGTCAGACTCGACGTATCTTCCGATAACGGGATTGTAATCGCGGAAGTAATTATAGTGCAGCCCCGTCTCAACATCATAGTACTGCCCCGGGAATCTCAGATTATTCGTGATCGTCGATGTCGATACAATCGTCGCTTCACCGAAGGGCTTGTAGTCAGCAGACCATACGACTACCCCTAAAGGACCCGTCATCTTCTGCGGTGTGGCGAGATGATCGTTGTGATAGTAGTACGTATTCGCCCCCTCCAGCTTTGCCATCGGTTGATTATTCAAGTATACATATTCCGCCGCGATAGTTCCAGCATTATTTGACTCGGCTATGATCTGTCCGTTCAGGCTGTAATGGAAGATCGTGGTTGTTTCATTCACAACCTTCTTCACCCGCTGGCCATTGCCGTTGTAAGTGTAGTTGGCCGTCATTGACCCGTCATTCACCTGGATCAATCTCTGGTTCTGATTGTAGACATACTGGCGTGCAGCTTCTGTTGTCGTATTGCCATTGCTGTCGTACCCGAATGCTATTCCATTGGCAGTGTTCAGCTTGTTGGTATTCTGGTAATACGTATAGGCACCCGTATTCTCGGTCTGCCTGTTCCCTACCCCGTCATACGTCCAGGCCAAACTGCCCCATATACCCGTTGACGTGGCCGTCCCAAGCCTGTCAAGGTTATCGTAGGTGAAGCTCTTGTTCTTTGAAGTATCGAGACTGTCTGTAATGGCTGTTATGTTCCCATTGTTGTCATATCCGGTATAGCTGAGGCTCAGTGCCGCCCCTGCTGTTATGGAGCTGATCCTGTACTGGTTGTCATAGCCGATGTTACCGTTCAGGTTATTACCATAGGTGATCGCATTCATGCCGCCGAAGGGTTTGTAGGTGATGTTGTATGCGAAATTAGCAACACCGTTGAGTACACTGACAGCCCGGTCGTTGGTGTAGTTGTAGGTGATGACCTTGCCTGACGGGTAGGTCATGGTCTTCATGTTCCCGTTCATGTCGTAGGTGTATTGCGTTACGTACGTCACGGTGTCGATTACCTTGGTCTCTTTTTTGATCTGCCCTTTTGGCGTGTACTCGTAGCTGGTCGTTCCTGATGCATCGGTCATGGAACAGAGGCGGCCCTTGCCGTTTACGCAGGCGTCGTAGGAATAAGTCGTTGATGCGTCTAAGGGTAGAAGCGTTGATGTGAGGCGATTCAAAGCGTCGTACTGATAAGATATCGTGACACCCTTGGCGTCTGTCTTCGATATGAGGTTCCCAGCGGGGTCATAGGTATAAGTAGTCGTGCCGGTATCAGGAGAGATAACGCGGTATACCCTACCTTTGTCGTCGTAGATGTAGGTTGTGGTGTTGCTGTTGGCATCGGTGACCGTGGTCAGGTTGCTATTTGAGTTGTAGCCGTAAGACGTTGATGCGTTTAAGGGTTGAAGCGTTGATGTGAGACGGTTTAATGCATCGTATGAGTACGACGTAATTGCGGAATTCGGATTGCGGATTGCGGATTTGTTGCCTCTGGAGTCGTACGTGTATTCGGTATAGCTGGCATCGGGATTCGTGATCCTTTTAAGTTTGTTCAAAGCATCATACTGATAGCTCAGGCTCTTCTGAAGGCTGTTGCCCGCATCCCTGATCTCTTCGGTAAGCCTGTTCCCCTCGGAATCATAGGTGTAGTTAATGCTGTTGCCAAGGCTGTCGCTGATGCTGACAAGATTGCTGTTGGCGTCATATCCGTAGTTTATGGTGTTCCCTTCGGGCAGGGTAATATGATCGATCTTGTTCGCGCCCCCGCAGGAGGTGCATCCTCCCGCGACGTAGACATATTGCGTAGGGCTGGTGTCGCCCGGGGCCGTGACCGTAAGCACACGTCCAGTTTCGTCAAAGGTATAGGTGGTGCTGTTGCCGTTGGGGTCGGTGACGGTCCGGGGATTGCCGAGGGCGTCGTGGTTGCTGTAGGTCGTTGTGCCGATAATTGGCTGGGTCGTTGAGGTCAGATACCCGGTTGTGGGGTCATAGACATAGCTCGTAAGGTCTGCCACATCGGTCCGGGGCCCGTCGATGCTCGTCACACGGCCGGCGCCGTCGTAACCGTAGGTCGTGGTATACGTATAGGGCGTACCGTCTCCTGAGAAGCCGGTTTCCGTCGTGGTAAGCAGGTTGCCGTTAGCCGGATCGTAGCCGTTTGTGGTGACACTATACAAGGCTGGATTCACGACGCTTAATCTTGTTGTGGTTTTGACTTTGCTATAGGCGGGATCGTAAGTATAGATGGCCGTCTTTTCAAGCGACGTACCCACAGCCTCGGTTTTTGTGAGCGTATTGCCTTTGGCATCGTAGGTGTAGGCTGTTGTCGTGGTAATGCCTGTTACGATATCGGCATGTCCCTCTTCGCGTATACGAGTTGTGCTTTCCCGAACATACGTGGTGATATTGCCGAAAGTATCGGTAACTTTTACTGGTACTCCATTCGTGTCGAATTCTACCGTCTTGGTCTGGGTATTAAGAAGGCTGCCTGAGCTGTCCTTTATATACGTGGTCATCCTGGTCTTTTGGTATGGTATAAGGTATTCGAAGTCGATGATGCCCATGCCGTGCGTCTGGCGGGTTACTCTGCCGGCTGTATAGGTATTTACATAAACGCCGCTGCCCTCGTCTATGCTCGTGAGGAGATGATAATTTTCGGCGTTCGAGTACCCGTAAGCAGAACTTCCAACGAGACCCGCAACAGAGATCAGGTTGCCAATGACGTCATGGCCGTAGTTGACGGTCCTGCCGGTGCTGTCCGTCATGTCCACAAGCCGGCCGGTGCCGGAATCATAATGGAAGTCCACCCGGACGCCGGTCAGATTACCGCTTGCGTCTTTTTCTTCAATCTTGCTCAAGTGATAATCATAGGCGACGATAAGGGAAGTGCTCTGGTCCAGGTTGTAGGGAAGAAGGCCAAAGAGAAAATCCCGCGTTGCGGCTGTATAGCTGAATACCAGAGCATTGCCCTTCGTGTCGACCATGCTCACGAGCCTGCCCTGGCTGTCGTAATGCTCTTTTTCGCCGTATATGTCGGTATAGGAATAGGTGCCGTCAGTGTTTTGAACAAGAATGCCTGCATCAGTTGACAAGCTGGTAAAGCCGCTCGGGCTATACCAGGCGAAGCGATATTTTTTCCCGCATTCCCTGCGTACCGTAGCGGAATTGTCCGCATAGGTGTAAAGGCGTTTGTCGTAGTTGATGGCCCAGCCGTAGCCCAGGGGGCTGTCGTAGGTTGTTTTGCTGTTGTAGCTTCGCGTGATCCGGATGGGATAAAGACTTCCGAGGGTGAGATCCGTGCTCGGAGCGAACGTCTCCATGCCGGAAAACAGACTTACCGGTTTGCCGCCGAACGCGGGATTGCTGCCGGCCGTCTTTCCCTGCTCGCAGAAAAGATCGGGCGGGCTGTCTTTTTCGTCGTAGCCAGCGTGCGCGACCGTGGTGAACAGAAGCACAAGTAAAGCGACGACCAGGCTACAGGTTCTCTGAACCATGGATACCTCCACGAATTGAAGAAAATGAGACCTCGGAACAGGGATTATCTGAATGTTTCTTTCCAATCGAGGCTTACAATGCACAACAGTCACCCGTGCTCTGACAAGCACTCCATTGTCCGCCACTGCAGACCTTGTTGCCTGGGCAGCCGTCTACTGTGACGCATGCCTGTGGCTGCTCGTTGGTGCAACAGTTTGGATTGTTGCAGCAGGGATCGGGGCTGCCGCAGCAGGCGTTATCCGGATCCGCTTGCCATGTATTTGTATACTCGTAAGCTTGGCAGCAATTAGGAGGTGGAGTATACCCGGTAGCTGGCACGCAATACCATCCTGGTTCTAAAAAAAGCCATTTGTATGAATTGTCAGTGAAATCATACTGTTGGCTGAGATTATTATCCGGAAGCCATGCACCGTGGGTATCATTGCCATAGTAACACGTCCTTGTCGTACTCCATCCACAGCCGGCCAAAGCGGAGGAACAGAACGCAAAAAAAACAAGTGATGCGATAATCACTGCTTTTGCAATCATCCTTAGAAAAATACCCATTGACATAAGCCCTCCTGAGTTCGGGTTCTACCTGAAGCGGAGCTTGTGATTTTCTTCTGCCTCATCTGTTTTGAATCTTCTTAAAATCCGATTTGCAAATTGCGATAAACTGTCGAGCTCGTTCCGGTTGCCGGAACAGCCTGAATTTTAACCGTGTAATTGCCCTCTTTCGAAATAAGGCACCTTTTCGCGGTTGCATCCGTTAGATCAAGCCCGTTCCAATTCACGTCATGATCCCCAGCGAGCTGCGCTTCCCCGTTCAGCAGAGTTATGGCTGTGCCGGTCGGCGGAATAAGGGTTATTGTTACGTTGGCATTTGCAGAAAGGGTGTATTTTATCTTCGTAATTTCGCCATATGAGAGGTTGATGTAGTAAGGATCGATTTTAACATTTATGATGTTGAGAGCAGCCGAGCGGGTAATGATACAATTCTCGCGCAGCGGCGTCACTGTATAAGTGTAGGACATTGGCACGGGCGGATACATGTTCGGATGCACAATGATCTTGCCGTCTCGACTTCTGCCATCCCATTCTGCTGAGTAATTTCCCGGCGCAATCGGCACGTTGACAACTATGTTATATACCCAGGCGGGGTAACCGGCGATATTTTTCCACCATGAGTAAGGGATGGAGACACGTATCGTTACACGGCTAAACGCGGACACATTGTAATTCAGGGATGCATTGTTGTTCCTGAACGGATCAAAGTCGCCCGGAGGGGATATACTGAAGGTCTCACTGCTCCCTGTCGCTTCAGGACTGTAGCGTCCCGTTGTAATACCGTCGTTTTCTGCTTCCAATATGTAAAGATACGCCTCGTCGGGAACGGTCTGTCCGTCATGTTTCTTCCCATCCCAAGTAAAGAAATAGGCGCCTCCAGCCGGACAGTTTTGAGATGCCTGGTAAACCGGTGTACCCGATGGCCCCTCTTTTTCAGGAATAATTTTTAATTTCATCGTGGATGGGCTGTCGATGGTGAAAAAGATCGCAACAGAATTTGGACCTGAGGGATCGAGGACGTTGCTGCTCGCGGCGACGTTGGATATGCCGACACGATACTGATTGATTGTGGCAGTGGCAGTTGCGCTGTTGCCGGCGGAATCTGTTGTTGTAGCCGTTATGACGTTCGGACCCCATACCATATTTGTCATGGTGCTTTTCCAGGTGTTCGAAGTAGGATAAGAAACAGGACCTACGGCGGCAGCGGTATCTACCGAAACGGTAACGCTCGAAGCGCCGCTCACGGTCCCGGTAATCGTCTGGCTGGTCGTGTTCGTGGGCGAGGTTACCGGGTTGATACTTAACGTGGGCGGTACGGTGTCGACCGTGAAGGTAGTCCGGGCCATCCCGATTTTGCCGCTGCTTCCGACGGCCTCTACCTGGACGGTATGGGTGCCGTCGGAAATAAGGTCGAACCTGTCCCCTGAAACTTTGTTAACAATGTTCCCATCCAGCTTGACAGACGTGGCAGCACCATTGAGAACTGTATAGTTTAACAACGGCGTATTGTTATTAGCAGCACCAGAGACGGGTGAACTGATCGATATATAAGGAACAATCGCAGTATAGTGACCCATGATCTCATCTGCGGTCAGCGCCCGATTGTACATGGCGACCTCGTCGATAAGACCATTAAAATAAGTATCCGACGTACTGGACAAAGAACGAGCGCCAATGCTTGCTTTATTGGACGTCGAATAACCGGGAGAATAGGTCCACGCCAAGTTCCCTTTTTCTACTCCATCGACGTAAACCCGTATACAGCTTCCATCATAGGTTCCGGCAACATGATGCCAGGTGTTGTCGTCGTAACTTTCTGTGGTAATCGCAATATTTCTGTGCCCCGCAAAATCGGCTATATCGAGCTTAATCTCTCCCTCTGTCGTGATAGCGAAAATAAATCCCGCATACTGGGGATCCCAAGAGGAAAATATACTGTGCCCTGTAGTCCTAAATGGTGTGGCTTTAATCCAGGCCTCCACTGAAAAAAAGGCCGGCCTTAACGAGGAAACATTCGCCAATGAGATGTAGTCATTCGTTCCGTCGAAGCTGCCGGATTGGCTCCCTACACGGGCATCTGTGCTGAACGTCGCCCCGTTGTACGCAGTGCCGTTGTTGTTGTTCCCCGATGCGTCGTTCCTGTCGCCGTCCATGTGCCAGAGACCGACACGGCCAAGACCATCACTGTATAATTTCATTACTTCATTCGCGGAAATTGCGCGGTTATACACCGCGATATCGTCAATTAAACCGTTGAAACTCGAACCGCCTGTTAATGATGCGCCAATCGAGAATGTAATCGCTGACGTACTCGCCAGCGTTACAATGCCGGTATTCTCCAATAATCCATCTACATACAGCTTCAAGGTGTTGGTTTCACCGCCTTCATAGAGCGCAACCAAATGATGCCACTTATTGTCCCTTAATGAACCGGTTCCGCTGATATTTTCCGCGCCTATTCTGGCGGCGGCTTTATCGTCGGCATCCAAAAGAAGCTGATAACTTGTACCGCTTGCATCACCATAGGCTATGATCGAACGCTCTTGAGATGCATTTGTTATTTTCACCCATGCGGACAGTGCCCTTGGCATGCTTCCTGCGGGAAATCCACTCGCATTGCCTGTAACCAAGTCATCGACCCCATCAAAGTATCCGGCCTGCGTCCCTTCCCGTGCATCATTATTAAATGCCGCTCCGTTTTGCGCCGTGCCGTAATGGTTGTTTCCCGTATTATCCAGCCAATCGCCGTTCATCCGCCAGCGGGCGACACGGACGAGTCCGGCGTTATAGGATTTGTTTATCTCTTCAGAAGTTAACGCCCGGTTATAAATAGCGACCTCGTCGATCAGGCCTTTGAAATAAAGATCCTTGGTGCTGGTCAAAGAACGAACTCCGATCATTACTATATTAGACGACGTGTAACCGGGAGAATAGGTCCATGCTAAGTTCCCCTTTTCTGCTCCGTCAACGTAAACCCGCATATAACTTCCATCATACGTTCCAACAACATGATGCCAAGTGTTGTCATTGTAGCCTCCCGTGGTGGTGGTTGCATGATTTCTGTGCCCCGAATAATCGGCTATGTCAAGCACGATATTTCCTTCATTGGAAATATAATAAATAAAGCCCGCATATTGGGACTCCCAAGATGACAAAATAGCGCCGGAACTGGATATCGATGACGAGGCCTTGATCCAAGCCTCTATTGAAAAATAGGCCGGCCTTAACGAGGAAACATTCGCTAAAGATACATAGTCATTCGTTCCGTCGAAACTGCCGGATTGGCTCCCTACACGGGTATCTGTGCTGAACGTCGCCCCGTTGTACGCTGTGCCGTTGTTGTTGTTCCCTGAAGCGTCCGTCCATGCCCCGTCCATATGCCATAGTCCGACAAGGTTATTGTGAATCGTAGCAGTCGCGGTAGCGGTGTTCCCTTGCGCATTCGTTGCGGTGGCTGTTACGAACGTCGTTCCTGTCGCAAGGCTGGTTATGACGGAACTCCAGGTGGTCGGTGTAGGATACGAAATCGGACCAACTGATGCCGAAGTATCTAACCCAACGGTTACCGTTGCGCCGTTCTCCATGGTTCCCGTTATTGTTGCAGTGTTGTTCGTTATCAGAGTGGTGACCGGATCAATGGTGATGCTCGGCAAAACAGCATCTGCAATGAACGTCTCTTGTGTGAAACCGTCGTTGCCGGCAGCATCTCGTGCCGAAACCGAAATGATGTTCGTCGTGTTGGGTATATTGGTAATCGGGCAACTCCACGTTTCCGGCGTGGGGTAGGTCACCGGCCCTACGAGAGCGGAAGTATTTATAGAGACCGCCACTGTTGAATCGAGTTCCCTGGTGCCCATGATCGTCTGGCTGGAAAAACGTGTTGGTGACATCACGGGGGCAATACTGACCGCCGGCGGCACAGTATCGACCGTAAATGCGGCTTCCGCGTATCCTGTATTTCCGGAACTGTTCACCGCCTCTACTCTGACTGTATGCGTACCATCGCTCAGTAAATCCAAATTGCTGCCAGATGCCTTGGAGACGATACCCCCGTCGACCTTGACCGTAACCGCTCCCGCTGAAACTGAGTAGTTTAACAGCGGAGTCTGGTTGTTGGTCCTTCCAGGGGCCGGCGAGATGATTGACACCAAGGGCAGGGCGTCATTGTACCTGTCGAGAATTTCCCCGGTCGTCAGCGCCCGGTTATAAATAGCGACTTCATCGATTAGACCCGGTAAATATTTGGTTAAATTTTTGAACCGTCCGATATAAACCGCCGACCCGTAATTGACCATTTGGCCGCTTGCTGAAACGGAAGATACCAATTCACCGTTTACATGGAGTTTTACCGTGGTTCCGTCATAAGTCCCGACAATGTGGTACCAATATCCAGGCGTCCAGAATCCTTGTGGCGTTGAGACACTATACGAAACGCCGCCGGCTGCCACATTAAAAATAAACTTGGCAGGGGAACTGGTGTACTGATCGCCTGTTACGCCCAGATGATATTGATAGTAGGGAGAAGCGTGAGACGTATATGCCTTGTCAATGATGGGATCGGTGCCGCTTCCACTGAAAGACTGCGGTTTATACCATGCCGCGACCGTGATCTGGTCCGCCGGGTTCAATGTCGATGAGTTGGGAATACTCACATAATCGTTGACACCGTCAAAGCTGCCGGACCGGCTCCCTACTCGGCCTTCGGTGCTGAACGTGGCTCCGTTGTATGCAGCGCCATTGTTGCCGTTCCCTGATGCGTCCGTCCAGTCACCGTCCATGTGCCAAAGCCCTACGAGGCTCGGATCAGTAGAACCAATCGCGAGAGGTGTCCCTGTCAATTGTATAGAAAAAAAGAGTAAAAATAGGAAGAGGTTGAATGCCCCAAAAAACATTACTTTATTTCTCTTTAAACTTTTTTTCTGTTTTCTGTATGCATTCATGTAATTTCCCCTTGTATCGTCGTTTTCTCTGACATTTTAGAGCTTCGTGATCCAGGGTCCAACTGGTGTCTGCGGAGATGCGCCCGCGGACCGTTGCAACTGTTGTCACAGGTTGCATCTGCTGCGTGTGAAAACCAACGTCATGCGATCACAATAGTAAGTATGAGAATTTGCGTGTAGTGAGTAAGTTACACTGTGCCTGGGAGGCACGGGAAGGCGGATATGCAGGAATTCTGGAATACGAAGGCGTAGCTTTAATTCCGGAAGGTTGGATAAACCAATGTATTTTTTTATCCGGCGCGAACTGTAACATACCCGAACAATCCTGTACAGGATATTTTGCACCGATTCGGGGTATTTTAAGGGTAATAATGCATAGTAAGTTGCAAAATGCATTTGCGAATTGGTGTTTGTCACAAGTAGCATGGTTTACCACTGTCCATGGAACCACACAGCACGCGGCCAGCCCAGCGAACATCGTAGAGCTCAATTCCGCTTATTGTGCACAACTCCCACCTATGCTATACTGCTTTCACTATGAACACACCGAACCTCGCCGGACTGCCGCAGATCGTGGCAGACAAGATCGCGCCCATGATAACCGACCTGCTCGCGCACCAGGCAGCAGGCATCCATTCGATCCATATCACCGGCAGCGCCGTGATACCGGATTACGATGAAAAGAAGTCGGACGTCAACTCCGTGGTCGTGCTGCACCGGATGGACCTTGCCTTCATCGAGTTCCTTGCCCCGCTCGGGAAGAAATACGGCAAAAAAAATATCGCGGCCCCGCTGGTGATGACTCCGGAGTACATCAACGACTCGCTTGACGCTTTTCCGGTGGAATTCCTTGACCTCAAGCTCATCCATAAGACCATCTACGGACCGGATTTGTTCACCGGCCTTCAGATCCTTCCTTCGAATCTGCGGCTCCAGTGCGAACGGGAGATCAAGACCAAGCAGATCCATCTGCGCCAGGGCTATATCTCGTCGCTCGGCAAGAAAGAGCCCCTGACCGCGCTGCTCGTCCGGTCCTTCACGGGATCCATGGCGCTCTTCCGCGCGGTCATCTCGCTGCTCGGCAAAGAACCGCCCATCCCTCGGCAGCAGGTCATCCGTCTCTTTCAGGAAACGACCGGAGTGGACACGGCCGTATTTGAACAGATCCTGCAGCTCAAATCCGGAAATGGGAAGTTTTCGGAACAGGACCTGCGCTCGCTGTTCGAACTGTACTACAACACGCTTGAAGCCTTTGGAAAGACCATCAATGCTCTCCCGCACTAAAAACCTCATCCTCCTGACGCTCCTCTTCCTGGCGCTGGCTGCTCCGCTCGCTTCGGCTTCAACACCCAAGCCGCCTGCCATGCCGCGGGACTACGTGGTCGATCTGGCCGGGGTGATGCACGGCAATTCGAGCGCGCGGCTGAACGCATTGCTCAGGGAACTGGAGCAGAAGACCACTGCGCAGGTGCTGGTGCTGACGGTCCAGAGCCTGGACGGACAGAGCATCGAGGAATTCGCCCTGGATACGAAGGAGCAGTGGAAGCTCGGACAGAAGGACAAGGACAACGGCGTGCTGCTCGTGGTGGCGGTACAGGACCGGAAGTACCGCATCGAGGTGGGCTACGGCCTGGAGGGCGTCCTTCCCGACAGCCTGGTCGGCACTATCGGCAGGGAGTACCTGGTCCCCTATTTTAGAAAGGGCGACTACGGCAGCGGCATCGCGGGCGGGACGCTCGCCATCATCCAGGCCATCGCGACCAGCGAGGGCGTCCAGATCACGGACATGCCCGAGGTCAGGCAGCCGCAAGGCAGCGTACAGACCAGGCCGCTCAACAAATTTCAGACGGTCATGATGATCATTTTCCTCATCGTGGCTGTTATTCTTTTTATAACCCATCCGGGCCAGTGCATCCTCATCATGCTGGCCTTGTCCATGGGCGGCCGCGGAGGCGGCTGGTCAGGCGGCGGGGGCGGTTTTGGCGGGGGCGGCAGCTTCGGCGGCGGGGGCGGCGGTTCCGGCGGAGGCGGCGGATCGTCGGGGGGATGGTAGAATAATAGCATGAACGGCAATGGGCCGCAGATTAACGCAGATGTTCGCAGATAAAACTGGATTCCCGATAAAAACTTTCGGGAATGACGTTAAAGGTTCAGTCTTAATCCGCGTACATCCGATTTTATCCGCGTCCAAATGCTTTTTCAGAAATTAATATAAATGGAGGTTACCATGAACAACGGAGTAAAAACATTACTGATCATTCTCGGCGTCATCGCGGTGGTCGCCATCGGCACGGTCATGTACGGCGTAGGCCAGTATAACCACGTCGTGACCATGGACCAGCAGGTGAAGACCCAGTGGGCGCAGGTCGACAACCAATTGAAGCGGCGTTACGACCTGATCCCGAACCTGGTCGAGACCGTCAAGGGCTACGCCAAACACGAAAAGGAACTGTTCGAGAACCTCGCCAAAGCGCGGACGCAGTATTTCCAGGCGCCCACGCCGCAGGGAAAGATAGCCGCCTCGCAGCAGCTCGACGGCCTCCTGTCGCGCCTCCTCGTGCTGCAGGAGAATTATCCGCAGCTGAAGGCGAACGAGGGCTTCCTGAAACTGCAGGACAGTCTGGAAGGCACCGAAAACAGGATCGCCGTGGAACGGAAGCGCTACAATGACGATGTCAATGCTTTGAACACCTACCGCAGGACCGTCTTCGGAAGGTTCTTCGCGTCGCTGGCCGGCGTGGGCGAAGCAGCTTACTACGAGGTCCCGGTTGCTGAAAAAGAAACGCCCAAGGTGAAGTTCCAGTAGCACCCCTGGCGTTCCCTGCAATTCTTTCCGTGCCGGAGCCGGAGCGGGCCTCAATGGCTTTCTCTTGCTTCGGCACTTTATGTCTCTGTTGTTCTGCCTCAACTGTTCAATCCCTTGACCTGGCCTTTCTTTGCGGCCTTTGCGGCTTGGCGAGAGAAGCCCTTGACCTGTCGTTTCCACTTGAGCTGCATGGCCGCTGGAACCGCAAAAAGGGCTTGCTTTTATTGCCTGCCTGCGCTAATGTAAGTGCCTGCTTACATGAAAAAAACCGACACCAAAAAACGATTGCTCGAAGCCACGCTCAAGCTGATCTCCGAAAAGGGCTATATGGGCGCCACCACGCGCGAGATCGCGCATCAGGCGGGTGTGACCGAGCTCACCCTGTTCCGGCATTTCGGCTCAAAGGAAAAGCTTTTTAAAGAGCTGCTCGGCAGCTATACCTTTCTTCCGCGACTGAAGGAACTCATCCCCGAACTGGACGACCTCTCAAGCAGGGAAGCACTGGAGCTCATTGCCACGCATTTTCTGTTGACCCTGAAAGAGCGGAAGGCCATGGTCAGGATCATGTATTCCGAATACACGACCTATCCCGAGAATATCAGGGAGGTGTATAATAAGTTTATTCTGGAGATGCGGACCACCCTGGCGGCTTATTTTGAGGGCCTGCAACAACAGGGCATGCTGCGAAAGACCATATCGCCCGCCATGACGGCCAAGATGTTCCTGTGGATATTTTTTTCCTATTTCCGGTCCGAGGAGATCATGCAGTCGACCGGCATGAAAAAGGCCACCATGGAAAGACAGGTCCGCGAGATGGTCGACATCTTTATGTCCGGGACCGTGAACAACAACACGTAACGAAAGCATGTACAGGAGAGCGTTATGCGAAAAAAATACGATTTCAGACCCCTGATCTCCCCCGTGATCGCGCTGTCCGCACTGCTCCTCTTCGGCGCGCCTGCCCGTTCAGAAGAAGCGGTTCCGCCCGCTGACCGGCAGGAAAAACCCGCGCAAGCCCGGGAATCTGAAAAAAAGACCGCTCTTGATGCCGGACAGATCCTGCCGGGAGAAATGATCACCCTCGAACGGAGCATCGCGATCGCGCTCAAAAAGAACCCGCAGATCGTCGCGGCAACCGGCACCGTGGATATCGGCCGAAGCCGGGTCGGCGAGGCAAGGGCGAACTACTACCCGCAGGTCTCCGCGCAGGCCGGGTACACCAGGATCAGCCCCATGCAATCGACACCCACCGGGACCTTCCTGCGGCTGAACAACTATGACCAGTACAGCGGCAGCGTGACGGTCAGCCAGAACCTGATCGACTTCGGCAAGACCTCCTCCCAGGTCAACATCTCGAAATACAACCTCGAAGCGTCGCGCTTTGACCTCAACACCACATCGGACCAGGTCATTTTCAACGTGAAACAGGCATACTATAACGTCCTGCAGTCCCGGCGCAGCCGTGACGTGACCGCCGACATCGTGAAACAGTTCCAGCAGCACCTCGACCAGGCAAAGGGCTTCTATGAGGTCGGCACCAAGGCAAAGATCGACGTGACCAAAGCCGAGGTCGACCTGAGCAACGCCCGGCTGAACCTGATCAGGGCCGAGAACGCCGTGAAGATCTCCTGGATCGTCCTGAACAATGCCATGGGCATGCCTCACGCTCCGGAGTACACGATCGAGGACGACCTGGCGGTCCATAAGTTCGAGATCACCTTTGACGACGCGCTGAATCGCGCCTATGAGAACCGGCCCGACCTGAAGGCGCTCGTGGCAAAACGCGAGGCCGCGCAGGAGTCCGTCGGCCTTGCCCGCACCGGCCACTATCCGGAACTGAATGGAAGCGCGACCTATGGCAGGTCCGGCCAGGAACTGGACTCTTCGCTTGACCATGGCTGGAGCGCCGGCGTGGTCCTGACCGTCCCCCTGTTCAGCGGTTTTTTGACCTCGCACCAGGTTGCGGAAGCCAAGTCGAACCTGTACGTGCTGAAAGCGAATGAAGAGACCCTGCGGCAGCAGGTGCTGCTCGATATACAATCGGCCTACCTGAACCTGCAGCAGGCGAACGACAGCATCGCCACCGCGGAGCTCGCCGTGCAGCAGGCCCAGGAGAACCTGGACCTCGCGAACGGCCGCTATGCAGCGGGCGTCGGCAGTCCCATCGAGGTCACCGATGCGTTCGCGGCGTACAGCAACGCCCAGGCCTCGTACACGAACGCGCTTTACAGCTACAAGATCGCGCAGGCCAGCATCGAGCAGGCCATGGGGGCGCGGTAACAACCGGCGTGACACCTTCACCGTTAAAGTCCCCCCTCACCTTTATCCTCTCCCCCGAGGGGAGAGGGTAGGGTGAGGGGTGTTCGTTCACCTTTGCAGCAACGAGGAAAGTCATGAATAAAAGCAATAACCGCATATTATCCAATACCGGATCTGCAATCCTGATAGCGCTCCTGGCCGTGGCCCTCTTGCCCGCCTGCTCCAAGGCCAAGCAGCCTCCGCCGAAGACCGTGCCCGTAGTGGCCGAACGCGCCGACCGGAAGAACATTCCGCTGCAGCTCAAGACCATCGGAAACGTCGAACCCTTTAATGCCGTATCCATCAGGGCCCTGGTCGGCGGAGCCGTGGAGGGCGTTTACTTTCGGGAAGGACAGGATGTTGCCAAAGGCTCGCTGCTGTTCAAGATAGACCCCGCCCCCTACGAGGCCGCGCTCAGGCAGGCCGAAGCGAACCTCGCGCGCGACCTGGCGCAGGCAAAAAATGCGGAAGAGCAGGCCAGGCGGTACGCCATCCTGGTGCAGAAAGACTACGTTGCCAAGGACCAGTACGACCAGATCCGGGCCAATGCCGACGCCCTCGCCGCCGTGGTCGACGCGGACCGGGCCGCGGTCGAGAACAGCAGGCTTCAGCTTTCTTACTGCACCATCAAGTCGCCCATCAACGGCCGCGCCGGCAGCGTGCTGATCAATGCGGGCAACGTCATCAAAGCGAACGATCTCGCGCTGACGACCATCAACCAGGTCGTGCCGATCTATGTCGCCTTTTCCCTGCCGGAGCAGAACCTGGCAGACATAAAAAAATACACCGCGCGGGGCGAACTCCAGGTCGAAGCGATCATCCCCGGCGATGAAAAGCAGCCGGTCCGGGGAGAGCTGACCTTTATCGACAATGCCGTGGACAGGACAACGGGGACCATCAAGCTCAAAGGGACCTTCAGTAACCTCGACAAGCGGCTCTGGCCGGGACAGTTCGTGGACGTCATCCTGACGCTGACCACGGAGCGGGACCGGGTCATCGTCCCGTCGCAGTCCGTACAGACAGGCCAGCAGGGCCAGTACGTCTACGTGATCAAAGAGGACATGACCGCGGACCTCCGGGTCGTGACTCCCGGCAGGAACTACCAGACCTGGACCATCATCGAAAAGGGCCTGGCTGCAGGAGAAACCGTCGTGACCGACGGACAGCTCCGGCTGGTGCCGGGGGCGAAGGTGGAGATTAAGAATCCCGAAGAGAAGAAACCCGAAGGTAAGAGCGTAGGAAGGTAAGAAGTTAGGAAGATGGGAAGTTAAAACGAAGAAGACGGCGCAAAGGAAGTTTCTTACCTTCCTAACCTCCTACCTTCCTAACTTCATCTTTTCCCGCACAGATCTCTGCAATGAAAAAGGTTAACGCATGAACATCTCCGAACTCTCCATACGCCGTCCCGTCATGACCACCCTGGTCATGGCATCGATCCTGTTCGCGGGCATCGCGGGATACCGGCTCCTGCCGGTCTCGGACCTGCCGAACGTGGACTTCCCCACGATCCAGGTAACTGCCAGCGTGCCCGGAGCTTCCCCCGAGACCATGGCCTCTGCCGTGGCCACGCCGCTGGAGAAGCAGTTCTCGACCATCGCGGGCATCGATTCCATGACCTCGACCAACGGCCAGGGAAGCACCCGGATCACGATCGTGTTCGACCTAAGCCGGGACATCGATGCCGCGGCCCAGGACGTCCAGTCGGCCATTGCTTCCGCGGCGCGTCAGCTGCCCGAGGACATGCCGAGTCCGCCGTCGTTCCGCAAAGTAAATCCGGCCGACTCGCCGGTGCTTTACCTCGCCCTCAGTTCTCCCACGCTGCCGCTCTCCGCAATAGACGATTACGCGCAGACCATTATTTCCCAGCGTATTTCCATGGTGAGCGGCGTTGCCCAGGTGCAGGTCTTCGGGTCGCAGAAGTATGCTGTGCGCGTTCAGCTCAATCCCCGCTCCCTGGCAAGCAAAGGGATCGGGATCGACGAAGTGGCGGGCGCGGTCTCACGCGCGAACGTGAATCTTCCCACCGGCACGCTGGAAGGCGCAAACCAGGCGTTCACCATTCAGTCAACTGGGCAGCTCCTGGACGCCAAGTCATACCGTCCGGTCATCGTGGCGTACCGCGGCGGAGCGCCCGTGCGGCTCCAGGAACTGGGCAACGTGATAGACAGCGTGGAGAACGACAAGGTCGCCGGCTGGTTCAAGGACACCAGGGCGATCATTCTCGCCATTCAGCGCCAGCCGGGCACGAACACGGTCGAAGTCGTGGATTCTATCAGGAAGCTCATTCCCACGTTCCGCCGGCAGATCCCGGCCTCGGTCAACCTCGAGGTCCTGTTCGACCGGTCGGAATCCATTCGCAACTCGGTCCATGACGTTCAATTCACCCTGGTCCTGACGGTCTGCCTGGTTGTGCTCGTGATCTTTCTGTTCCTCCGCAACCTCTCCGCCACCGTCATCCCGAGCCTGGCGCTCCCCATGTCCGTGGTGGGCACCTTTGCCGTCATGTATGTCCTCGACTTCAGCATGGACAACATGTCGCTCCTGGCGCTCACGCTGTCCGTCGGGTTTGTGGTGGACGACGCCATCGTAATGCTCGAGAACATCATCCGGCATATAGAGATGGGCGAGCCCGTCATGGAGGCCGCGCTCAAAGGCTCCAAGGAGATCGGGTTCACCATCCTGTCCATGACCATCTCGCTCGTGGCGGTCTTCATCCCCGTGTTCTTCATGGGCGGCATCATGGGAAGACTGCTGCATGAGTTCGCGGTCACCATCGGCATGTCGATCCTGATCTCCGGTTTTGTCGCCCTGACGCTCATCCCCATGCTGACCTCCCGCTTTGTCCGGCCCCATGGGAAGGAACAGCACGGCAGACTGTACCAGGCGTCAGAGCGCTTCTTCGCCAACATGCTGCAGTTTTATGAGCGGACCCTGACCATCGTGCTCCGGCACCGGCTGACCACGATGGTCGTCTCCGGGGTCGTTCTTGTCGCGACCGGGTTCCTGTTCTGGTACATGCCGCAGGGTTTTCTCCCCAGCGAGGACACCGGCCAAATGGCCATTGTCACGGAGACAGCCCAAGGCACCTCCTTTGAGTCCATGAAACAGCACCAGCAGGCCGTGGCCGCCATCGTGCTGAAGGACCCGAACGTGGATGCCTTTATGTCGAGCGCCGGCGCCGGCGGCGCCAGTTCAGCCGGGAATCAGGGCCGGTTGTTCATCCGGCTGAAGCCGCGCTCCGAGAGAACGCTGCACGTGGACCAGGTGATCCAGCAGCTCAGGCCGAAACTCGCGCAGGTCCCCGGGATCATGGCGTTTCCGCAGAATCCCCCGCCGGTGCGCCTGGGCGGGACGATCACCAAGAGCCTCTACCAGTTCACGCTTCAGAGCCCCGACATCGACGAGCTCTACGAGAATGCCCCGAAGCTTGAGGCGAAGCTGCGCGAATCGCCGATGCTGCAGGACGTGACGAGCGACCTGCTGATCAAGAATCCCCAGGTGAACGTGGAGATCGACCGCGATAAAGCATCAGCCCTCGGCATCACCGCCACGCAGTTTCAGACAGCGCTCCAGGCCGCATACAGCAGTCAGCAGATCACGACCATTTACGCCCCGAACAACCAGTACCGGGTCCTGATGGAACTGGAGCCGGAGTACCAGCGGGACCCGGCCTCGCTCTCCCTGCTGTACATCCGCTCGTCAGACAACCAGCTCGTCCCGCTCCGGACCGTGGCAAAACTTTCTCAGAGCGTGGGGCCCTTGTCCGTGAACCACCTGGGCCAGCTGCCGGCGGTCACGCTTTCGTTCAACACCCGTCCGGATGTGTCCCTGGGGACCGCTGTTGACGCAGTGAACAAAATCGCCCGGGACACGCTCCCGGCGTCGGTCACCACGAGCTTCCAGGGCACGGCCCAGGCGTTTGAGGAATCCATGCGGGGGCTGGGCATGCTGCTGCTTGCCGCAACGCTCGTGATCTACATCGTGCTCGGCATTCTCTATGAAAGCTTCATCCATCCGCTCACGATCCTGTCGGCGCTGCCCTTCGCGGGCTTCGGCGCGCTCCTGACGCTCCTCCTCTTCGGGTCCGACCTGAACGTCTATGCTTTCGTGGGCGTGATCCTGCTCGTGGGTCTCGTAAAAAAGAACGGCATCATGATGATCGACTTCGCCCTCGATGCGCAGCGCAGGGAGGCCGCAACACCCCACGATGCTATTTTTAAGGCCTGCATCATCCGTTTCCGGCCGATCATGATGACCACCATGGCCGCGCTTCTGGGCACGCTGCCTATCGCTCTGGGATTCGGAGCAGGAGCTGAATCGCGCCGCCCGCTCGGCCTTGCCGTGGTCGGGGGGCTGCTGTTCTCGCAAACCCTGACCCTCTATGTCACTCCGGTGGTGTATCTATACATGGACCAGCTCCAGCGGAAGCTCAATTCGCTGCATATATTCCAGGCGCGGAAAAAAGCGAGTGACCACGAGTAGCGTGAAGCGAAATAAATCGGTAACGGTTGTCGCATATCTGCGGAAAGTTTTTCTCGCAAAGACGCAAAGCTCGCCAAGAAAACCGTAAACACACGGTTTGCTTTTGGCTTTACGCCATAATAAAGTTAGTGTCTCAAGGTTCCCTTTGCGCGCTTTGCGTCTTTGCGAGAGACGCCTTTTGGTTCCGGTTTGTCCGGGTTAGGAACTTCTATGATAAAACAAAAAATTATCCTCAGCCTCGTCGTCACCCTCCTGTTCAGCTGCAAAGGGGACGCGCCCTCGTACCGGACCGAACCCGTGTCCCGCGGCGATATCCAGCAGAGCGTGACCGCAACGGGAACGGTCAATGCCGTGACAACCGTCCTGGTCGGCACCCAGGTGTCGGGCACGATCAAGAATCTTTATGTGGATTTCAATTCCCGGGTCACCAAAGGCCAGTTGATCGCCCAGATCGATCCCGAAATGCTCGAAGCGCAGGCAGCCCAGGCACGGGCGAATGTGGAAAAGGCCGATGCGACCTACCGCGATGCCGACAGGACGCTGAAACGAAACCGGGAGCTCTTCACCAAGAACCTGATCCCCCGCAGCGACCTCGACACGGCGGAAACCAATTTTGACAGCGCCCGGGCGCAGCTGGAGCAGGCGAAAGCCGCCCTCAGGGTGTCGGAGACGAACCTCCGGTACACCCGCATCCTGTCGCCCGTGGACGGCATCGTGATCTCCCGGAACGTGGACATCGGCCAGACCGTTGCGGCCAGCTTCCAGACGCCGACGCTCTTCACCATCGCCCAGGACCTGACCAAGATGCAGATCAACACGAGCATCGCCGAGTCCGATATCGGCGTCGTGAAGGTCGGACAGGCCGTGGAGTTCACCGTGGATGCCTATCCCGATACCCTGTTCAAGGGAACGGTGTGGCAGAAGCGCCAGGCGCCCATAACCGTGCAGAACGTGGTCACCTACGATGTGGTGATCAAGGTCGACAACCGCGACCTGAAACTGATGCCCGGGATGACCGCCAATGTTTCGATCATCATCACGACACAGCGCAATGTGCTCAGGATCACCAACGCAGCCATGCGGTTCCGGTTCACGGAACGGTCAGGAGCAGCCTCCCCGGGGGCGGCGGCCAAAGCAAATGCGGGCGCACCGGAGAAAAAGGGACCCTCGGTCTGGGTCCTGGAGAATGGAAAACCCCGGCGCGTCGCCATAGAACCCGGCATCAGTGATGGAAACTATACCGAGATCGTATCCGGGGACCTCAAAGAGGGGCAGGCGGTCATCGTTGAATCTCTGAAAAAGAACAAGACGCAGACCCAGTCCGGTCCGAGGATGTTCTAAGAACTTTCAACCCTCCCCCTCCCATGTAAGGGAGCGGCTACTGCTAACATCCTCTCCCCTCGTGGGAGGAGAGGGCTGGGGTGAGGGGGAGGATTATGTCGCTCATCGAAGCACAAAAGATCAGCAAAGTATACCGGCTCGGAGACATCGATCTCCGCGCGCTGGACCATATATCTTCGATTATCGAAAAAAGCGAGTTTGTGGCCATCATGGGCCAGTCCGGCTCGGGCAAATCAACGTTCATGAACATACTCGGCTGCCTCGACACGCCTACGGACGGACAGTATCTCCTGGACGGCATCGATACAGGGCGGCTTTCCCGGGACGACCTGGCCGAGATCAGGAACAAAAAACTCGGCTTTGTTTTCCAGGGCTTCAACCTGCTGTCGCGCACCTCGGCTCTGGAGAATGTGGAACTGCCCATGCTCTACAACGGATTTCCAGCGCACGAACGACGGGACCGGGCGCGGCAGGCGCTCAAGAACGTGGGGCTCGAAGGCCGGGAAGACCATCACCCGAACCAGCTCTCCGGCGGCCAGCAGCAGCGGGTCGCCATTGCCCGGGCGCTGGTGAACGAAGCGCCCATCATCCTGGCGGACGAGCCCACGGGCAATCTCGACACCAGAACAAGCCAGGAGATCATGGAACTCTTCGTGCGCCTGAACCAGGAGTCCGGCATCACCGTGATCCTGGTGACCCACGAGCAGGATATCGCGGCATACGGCAAACGGATCATCCGGTTCTCGGATGGACATATAATCACTGATGAAGCGGTGATTTAATTTCGGATTTCGGATTGCGGATTTCGGATTGACATCATAAAATCTCAGAGACTCGGGAATTTACTCCTATGAGTGATGAATCGAAAATTAGTGTCATTGAAGTTCATTCCGCAATCCGAAATCCGCAATCCGCAATAGGTACACCATGATCAATCTCCCCTCCACCTTCAAGATCTCCTTCCGGGCGCTCCGCGTGAACAAAATGCGCTCCGGCCTCACCATGCTCGGCATCATCATCGGCGTCGGCGCCGTGATCGCCATGGTCGCCGTGGGCGCGGGCGCGACTCAGCAGATCGCCGCGCAGATCTCCAGCATGGGCAGCAATCTGCTCATGGTCCTTCCCGGTTCGACCACCTCGGGGGGCGTGCGGATGGGGGCGGGAACGCAGCAAACGCTCACCATGGCCGATGCGGAGGCTATCCAGAAGGAATGCCCGGCGGTCGCCGAGGCCGCGCCGATCCACAACGGGGCCGCGCAGGTCATGTACAGCCATATGAACTGGTCCACCGGCATCATCGGCACGACGCCGAACCTGTTGATCGTGCGGGACTGGCGCCTTGCCGCGGGCCGGCCCTTTACCCTGCAGGACGTGAAGAGCGCCACCAAGGTCTGCCTTCTCGGTCAGACCGTGGCGGACAATCTTTTCGGCGAACAGGACCCCCTGGGGCAGGTCATACGGATCAAGAATGTGCCCTTCACCGTGATCGGCGTGCTCGACCGGAAAGGCCAGGATGCCCGGGGACAGGACCAGGACGATACGATCATGGTCCCGCTGACCACTGCCCAGAAGAAGCTCTTCGGGACCCAGTTCCCCGGCAGCGTGCGGGTCATCACGGTCAAGGCAAAGAGCGCGGAGGACCTGGAGGCGGCTGAACAGCAGATCACGGAGCTGCTGAGACAGCGGCACCGCATGGGGCAGAAGCAGGAGAATGATTTCACGGTCCGGAACCTTACCCAGCTCATGCAGGCCCGCGAAGAGTCCACGAAGGTCATGACCCTGCTGCTCGGCGCGATTGCATCGGTATCACTGCTCGTGGGCGGGATCGGCATCATGAACATCATGCTCGTGTCCGTTACGGAGCGCACCCGAGAGATCGGCATCCGCATGGCCATCGGCGCCAAGACCTGGGACATCCGCCTTCAGTTCATCATTGAAGCGCTCACGCTCTCCTTGATCGGCGGCATCATCGGGACCATCGCCGGCGTAGCCACATCAGCCATCATTTCCTCCGCCTCAGGCTGGCCCATCGTGGTCTCGCCCCTCTCGATCGTGCTCGCCTTCGGTTTTTCAGGCTTCATCGGCATCTTCTTCGGCTTCTACCCCGCCTACAAGGCCTCGCTTCTGAATCCCATCGATGCGTTGCGGTATGAATAAAGCTCGCTCCTTTGCGCTCTTCTGCTGCCGGCATAAATAAAAAAGCGGAGCACCCGCTGAGGGCACTCCGCTTGTCCGCTTCTTTTCTCTTCTACATGGGGACCGTGGGCTTGACCTTGTAACCCACGGTCTTCAATAAGGGACACTGGGGTCGCCAATTTAATGACAATTCGACATCTATTCGGCTGAAAAAAGCGGGGTCGAATACTCTGCCCGCTGATTTTCAGCTGACGTTTTCTTCTCAGTAGATGCTTATATTGTCAACCCAGGCCGCGTCAAGGCCAGAGCTTATGGAGCCATCCTTTTCGTAGCACCATTTATACTCGTGAGTGCCCGCCGTCTGAGTGTAATTCACGCCGCTTGTCCAAGCCACGACCCCGCTCCAGGAGTGAATAAAAGTACTGTCAACGTAAAGCTTCAGATAGTCATAGTTGTTTTCTGAATTTACCTTCAAATCGAAACGAACGCCTGATGCTGCTGCCGCTACGACGGAGAAACAGCTCTTTTGAGAATGGGTAATGACACCGGACTTGAAGCTGAGGTCGTTTGCATCGGGAGACCAATTCGCATTGCCTGACCCGGTTAATTCCGCGGGCGACAGCCCATCATTAAAGTTAAAAGATAACGGGGCCGGAAGCGGGGGGACAACCATGAGTGAAGCAGTTCCGGTTTTACCGCTATAGATGGCTGAAATAGTCACTGGCCCGCCTGTGACCATGGCCGTGGCTACACCTCTGGTGCCATAAGTATTGCCCACAATAGCAATAGTCGGATTGGATGAAGTCCAGGTTGCAGAAGATGTTATGTTGAGCGTGGACGCATCGGAGTACGTTCCTGTCGCAGTAAATTGTATGGCGCCGGTCTCTTGTATCGTCACACTGCCCGGAGTTATTGCAATAGATACAAGCGATACAGCCGGAGTTGTAACAGAAAGGTCAGCGTATTCGCTCACGCCCCCCAATGTGGCTGTGATCCTGCACGACCCTACGGCAACGCCGGTAGCAAGCCCCTTGCTATCAACGGTCGCATAGGACGTATTGGAGGAAGTCCAGGCTGCGAAACTCGTGAGGTCTTTCGTCGAACCATCCGTGTACCACCCGGTGGCCGCAAACTGCTTGGTGGCGCCTGCACTGACACTCGTGTTCATAGGTTCCACGTCGATCAACCATAAATCGGACGTCCATGGGTCCGGCAATCCTCCGTCCCCACAGGACACAAGCAATAACAAGGTTAAACCCGTGATCGCCAATCTCATCCCGAATGACTTCATGACGGAATCCCCCTCAGCTTTCTTTTCGCATATTCTTGGAATCCTGCCAACCGATGAACACTGCAATCTGTACCTCCACGCATGGAGCGCCTGCGAGCCCGGCACTAGCGCCCGCTGTGGGGGCTCCGCTTGTCTGCTTCTTTTTTCTTCTACACGGGAACGGTGACTTGACCCTGTAACTCACGGTCTTCACCCACGAGTCCCCACCGGGCTCCGAATAGCATTTTGATTTCAGGGTCTACATAGCCGAAGAGGCGATGTTTACTTGAACTCGATGTCGTCCACCCAGGTTGTTTCTGGCGGGAATGTATAGTTAAAATTCCTTTCATAACACCACTGGAACTTGAAGGTCGTGCCGTTGTATATCGTTGTATCGTAGAAGACCCTCCGCCACGGCGTCGTGCCATTCCAATATCCCAAAGACAACATGCCGCCTCCGTCGATGCTAATATAGGCATGAAGCATATTCGATGCATCGGTGCTGAAGCTGAAAGCCATCGAATTGGGCTTCGCCGCCGGAGTGTAGTCAAAGCACGTTGAATAGAAATAGTTTATCGGACCATTCATCATACTAAACGTACCGGTGCCCGCCGAATTGAGGCTGTCGATGCCCCACTTCCATTGGTTGCCGTTCAAGCCCCCAGAATTGGTTAGGTTGAAACCGGCAGGAACAAGCCCATCCTCGAAATCGAAGCATTCGACTGCGCTTCCGCTGCAGCCCGCAGCCGGATCAAGCGGCATCAAAGATACTGTATACGTGCTTGGGCTAGAGCCCCAGTTGTAAACATCAAGATAATAGGTCGTGCCGGCACTGAGCAACGGGGTGCTGTAGGAATCCTGAGTGGAACAGGTCTCTGCAGCAGTGGTACCAGGATGCCTGTTACATGATAGGACCGAGTAACTGAACGCTGAATCGGAATAAAGTGTCCAGCTCAGATCCGATTGCATGTTCGCAAGCCCGATAACGTATGTCACGGCCTTGCTGCCTGTTGTAAAGCTATAGTAGCTGTGGCCGGAACTCAATATGCTGCCGGTGTGCGTTAGCCCCGAGATAAGCATCGGATTGTTCTTCGATCCTTCACTGCCGCCGCCTGTCGTAACCGCAACACCATAGGTACTTGAGCCCGTTGACTCGTAATTAATGACTTTCAAGTAATAGGTTCTGCTTGAATCAAGATTAGTCGTGGGGCAGACCTCGTCGCTGGCGCCTGTTGCCGTTACCCTGTTGCAGCTTCCAATGGAGTACGTGAACGCCGCATCGTTGTACAAAGTCCAGCCGAGGTTCCTTTGCGTGTTCGTGAGGCTGACCGTATACGAACCGCTGACCGTTGTTGTCTGGAAGGAGTAATAGGAGGCCCCGCTCGCATCGATGACGGCGTTGTGCGCCGCGGCATCGACGGTGAGCGCAACGGGATCGTTTGCCGACCCCTCGGTTACGCCCTGGGCGACCGATATCTGGTATGTAACTGCGCTGGATGTCGAGTTCGTGATCTTAACGTAATAAGTTCTCATGGCGTCAAGACCGAAGAGCTTGCAAGGCTGGCTTGGCGAGCACGAACCGATGGAGCCGGTGGAAAAATCAGAGCCCGAGTACGCATAGATGTAGGGGGCGGTAGAACCGCTCAGGGTGAGAATATATTCTCCCGCAGTCGCTGTTGTCGTAAATTTATAGAAGCTTGTGCTGGTGGCGTCCACTGCGCCGGCATGCGCCGGCGCGCCCACGATCAATTCGAGCGGGGCGGAGAGTGAGCCTTCACTCAAACCTTCGGTTACAGTGATGTCGTAACGGACGGCGCTGTAGGTATTCCCGTCCACCTCGACATAGTAGTATAAGCCGGCAGAAAGCCCGTTGACCGTGCAGCTCGGATTATAGGACGATCCGCAGGTCTTCAGCAGAACAGGTGAAGTCGAAGTAAAATCCGTTGAATACACCTTGAAGGTGAGCCCCGAATAGTTTGGGACGGAATTGCTGATCGCAATAGTGTGGGCCACGGAATTCACCGGCCGGAAACGGTAATAACTTATCCCCGAGAGGCCCACAGTGCCGGCATGCGATGTCCCTACGGTCAGATCGATTGGCGAGGTCGTGGAACCTTCGCTGGTAATCAAGCTGATCGCGAGCGTAAACGTCCCGGTAGAGAGCGAAAATTCAGAAACCCTGAGGTAATAGGCTTTGCCGGCCTGGAGGGTCGCAGTACACTGCTCGGCGGCCGTAGACCAGTAATTATCGCAGGACGCGACGTACCCTGTAAAATCCGCATTTGAATAAAGATCCCAGGACACATCGGTCGTCGGGTTGGTCAGGCTGATGACGTAGGTCCCTGCAGCTGTTGTAGTGAAGGTGTAATAGCTGTCGTCAAAGCTGCCTACGGTGCTGCTGCGAGGCGTATTGAGAACCACGGAAATGGGGCTTGTCGATGAGCCCTCGCCGCCGGTGAGGTTGGGGATATCGGGCGGTACCGGAGGCGGCGAGCTGCTGCCTCCGCCGCAGGCAGTGATAACAGACAACGCAAAAAACAAGGCTATCAATCTCGTTTCGACGCGCTTTGAAACCATAAGTAACCCTCCTTGTGAGTTGGATTCACGGCGCTTCTGCTGCGCGTGAAATACGAAGGTGTAGATTTGCTCCCGAATGGTCAGATGAAACATAGTACTTTATTATTAGAGTAGACAGTAATATAGCTGAGTCTTTCTGTCAAGAAAATAGGATTTTAAAATCGGGGTAATTTTAGGGGATGTGTCAAAATGACAACAAGGAGGAGTGTAGATCAGAAAAGTTACTTAGTGCAACAGACTGTCCGCTTCTTTGGCAGGCAGATATAGACACACACAAATAACGGAGCTAACGATAATCATGAAATGAAAAATTGGTATTTAGCGTGCTCATCACCCCTTCTTCACTGCTTCCGCAACCATCTTCTCCTCGCCAACCATACCCGAAATATCCTCAAACGCGCTCATGGCGGCCGTCGAACCCTGGCCCACGGCCACGACGATCTGCTTCAAACCGCCGGTGATGTCGCCGGCCGCGTAGATGCCGGGCATGGATGTCCGCATCGTGGTGAGGTCCACTTTGATGTAGCCTTCCGCATCGAGTTCAAGGCCGAGGTTCTTTGCGATCTCGTTGTTCGGCACATACCCGATCGCGATGAACACGCCGTCGACCGGCATCTCCTTCAGCATCCGCTCGGTCTTGTCCTCGATCTTGACGGACTTTACGATCTTTTCTCCGAGGACCTCGCGCACCTCGCTGTTCCAGAGCACCGGGATGCCGGACTGTTTTAAACTTTCCTGCAGCCGCGCTTCGGCCTTCAACGTATCGCGCCAGTGTACCAGCGTGACCTTGGCGCCGAGGTTGTGCAGGTAGAGCGCATCGGCCACTGCCGTGTTCCCGCCGCCAACCACGATCACCCTCTTGCCGTCCTTGAAAAAATAACCGTCGCAGGTGGCGCAGTAGCTCACCCCTCTGCCGTAAAAGCGCTTCTCGCCGGTGACACCGAGGACGCGGGGATCGGCGCCGGTCGTGAGCAGCACGCCCCGCGCAATGTACTCGGCCCGGCTTGTCTTGACATGAAAACCGTCGGCTTCGCGCGTGATCTCTTTCACGACCTCGCCGACGTGGATATCGGCGTACTGCGCGGCCTGCTGGGCCATAAGGTCCACCAGGCTCTTGCCGCCGATCCGCATATAGCCGGGGTAGTTCTCGACCACGGGCGTGATCGCAACCTGCCCTCCCAGCGCGATCTTTTCGAGAACAATGGTCGTAAGCCCCGAGCGCACGCTGTAGATCGCCGCGGTAAGGCCTGCCGGGCCGCCGCCGATGATCACCAGGTCTTTTTTGACCGGCTCGCCCGGCGTTATTTCTTCGGTCAGATAGACCGGCTCCTTCAAGGTCATCAGGGTCTCGGTAAAGATCTCTTCAGGCTGGAGCCCTGCGCCGGTGAACGTGCCGTTGATGAAGGTCTGCGGCACGGCGAGCGAACCGAGCGCTTCCGCCAGGTCCTGGTTCTCGTAGATCTCGACCGCGTCGGCCGAGATCATCGCGGGATTGACGATGGCCGCGGAAAAAGCCGTCAGGACCTGCTGCGGGCAGTAGGGGCAGGTGGGGCTCACAAAGACCTGAATGTCCCGTTTTTCCTTAAGCCCTGCTATCCTTTCCATGGCCTGCGCGGTCAGGATGGTCTTGCCCGTCGAGGCCATCATGATCGTGACCAGGAGGGAGCGCCCCTCTTCTCCGTGCGGCGTGCCGGTAAAGCGGATCCGGTATTTGTCCGGCGCTATCAGCACCGTGGGAGACCGCAGAGCGTTGCGCTTGACCGACAATTCATCTCCCACGACGTGGAAGCTCGCCTTGATCTTGTCGGTCAGCCCCGCCAGGACCTTGATGAGCTGGACCGTTGCGGTGTTGAACTGGTCGTTCACCCCGCGGAGGGTATAGACCTCGATCAGGACCTCGTTCTTCAATTCCTTGAAGAACGTGTCCTTGATCGCATTCTGTACGTCAACCGGTATAAGTTCTTCCGCCATGATGCTCACCTACTTCCAACTTCGAATTTCCGACCCTTGATTCCTGCCCCCTGAACCCTAACCCCTGAACCCTGTTATTTTATCCTCTGCGATATCTTTTTAAACTCCTCGGTGCCCGCCACTTTGAGCAGCTGGAACAGGACCGTTTCGGTGCAGGTGACGACAGCCCCTGCCTGGCGCATGAACTCGATGCCTGCCTTCCAGTTCCCCTTCGTGCGCGAGCAGATCGCGTCCTGCACCACATGGACGTTCATCCCGGCCTTCAGCAGTCCGAGGCAGGTCTGGAGCACGCAGATGTGCGTCTCCATGCCTGTAAGGATCACGGTGTTCCGATTGTGGTCTTTCAGCTCCGGAAGGAAGACCGACTGGCCGCAGCAATCAAAGGTCATTTTCTCTATTGGCCGGTAGTCGGGGAGCGCTTCCCGGAGCTCCGGCACGGTCCTGCCGAGGCCCTTCGGATACTGTTCGGTCACCACCACCGGCATGCCGATCATTTTGGCCAGTTCGATCAAATGCTGGTTGTTCTTCACCACCACGTCCTTCTGTCCCATCACCACTGCCAGCCGCTCCTGAATATCGACGATAAGCAGCACTGCCTTTTCCTTCTCAAGCGAGAACTTGTCCAGTGATTGCATTGCATCCCTTCGTGTTACTGTAAATTGATCCGTATTTTGTACTTTATTCCGCAATCCGAAATCCGAAATTATAAACGTTCCCCCGGCGACCGCCGGGGTCTTACACCCCTCAGGAGCCTCCGTATCCTACCGAAACCTTTCCGTTTTCAACGATTACCGGAACATTGCGGATGCCTCCGGTCAGTTTCAACATCTCCGCAAGCCGCGCCTTATCCTGTTTCACATTATGATACGCAGCCGTCTCACCGTAGGCTGCACGAGCCTGGTCGGTATAGGGTCAACCCGGTTTCCCGTAAATTATCACGACTCCGGTCATAAGGTGCCTCCTTGCCTCAGAAAAGCCTTGCTTTTTACCTCTCTAAATATTATCACAGCTGAATACCGAGCACAACTGGTATGTATTTCCTGGTGTATCTCCCGGCATTTTGCGGTACAATCATTCACGACTATGGAACTAATTACGTCAACAGGCTGTCTAATAGGATGAACGGGCAAAAGGCGACGGACGATGATGCCGAACTCGTGGGGCGGTCCCAAAAGGGCGATCTGGATGCGTTCGAGCGGCTCGTACAAAAGCACCAGAAAAAGATGTTCAACATCGCCTTCAGGATAGCCGGCGACCACGACGATGCGTCCGAGATCGTGCAGGATGCCTTTGTGGCCGCTTTTCGGAACATCAGGAAATTCCGCGGGGCTTCGCGCTTTACGACCTGGCTCACCACGATCACCATAAACCAGGCCCGGAACCGGCTGAAGCAGGTGCGGTCGCGCAGGTTCCATGAGATCAATTCCCTGGACGACCCTATCGAAACCAGGGACGGATCGATCATGGCCGACCCGCCTTCAAAGGAGGCCTCGGTCCTGGACCGGCTGGAACAGCGCGATTTGCGGGAAAAGGTGCAGAACTGCATTGCGGCGCTCGAACCGGACTTCCGGGAAGTGCTCGTGCTCAGAGACCTTCAGGAATTTTCCTATGAAGAGATCGGCACGATGCTCACGGTTGCCGCCGGGACCGTGAAGTCCCGGCTCTTCCGGGCGCGCGAGGCAGTCAAGGATTGTTTGAAAAGAGCATGGGGAGCATTCAATGAACCATAACGAGATCCGGCATATGCTGTCCGAGTATATCGACGGCGCTGTCTCTCCCAAGGACAGAACTGCGATCGAAGAGCACCTCAAAACCTGCGAGAGATGCAGCGAAGCGCTGAAGGAGCTCAGGCAGACCGTTGCCGTTATCAGGACCGTCGAGGAGCTCGACCCTCCGGCCTGGATGACGCAGAAGATCATGGCAAAAGTACGCGTCGAGGCCGCGAAGAAGAGCTGGTTCCACCGGCTCTTCTTTCCGCTGCATATCAAACTGCCCCTTGAAGCCGTGGGCGTTCTGTTCCTTGCCGTGACCGCAGTGTTCATTTATCAGAACATACAGCCATCCATGAGGACACCGAACCCGCTGGTAGAGGAATATGCACCTGCTCAGGAGCAGCTTCCATCCGGTATTGAAAAGAAAGAGGAACAAAAGTCAACGCAGCTGTCGCGTCGCGCAAAGAAACTGCCGCAGGCGCCGGGATACAAAGCGCTGGACATGAAGCAGGCATACGAACCGCCTGCGCCTCCCGAGCTTCAAAGCCAGGCAGCAGCGCCCGCACCCGCCTTTTCAAAACCAGCAGAGCAGCCGGCGGTTGCTCCTGCGGAAAAAAAAGAAGCCTCCTCGGCATCGGCCGAGAACGATCAGTCCGTCGTAAGCAGAGAAGAAGCAAACCGCGGGAATATGATGATGCGGGCCACAACTGCAACCGGCGCAGCGCCTGAAGCTGCTGCGAAAGCTAAATCGGCCGTTCCCGCCGCACCCATTTCCGGAGCAGCAGTTGCGGACAAAACCATGCCTGCGATCATTGTCCTGGTGACGGACAGGGAGGCAGCTGCCAAGGAAGTTGAAAAAGCGATAACACAGATGAACGGCTCGATCGTAAGGAGGGAAGCCCCTGGGTCAAAAATAGTCTTCTTCGTAACGATCAAAGCAGAGCGAGCGGGAGAACTTAAGAACAAACTGAAGCTCCTCGGAGAGATCAAGGAGCAAACAGGCGAATGGGGGGCGCTGAAAGAACAGATGGAATTAAGGATTGAAGTCATCCAAAAATAACACGTCCCTGCAGGGCGGGTTTAAAACCCGCCCCTACGTGCTGGCTTTCAGCTCCCATCGTTCATACGAGCAGATGTCCTGCAACGGTTTCCGCGGCGGACCTTCCTTGTTCTCTTCCGCGGCATAGCCCAGGGGGAACAGGCCCACGACCCTGATGGCCGGCGGAATACTCAGAAGCCCCTTCACCTTTTCTTCATCATAGACCCCCACGAACACGGTCCCGAGCCCCTGGCCGCGCGCCGCGAGCATCAGGTTTTCGGACGCGATCCCCGCATCCACGAGATAATAATTCTGGTTCCAGAGCTCGCCTGACCGGGCCGGGTCGGCGCAGAGCACGATCACCACCGGCGCCGCGGCAAGCGCCTTTTTTGACGGGTTCGTCCGGTACCCCTTGGGAGCGAAGAAAGACTCCACATAGGAAAGCTCGCTCAGCTTTTCGCGCACGGTCTGGTCCTTCACCACGACCATGCGCCAGCACTGCATGTTCGACCACGAGGGCGACAGGCGGATCGCTTCCAGAACTGCCTGCAGTTTCTCCTCCTCCACGGGCCGGTCGAGATATTTTCTGACACTCCTTCGCGTTCTGATGGCTTCAAAAAGGTCCATGGCTTCTCCCCCCCTGTGGATTGGATCGGTGGTCCTGAAAACAGCATTTGAACGCAGATGAACGCAGATTTTCGCTGATAAAAACGCCATTCAGGCGGGGAAAACGTTCACCGCAACGGTGCGTTTTTTCCAGCAGAGGCACCGTTTTTATCTGTTTTATCTTTATCCGCGTTCATCAGATATTATCCGCGTCCAAATCCCTTTTTAAACTGATCATTACAGACAGCCTTCCGTCAGGACCTCTTCGTCCTCCAGCCGCCAGGCAGGATCGACAATGGCAAGGAACACCAGGTCCGTCTTCCCGCTGTTCTTGATGAACTGTACGGCCATGGGCGGGATATAGACCGTAGCGCCGGCGCGCACCAGGGCAGTCTCCTCGTCAATATGCATGACGCCTTCGCCCTCGATGATATAGTAGACCTCCGAGGTCTTGAGCCGGTGCGGTTTGGTGATATCGTCGGGATGCACGATGGCATGGGCCAGGCTGTATCCGAGCTTGAGGTCCATCTTGTCGGGGTGCAGGATCTCGCGCAGCACGCAGCCGTCGCCGGAAATGAATTCTGCGCAGTCTTTCAGGTTGCGGATCAGCATAAGTCGTAAACCTCCGTGGTGCATGGGCGCATTTGTAGGGGCGGGTTTCAAACCCGCCCCTACCTTGGACACCAGTGAAAATCATAACAGAGGGCATTGGCTCTGTCAATCGGGCTGAGGAGAAGGTCCTTGACGCCCTGCGCCTGTTGCAGTACTATGGGCCACAAAACCCTTATGAAACGCGACGATCTGAACACCCTCAAAGCCTGGTTTACCAGGTACTGCGACTCTTTTTCCTCCGACCTCGAGGAGGACCAGAAGAACTACGACGTCAAGCGGAAGCATACGGATGACGTCTGCTCCAACATGCTCCTGATCGCGCAGGACCTGGAGCTCGACGACCAGCGGGCCATGGTCGCTGAGGCAATTGCCCTGTTCCACGACATCGGCAGGTTCCCCCAGTATCAGCAGTACAAGACGTTCCAGGACAGCTTCTCCGTGAACCATGCGGCCCTGGGTGCAAAAGTGCTGATCGAGACCGCGGCGCTCGACAACCTGCCGAAAGAGGAGCAGGACCTGATCATTCGTGTCGTGACCTTGCACAATGTGCTGGCCGTTCCCAAGGAACTCGACCAAGACCTGCTCCGGCTGGTAAAAATGATCCGCGATGCGGACAAGCTCGATATCTGGAGGGTCTTCCTTGAATACTACGCGCAGCCGAAATCAGACCAGGCGACCGCCGTGGGGCTTGGGCTGCCGGACACCCCGGAGTATTCACCTGAGATCCTGACGAACCTTCACCAGCGCAAACTGGTGCTCCTGTCGTCGCTTAAAACGCTGACCGACTTCAAACTGCTCCAGCTGGCCTGGATCTTTGACCTCAATTTCGCGGCCTCCTTCCGGATCGTGGCGCAGCGCCAGTATATCGACCGCTTTGCCCTGACCCTCCCCAAGACGGACGATATCGCAGACGCCGTGGATGCCGTCCGGGAGTACCTGAACGAAAAGATCAAAGACGAGGTGAACCGCTAATGCACGCGAATAAACGCGAATGAAGAACAAAAACTATTAGCGTCCATTGGCGTTCATTCGCGGTTGATAAGGTCGGATTTGCCTTTGAATCAGCGCTCATCGGCGGATAAATATTCTCAGCGGCACTGCGGTAAAACTCGATTTATTACAAACCCTTCAATAATTCGCTTTACTCAGGAACACCTTTTTTGGTAATATGACGTGTTTTTAACAAGATGGCGGGGCGCCAAAGCTCCGTTCCTGCCGCCTGAAGGGGAATCAGCATGAGAAATAACATAGTTTCACTGGGCGCCGATGAACTGAAATACGAGATCCGCGAGATCGTCGCCGTTGCCAAGGAGTTCGGCAAACTCGGCGTCGAGATCATGTGGGAGAACATCGGAGACCCTGTCCAGAAGGGCGAAAAGATCCCCGACTGGATCAAAGAGATCGTTGTTGAGGCGAACCGCGAGGACGCGACCTACGCCTATTCGCCCACCAAGGGCATGGAGGCCACGCGCGAATTTCTGGCGCAGCTGGCGAACAAGAACGGCAACGTCCAGATCACGAAAGAGGACATCATCTTCTTCAACGGCCTGGGCGACGCCATCAGCAAGATCTACGGCCAGCTGAAGAAGGAATACCGCGTCATCGGGCCGAGCCCGGCCTACAGCACCCACTCCTCCGCCGAGGCATCCCATGCGGGCGCCGAATACATCTCGTACAACCTGGACCCGAAGAACCTCTGGTACCCGGACCTGGACGACCTGCGCATGAAGGTGAAGTACAATCCTGCGATCTCGGGCATCCTCATCATCAATCCCGACAACCCCACGGGCGCGGTCTATCCCAAGGAAGTGCTGCAGGAGATCGTGGCCATGGCGCGGGAGTACGACCTCTTCGTTGTCTGCGACGAGATTTACATCAATATGGCCTATAACGGCAAGAAGGCCGTGCCGCTGGCGGAAGTGATCGGCGATGTCTGCGGCATTTCCATGAAGGGCATTTCCAAGGAACTTCCCTGGCCGGGTTCGCGCTGCGGCTGGATCGAGGTCTATAACCAGAAGAACGACCCCGTGTTCGCGAAGTACGTGAAGAGCATCCTGGACAACAAGATGCTCGAGGTCTGCTCGACCACCTTGCCGCAGACCGTGATCCCGAAGATCTTCAGCGACAAACGCTTCCCTGCCCATGTGGCTGCGCGGAACAAGAAATACGAATGGCGCGCTAATACGGCCTATGATAAGCTCAAGGACATCAAGGGCATCGTGGTGAACCGGACGAACGGCGCGTTCTATATGACCGTCATGTTCGAGGAAGGCGTGCTAAACGGCAAACAGTCGCTGCCCGTGAAGGACATGGCCGTCAAGGAGCTGGTGGAAAAGATCACGAAGGACGTGGCGCTGGACAAACGGTTCGTCTATTACCTGCTCGCCACCACCGGCATCTGCGTGGTGCCGCTCACGGGCTTTAACTGCAACCTCAAGGGCTTCCGGATCACGCTGCTTGAGAACGATGAGGCCAAGTTCGATCAGATCTTCAAGACCATCCGGGAGAAGATCCTGGAGTATCTGAAGAGCGCGTAAGCTTCATTCCATTGAATAGCAAAGCCGCTGGATATCTTCCAGCGGCTTTTTTTGTGACTACACGGCAAGGCATCTCTCGCAAAGCTCGCAAAGGACGCCAAGAAAATCCCAATCTTAAGCCACTACTTTGCTTTATGGTTTAAACTGACCCATGGTTTCCTTTGCGCTCTTTGCGAGCTTTGCGAGAGACGCCCTTGACCTGTTCCTGGTTACGCCTTATGCGCATACCCCGCCTTCTTCAGCGCCTCTTCGATCTCGCCCAGGGTCGTGGGGTCGTCGATGGTGGACGGCATGGTATAGGACTCGCCGTCGGCGATCTTGCGCATGGTGCCGCGCAGGATCTTGCCTGAGCGCGTCTTCGGCAGCCGTTTCACCACGCAGGTCTCCTTGTATGAGGCGATGGGGCCGATGGTGTCGCGGATCATCGACGAAAGGTCCTTGCGGATATCCTCATCGCTCTTATGCGCGCCTGCCTTCAAAACGCAGAGCCCCACCGGCACCTGTCCCTTGAGCTCGTCATGCACACCGATGACCGCGCATTCCGCAATGTCCTTGTGCGTGGACACCACCTCCTCCATCTCGCCGGTGGAAAGCCGGTGGCCGGCCACGTTGATAACATCGTCCACGCGTCCCATGATGTAAACGTAACCATCCTCGTCGATGTAACCGCCGTCGCTCGTAAAATAGTAGCCCGGATAGATCTTGAGATAGGACTCGAGGAAGCGGTTATCAGCCTGCCACAATGTCGGAAGCGTTCCCGGAGGCAGTGGAAGCTTTACGGTCACCAAACCGGTAACTTTCGGACCGACCTCCTTGCCGCCCGCGTCCAGGATCGTGACCGCGAACCCCGGCACCGGCCTGGTCGAGGAGCCCGGCTTGATCGGCATCTCTTCGATGCCCATGCAGTTCGCCGTAATGGGCCAGCCCGTCTCGGTCTGCCACCAGTGGTCAATGACCGGTTTTTTGAGGAGGTCGTGCGCCCAGTGGTAGGTATCGGGGTCGAGCCGTTCGCCTGCAAGGAAGAGGTACTTGAATCCCGACAGGTCGTACTTTGCGATGAACTCGCCCCTGGGGTCTTCTTTCTTGATGGCGCGGAACGCCGTGGGCGCGGTGAACATCACCTTCACCTTGTGCTCGGAAATGACCCTCCAGAAGGCCCCGGCGTCGGGCGTGCCGACCGGCTTTCCTTCGTAGATGATCGTGGTACAGCCCGTGAGCAGCGGCGCGTAGACAATGTAAGAATGGCCTACGACCCAGCCCACGTCCGATGCTGCCCAATACACGTCGCCGGGTTTCACACCGTAGATATACTCCATGCTCCAGCGGAGCGCCACGGCATGGCCGCCGTTGTCTCGGACAACACCTTTGGGCTTGCCGGTCGTACCCGAGGTATAGAGAATATAGAGAGGATCAGTCGCCTTGACCGGCGTGCAGCCCACAGGCGCCGCTTTTTTCATAAGCTCTTCCCAGTCAAGGTCCTTCCCTGCGGTCAGGGAAGCCTTCACAAAGGAGCGCTGGAAGATGATGTTCTTCTCCGGCTTGTGGCCGGCCGCTTCGATGGCGCGGTCCAGCATGGGTTTGTACTCCAGGGTCTTCTTTCCCTCGATGGCCCCTGATGCCGTGATAATGACCTTCGGCTTCGCGTCATCGATCCTGATCGCCAGTTCATGCGGCGCGAACCCGCCGAAGACCACGGAATGGATCGCCCCCAACCGCGCGCAGGCAAGCATGGCGACGGCTGCCTGGGGTATCATGGGCATGTAGATGATGATCGTGTCGCCCTTGGTCACTCCCAGCCCTTTGAGCACGCCGGCGAACCGCGAAACCTGGTCGAGCAGCTGTTGATAGGTGATCTTCTGAAGGGTGTTCGTTACCGGACTGTCGTAAATGATCGCCACCTGGTTGCCGCGGCCTGACTCAACGTGCCGGTCAAGTGCATTGAAGCAGGTGTTCATCTCTCCGCCGGCAAACCAGCGGTAGAAGGGCTTGTTCGAATCGTCCAGGACTTTGTCCCATTTCTTACTCCAGGTAATGGCCTGGCCAGCATCGCCCCAGAAGCCTTCGGGGTCCTTGATGCTTCGTTGAAACATCTCCTCATACTTCCCCATGATATTCCTCCCGCCTGACCGATGCCGATATATCCACCGGCGAATGCCGCATGGATGGAAAGCATAGTACCAATGCTTCGCAATACTATAATGAGTTCTGCATATCGCAGTCAAGGGGTTTTGTGGGGGACTAAAGTTAGGATTATCAATGGCAGAATCAAAAAATGAAAAAACAAAAAGGCAAAAATGTTTCTCGCAAAGCTCGCAAAGGACGCCAAGAAAAGCGTGGGGCACACCTTGCTTTCGGTTTTAAACCATAAGTAGATTTAAGGTTCCCTTTGCGCTCTTTGCGAGCTTTGCGAGAGACGCCTTTTTCTTTTGGTTCGTCCGCGTTACGTCATATCACGAACAGATCAACATACTCATTGACCGCCATGCTTTCCAGCTTCGACTGGTCCAGGCTGCTGTCCAGGATCGCCTTCTGCTGCTTTGCAGGAAAACGCCTTGCCAGATTGGTCTTGAACTTTTCCACCAGCATCGGCATGCCTTCTTTTCGCCTTCGGCGGTGGCCGATGGGGTACTCCACCAGCACCTCGGGAAGGCGGGTCCCATCCGTGAGCTCGACGCTGAGGCCGTTGGCGATGGAGCGCTTCTCCGGGTCATGGTAGTCTTTGGTAAACTGTTTGTCCTCAATGCATTCGATCTTGTCGCGCAGCACGTCGATGCGCGGGTCCGCAGCAACGCTGTCCTCGTAATCGGCGGCGGTCAGCCTGCCGAAGATGAGCGGCACGGCGACCATGTACTGGATGCAGTGGTCCCGGTCCGCGGGATTACTGAGTGGCCCCTTCTTATCGATGATGCGCATCGCTGCTTCGTGGGTGCGGATGGTTATTTTTTTTATGTCCTCAACGCGCTTGCCCATGTCATTCAGTTTTTGATGAAGCGTCATGGCGCATTCAACAGCGGTCTGGGAGTGGAACTCGGCAGGGAATGATATTTTGAACAGGATCTGCTCCATCACATAGGAACCGTAAGGCCGCTGGAAGACGAACTCTTTTCCTCTAAAGAGCGAATCGTAAAAACCCCAGCCCTTTGCCGTCAGCACGCCAGGAATGCCCATCTCCCCTTTCAGCGAGAAGAGCGCAAGCCGTACGGCGCGGCTGGTGGCGTCGCCGGCCGCCCAGGACTTGCGCGAGCCCGTGTTCGGCGCATGACGGTAGGTGCGGAGCGACTGGCCGTCCACGAAGGCCTGGGAAACCGCATTGATGATCTCGTCCCTGCTCCCGCCCATGAGCCAGGCGCAGACCGCGGCCGACGCGACCTTCACCAGCACCACGTGGTCGAGGCCCACGCGGTTAAAGGCGTTCTCCAGCGCGATGACTCCCTGGATCTCGTGCGCCTTGATCATAGCCTCCAGCACGGTCCGCATGGAAAGCGGCTTCTCACCGTTCGCCACACGCGTGCGCGATATCCAGTCCGCCGTGGCCAGGATGCCGCCAAGATTGTCCGAGGGGTGCCCCCATTCGGCAGCGAGCCAGGTATCGTTGAAATCGAGCCAGCGCACCATGGCGCCGATATTGAACGCCGCCTGGACCGGGTCGAGCTGGAACTGCGTTCCCGGCACCTTTGCCCCATGGGGAACAATGGTTCCGGGAACGATGGGCCCCAGCAGTTTCGTACAAGCCGGGTAGCCCAGCGCTTCGATCCCGCAGCCCAGGGTGTCGATGAGACAGTACCGCGCTGTTTCAAAAGCCTCGTCGGAAGCGATCTTGTACCCAAGAACATAATCAGCAATATCGACCAGGACCTTGTCAGGATCGGGACGAACGTTCGAAATATGAGAGCTCATGTATGCAGAGTCCTTTCATCATGCCGGTGATACGGCAGGAAGGTAAGATGGTAGGAAGTTAGGAAGGTAAGCGAACTGCAATCACGAAGGTTCCTCTTTCCCTCTTTCACTCTTTCCCTCTTTCCATCCCAACTTCCTAACTTCCCAGCTTCCCAACTTCTTCCCTTCCTACCCTCTCTCTTTCATCGGCACATACTTCCGGTCTTCCGGTCCCGTATAGTTCGCCGACGGACGGATGATCTTGTTGTCGATCCGTTGTTCGATGATATGAGCGCCCCAGCCGGTGGTGCGCGAGATCACGAAAATGGGCGTAAACAAAGGGGTCGGCACGCCCAGCAGATGATAGGTCACGGCGGAATACCAGTCCAGGTTCGAGAACATGTTCTTTTCGCGCTTCATGACCATCTCGATCCGGTCGGCGATGTTGAAAAGGTTCATATTGTCGCCTTCGGTGCAAAGGTGTTTTGCGATGCCCTTGATAGTGGTGTTCCGGGGATCGCTCACGGTGTAGACCGGGTGTCCGAAACCGATGATGATCTCTTTCCGGGCGACGCGGGCCATGATGTCCGCCTCCGCATCGTCCGGCGTACGGTAGCGCCGCTGGATCTCATGGGCCACTTCGTTGGCGCCGCCGTGTTTCGGACCGCGCAGCGCGCCGATGGCGCCGGTGATCCCCGAGTACACATCGGAAAGCGTGCCCGTGATCACGCGCGCCGTGAAGGTCGATGCTGTGAACTCATGCTCGGCATACAGGATCAGGGACTGGTCCAGTGCGCGTTCCTGAAGCGTTGTCGGTTTTTTCCCGTGCAGAAGATGCAGAAAATGCCCTGCCACCGTATCGTCGTCGGTCTCGACCTCGATGCGCTTTCCGTTCTGGCTGAAGTGCCACCAGTAGAGCAGCATGGATCCGAAAGAAGCGACCAGGCGGTCGATAATGTCCCCTGCTCCCGGGATGTTCTGGTCGTCCTTTTCCGGCAGCACGTTGCCGAGCATGGAGCAGCCCGTGCGCAATACGTCCATGGGATGGGCCGAAGCAGGAATATGCTCCAGGACGATCTTCACCTGCGCAGGCAGCCCGCGCAGGCTCTTGAGCTTCCGTTTATGGTCCTTCAAAGCCGACTGCGTCGGCAGCTCGCCATGCACCAGGAGATAGGCCACTTCTTCGAAGGTGGACTGCAGGGCAAGCTCCACAATATCGTATCCCCGGTAGTGCAGGTCGTTGCCGGTCCTGCCCACGGTGCAGACCGCGGAGTTGCCGGCGATCACTCCTGACAGGGCGACGGATTTCTTCACGCGCGGAGCTGCTTCGAGGTTAGCTGTCGGGGTGTCGTTGCTCATGGCTTGTCCTCCCTGGAAAAGATCGCGTCAAGTTTTTGTTCAAAAGCGTGATACCCGAGATGCTCGTACAGTTCCGCGCGGGTTTGCATGCTGTCGATGACGTTCTTCTGCGTCCCTTCGGTCCGGATCGCGCCGTAGACCGAGAGCGCGGCTTTGCTCATGGCGCGGAACGCCGACAGCGGGTACAGGACGAGCGAGACATCAGCGCCCTTCAATTCATCGACGGTAAAGAGCGGGGTGGAGCCGAACTCGGTGATATTGGCCAGGACCGGAACCTTGACCGCCTGGCTGAACTTTCTGTACGTGGCGAGGTCTTTCACGGCCTCCGGAAAGATCATGTCCGCGCCTGCAGCAACGCAGGCAACTGCCCGTTCGATGGCGGCGTCGATCCCCTCGACGGCGATGGCATCGGTCCTTGCCATAATGACGAACTCGGGATCGGTCCTGCCGTCCACCGCGGCCTTGATCCGGTCCACCATCTCTTCCTTCGGCACGATCGCCTTGCCCGGCCTGTGGCCGCAGCGTTTTGCCAAGACCTGGTCCTCGATATGCACAGCACCTGCGCCGAACTTGATCATGGATTTGATCGCGCGGGAAATATTGAAGGCGCTGCCCCAGCCCGTGTCGATATCGACCAGCACCGGAAGGTTCGTAGTATCCGTGATGCGCCGTACGTCGGTCAACACGTCGTCCATGGTGCTGATGCCGAGGTCCGGGACGCCCAGCGAACTTGCCGCAACGCCGCCGCCCGAGACATAGAGCGCTTTAAAACCCGCGTGCTCGGCCAGACGGGCGGCATAGGCATTGATCGCGCCGACCACCTGGAGCGGTTTTTCTTCCTTCACCGCTGCCCTGAACCGGGCGCCGGCTGAGCTTGCTTTTGTCATGGATCGATCCTCCTCGAAGCGTGTTGATGCAGAACGAACAATTAATATTATGTTCCCTTACTCTTCGAAGTCAAGCGATTTTCGGCTGTATGAAGGCAGGGTTCCATGGAACGATAGGTGGAGATTTTAAATTACGAGAAAGCAAATATTGTTCCAAAATGTTGCAGATGTACAACAAAAACGTAAGCTGTTGATTTTATAGAAAGCCTCAAAGTAAGTTCAGGCAATACAAGATTACGCTCGAGTGCAAAACTCTTCAGTTTTGCAGGATCCTGCAGGCAAGGCTTTGCAATTTTTGAACAAACCCGCACCTGAACGAAGCATTCAAAGGCAGGCTTTATCCTCCCGGCAAAACTCATCAGGCAAGAACAAACCGTCATACGATCAGGAAGATTTACTCGACTAAAGTAATCCTATAGTAGCCCGCGATTTGCGGTCAAACTTTACATTCGAACGATGCAGAGATATACTTTTTACAGGACCGTAAAATTCAGCACGGAAGGAGGCGATGAACAGAGCCAATGCTATGCAGTTGCAGAGAGGAGGTGAGATACATGAAAAAAATAGGATTGATCGTGGTGGTGATCTGCCTGATACTGGCCGTTGGAACGGCCCTCGGTGATGAATACACGACCAACAGCAAAGTCTGGGCCGGCGATCCTGACAGTATGATCAACCTCCTCGATCCGAGTAATGCGCCGGCTCCCGCAATTCCCCATAAAGGGCTCTTGGGATTAACCGAGGAAGGATTGCCCGGTGCAAAAGGATCAGCCGCAGGAGGCCAGCGTGTGACGCCGGACAGCCTGGTGAACTATCTTGACCCGAGCTATGAGCCGGCGGAAAGGATCCCGAAAAAATTGATGAGCGGGGTATTGCGTATCGACCCGGACAGCGGGATTCACCAGATCTCCCCCGTCGAGTGATGAAGTGATTACGTGAGGAGCTGGTTACCTCTCGTTATCACGCGTGATGGAGCGAGAGGCTGAGAAGCAGGTACTTCATGAATTTTGAAGTAAACCTGCTTTTTTATTTTCCAGATGGTCGCAAAGAGGCAGGAGGGGCAGGTGTTATCTTCTATGGCTAGGGAAAGAGAGCGCCTTGCGTGGCGCCGTGGCTGGTATCTTCATCGTACTCCTGCTGAGCAGCGTTCAATTGAGCCATGATCTCGCTGCTCAGGGCCCGCACCTGTTGGTCGCGATCGGCGCAGCTGAGGGTATGGGGCAATCGGGCCACGGCACCGGTGAGCTCTGCTGCGGCATCCACGACCCTGTCGCGATGCCCTAGTTCATGCAGGGTGAGGTTCTTCATGTATCCCTCCCACTTGGCCACGAGCGGCTGGGGAGCGTCGCTGGTCCGAACCCATTTGGGAAAGCGGAACGTTATCTCAAGGGTGACCGAGAAATTATCAGCGGAACAGGTTTGAAAACTGCGGTCTGTGCCGTAATCCCAGGTCCAGTACCAGCTGGTGACGGAATCGTACCTTCTGCCGTCGTCCCAGGTGCAGCCGTGCTGGCACATCTGGTTCCGCAGGTCTTTCTCGCTGCTCCCCCTGATCTCGTAATATTCATTTTTTTCTATCACCTGCGGGGGACGATACTTGCGGGGTGCGTGCTCCTTGTCAATGCTTGCAAGTTCCATCCGGTCTTCGGCTGCAAATGCCGTTGTTGCTGCGAACAGAAACAGGATTGTAAGAATGCGCCTTCTCTTCATAAGCTGAACCCCCTGCACGCTGTTTTTCTCTGCACCGGCCCCTTCCGCTCACGAGCGGTTGGGGGACGGGAACGTCACAGCTGCGGTCCGAAGATTTTTATCCAAACGTTGTTTTCAATTTACGACTGCAGGCGTCAGGTTTCAAGAGAAAAAAGCGGGTATTGTGCATTTTTTTCTGGGGCAACGAAGGCGTATTAAGGGGTAGGCGGGATCAAATTTTCTACACCGGGTGAAGGGAAGGTCTTCAAGGACATGAAAGCCGTTGATCGAAGGTCCTCCCGGCGCCGGGACTCCCCGGAGCGCGCCTGCTCAATCCTCCGGCCTCCTGCCACCCCTGCCATTTCCCGGCAGGATATCGCGCACCAATTGTTCCCTGATGAAGTTTTGCAAAAAGGTCCGGTCATCATCATGCATCTCAATGAACTTCAGACCCATTCCCGGCTGCTGAAACGTCCTTCGGTCAAGCGTACTGCTGTGCATCACCTCCGCTGTGGCCCGTATCTCACGGTCCGACAGGAATATCCGAAGCGGGGTCTTCGTATGATTCGGCGGGGGGGAATAGGTCTGCAGGAACATCCCGCCTTCGGAGATCGTCGAGGTGTATGCCTCTTCCCCGGCGCTGTCGATCCCGTCCCCCACTACAGCCTTGAGCGACAGATTGAGCCGGATGTGCGCGCGGGGAGTGGCCTCTGTGGCGGCCTGGATCGCACCGTAGAGAAGATGGGGATCGGCGGGTTTTGCAATGCATGCGGCATACCCGCGTTTCAGACAGGTCAACCGGACCTCATGGTCATCTGTTTCCGAGAGAGCGATCACCGGGACACCCCCCAGCCGGTCGTTGCTCCGTATAGCCGCAAACAGATCCTTCCCCTGCATATCGGGAAGCGATAGCGATGAGAGGACGATGGACGGGACTGAGCGCTCCATGGTGGTCAGCGCCTCTCCGGCGCTATCGGCGGTGAGCACCACATAATGAAGCCGCATCAACAGCAACCCATGGTAGTAGCGCATGGATGCGTTCTCGTCTACGATCAATACGGTTCTTAAGGACCTGCCCATATCCTCTGCCCTCTTTGTCGAAATGTCCATGATGGAGATCCTAATGGGGGTAATGCTGCGCACGGGAGACGATCACGTGATCTCAATTTTACTATACCGAATGCGGATTGGCAAGCGCCGGTGCGGTTTAATTTCGTATATTCATGTGATTCTCGCCCGGGCCGGCCGCCTTCTCATGCGGCGAGTTGCTACTTTTAATCATTACGCGGGGAACGGCAGCTCAAAACAAGCTTGCCATGCACCATATAGATATAGTAAAGTACTTTCAGTGTTAAGTACTATTTCATGAAAAAGCATAGTTTCTGCTTTGTGGACGGAAATTCCTGTCAAGGAGGGATCCAATCATGGCCAAGGCTGCAAAGAAAGCATTGTCGAAGAAAACAAGGACCGTAAAGAAGACCGGGGCTGCTGCTAAAAGAATGGCGCCGAGCTCTTCACCGGCCTCGAAAAAGGGAGCGCTGGGATTTACGGCGAGGACCGCCAAAGAGATCACCGCAACGTTTCGTGACAGCATCGGGTTGACGGCAAAAGTGGCTGCGGCGGTCGCCGCGGCCAAGGTGAACATCCTTGCTGCCACGGGCTATTCAGCGAGCGGCATGCGCAAGAACGCCACCTTTAACCTGGTGGTGGATGATTTCGTGAAAGCGGAGAAGGCGCTGGACAGGATCGGCGCCGAAGACATTCACGAATCGTCGATCATCATGGTCGAGACGCCGAATAAGGTGGGAGCGCTCCAGCGGGTCGCGAAGATCATTGCCGACGCGGACATCGACATCTATTATTTTTACGCCACGACCAGCTCGGGCAAGACGGCGACCTCGGTCATCAAGACCGCCAACGACAAGAAGGCCATCAAGGCGTTGCAGGAAGCATAGGAGTTGATTCTGAAACCGATAATTGGACGCAGATAAGCGCAGATCTTCGCAGATAAAGCCAGACATTCAGGGTGAGTTTTTTAGTATCGAAAATTTTTTTATCGGTTTTTTATCCGCGTTTATCAGATTTTATCTGCGTCCATAAACGCTTTTCTGTTCTTACGGCTTGATCCCGTATTTTTTCATCTTGTAATAGAGGTTTCTCACCGCCATGCCGAGGAGCTGCGCCGCCCGCTCCCGGCTCCCTCCGGCCTCATGAAGCGCGCGCGCAATGGCTTCCTTCTCGGCCTCGACGACCGTATGACTCAGGGGTTTGACCGGCCCCGGTGCGGATGCCGGGACGATCCGACCTGCCCGCTCGCACTCGAACAAGGGCAGATGCCCTGCATCGATGACCTTTTCCGCGGGCCTCATGTTGATCATGGCCCGTCCGATGATGTTCGATAACTCCCGCACGTTTCCCGGCCACCGGTATTCCTTCATCGCGCTCATTGCCCCATCGTTGATCCGCTCCACCTGACGTCCATACTCCTGGTTCAACCGGATGAGCACGTGCTCCGCTATCTGGGGAAGGTCGTCCTTGATCTCCCGGAGCGGCGGGACCCGGATGGGAAGCACGTTCAGGCGGTAGTAAAGGTCCTCGCGGAAGGTGCGGTCCCTGATCTGCTGTTCCAGGTCCGCGTTGGTCGCGGCGATGACCCGCACGTCCACCGCGATGGGTGCGGTGCTGCCGACCTTCATGATCTCTTTTTCCTGCAGCACCCGGAGAAGCTTCTTCTGGAGCGGCGCCGTGGTATCGCCGATCTCGTCAAGAAAAAGGGTCCCCTGGTCCGCCTCCTCGAAGAGGCCGCGCCTGCCCCCCTTTGCCGCGCCGGTGAACGCGCCCTCCTCGTATCCGAAGAGCTCGCTTTCCAGGAGCTGCTCGGGCAGCGCAGCGCAGTTGACCCGCACGAACTGGCCCGTACCCCTGCTGCTGCCGTTGTGGATCGCGTGGGCGAAGAGCTCCTTGCCGGTCCCGCTCTCGCCCCGGAGCAGCACCGTGGCGGGCGTTGCAGCAGCGCGCATGGCCTGCTCCTTGGCAAGAACGATTGCCGCGCTGGTTCCCACGATGTCGTCCCAGGTATAGCGCGCTTCGAGGCGGCGGATCAGCTTCCGTGCCCTCGCAAGCTCGCTGGTGAGCGCCATGATCTCCGAGATGTCGTGAATCACTCCCACGCTGCCGCGGATCTTCCCCTCCACGTAGATCGGCGCCACGTTCACGATCACTTCTTTTTTTGCCGGCCCCACCTTCATGCGCACGTTGCGCACGGGCTTGCCCGTTCGCAGCACCTGCAAATGCATGCTCTCGCCTTCCGCGATATCCACGGTCACGGGCTTGTGCAGCACCGTCTCCCGGGAGAGGCCCGTGATCCGCGTATAGGCCGGGTTCACGATCAGATTGTTCCCGTTCTCGTCGGCCACCGAGATCGCGTCGGCCGTGGACTCGATCACCGCCTCCAGGAGGCTCCGTACGCTCCAGAGGCTCGACACCTTGTCCGTGAGCGCCCTGAGCTCCGTCACGTCCCGGAACACGGCAACGGCGCCGATGATCGCACCCGTCCCATCCCGCACGGGTACGCGGCTCGTAAGGATGACCACGTTCTTCAGTCGCTGCTCCTGGTTGAGCTCGGGTTTTCCATCGGACAGGATGAGATGGAGGCGGGTGTTGGGGATCACCTCCTGGACGCGGTGGCCGATGACCGCCTCGGACCTGAGGCCCGTGATCCGTTCCGCTGCCCGGTTGAACAGAGTGACGATGCCTGCGCGGTCCACGGCGATCATGCCGTCGTGGGTGGAGTCGAGGATAATGTCCAGTTCGCGTGATGTGATGAGGGTCATGTCATGCACCTGACGAATGGGATGATGGTACTCCGACCCGGACAATCCGGAACAACAAGGCATCTCTCGCAAAGCTCGCAAAGGACGCCAAGAAAATCTAGAGCCAAGTCTTGCTTTTTGGTTTTAAACCGGGAAAGAATTTGACGCAAGGTTTCCTTTGCGCTCTTTGCGAGCTTTGCGAGACAGCTCTTATTCCGCCAGTGGCTTTTCCTTCTTAAACTTCCGCGTCCCCTCATAAAGCTCATATTCCAGCAGTCGGCATTCGATGCCGCTGTTGTAGAACTGCAGGCTCCGCTTCGGCTTGAGGCTCACCTTCTTGGAGAGCGCGGGATTGCCCGTGAACACGTAGCCCATGAAGCCATTGCACTTCTGCTTGAAGAAGTCGCCGATGCCTTTGTAGAGCGCGGTAAGCTGCTCGATTTCCCCCATGCGCTCGCCGTAGGCCGGGTTCAGCACGATCACTCCCCCCCCAGCCGGCAGCGGCGTATCAGCATAATCGCAGACGCTGAAATCAATGACCTGCTCGACGCCCGCCGTTGCGGCGTTCCGCTTCGCCGCCTCGACGGCATTGGACTCGATGTCCGTTGCGATGATCCTGACCGGCAGGGACTTTTTCATTTCCTTCTTCGCCTGGTCGCGCAGCTCGTTCCAGCGCGCTTCGTTGTATCCTTTGATATGCATGAACCCGAAGTTGTTCCGCAAAAGCCCCGGCGCGCGGTTCAGTCCGATGAGCGCCGCCTCGATGGCGAGCGTGCCGCTGCCGCACATGGGATTGAGGAATGGCGTGCTTCCGTCCCAACCGGTGGCAAGGACGACCGCTGCTGCAAGCGTCTCCTGCATGGGCGCTGCCAGCGGTATCTTCCGGTACCCGCGGCGGGAAAGCGGTTCGCCCGAGGTATCGATGTAGATCGAGCCGCGCTCGCCGTTCCAATAGAGATGCACCACGGTCCGGTCGCGTTCAGGGCCGGAGTCAGGGCGCGTTCCCCGCTTGTCCTTGATCTTGTCCACGATCGCGTCCTTCACGCGCAGCGTGGCAAAGCGCGAGTCTTTGATCGTCGGCGTATCCACGCTGGAGGTGATGCAGACATAGCCGTCCTCGGCAATAAGCTCTTCCCAGGCGATGGAATAGGCGGCACGGAAGAGCTCATCCGGGTCGTTCGCCTGGAACTCCTTGAGCAGCACCAGCACGCGGTGTCCGGTCCGCAGATGGAGGTTCAAGCGCATGGCGTCGTCCATGGTGCCTTCGGTCTCGACGCCCGAGATGCCTTCAGCGGTGACGGGGAACCCCAGGGTGACGAGCTCCTGCTTCAGGATGAACGGGATCCCCTTGGGAGCGGATATGAAAATTCTGTGTTTTTGCATGCGTCAGTATACCCTTCAGAGCGGCCCTTGTCCAGCTGAACAGCCTTTTTTGCCCTTGAATTAGGCATTTCATTCTGTTATGATGTGCGGGCTTAGGAGGCGGTGTGCAGAAGACAGACCTCACAATCAGGGCCGTTGCGGGTTTTATCGACCTCCTCATCATCATGGGGCTGACGAGACTGCCCGATGTGATCGGTTTTCTTTCGGCATCGGGCTACCTGCTCGTCCGGGACGGCCTGCTGGAACGCCAGAGCATCGGGAAAAAACTGATCGGCCTGCGGGTCATATCGTCGGACGATCCTGAATTCGTTATCACCTACCGTGAATCGATCATCAGAAACGTTCCGCTGGTCATTGCTTACATCCTCTTTCTCCTTCCCTATGCCGGCTGGATCCTCGGCCCCGCCGTTTTCGGCATCGAGTGCCTGACCGCGCTCGGCAATGAGCGGGGGATGCGCATCGGCGACATGCTGGCACGGACATGTGTCGTCCCGACAGCGGCGGCAGCGCGGCAAAAAATCGAAACACCGCCCAACCAGCAACAGGGCGGGTAACAGGGACGGCTCATGCACCTCCGGACCGACGTAGTGCGCAGGATGCCTTGCAGTATGCATACTTATTGATCCCGTTCTGAAAGGAGCACTTTCCAACAATGTTTATCAACACTATCATGGGCTGGTTCTCGAACGACATGGCCATCGACCTCGGCACGGCCAACACGCTGGTCTACGTGCGCGGCAGAGGCATTGTCTGCAACGAACCATCGGTGGTCGCCATTTCGGTAAAGACCGGCAAGGTCCTTGCCGTGGGCATGGAGGCCAAACGGATGCTGGGCCGCACGCCCGGCGACGTCAAGACCATCCGGCCCATCAAGGACGGCGTAATCTCGGACTTCGACATCACCGGCGAGATGCTCCGGTACTTCATCCGCAAGGTACATAACCGGAAGTCCTTTATGCGGCCCCGCATCGTCATCGGCGTGCCTTCGGGCATCACGCAGGTGGAGCAGCGCGCGGTCAAGGATGCCGCCCTCTCCTCCGGCGGACGGGAAGTGTACCTCATCGAAGAACCGGTGGCCGCGGCCATCGGCACGGGCCTGCCCATCTCGGAGCCCTCGGGCAACATGATCGTCGATGTGGGCGGCGGCACCACGGACATCGCCGTCATCTCCATGGACGGCGTGGTCTACAGCAAGGCCATCCGCGTGGGCGGCGACAAGATGGATGAAGCCATCATCAACTACATCAAGCGCAAGTACAACCTGCTTATCGGCGAGATGATGTCCGAGTCCATCAAGATGGAGCTCGGCTCGGCGTACAAAACCGACAACGAGCGCCACACCATGGAGATCAAGGGCCGCGATCTCGTTTCGGGCATACCGAAGACCCTGATCCTGGACGACGATGAGGTGCGCGAGGCGCTGGCAGAACCGGTGAGCCAGATCATGAACGCCATCAAACAGGCCCTGGAGAACACGCCTCCCGAGCTGTCCGCCGACATCGTGGACAAGGGGATCGTGCTGGCCGGCGGCGGCGCGCTGCTCAAGGGGCTGGACGTCTACATCCGTGAAGAAACTTCGCTTCCGATCATAATCGCCGAAGATCCGCTCACCTGTGTTGCCATCGGGGCGGGCAAGGTGCTCGACGACCTCGATATTCTGAAAAAAGTAATGATGTAAGAGGAAGGCGACCATGGCCGGGTTTATCAGAAAGAACAAGCGGTCCGTCGTCATTCTCATCCTTTTCGCGTTCCTGTTCTGGCTCGTTACCATCCAGGTCAAGAACGGGCGGTTCCCGTTCATGGAAAAACCCATGCTTGCCGTGGCGGGGTTCTTTGAGCGGATCATCGCCGCACCTTTCCGGTTCCTGGAATCTGTGGGAACCCGATATGTTTACCTGGTGCGCACGGAACGGGACAACGAACGCCTCAAGCAGGAGCTGGTCCGGCTGCAGATCGAGAATTCCGCCACGAACGAGATCCTCTCCGAGAACGAACGGCTGCGCGCCCTGCTCGTCTTCAAGAAGCAGAACCCGCCCACCGCGATCACCGTACAGATCATCGCCAAGGGCAACGCGCCCGCGTCAAACACGATCACCATCAACAAGGGTTCCGATGACGGGGTCGAAAAAGATATGGCTGTGGTCGCCGAGGACGGCGTGGTCGGCAGGGTGCAAACCGTGCTGCCCGGCACCGCGAAGGTCATCCTGCTCACCGACCCCGGAAGCACCCTGGCCGTGCGCGTGCAGCGGAACCGCGAAGAGGGCCTCCTGGAAGGCAAACTGGGCCTGTGCGCCCTGAAATACGTTTCCTTTTATGCCGACATCCAGGTAGGCGACCTGCTCGTTACCTCCGGCCTCGACGGTCTGTTCCCCAAGGGACTGCCGGTGGCGACCGTGCTGCAGGTGACCAAGCACGAAGCCAGCGCGTTCCAGAAAGTGACGGCCCGGCCGATCGTCAGCCTCTCACGCCTGGAGGAGGCGCTGGTACTCAGAAAATGAAACCTCGTTACTATCTTGGCATCTTTCTTTTGATCATCCCTGTTCAGGCAAGTCTGCTTTCGCCGCTGTCGCTGGGAGACATCAAGCCGGATCTGGTCCTGGCCCTGCTCTTTATCATCGGCCTGCTGTCCAGCCCCTGGGAGGCTGCGCTTGCCGGCATGGCGCTGGGGCTGCTGCAGGACGTAAGCGCAGCCAGCCTGATCGGGCTCACCGGCTTCACCCGCGGTCTCGTCGGCCTCGGTGCAGGGCTTCTGGGCCGCAGGATGTTCGACGTCACCAGCCCGTCGACCGTGCTTTTTTTAACTGCCTTCAGCCTTGCCGAAGGCATCTTCATCGCCATTCTGCTCCAGGTGTTCTACGGGTCCGTTCCCTTCTGGAACCTGCTGTTCACCCGCCTGCTCCCCCAGGCGCTCTATACCGGGCTGCTCGGGTATTTCCTGCTGCAGCCCCTCAGGAACCGGAAGATCGTCCTCGCATTGAAGCGGCGCGACATCCAGAGGGAGCTGTAAATGCAACTGCAAGACAGCCCGGCCGACATCCAGCGCAGACTTCCCCTGCTGGCGGCCTTTGTCATCATTTTCACCGTGGTCCTCTTTGTCCGGCTGTGGTACCTCCAGGCGGTCAAGGGGGAGTACTATCTGGAACAGGCGGAAAGCAACCGCATCCGGCCGGTGAAGCTCAGGCCCCCGCGCGGCATCATGTACGACCGCAAAGGGCGCCCCATCGTTGAGAACGCGCTCACCTTCGACATCTCGCTCGTGCCCGAGGACGCGCCGGACCTTGACGCCTCGATCCAAAACCTCGCGGCCTATCTCAAGATCAAACCCGAGGACATTCACACAGCGCTCGATGATGCTGCGCCCATCCGGGGAAAGTATGAGCCGGTCAAGATCGCTGAAGAAGCGGCCTGGGACCAGGTCGCTGTAGTCGAGTCGCACCAGGACGACCTGCCGGGCGCGCTTGTTGAACCGGAACACCGGCGCCATTACCCCTATGGAGGACTGGCATCACACCAGCTGGGTTATATCGGAAAAATGACCGGGGCGCAGCGCAAGAAGGACACGGGAGATATCGGACTGCTGACCGGCCAGGGCGGCCTCGAAAAGGTCTATGACAAGCTGCTGCGCGGCGTCGCGGGCAGACGTATGATCCAGGTGAACGCGGCAGGCCGGAAGGTCAAGGACCTGGGCATCGAGGAACCGCAGCCCGGGAACGACCTCTATCTTACGCTCGACCTCGATGTGCAGCGTGCGGCCGAGGATGCGCTGGGCGACCGTGCCGGCGCCGTCGTGGCCATGGACCCCAACACCGGCGAGATTCTCGCGCTGGCCAGCCACCCCAACTATGACCCGAACCTCTTCCCGCGGGGCATCTCGCCCAAAGACTGGGTACGGCTTTCGAACGACCCTGTCCATCCGCTCTATAACCGGGCGGTCCAGAGCGTCTACCCGCCGGGCTCGATCTTCAAGATCGTGGTGTCGTTGGCCGGGCTCCAGACCGGCGTTATCAAGCTTGACGACAAGGTTCATTGCAGCGGCTCTCTCAGGAGCGGCAGGCACACCTTTCGATGCTGGAAAAAGGGCGGACATGGATCGATCTCGTTCCATGACGCGCTTGTGGGGTCCTGCGATGTGTATTTTTACACCATGGGCGAGCGCATCGGGTATGACATCATCGCGCAATTCGCGCGGAACCTGGGGCTGGGAGCGCTCACCGGCATCAAGCTCGCTGATGAGAAAGCGGGCAACATTCCGACCACGGAATGGAAGAAACAGCGCACCGGCGAGGCCTGGTACCCGGGCGACACCTATATCAACTCCATCGGCCAGGGTTTTGTGCAGGTCAGCCCGATCCAGGCCTGCCAGATGATCGCCGCCATTGCCAACAACGGCAAATTCTTCCAGCCGACCCTGCTGCGGCAGTCGCGCAACCGGGAGACCGGGGTCGTGACGCCGGTGCTGCCCGAGCAGAAGCGTGCGTTCAAGATAGACCCCGCAGCCCTTGCCGAGATCAGACGAGCGTTGCTCGGCGTGACAAGCGAGTCGAACGGAACAGCCCACGGCGCCGCGACCCCCTTTGCGACCGTGGCCGCCAAGACCGGCACGGCGCAGGTCATCGCCCAGAAGGTCGCCGGCACGAAGCTCTCGGCATCCACGCAGGACCACGCCTGGCTCGTAGCCTATGCGCCCGCGGACAATCCCCGGATCGCCGTTGCCGTGCTGGTCGAGCACGGGGGCCACGGCGGCGCGGCTGCCGCGCCGGTGGCCAGAAAAGTCATAGAGGAGTTCATGAAAAATGCTGGGACGACGGCCACTCGCTAACCTTCCCTGGGGCCTGATCGGCCTCATCGCCCTGATCGCGCTCATCGGCCTCTCTGCCGTCTACAGCGCGACCTATACGGCCAAAGGCCCGTCCACGCTGTTCTACAAGCAGATGGTCTGGATCGCGGCAGGCATGGTTATCATGGTCCTGATGATGCTGCCGGATTACCATACGGTGGGGCGCTACGCCTACGTCCTCTATGCCGCATCGATCATCATGCTCATCCTGGTCATGGTCATGGGAAAGACCGGCATGGGCGCTCAACGGTGGCTCGCCATCGGCCCCTTTGCATTCCAACCTTCCGAGCTTGCCAAACTGGCGCTCATGCTGGCCCTGGCGCGGTACTTTGCCGAGGACCCGCGTCGCGACGGGTATTCGCTGCAGGACCTCGCAATTCCGGGCGCCATGGTCCTGGTCCCGCTGCTCCTCGTCTTAAAGCAGCCGGACCTCGGAACAGCGATGATGCTTTTGCTCACCTCTTCGCTCATGGTCATGATCGCCGGCGTCCATTTGCGCTCGGTCGTCGCCATAGTCCTGGTCGCCGCCGTGGTCGCCGCTTCGGTCTTCCTGGTGCCGCCGGTGCGGCACAAGGTCTGGGGCTCGCTCAAACCCTACCAGCAGAACCGTATCAAGGCCTTCATCAATCCCAGCTCAGACCCGCTCGGCAGCGGCTATCACGCGAACCAGTCGAAGATCGCCGTGGGCTCCGGCCAGATCACGGGCAAGGGCTTCCGGCAGGGGACACAGAGCCAGATGGCCTTCCTGCCCGAACGCCACACGGACTTCATCTTTGCCGTGATCTCCGAGGAGCACGGCTTCATGGGTTCGGGCCTCATGGTGATCCTCTACCTTATCCTGCTGCTCATCGGCGTTGACACGGCCCGGAACGCCAAGGACCGCATGGGCGCGTTGATGGCAGGCGGCATCGTCTCCATGATCGCGATCTATGTGTTCATCAACGTCGGCATGTCCGCGGGCATCGTGCCGGTGGTAGGCGTTCCGCTCCCGCTGGTGAGCTACGGCGGCACCTCGGTCATCACCACCTTCCTCGCACTTGGATTGCTCTTGAATATCCAGACCCGAAGGTTTATGCTGTTCTACTAAAATCAGGGTACAGAAAACAGGGTACAGGGGTCAGGGTACAGGGTTCAGGAACTGCTAAAACAGTACTTAACCCCGCCCCTACTGAACCCTGACCCCTGTACCCTGAACCCTGCCCCTCAAGGAGTCCCATGCTCGAAGATTTTCTGCCGCTGGTGACCAAGCCGGCACGGTACATCAACAACGAGATTCACAGCGTGCACAAGGATTTGGCTACCGTGCAGACAAAGGTCTGCCTCTTCTTTCCCGATACCTACGAGGTCGGCATGTCGCACCTGGGCCTCAGGATCCTGTACCAGGTCCTGAACAGCAGGGAGGACACGGCCTGCGAGCGCGTCTTTTCGCCCTGGACGGACTATGAGGAAAAGCTCCGTGCATCGGGCAGGCCGCTCACCAGCCTCGAATCGAATCTCCCGCTGGCGGAATTCGATATCATCGGCGTCACGCTCCAGTACGAGCTGTCCTACTCCAACATTCTCGTCGGGCTGGAGCTGGGGCGGGTCCCTGTCAGGGCGGCTGACCGCACCGATGGCCATCCGGTGGTGATCGCCGGCGGACCCTGCGCCGTGAACCCCATGCCGCTGTCCGCGTTCATCGACGCGTTCTTCATCGGCGAAGCTGAAGAAGCAATGCACGAGCTCGTCGATTTGCGCCAAAAGCATCCCGGCAGGAAGGCGTTCCTTGCGGCGCTGGCGGGTTGCGACGGATTCTACGTGCCGGCCCTCGGCGCGAAATCGGTAAAGCGGCGCGTGATCCGGGATCTCGAGTCGGCGGTCTGGCCTTCCCAGCCGCTCATCCCTTTGCTCAAACCGGTGCACGACCGGGTCACGGTCGAGGTCGCGCGCGGCTGCATCCGCGGCTGCCGCTTCTGCCAGGCAGGCATCATCTACCGGCCCTACCGCGAGCGGAGCCCGGAGCGCGTCAAGGACCTGCTGCAGGAATCTATCGCCTGTACGGGCTTTGACGAGCTGTCCTTGGCTTCGCTTTCAACCGGCGACTACTCCGCGATCCAGCCGCTCATGGAAGACCTGGTCGAACGCTACCGCGCTAGCCGGGTCTCCATCTCGCTCCCGTCGCTCCGCATCGGGACGCTCACGCCGAAGATGATCCGCGCAGTTGCCGGGGTGCGCAAGAGCGGCTTTACGCTCGCGCCCGAAGCAGGCACCGAACGCCTCCGGTGCGTGATCAACAAGCCGCTGGCCGAGCAGGACCTCCTGGACGCCGCTGCCGTCATCTTCTCGAGCGGCTGGAGCGTGCTGAAGCTGTACTTCATGATCGGCATGCCCACCGAGACCGACGAGGACCTGGATGGGATCATCCGGCTCGTCACCAGTATTTTTGCTGTTGGCAAGCGCGAGTCGCGGCGGCACATCCAGATCAATGTCAGCGTCTCGACCTTTGTGCCGAAGCCGCATACGCCGTTCCAGTGGTTCGGCCAGGCCACGCGCGAAGAAATCAAAGCAAAACAGGCGTACCTCGAACGGGGGCTCAGAAAAAAGGGCATCGCACTCAAGCCGCACCATGCGGAAACGAGCGTGCTCGAAGGCGCGTTCGCGCGCGGCGACGCCGCCATCGGCAACGTCATCGAAGAGGCGGTCAAGCTTGGATGCAGGTTCGACGGCTGGACCGAGTGTTTTGACTTTAAGAAATGGACCGAGGCGTTTCGGATCTGCGGGCTCGACCCGGCAACGTACGCGAGTCGGAGCTTCGGCCTCGACGAAGAGCTGCCCTGGCAGTTCGTGCAAACAGGTATAACGCAGGAGTTTCTGAAGCGGGAGTACAACCGGGCGGTCAAGGCGGAGGTTACGCCGAACTGTCGCGCCAAATGCGAAGCCTGCGGCATGGCTTGCAAGGACGGCGGCAGAGAGACCTTCGGTAAACCAGCAAAAGCATTTTCCGCCGCACCAGCCGTTCCCCCGGCAAGCGCCGCGGCCCCCTCGGGAGAGTCGCTCGTCACCAGGATCCGGATGCGCTATACCAAGACCGGCAGGCTGCGCTTCCTGTCGCACCTTGACCTCATGACTCTCGTCCAGCGCGCTTCCGTCCGCGCCCAGATTCCGCTCGCTTTTTCGCAGGGGTTCAATCCGCACCCCAAGATCGCCTTCGGCCCGGCTTTGCCCGTGGGTATGGAGAGCGAGACCGAGTACCTCGACATGGAGACCGATGCAGGCATCGACCTGCTGAACACGACAAAGGCGCTGAACAAAACCCTGCCGCAAGGTATGCGCATTCTCGAAATGCGGGTCGTCCCGAAGAAGGCGGCCTCCCTCTCCGGCAGCATCGAGCGTTATACCTATGCTGTTGAGGTTCCGGCGGTCTATGCCGAGGGCCTGGAAGATCGGATGCGGGAGTTCCTTTCGAGGACTGCGGTCATCGTGGAAAAGGACGGGAAACAAAAGGACATCAGGCCCTGCATCGAAGCTATCACCATTACCCTGACGGAAGGACCGGCGCTGCTGACCGTGGCTCTTCAGGACCAGAACCAAATAAAGCCGCGCATTCAGGATGTAATGGAGCAGTTGTTGGGAATTACCAAAGAACAATTCCTGCTCTTCCAGGTGAAGCGGAGCGGTTTATACTGCAAAGAGAACGGCCAATGGCGCGACCCCATGGACGCGTAGCACCGGGTTCGCTTCGGTTTATCCTTTAAACGGCAGTTAGTCCCATAAAGCACAGAAGCCACATAGATCAACAAGAAGTTGAAACGAATTAAATTCTACTCAAAACGGCAAGAATATTTTGCCACGAAGACACGAAGACACAAAGTGCGGCCTAAATCTAATCACTGAAACAGCACCTTACGCAGTTTTTGTTGTTCTTCGTGCCTTCGTGTCTTCGTGGCAAATTTTGCTTCCGGCTTGTCCGGGTTAGGTTTATCGGATTAATCCAACCCTCTTATTTCCCTCTCGTTTCTCAGTCTTTTTAAACAAACTCTCTGTCAGATAGTGATCTGCCGGTCGCGATGGCTTCCGGGCCTCCTAAAACCGCCCCAAGACCGCTCCGAAGCCACTAATTCACTGTTTTAATTCTTGTATTCATCCATAACCTGTTATAAAATAGTTCTAGAAAAAGAGAGTCAGGAATAAACAACTTCTGAGGAGACAGCATGCCATCTGAGATCATCGTAAACGCCGGACGGGAGGAAACCCGCGTGGCCCTTCTGGAAAACGGCCTGGTCACCGAAATATTGATCGACCGCAAAAAGGACCGCGGCGTTGCCGGGAATGTCTACAAGAGCCGGGTCATGAAAGTCCTGCCCGGAATGCAGGCCGCGTTCGTGGATGTGGGTCTCGAAAAATCGGCGTTCCTCTATGTGGGCGACGTCTTCGACAGCACGTCGGGATATACGCCCATGATGGAGGATGAAGGACTGGAGCTCGAGGTCGATACCAAGCGCAAGCGCACCCATGCCACGCAGATCGAGGACCTGCTGCAGGAAGGCCAGGAGATCCTCGTCCAGGTCGCCAAGGAGCCGATCAGCACCAAGGGCGCGCGGGTCACGACCTATATCAGCATCCCCGGCCGCTACCTCGTCATGATGCCCGGAGTCAATCATATCGGCGTCTCCCGCCGCATCGAGAACGGCGAGGAGCGGAAACGGCTGCGCGAGATCGTGAGCCGGCTGCGCAAACCGCATATGGGCTACATCATCAGGACCGCGAGCCAGGGGCGGAGCGAAGACGAGTTGAACGCGGACATCGAGTTCCTGTCCCGTTTATGGGAAACCATTCAGCGCAAGATGGAACGCGCCTCGGCGCCGGCGCTTTTGCACAACGAACTGGACCTGGTCTTCCGCGTGGTCCGCGACGTGTTCACGCGGGACGTGGACCGGATGGTCATCGACTCTCCTGATGAATACCAGCGCGTCAAGGAATTCATCGACTCCTACATTCCGGGACTCAGCAGGCGCGTGAAACCCTACGACGGCGACGAGCCCATTTTCAGCCACTACGGGGTCGAGATCGAGATCTCGCGCGCCCTGGGCCGCAAGGTCTGGCTCAAGTCGGGCGGCTACATCATCATCGACCAGACCGAGGCGCTGACGACCATCGACATCAACACCGGCCGGTACGTGGGCAAACGCACACTGGAAGACACGATCCTGAAGACGAACCTCGAGGCCGTGCGCGAGATCGCCTACCAGCTCCGGCTCAGGAACATCGGCGGCATCATCATCCTCGATTTCATCGATATGGAGCGCGAGGACAACCGGCGGAAGGTCTACTCGGCGCTGCAGGAAGCGCTCGTAAACGACAAGGCAAAGACCACGATATCGCACATCTCGCCGTTGGGCCTGATCGAGATGACGCGGAAGCGCATCCGCGAAAGCCTGGGCCGCACGCTCTGCGAGCCCTGTCCCTACTGCGACAACCGGGGCTATGTGAAGTCGAGCCGCACCATCTGCTACGAGGTCTTCCGGGAGATCAGGCGCGCCTTTACCGGCGCTGAAGAGAAAAAGGCTCTCGTGACCGTCAATTCCGTGGTGGCCGACATGCTGTACGATGAAGAACGGAGCGGCGTGGAGGAGCTGGAAAAGGAATTTCAGAAGAAGATCGTGATCAAGGCAGATCCGAACCTGCATCAGGAGCAGTACGAGGTCGTGATGGTGTAGCAGAGGAAAAACCTGGAAATGTAAAAACAAAAGCCCGTCTCGGAAGAGAACGGGTTTTTTTATTGCTGCGGGATCGAACCAGTAGAGAAAGGATGTCAATAACTACAGTCTGATCGCAGCAGGGAGCCCCGTTACTGGTGATCAGGCGCGAACAGTTGTCGCGCGCAACCGCAACCTGAGCGCATGCACGACTTTGCGCGCGTCTTTCCCGGTATTCTATGTGTCAAATAGCAACAATGTACTCACTATGCTTAGCCGTAAAGGCCCAGATGCGGCAGCACCCTAAAATGTTACTCCCCTAGTTCGACAAGTAGCGAGCAACAGCTATGCCCGTGCTTTGCCCGACAAATGCCTGCCCGGCTGCCACAATATTACCGTCCGGCTGAATTGCAATGGCGTTCGCGGAGTCTGCGCCGCCTGCTATATCGGTAACCACGCTGCCTCCGGAACCGAACACCGCGTCCGGGCTGCCGTCTGGATTGTATCGGATAAGCAGCATATCGGTCGGCTTGGTTGTTGTCCCGCTGTATCCCGCAATTAAGATCCTGCCGTCCGGCAGGAGAGCGAGAGCATTGGCCGCGCTTCTCCAGTTCCCCACCGCAGTCATCACGATCCCATCACCATCGAACGTGCTGTCGAGACTTCCATCGGCATTATAGCGAACCACTGCCACCTGCCAGAAATTGCCGGTCGCCTGGTATCCTGCTGCCACGATCTTTCCGTCAGCCTGAATCCCGAGGGTATTGATCTGAGAGCTGCCGAGCGGCGTCGTCACCTTGCCGCCCGTTCCGAACCCTGAATCGAGGACCCCGTCTCCCTGGTACCTGAGCACGGCAAAGTTTCTGCCCTGCGAGGTATCGGCGTACCCGCCTACAACGATACCGCCATCGCCCTGCACAGCGAGAGCGAAGGCCTGATCATGCCCCCCGCCGACGTCGGTCATTACCTTGCCGGTCAGGTTGAACGACATATCGAGACTGCCTCCCGTCGTATAGCGGACCACGACGACATCGTGGTTGGAGCCGTATGCCGTGCCTGCTATCACTATCTTACCGTCAGACTGGAGACCGATGGCGTGACAGCCTGCATAGAGGCCCATCTCCGTCACCAGCTTTCCGTTCGTGCCGAAGGTGGTGTCGAGGCTGCCGTTCACATTGTAGCGGACGAGGCCGAAGCCGCCAGGGGCGTTCCCGGCGGCAACGATCTTGCCATCAGGCTGTATCGCCAGGGCGGCGATGCCGCTCCCGCTGCCGGTGCTGAAAGCGGTTACGACAATGCCGTTACTTCCAAACGTCGTGTCCAGGCTGCCGTCGGTCTTCAACCGGGCCAGCGTAAACTGAGGAACATTGCCGCTGTAGGAATATCCTCCCACCACGCTCTTCCCATCGGCGTCAACAGCGATGGCGTTTGCAAGAGAGCTGAAGCTGATATCGCCAAGTTTGAGAATTATTGTGCCCTCGGACCCGAAGCCCGCCCTGTCCAGGTCGCCCGGTTCGTGCGCGAGAGACATCGTGGTGAAACTCCAGGTATAGTCCTGCGCAAGCGGAACACCAGCGGCATCTCTTGCGGCAACCGTGATCGTGGCCGTGTACAGTGTGTGCTGGGCCAGGGGAGCTGACGGTGTGAAGGTCGCTTTTCGTGCGTCAGCATCATATACGACCGTGCCCGTTATGCCGTTCACCGTGAATACGGTCGCCGGGCCGGTGAGCGATAAAGCATCCATGTCCGTTGAGAACGATGCACTGATGGCTGTATTGACATCGACACCAAGGGCCCCATTCAACGGTGTGACGGACAGCACGGTCGGCTGCGTCTGAGCTATCGTCGTGAATGCGAAGGTAAGGTGGTCCGCGGAATTTTCCGCCAGGTCCTTGATGCCGCTGATCGTAAACTCGTACCTCGTGCCGAACTGGAGCGGGCCGTCCGGTATGATGGTATACACATAGGGCCGGGAAGCAATTCCTGTTTTCCCCGCATACTGAACAGCAGGCTTGTCGCCGATGCTCGGGGATGAGGAAACCGCGAGTGCAGTCACATCCAGCAGCTTGTCAGATGCCATCTGGATCGGGGTCTCGACCGGGACATTTTCCACCGCCAGGGGGGAGAGCAACGCGACGTTCGGCGGAGTCACATCCCCACCTGTTGTTCCGAACGTGCCCGTGACCGTTGCCGGTATGGGGTTGCCATACAAGTTCTGCGCCGCGTGGGCATCACCACCCCCGAGAACCGTTATCGTGTAAACCCCGCCTGCGTTCAGCTGGCTTGCGGGACAGAACGTGGCGGAGAGAAGATCGGCAGATACCCTCCAGGTCCCCTGGAGGGTATTGCCGTCCCGGTCTTTGATGCTGATCGCCCCGAGGACGGTGAGCCGGGCCATTGCAGTGTTAAAGGTTACCTGGATCGCTGCATTCTCAGGAAGGACATTTGCGGGGCTTCCGAAGGTGCCATCCATGTTTTTGGGCAAACCGGCAATGTCCTGTACGACCGGCTCAACCCCCTGGTCAAGGGCGACAAGATTGTTCCCTTTAACGGCGCCTTTAAAGTTTTTGACGACGGCCTGGACGGCAACGTAGAGCTTCCCGATATTCGCGTCGTATTTGTAAGCAACGATGGTGTAATTTCCCGATGGAATTGGGTTTTGATCATGATAGGCGTTTCCATTGCCGGCTGCGTTCGCGAGTTTGCTCAAATAGTAGTTCCCTGCGCCGTCGGTCAACGCTACCGCGACAGGATAGAGCCAGTCCGGCTTGTCCGCGTCATAGAGCTCTACGGTTGCTTCGGCCAGCAGTGTTCCCATGCTCCCTGCCGGGGCGCTGAGCCTCCCTCCTGCGCTGTAAGATGGTTTCATACCGGCTGCAGCCGAAATTGTGATAGTTCCGGAGATCGTCGTCGTGTCTTCAGAACCGGCGGTCCTGTTCTTGCTGCAGGCCGAAAGCGATGCAAGCAGCAGAAACATAAGTGTTGAGAGAACGAATGTTTTTTTCAATGATGCCTCCTCCATCCCTAAGACCCGAAACGGCTTGAGATGATTGTTAATTGCGATCCCAACCTATGCAAATCTTAATAGCCGTAACTAACGTAGCATAATATTTGGCTATTGTAAAAAGAAAAAAGGAGACAAGCTCGGGGTATTTTCGGGGTATTGCAGAATGTTGCTTTGGGGAATTCTGCCTACGTTGATTCAATTGATCGCAGGGCCGTGCGAAATTCACATCCGCCATCCAGAAGAAACCCGCGAAGCATGGAAAGCGTTTCTACCAAGGATGACCAACAGCTAGAATCCAAGTTTTTTTCTGATGCGCGGGAGGAGCGTTTTCGCTGTATCCCTGGTCAGTTTCTTTGTAATCACCTGGAAGCGCAGGTACTGTCCGTTGTAGGTTATATGCAGAGCGCCATCGATCCGTTCTTCGCCCGTGTCGCCGAAACCCCAGTCCTGCTGCGTTTGCGGTAGCAATTTGACAGGTGATCGAATCGCGAAGTGCGACAGAGACAGCTATCCAATCACGGTGCCGCGATGAGCGATTCGGGGATGCGGCGCGAACAGCCGATCTTGCGGGTGTGCTTTTCTTTCTTCGTTGCCATAAGCGCTTTGTCCGCCGCCAGCACAAGGTCCCGGGCGGTAATCCCGTCAAGAGGATAGGACGCGATACCGATCGTGACCGACAGCGAATAACGCCCCCCTGACAACCGCATGAAGCCCTCTTCGATCTCGTATCTGATCCTGTTGGCGAAAAGGTTGTACGCCTTGGCAAGGTTCGTCTCGGGCAGGATGATCACCATCTCGTCACCGCCGTAGCGCGAAGCCAGGTCGGTGCTCCGGACCGCAAGGCGGATCGACTCTCCGAGAGCTGCCAGCGCAGCGTCCCCGGCCTGGTGCCCGTGAACATCGTTGAACTTCTTGAAGTCATCCACATCAACGAGCGCCAGCGAAAATTCCCGTCCGTGCCGCTCAGCCCGCTGCAGCTCCCTGCTCAGGATATTCTCGAAGCACCGCCGGTTGAACAAACCGGTGAGGCTGTCCGTATTCGCCTGCTGCTTCATCTCGGTATGCATCCGAGCGTTGTGGATCGCGACCGATGCGAAGGAGGCAAGGATCTCGAGCGACTGCATGCTGGACGGGGAAAAGGTCCTGGGCGTAAAATCATCGACATAGAGGATGCCGACAATGTCCTGGGAAAAGATGAGCGGCACGCAGACCAGCGATTTGATGCCTTCCCGCGCCACCTGGGGATTGGAAAAGAAGGAGGCGTTCGTGGTGTCGTTGACGACCGTGACGCTGCGGGCCTTAAGGATCCTGTCGGTCAGTCCGTTGCGCCTGACCTTCCATTCCCGTTCGGACAGGAACTGCCGGGAGAACCCCTTGGAGGCCGAGATCCGCATGGTTGCGGTGGAGGGAGTATAGAGCGCAATGCTTCCTGCCGTGGTGTTCGTTACCGCCATGGCCTTTTTGAGCACCATGGCAAGTGCCTTGTCAAGGTCGAGCTGGGAAACGACCGAACGTGCCGTCGAAAGGATATCAAGGGTCCGGTCGTTAAGTTTTAGTACAGCCATCGACATCTCCCTGAAAAGGACTGCTTCTGCAATCTATGGGGGTCGAATACACTTGATACCGAACCCCTTGTATAAGTATCACAGGAATTGCAGATTGTCAATGAGCCGAGTGCGGCCAACACGAACTGCAACTAATATCAATGTTCTGTTCTCAATGACCGCCTGCGGTCTGAGACCGTCGGGATCGACGATCTCGACATAATCTACCGAAATCCCCGGTTCCTGGAGCAGTATGCTGCGCACCGCGCCCTGAAGAGCAGCCGCGTCGCGCTGCCCGGTCCGGAACAGCCGGTCTCCTTCGCTCAAGGCGCGCCAGATCGTGGCCGCAACACGCCGTTCGTCCTTGCCCAGATAACTGTTCCGCGAACTCATGGCAAGCCCGTCCTGCTCACGCACCGTGGGAAGCACGACAACCTCGACATCGAGATTCAAACCGGCGACCATGCGCTTGATCACCACGCACTGTTGAAAGTCCTTTTGGCCGAAATAAGCGCGATGCGGCTGTATGATGTTGAACAGTTTTGCAACGACCGTTGACACGCCCCGGAAATGCCCGGGCCGCAAAGCGCCTTCCAGTACCTCCGAAACTCCTTCGACCGCAACAAAAACAACCGGCTTTTCCGGGTACATTTCCGACACCTGCGGCATGAAGAGGACGTCGACGCCGGAAGCCACGCACTTTGCCTGGTCTCCTTCCGCATCGCGGGGATAGCGGTCCAGGTCCTCTTTCGGTCCGAACTGCGTGGGATTCACGAAGATGCTCGCGACCACGATGTCGTTCTCCTGGCGCGCGCACCGCATGAGCGAGAGGTGTCCTTCGTGCAGGAATCCCATAGTCGGCACGAACCCGAGCTTCTTGCCCTGCATCCGGTGAGATACTGAAAGGGACCGCATCTCAGCTATGGCAGTGATGATCTTCATATTCCGGGCCTCTGTGCAGGTTCAATCTTGCTGAGCGTGTTCACCGGCGCCTCCTCGTTCCCGGTCTCGACTGTTGCTCTTCCTTGGCTGCGGCTGCGGCCTTTCTCGCTGCCCTGGCCTTCGCGTCCTTCAGCCCGATCGTAACGCGTGCGATGCTGTCGGCTACAATCTCTTCGAGCTCATCATAGAGCGCTGTTGTCTTTTCCGGATCGTCAACGGGCGCTTCCGGATCTTTCTGCGCGTACTGCACGGAATTTTTTTGCAGCAAAGCAGCTGAGTCCTCAAGGTCGTGCATGGCATCGATGGCATCGTCGGAAAAATCGTTCTCCCTGGTGCCTCCCTGATCCAGCCCGCGGATAAAGAACTGAATCATCGCCTGATCGTCGGACCCGCGCTGTTTAAAACCCGTGTTGGTCGGCGCATACTCGGTCTCGGGGAAATAGCAGGGCTCATCTTCCGGCTTCCACCGGGCAATGAAGTTCCAGAGCGACATCAGATGAGCCATAAGGTTGTCTGCGTCTTCCAGGCTGGAAAAATCGGCCTTGTCCGCGTCGAACAAGAGCGGCAGGCACTGAGAAGGCAACGCCGGCTTCGACGCCGCCATGCAGCCGAAGAAATACCCGTAGAACTCATGCAGCGTCCGTTCAGATCCAACCGTCGCAAGCGCGTCGCGCGTCGCCTGGTCGTCGTCGTAGTTATCGATTGTATTGGGCATAATTGTTTTTCCTTTTAATCGGCCAGGATACATTATTCAGAATTAAAAACAACTCAAAACAGAAATGACTTTTTCTCGCAAAGGCGCAAAGGACGCAAAGGAAATCTTAAAGTTCAGGCTTATGACCCGAATGATTTGCTCTTCTTTGCGAACTTTGCGCCTTTGCGAGAGATGCCTTTAGTTTCGATTTTCTGTCTCCGCTTGTTCTGATCAGGATGGAGCAGACTATTTCTTCCCCCGCGACACCGGCACATAGTATTGCGTCCCCTGCTTCATGCTCAGGATTTGCTTTAACAGGTCGTCCAGGTCCTCGCGGCGATGCACGAAATCGATCTCCGAAGTATTGATGACGAGCAGCGGCGTTTCGCCGTAATGGAAAAAGAACTGGTTGTAGGCCTCGTTCACGTCGGCGATGTAATCGGGGTTCATCTCCTTCTCAAAAGGCCGGCCGCGCTGCTTGATGCGCTTCAGCAGCGTATCGGTGCTTGCCTGGAGGAAGATGACCAGATCGGGCTTGACGATGCGGGGCTCGAGCATTTGATAGAACTGCTCGTACAGGGCGAGCTCATGGTCGTTCAGGGTCAGGTGCGCAAAGATCCGGTCCTTGGCAAAAAGGTAGTCGCTGATCGTGATCCGCGTGAACAGATCGGGCTGCTCCATCTCCTTTTGTTGCGCAAACCGGTTCAGAAGAAAGAAGGTCTGCGTCTGGAACCGGTAGCGGTCGGGGTCACGGTAAAAATCACTGAGGAATGGATTGTCCTCTGCGCGCTCGTGGATCAGCCGTGCGCCGAGCTCTTCGGCAAGGAGCGCAGTAAGGCTCGTCTTGCCGACGCCGATGGGCCCGTCGATCACCAGGTATTTGGTATCACGTGAACCGGGCGGTCTCATGGTCATGGTGCAGTTCCATTCTCGTCGCAGCGCACTACGCTGTGGTGGTCGCGCAGCTCAAGGAGCAGGTCCGAAGCGGTCTTCTGCAGTTTCGGATGCATTACGTGCGGAGCGATCTCGCAAAGCGGGACCAGCACAAAGCGCCGGTTGTGCAGCAGCGGATGCGGGATGGTCAGTTCCGGGGTCTCGATCATGGCCGCGCCATACAGCAGGATGTCCACGTCGATCGTACGCGGCCCCCAGTGGACAGTACGGACGCGCCCCAGCGCTTCTTCGATGGCCCGGCACTGCCCGAGCAGGATCTCTGGCGAGAGGTTCGTTTCAAGTTCCGCGACCGCGTTCACGAAATCATCCTGGTTCATGTTCCCGATGGGCTCGGTGCAGTAGAGTGAGGACACGCTGACGACCCGGCCGCTTTTCGCCAAAAGCGCGATGGCCTTGCGGCAGTTGGCTTTCTTATCGCCCAGGTTCGAACCGATCCCGAGGTATGCGATGGTCGGCATGGATGGCACCTTATCCTGCCTTGAAAACACGAAAGAACATCGTCACTTACGAATCCAAGTCTGCTCTGAAAGGACAATCATCAGACAAAACCTTTAAAACTGTTCTCTCGCTAAGGCGCAAAGGCCGCAAAGAACGGCAAACCCAAAAGGCTCTGTTTAAAGTCAAGACCAGCAGGCTATTCTTTGCGCGCTTTGCGCCTTTGCGAGAAATGCATTGCTTTGTTCCGGCCTGCTCCGGCTGGGGATGCCTCTTCTTCGTTCTTTGCCGACCGTCTGTTGCCGTTTCTTGTCTATCGCAGCAAAATAGTTTATCGATGTTAAAACTCGAACTGCAACCCGCTCATCCGCTTCTTGAACTCGTTCAGCACGCGCTTTTCATCGGCAAGCCCCTTGGACTCAAAGGTAGCGGAAAAACGGATGTACGATCCCGCGTCGTCCCACGGAACCGTGCTGATCAGCTTTTCGGTGATGAGGAACTCGGAGAACTCGTCGGCGTTGGCGAAGCGCCGTCCGTTCTTCACGCCCTTCGGCATTTTCACATAGAGGTAAAAAGTCCCTGCGGGCATCCTGGCATCGAACCCCATTCCCCTGAGCGTCGCAACAAGCGAGGTGAGCCTGCGCTCGTACTTGGCCTTGATCTTGCCGGTGATCTCGGGATGGTCGAGCGCATATACGCCTGCCTGCTGGATCGCTTTAAACTGGCCTGAATCGTAGTTGTCCTTCACGTTCCCGTATCCGGCAATGATCCGTGCGTTCCCCACCACAAAGGCAAGCCGCCAGCCCGTCATGTTGAAGGCCTTGGAGAGCGAGTGGATCTCTACGCCGACATCTTTTGCACCCGAGACGGACAGGAACGATAGCGGTTTGGTCTTGTACATGAGTGCTGCATAGGCGGCGTCATGTACGACGATAATGTTGTTCGCTTTGGCGAACTGCACGACCTTCTCGAAAAACGCCTTGGTCGCACCGGCGCCGGTCGGATTGTTCGGATAATTGAGGTAGAGAAGCTTCGCGCGGCGTTTGATCTCTACGGGGATGGCGTCAAGGTCGGGCAGGAACCCCTTCTCCTGGACCAGCGGCAGGAGATGGACCTCACCGCCGTACCACCGCGAATGCGTTGCCATGACCGGGTATCCGGGAGCGGTCATGAGCGTCACGTCCCCGGGATTGATGAAGACGGCCGGGAACATGGCGAGCACGGGCTTGCTGCCGATGCCGTGCAGCACCTCGGTCTCGGGATCGATGCCCTTGACCTTGTACACGGTCTTCATGTAGTGCGCGGCGGCTTCCTTGAACTCCGCGATGCCGTTGTCGGCATACCCGCGGTTTGCGGGCTTTTCGGCTTCTTTTTGCAGCTTTTTTACAACGCCCGGAAAAGCCATCTCGTCGGGCTCTCCCACACCGAAATCGATGAGCTCTGCTCCCGGATTTGCGGCAATGGCGGCGCGCTTCGCCCGCTTGATCTTTTCGAACTTGTAGATTTTCGTATCCTTGCCGAACATGCTGCCGCCGAGCCGGTCGGCGAACAGGGACTGGATATATGTGTCTTGGGACAATGGAACCTCCTTATTGCAAAATGCAAATTGCAAAGTGTACATTGCAAATTGGACGGACGTAGATCGAATGCCGCCTTTGATCCGGAACAGTGTTAAATTTTACATTTTGCACTTTGCATTTTGCAATTTGCACTAACGATGTTCTTTAAGCTCCCGATTCCCTCGATCCGCACTTCCACCTCATCGCCGGGCTGCATGGGCCCGATGCCGGCCGGCGTTCCGGTGATGATGAGGTCGCCGGGATAGAGCGTCATAATGCCGGAGATAAAGCTCACGAGCTGGTCTATCTTGAAGATCAGCTGCGAGGTCCGTGAGGACTGTTTCCGTTCGCCGTTTAGGTAAGACTCCACCAGGAGGTCGCCGGGGTCAAGGTCCGTCTCGATCCATGGCCCCATTGGACAGAAGGTATCGAAGGATTTGGCGCGAGTCCACTGTCCGTCCTTTTTCTGCAGGTCCCTGGCCGTCACGTCATTGGCGCACGTATAACCGAGGATGTGTCCGTAGGCTTCGCCGGGCTTGATGGAACGAATCCGGTCCCTGATCACAACGCCGAGCTCGGCCTCGTAGTCAACCTGTGAGCTCGAGCGGGGATAGACGATGGCCGCGCCCGGGCCGACGATGGTCGTGGGCGGCTTTAGAAATATGATCGGCTCGTCAGGGATCGGGAAACCCAACTCGCGCGCATGGTCCCGATAGTTCAATCCGATTGCCACGACCTTGGTCGGGCTGCAGGGCGCGAGCAGCGTCACGCCGGAGAGAGGGTAGCGGCCTCTTCGCCGGGCAGGGTCGGAAAAAATATCCCCTTCCAGCTCAACGACCTCGTCGTTGATGACGATACCGCAGGCCGGAGTGGGATTGCCCGGTGCCATAAACCGTACAAGCTTCATGGGCCGCTCCGTTCGTTCAGCCTACTTGCCGTCGATCCAGTCTGAGAGCACATCCGCAGGCCGTGTGCCGCTCAGCACCATTCCGTCTTCGCGCACCAGCGTGGGGGTCCCGCTGAACTGCAGCTGCTTGGCAAGGGCCTTGTTCTTTTCTACCGCCTCGTTGGAGCACTTCGGTTCAGGCAGCGGCTTGCCGGCAAAGGCATCGTCAAGCAGGGTCAACGATTTTTCACACAAAATAGCCTGCACCTTCTTGTACGCGTCCTTATGCATCTCAAGCGGGAACAGGACGATATAGAAGGCCACATCTTTCCGCTTCGCCAGGACCTGTTTCATTTCCTCATGCAGTTTGCGGCAGTAGGGACAGTCGGGGTCCGTGAACACCACAACTTTTTTCTTGGCCTTCTTGGGGCCCATGACAACGGCGTCCTTGAGCGGTATCTGGCTGAAGTCCACCTTGCGTTCCGGCGCTGGCTTGCCGATTGTATCGATCGGCACGATCTGGCCGGCGATCAGGTACTTCTTTGAAAAATCGACATACAGCGTTCCCCGTTTATCACCAGCCTCCACCTCGATCTGCCACAGGCCCTTGGCAGGGGACAATTTGATCTCGGTGACCTGTCCGTTCGGTGCGATCTTCTTGATGATCTCCTCGGCTTCTTTTTTCTCCAGTTTGTGGCAGTCGATGCAGTTGCCGGCGCATCCCTCGTGGCTTGAAAAAGCGTTCGTCGTGAACGGTACCAGGAGTGCCAGCCCCAGGATCATGATGACAACAAGTCTTTTCATTTTGCGGCTCCTTTATCAGGACAGATGCAAATCGCTGCGCATCGGTCATATTTTGTGTATTCGTGTTATTACGTAATTATTCAGGTGACTGGACTGAAGGTCGAAGCGCCTGTCTTCCCGCCTTACCACCTTCTGCCTTCAGCCTTACAACCTTTTTTATTTTAATCCCAGCACATCCTGCATGTCGTACAAACCAGGCTTCTTGCCCACGACCCACTTGGCCGCGCGTACCGCGCCGGCGGCAAAGGTGTCCCTGCTGTGCGCGCGATGGGTGATCTCGATCCGCTCGCCCTTGCCTGCAAACATTACCGTATGCTCGCCAACGATGTCGCCGGCGCGCAGTGTCTGGATGCCGATCTCTTTTTTGGAGCGCTCGCCGATCATGCCCTTGCGCGCATACACACCAACCTCGTCGAGGTTCCGTTCCACCGCCTGGGCGAGCACCTGGGCCATCTTCATAGCCGTGCCTGAAGGCGCGTCTTTCTTCATGCGATGGTGCGCCTCGACGATCTCCATGTCGTAATCGTCGCCAATGGTGCGGGCGATCTCGTCCAGGATCTTGAAGCAGAGGTTCACCCCGATGCTCATGTTCGGCGACAGCACGCAGGGGACCTTCTGGACATAGGTGTTGACCACGGCAAGCTGTTCCTTGGTAAAGCCCGTCGACCCGATCACCATCGCCTTGCCCAGTTCAGCACACAGGCGCATATGTTCGAGGCTGGTCTCGGGAGTGGTGAAATCGATCAGCACGTCCCCGGCCTTGAGCGCGGCCATAAGATCGTCGCTGATCTTGACGCCCATCGTGGAAATACCTGCGGGTCCACCGGCATCCTGCCCGAGGAGCGCATGCCCTTTCCGTTCCACCCCCCCGGAGAGGACAATGCCCTCCGAGGTCGAAAGTACGTTGATGATGCGCGAGCCCATGCGGCCCGCGGCGCCGGTTACGATTGTTTTGATCATGATAAACCTCTTTTCAACTTCAATGTATTTGCCCTAGGCTGCTGAAAAAACCGAAAAACATCAAATTGTCTTTCTGAGTCCTTCCGGCTGTCACTCTGAGCGGAGCGAAGAGTCTCGATTCTAAGCCATCAGGATAAACTCCGCAAAGAATCTCGCTTTTTCTGAGACGTGAGATCCTTCACTTCGTTCAGGATGACACCTCAGAATGGTTTTTCAACAGCCTGCTAGATCAGCCCATACTCCTTGAGCGTCTTCTTGAGCTTGTCCTTGTTCGCGTCGCTCATGGAGCAGAGCGGCAGACGGAACTCCTCCGAGATCTTGCCCATCAGCGCCAACGAGGTCTTGGCCGGGATCGGGTTCGTTTCGATGAACATGGCGTTATGCAGCGGCTCCATTTTGTAATGGAACTTGAGCGCTTCCTCCATCTTGCCGGCAAAGAACGCGTCAAACATCCCGGCACAGTCGGCGGGCGCGACATTGGCGGTCACCGATATAGCACCCACACCACCGATGGCAAGCATAGGAAGCGTGGTAAAATCGTCGCCGGAAAGCACGTCAAAATCCCTGCCGCAGAGCCGGAGGATCTCGCTGATCTGCTTCAGGTCGCCGGTGGCCTCCTTGAGGCCGACGATGTTTTTCAGTTCACGCAGCCGGGCCACCGTTGCCGGCAGCATGTTCACGCTCGTCCTGCCGGGAACGTTGTACAGGATGATCGGGATATTCACCGTCTCTGCCACATGCTTGAAATGACGATAGAGGCCTTCCTGCGTGGGTTTGTTATAGTAGGGGGTAATGAGCAATACGCCGTTCGCTCCCGCCTTCTGGGCATATTTCGTGAGCTCCACGGTCTCGCTCGTGCTGTTCGAGCCTGCACCGGCGATCACGGGAACGCGCTTGTTCACGGTCTGCACCGTAAACTCCACCACGCGATGGTGTTCCTCATGCGAGAGCGTGGCCGACTCGCCCGTCGTTCCGCACGGCACGATCACATCCGTCCCGTTCTTGATCTGGAACTCGATCAGGTCTCCCAGCGCCTTCTCGTCCAGCTTCCCGTGCTTGAACGGAGTTACGATTGCAACCATTGAACCCTTGAACATACCAGCCTCCTTGACATACAACACGATTATTAATGTAAGGGCGTATTGCATACGCCCCGGGCGCAACGCATTGCGCCCCTACATGCAACGGCGACCTATGCGTACAAAACTCCCTCGCAGATCACCTTTGCCTCGCCTTCGAGGTAAATAGCACCGAATTCTTCCGCATCGCCTTCGAACGTGATCGTCAGTTTTTCTTTGCTGCGCGTCGTGACCTGGACCGGCGACGCGACCATGCGGAGGGAGCCCGCAACAAGTGCAGCCGCCACGGAACCGGTGCCGCAGGCCAGGGTCTCGCCTTCGACGCCGCGTTCATAGGTCCTGATGCTGAGCTTGTGCTTTCCCAGCACCTGGATGAAGTTCACATTCGTGCCTGCAGGTTTGAAGAGGTCATGATAGCGGGTGCGCCTGCCCACGCCGTCAACATCCTCCGTGGCGAGATCGCCCGACAGATAGACGACATGGGGCACACCGGTATTGATAAAATGGCCTGTGCGCGCCCCGCCCTCAAAGGGAATTGAGATATTCTGGCGCAAAAGACCTGCGCCCGTAAGCTGCACCTTTACGGTCTCTGTCTTGACCTCGGCCCGGATGATCCCCGCCAGGGTCTCGAAGGTCATGGTCTTTTTCGCGATCTTTTTGAGGAACGCAAAGCGTGCGGCACAGCGCGATCCGTTCCCGCACATCTCGGCCTCGCTTCCGTCGGCATTGAAGAACCGCCATTTGAAGTCCGCTTTGCGGGACGGCACGATCACGATCAGCCCGTCAGCGCCCACGGAGTAGTGGCGGTCGCACACGGTCCTGGCAAGATTCTTCAGGCTCTTCCCCTTCAGGATCCCCTTCCGGTCGTCGATCAGGATAAAATCGTTGCCGCTTCCCTGCATTTTATAAAAAGGAATTTTTTTCATGTTCTTTCCTGAGTCCAGTGTTCTGCCTTTCATTCCGCATTCCGCATGGAGACCTGTCCCGATTTATCGGGAAATCCGCAATCGAAAGCTAGTCCAGCCACCTGGGAACCTTCTCTCCCTTTACCAGCTCGCTGTAGGTCTCGCGCTCACGCGCGACAAAGTAGTCATTTCCTCTGACGATCACCTCGGCCGCGCGGGGCCGGGAGTTGTAGTTGGAGGACATGGAGAAGCCGTACGCCCCCGCTCCCAGTACCGCGAGATACTCGCCGGGCTTTATGACCGGCAAGCTCCGGTCCTTGGCCAGGAAATCCCCGGACTCGCAGATCGGCCCGACCACGTCGTAGGTCTCGTGCTTCGGCGACGACGGCTCCACCAGCGGTTTGATATCGTGATAGGCGTCATACAGGCTCGGCCTGATGAGATCGTTCATGCCCGCGTCCACGATGAGGAACTTTTTTTCTCCGCTGTCCTTGCGGTACAACGCGCGGGTCACCAGGATGCCGGCGTTGCCCACCAGCGCCCGGCCCGGCTCCATGACAATGGTGCAGCCGCTTGCCTTCAGCATCGGTTTGATGGCCGCAGCCACTTCTTTCGGCAGCGGCGGGGTCTCGTCCTTGTAGGTGATGCCGATCCCTCCCCCGATGTTTATGTACGTGATGTCCATTCCCGCAGCTCGCAGTTCCTTGACGAACCCGACCAGTTTCTCCAGCGCGTCGATAAAAGGCTGGACCTCGGTGATCTGGGAACCGATGTGCTGGTGCACTCCGACCACTTCGATGTTCGCAAGCCCCCGGGCAAGCTGGTAGTACTCCAGCGCCTCTTCGATGGGGATGCCGAACTTGTTCTCCTTGAGCCCTGTCGAGATGTAGGCATGCGTCTTGGGGTCGATGTTCGGATTCACCCGCAGCGCGATCTTGGCTTTTGCGTGCATCTCGTTCGCTGCACGGTCAATGGCGATCAATTCCTCGCCCGATTCCACGTTGAACATGAGAATACCGACCTTGAGCGCATATTCGATCTCGTCGCGCCGCTTGCCGACGCCGGCGTACACGATCTTCTTCGGGTCGATGCCTGCCCGCAGCGCCCGGAACAGTTCGCCGCCCGAAACAATGTCCGCCCCTGCCCCTTCCTTGCCGAGCACCCGGAGGACGGCGCCGTTGGAATTCGACTTGAGCGCGAAACAAATGATGTTCGGAACCCCGGCAAAAGCCTGGTCGAACGCGCGGTAGTGCTTGGCAAGGGTGTTGCTGCTGTAGCAGTAGAACGGCGTGCCTACCCGCTGGGCGATCGTGCTGACCGGCACTCCCTCGCAGTACAATTCCCCGTTCTTATAAAGAAAATCATGCATGGCACAGGCCCTTCCGGCTGAACAGGGTCATCAATTCCCTGGAGCGCATTGCTGGTGTCCGTTCTTTTTCTTTCACGATATGCATCATCGTAACTTTTCCGTGTATGCGGTCTGCTCCTTGGAAGGCTGGCTCTCGTTGCCGGACCGGTCCACCGCGGTCACGACATAGGAATAGGACCTTCCGGAGACCACGCCCTCGTCAGAATAGGTGGTCCGGGCGAGCGGTTTGTCGTTCAGGCGCTCACGGTCCCGTCCGCTCTTTGCCGAACGGTAGACATAGTAGCCCGCCATGTCCTCTTCCTTGTTCTCGTTCCAGGTGAGAAACACTCTGCCCACTCCCGGGACGACCGTAAGACCTGTGGGCCGGTCGGGCGGCGTCACGTTCCGGGGTGTGGCCATTGCTTCGGGAGCGTCGAGACTCTCTTTCCAGGGCAATGCCGGGCTGTCCACCGCGCGCACTGCGTAGAAATAGGTTTTGTCGTTCTTCGCGGTTGTGTCCGAATAAGACGTCGTTCTGAGCGGCTCCTTGTTCAGCGGCGCGCTGTCGTAAGCTCCGCCCTCGTCACGCCGGTACACATTGTATCCCACAAAACCGTTAAAAACGCTGCCGTCGGCCCTTGTGCTGACCGCTTCCCAGGAAAGGTCCACGCGCTGCTCCCCGGCAATGGCCACCACCGCGCGGGGCGGTGCCAGGGACAAGAGCGGCGCCGTCCGCACCTCTAGCGAGGGGGAGGCCACATCGCCCTTGATCCCCAGGGCAACGACCCGGTACGCGTAGACCCTGCCGTACTTCAACGGGCCGTCGCTCCAGAAGACCGCGCCGTTCCTGACGGATGCGGGCGCGGGAGCGGCAAGTACGATCTCGGCCACCTGATGAAAGCGGGCCCGCTTCCGGTCCGGTTCGATCTCAGCGCGAAAGACCCGGAACCCGAAGAGGTCTGCCGGGCTCATGGCCTTGCCTTCGGCATTTTTTGTCGGGACCGGCCAGGACAGGAACACGGAAGCGTCGCGCGCCACGGCCTTTACGTCATGCACCATTTCGGGCCGGGGGCTATCAGGTGTGAGCGGGTCGGTCTTTCTGCCGCAGGAGGCGACCAGCGCCACCGCAAGGACCAGGCCGGCAGCCAGCAGCCACTCGGACCGGATCCTCATCGCTGTTTTTTGAGCACAGCGAGGCGTTTTTTCAGGTTCGTCGGCGCCGTGCCTCCCTGAGACGTCCTTCTGCCTACCGATGCCTCGACCGACAGCGCCTCGTACACATCGTCACGGATCAGGGACGACAATTTTTTGTATTCCGCCAGCGGCAGGTCCGCCAGGCCCGACTGCAGCTCCAGGCAGCGCAGGACCGCCCTGCCCACGACCTCGTGGGCCTGCCGAAAGGGCATGCCCTTTTTTACCAGGTAATCCGCGAGGTCCGTGGCGGTAATGAATCCGTCCTCGGCAGCCTTGCGCATCGCATCCTGGTGCACCGTGATGCCTTTCAGCATCTCGATATACACCGCCAGCGAGCGCGTCACCGTGTCCGCTGTGTCGAAGAGCGGCTCCTTGTCCTCCTGCATATCGCGGTTGTACGCCAGGGGCAATCCCTTCATGATCGTTAGCAGCGCGGTCAGGTTGCCGTAGACCCTGCCGGTCTTGCCGCGCGTAAGCTCCGCCACATCGGGGTTCTTTTTCTGCGGCATGATGGACGACCCTGTGGTGAAGCCGTCGGAGATCGTAATGTAGCCGAACTCCGCCGACGACCAGAGCACCAGCTCCTCGGACAAACGCGACAGGTGCATCATGATCTGGGCGCAGGCAGCCGTAAATTCGATCGCGAAATCCCGGTCGGAGACCGCATCCATGCTGTTCTCGCATACACTTTCAAAACCCAGCTCCCGGGCCACGAACTGCCGGTCAATGGGCAGCACCGTGCCTGCCAGGGCGCCGGCGCCGAGCGGCATTACGTTCACCCGGCGGAAGCAGTCCTCCAGGCGGCCGCGGTCGCGCGAGAACATCTCATAGTATGCCAAAAGATGATGGCCCAGCAGGACTGGCTGCGCCCGCTGGAGATGGGTGTAGCCGGGCAGCACAACGCTCTGGTAACGGTCGGCCAGCGCAATGAGCACCTGCTGGAGCGCTGCCAGAAGATCGTGGGTCTCGGTGATCACGTCGCGCAGGTACATCCGGATGTCGAGCGCGACCTGGTCGTTCCTGCTCCGCGCTGTGTGCAGCTTGCCGCCCACAGGGCCGATCTTCTCGATCAGCCGGGTCTCGATGTTCATGTGAATATCTTCGAGCTCGATGCTGAAGTCGAAGGTGCCCTCCACGATCTCGGCAAGGACTTCCTGCAGCCCCCGGGTGATCTGGGCGGCCTCTTTTTTGGTGATGATGCCGGTCTTAGCCAGCATGGCCGCATGGGCGATGCTGCCCGCAATATCATAGGGGTAGAGCTGCCAGTCGTAAGGGATCGATGCTGTGAACTCCTCCACGAGCGCATTCGTCGCCTCGGTGAAGCGGCCTGCCCAGGGCTTGGCTGCAGCTTTTTTCGTTGCTGCCTTTTTAACGGTCTTCGTTTTTTTCGTTGCCATATTGTTTCAAAAACCTCAAAAATCTTTTGACACTGATTTTCACTGACAAAGCTATGATAAACCACTACGGTTTTAAATCATATTTTTTCAGTGTCCCTCAGTGTCAAATTCTTTCTTTTTTATTGTCTCGATGATCTACTTTTTTGTCTGAGCAGCCTTGTTCCCGATCCTGAGCCGCAATGCGTTCAAGCGGATGAACCCTTCGGCGTCCTTCTGGTTATAGACCCGGTCGGCCTCGAAGGTCGCAAGCTCGGGATTATAGAGCGAGACTGGCGATTTGCGGCCCACGGTGTCACAATTTCCCTTGTAGAGCTTGACCCGCGCCGTGCCGGTCACGTTTTTTTGTGATTCATCGATGGCTGCCTGGAGCATCTGCCGCTCCGGCGCGAACCAGTACCCGTAGTACACCAGCTCGGCATAGCGCGAAACAAAACTGTCCCTGAGATGCATGGCCTCGCGGTCCATGGTGATGGACTCCACTGCCCGGTGTGCTGCATGCAGCAGTGTGCCGCCCGGGGTTTCGTAGACCCCGCGGGACTTCATGCCCACGTAGCGGTTCTCCACGAGATCGACGCGGCCCACGCCGTGCGCTCCGGCAATGCGGTTCGCCTCGGCCAGGAGCGCTGCCGGCGAATACTTCTTCCCGTTGATGGCAACGGGATCACCCGCTCGATACTCCACTTCGACATACTCGGCTTTGTCCGGCGCTTTTTCAACAGGCACGGCCATGGTATACATATCGTCCGTTGACTCGGCCCAGGGGTCTTCAAGCACCCCGCCTTCATAGCTGATATGCAGCAGGTTCCGATCCGTGGAAAAGGGTTTGGCCTTGGTCGCGGTCACCGGGATCTTGTGCTTCTCGGCATAGGCTATCAGCTCTTCGCGGCCCTTCATGGTCCATTCGCGCCAGGGCGCGATGATCTTCACGTCGGGCTTGAGCGCAAAATAGGTGAGCTCGAACCGGACCTGGTCGTTCCCCTTGCCGGTCGCGCCGTGGCAGACCGCATCAGCGCCCTCTTTGATCGCAATGTCGATCTGGCGTTTCGCGATCAGCGGCCGCGCGATCGACGTGCCGAGAAGGTAGCGGCCCTCATAGACCGCATTTGCCCGCAGCATGGGGAACACAAAATCCTGCACGAACTCCTCGCGGAGATCGTCGATATAGATCTTGGAGGCGCCCGTCTTGATGGCCTTGTCCCTGAGCGGTTCCAACTCCTCGCCCTGGCCGATATCGGCCGTAAAAGCCACCACCTCGGCGCCGTAGGTCTCCTTGAGCCAGGTGATGATGACCGACGTGTCCAGCCCGCCGGAATAGGCAACAACGATCTTGTTAATAGCTTGCTTCAATAAAATTCTCCGAATAATACAGGGGGCCAGGGTCCAGTAGCCAGGGTCCTGGACTTCAAAATCCTGAAACCTGGACCCTGCACCCTGGCCCCTGGACCCTGATTTTACGCTTCTACGATCTTCACTTTCATCTCAACGCGCTCGTTCGGATTGTCATTCCCATCGCGGGGAACGGCAACGATCTTGTCCACGACCTCGAGCCCGCTCTCCACCTCGCCGAAGACCGTGTACTGACGGTCCAGGAACGATGAATCCTTTACGCAGATGAAGAATTGGGAGCCGGCGCTGTCCGGGCTGCCTGCCCGCGCCATGGAAAGGGTCCCGCGCTTGTGGGGCCGCGCGTTAAACTCGGCCTTGATCATGTAGCCAGGCCCGCCCGTGCCGTGCTTGCTTTTGTTCGCGTCCTTCGAGTTCGGGTCGCCGCCCTGGATCATGAACCCCGGGATCACCCGGTGGAACGTGGTGTTGTCATAGAATCCCTTGGTGGCAAGATCCACAAAGTTTTTTACATGTCCCGGTGCAACATCGGGAAAGAATTTCAAGGTGATGTTCCCGAATTTGGTCTCCAGCACTGCCTTGGTATCCGCCATAATTACTGCCTCCTGAAAATATTTAAAAGGTGCTGGTCTGGTTCTCTAACCCTGGCCCCCGGACCCTGTACCCTGAACCCCGTTACTTGCTTTCCACGATCTTCACCTTGATCTCGATGCGCTCATTGGGGTTGTCGTTCCCGTCGCGCGGCTGCGCAACGATCTTGTCCACGACCTCCATGCCGCTCACCACCTCACCGAACACGGTATATTGTTTGTTCAGGAACGGCGCGTCGGCAACACAGATAAAGAACTGCGAGCCAGCGCTGTTTGGGTCGTTCGTCCGCGCCATGGAAAGCGTGCCCCGCTTGTGCGGCCGGTCGCTGAACTCGGCAGGTATGGTATATCCCGGACCGCTCGTGCCATAGGCCCGGCGCTTGGCAGGGTCCTTGGAGATAGGGTCGCCCCCCTGGATCATGAAGCCGGGGATCACGCGATGGAACACGGTCTTATCGTAGACGCCTTTTTTGGCGAGCTCGAGGAAGTTCTTCACATGCCCCGGAGCGATGTCCGGAAAGAACTTCAAGGTGATCTTGCCGAATTTGGTATCGAGGACCGCCGTGGTCGTCGACATTTTCTTGATCTCCTCCGGCGTAGCGGCCTTCGGCGCCTGCTGGGCGAACCCCGGCGCCGAACAGAGCACGGCAATAGCAACGATGAATGCGGTAAGGATGTTTTTCATGTGATCCAGCCTCCTTAAAAGTATGGTAATCGCCTGATTGTACGGCAAAATACGCGCGAGATACAGTTTTACCAGAATCATGGAGGGTTGTCAAACAAAAGGTGGCCTGTCAGGGGAAAGAGGCTCCCGGAACCCTCTGCTCATTCGTGCTATCCTTACAAAAAGAGGACCGTGCAGCGAAGAGCTAAAAACCTCGAAGGATATACTACCATGGACACGAAATCTGCATTCGTCCATTGACTGAGGCTGGAGCAAGCTGATATACTTAAAACTGTTCAGGAAAAGGGGCATGCAATGACCGAGCAGCACGCCGAGAGACGGGGTTTTGTAAGGGTCCCCTTCAATACCGAGGTGGTGATAACCGCCGGCGACTGGTCGCTCCGTGCCAAAACCGGCATCGATATCAGCATGAGCGGTCTCCATCTCACCGGACTGGACCGCACAGACACAACGAGGCCGCTTCCCGGAACCTCGGCAAGAGCCAGCATCCATCTGCTGCAGGCAGCCGGTCACCGGGTGCTGATCGAAGCTGACGGAAGGATCATACGGTCAGGGACGGGTGAACTGGCCGTGGAGTTCATCGAGATAGAACTCGAGGGGTATCAGCATCTGCGCCAGCTCATCCTGAACAACGCCGAGGATCCGGACCAGGCGGAGCAGCAGTTCAACAAGCACCGGGGCATCAGACCTTCTCAGCAACCCGGGTAAGCAGAAACTTCAGCGCGACGAAGCATAACAACGAAAGGAGATTCACTATGGTACAAAAAGCAAGCAGCAAACTGACGGACCTGATGAACAAGGCGATCGCTCGGGAGATCCAGGTCTCCGTCCAGTATATGTGGCAGCACGTCATGGCCAAGGGCCTGAACTCGGCCGAGATCGCCGAGGTCTTCAAGGAGGTTGCCATTGCCGAGATGAAGCACGCGGAAAAGATCGCTGAGCGGATCTTCTATTTCGACGTGGTCCCCACCACGAAACCGGACCCCATCAAGGTCGGCGGCAGCATCGCGGAAATGCTCGAAACCGACGCCAAGGCCGAAGAAGAAGCCATCGAGCTCTACAAGGAGATCATCAAGCTGGCTCAGGCCGAAGGCGACAGCACGACACGGCTGCTCTTCGAGCAGGTCCTGGCAGACGAGGAAGACCATCACGATAAGTTCACCACGCTCCTGGGGCGGTAACCCCCGGACTCCTCAATCTGTTTAGCTGTAAACAAAGGACCGGGGCGGCTGTCCCGGTCCTTTTTAGCTGGTATCGTTCCCGAAACCTGCGGTGCGGCTGGTGGCTAATCATGACTTTTCGTGGACCACGCGGAATTCAACAACATCGGAGCAGTGCACTCATTCGATGATGCCCCTGCTGCCGAGAATCTGGAGAAAACCCTGAAACCTTGCCGCTCGCTCACACCCTTGCGTTCGTTCATGCAGTCCCTCGGGATGGTCCTGACCATCTCCTGCGCACTGTCGCTCCCGGCGTCTGCCGAAACACCCGACAATGCATTGGATACGGTGCCGTTCCCCCTGACCGGAGTACCCTCGCTGACCTCGGCAACGACCTCGACCGGGGAAGAGAAAAAATCATCCCCCGTACCGCTCAAGCAGGAGGACCCGATCCGGTTAGGGCCGGTGGGACCGACTTTTTTAGATACCCTCCAGGCCGATATAACGAAAAATCTCCTCCAATCATCCCGGTGGCTTGATTCTTTTTTTTACGATCCGCGTTACGCCGTTGAGGAGAACGAGACCCGCGCGGTCCTCCGGTATGAAGGCTTTATCGAAAATCACGCCCACTGGACCTTCAAAACCAAAGTGAAACTCGTCCTGGTCCTGCCCTACCTCAAGAACAAGGCGAACCTTGTCATCGCCGGAGATCCCGATGAGGACAATCCGAGCCAGCCGGGGCAGGGCCTGCTTACGTCGCTGATACCAGCCGAGAGTAAGGACCGAAAAACCACCGCTGCTCTCGGCTATCTGATCAAATCCGACGAACGGCGCAACATAAGCGCCAAAATCGGGGTCCGGTACCGGAACGGGCAGATCGTTTCGTTCATCCGGCCCCATTTCCGGCGGCTCTACCACCTGGACAGCTGGGACTTGCGGTTCACCCAGGAGTTCCCTTATTGGACGGATACAAAGTGGTCATCGTTGACCACGGTGGACCTCGAACGACCGCTGGGCGACGCGTTCTTCTTCCGCGCTTCCCTGAACGGCAGCTGGTACGAAAAACAGCCGGGATACTTCTATGGATTGGTCTTCTCGCTGTCCCAGCCGCTCAGCACGACCAGCGCCCTGAGTTACAACGCAGGGGCCAGCTTCCTGACAGGCGCCCACGATGTTCTGCAAGAAGTCGTGGTCGCCACCCGCTATCGCCGGCGATTCTGGCGTGACTGGATGTACTTCGACATTACGCCGCAGGTGCGGTTCCCGCGCGAGCGGCGGTTCAATCCGGTGCCGGGGATCATGTTCGGGCTTGAGATGCAGTTCGGGCAGGGAAGGTAGAATACGGGAGGAACACCTGAGGGACGCATACTACTGTCCCCCAATTTCTATACAGGCATGCCCTACCTTTTCGCGTCATTCCAGAAATTCCGGTGCATGCTCAGTCTTTTTTTGAGCCACGTCGGGAGCGCTTTTTCGCTCCGCCCCAATCGAAAGCCCAGCAATTTTGCGACGGTTCTCATGAATGCCGAAGGGACTAAAAGCGGGTTTTCCCGCAGCAAGTACCGCAGTTCGGAACGGACAAATTTTACGCCCTCGCCTTCAGCGGCGCCAAAGGTCTCGCGAAGCCAGCGTTCACGTGCATGGAATACCCCGGTATCGAAATAGCGGCGAAATTCCTCGTAGATCGTGTAGGCGTGCGAATGATAGACCTGCGCATCTGCGCAATACGCGACCTTCCAGCCGGCGAGCAACATCCTGGCCGCAACATACGTGTCTTCACATTGAATCACACCGGAAGGAAACCCGGCTGCATCAAGCAGGGCTGTGCGTCGATAGACGGAAAATGAATTGGAAAAAAAAGCGGTTTTGATGCCGAACCGGGGCACATCCGCCAGTGTCTTGACCATACCCGTTTCGGAGTAATTGAATAGTCTGGCGTGCGCAGCGATCAAATCGCAGCCGGGCCAGGGCAACTGACGTCCGTAGACAGCGCCAATCCGTTCATCGGCGAAACAAGCGAGCATCTTTTTCAACGCGTCCGGTGTCGCCAGCACAGCATCCTGCGTCATCACGACGATAAATTCCGCGCCAGGCAGCATTTCCACGCCCATCCGACGCGTATCCCCATGGCGGAAATCCTCCCGTTTAATGGTATGAACGGAAAAACCGGCCGCACGCGCCTGTTCCGCGCTGTCGTCGCTCGACGCAGAATCTATGACGAGCAGCAGCGCGGGTTTTACCTCCTGAGCAGCGAAGGCTTCCAGCCAGCGCCCCCACAATTTTCCGCCGTTACGCGTAAGAACCAGGAGCCCTGTTTTTTCGTTCACCGTCGTTTGTGCGATCACAGCGCCGCCATCATGCCCATGTTGCGAAAAAAGCCGTTTTTATAGGTTCCCAGCCGCAATACCCAAATACGCCGCATGAAGAAATTCTTCTCGCCAATGCTGCAGTATCTATTTAATAAAAAAAGCTGCTCCGGATCCAACTCAGCCGCAAAGCGATCACGCATCACGCATGCCTGCTGCCATGTTTTTGCAAGCGAGGCATGCATTTCTTTTCTTCCGCGCGTGACCTTGTGCGCAATATACCGATAGTCATACCGTTTGGCGCCTGTATCGTTTGTCCCATGTTGACGATACACCATCGTGGATCGCGGCACATGACCGATTGCGCCAAAGGCTGACGCCACTAACGCCAGCCACCAATCATGCATGATCACCGGCGCCGGAGGTGCTGCAAGTGCAGCGAGCGGACGATTGATCATCATCGTGCAGCCGGTAACGTTATTCTGTATCAACAAGCGATTCAATCCCACGATGGCCGGATCTAATTTCTGAGAAGCCCAAAGCGACGGTGCGAGAACGCGAAGATTGCGATCGGCGACGGAAAGATCGGTATGCACTAAAAGCGGCGTCCGGGGATTGAACCGTTTTTCCATTTCCCGCATTTTGAGCAGGGTAACTTCGATTTTATCAGGCAGCCAGACATCGTCCTGGTCGCAGAACATGAAATAGTCCGCTTGCCCGGAACTGTGTTCCAGCAGTTTAAAATAACTGCGGCTTGCGCCAAGCCGGACGCCGGCATCGTTCAGCAGCAGGATTCGTTTATCTTTGGCGGCATAGGATCGAATTTTCCCGACCGTATCGTCATCAGACCCGTCATCACGCACCACTAATTGCCAGTCTTCCATGGTCTGGCCGAGCAAGCTGTCGAGCTGGGCCTCGATAAAGGCTCCTCCGTTATAGGTGGCCATGAGGAGTGCGATTTTTTTCATATACGTTCGTTCAACATCCTTGATTAATATTGAGCCGATATTGAAAAGGAAATGATCTTGTTCCCGGGATGAGGCTCGTTGCTGCTTCAAGACCCAGCCCCATTTTCTCCCTGTTCTTCCTTCAGCGAAAAGCTCAGGCTCAATATTTCTTGAATTTGATGAGCCCTGTTTGACCAAGTATTTGAGCTGATAAATTTCAGCCGCTCGCTGTCTGAATATTTTTTCCTGAACCCCTCGGTCAAAAATCGATCGAGGATTGAGATCAATCCTTCAGCTTCCGTGTAAAAATCAACGAAGGCCGTGAACCGTTCGATTTCCGCATATTTCACCGACACAATCGGTTTATTGAAATATATATATTCATAGAGTTTAACCGGATCGACTGACTGAACAAGATCGGTCACCTGAAATGGCATCAGCAATGCATCAAACCCACTAACGCGAGTTTGAATGTCCTCATGTCTCACCGTACCGAGGTATTTTATTCGTTCATGTTTAGGAAACGGCGCTACCAAGTTTTCAATAGGGCCCATCAAATGAATTTCTAATAAAGCAAATTCATCAACGATCTTGATCAACACCTCAAAATCCAACCATGAGGAAATCGTCCCCACATAGCCCAGCACATAAGCACCCACTCTGTTTTCAGAGTCTGATTGTTCAGAAGCGCTTGAAAAGGCAGTGGGTTCAAAGGCATTGTGAACAACTGAATACTTCTCTGGATGGCCGGCACGAGCAATCAACTTGTCTCGAAGATTGTTACTTGAACAAAAAACCAGGAAACTGGAGTTGACTAACTCTCTCTCACTTGCCGACAACGAACCTTTGCAGTGCTCGTTTCTTGGGAATGCCAAAATATCGTCCATGCAGTCGTAGATCAATTTTGTGGAAAGATGCTTCGGAAGATAATCAAATAATTCAGGCGAAGATATCCACACAAAATCAGGGCGGTACCATCTGAAAAATATCCTCGCTATCATCCGCAATACGAAAATGTTAAGTCGGCGGATGATAGCAAACCGTCTTCCCAGTGGGAACAGAAAAAAAGGATAGAGTTTCACACCATTTCTATCGTTTGTCGAAAGGTAGCGACGCTTCCAGGCGAACGGGTAAATGACGAGAATGTCATTCGAAGTAGAGAGGTGTGCGGCAAGAAAATGCGGGCGCTGTTTTGCCCAATCCCAATCCACATTCATAATGTATACAATGCGGTTTCGCATATCCGGCCCGATGGTAAACATTTATTTACGAGCAGCCCAAGCTGGTTGCGGAAACTTTAACTATGTTAATTAAATTACTGAACAGGCTCATAATAGATACTCAACGTAGACCCAACGACAGAAAATCCCGTAATACGTCCACAATTCGTTGAGCTCCTTTGCCATCGCCATAGGGAGAAATACCTCGTGCCATTGCTTTATACGCAGCCACATCATCCAACAGTACTTGCGTTTCTACAATGATGCGTTCATAGCTCGGCCCGACTAGTTTCACTACGCCCATCTCCACTGCTTCGGGGCGCTCGGTTTCATCACGTAAGACCAATACCGGCTTACCCAGCGCGGGCGCCTCCTCTTGCACACCACCCGAATCGCTGATGATCAAATAGGCTCTTTTCATCGCAGCAATGAATGGAGCATACTCCAAAGGCTCACATAAAATAATGTTGTGGCAATCGCCCAACATCGCATGTGCCACATCTTTCACGCCTGGATTGGGATGCACCGGATAAAGGATCTGGATATCGGCATTTCGTTCCGCCAGCGTCTTCAGAGCGCGGCAAACACTGCGGAATGGTTCGCCAAAGTTCTCACGCCTATGGGAGGTAACCAGCACAAGGCGTTTGGTCTCATCCAGTGCGATACCAAGCTCAAGCTCTTTCGATGCCGTCATTAACAGCGCATCAATCACCGTGTTACCGGTGACAACGATGTCGGCATCACTCACGCCCTCTCGAAGCAAGTTTTGGCGCGAGCTCTCGGTGGGCGCGAAATGCCAGCGAGCCAGCCGCCCGGCAATCACCCGGTTAGCCTCTTCCGGGAAAGGATTTTGCATATCCCAGGTGCGCAAACCAGCCTCAACATGGCCAAAGGGAATATGATGATAAAAACAAGCCAGAGCCATAGTCAGCACCGTAGTGGTATCACCCTGAGCAAGCACGATATCCGGTTTTTCTGCCTGCAACACACTGTCGAGTTCAAGTAATAATCTTGCTGTGAGCGTGGTCAATGCCTGATTAGGTCGCATGATGTTCAGGTCGATATGTGGCTTAATGCCGAAGAAATCCAGTACCTGGTCCAACAAGTGGCGGTGTTGTGCCGTGGCCAACACACGAACATCGACCCATGATTCAGATTGCAGGGCTAGTATCACTGGTGCCATTTTGATGGCTTCCGGGCGGGTGCCTACGGCACATAAAACTCTTCTTTTCAATTATTCACCATTCGTATAAGGCGGTTTCACGAGACGGCTGCATTCTTCTTCCTATGGAAGAACAGGTGGAACAGCCCAGAATAGAGGGTCGGCGTGGGGCAAAGATCGAGGATCGTAACATCCATGCCCGACGAGGACAGACCCCGGACAATCGCATCGCACAGCCGCGGCGAACTGATCCGTGCATCATAGGTGGTGATGCCTTTCGACGAGACCGAGGCGGCAAAGGCGCGTCCCAGAGCCTCAATGAGCGGGGAAGTAAGATCTCGCTCCGCTATACCGCGGATATCGTATTCTCGAAAGATTTCAGGATTTATCATGGCTGCTATGTTCTCACCGGAGGCAAGGGACGGCGGTTATTTTTTTCGTGTCGTTTATACTCATCGTCAAACCGGACGATATCGTCTTCTCCCAGGTACTCTCCGCTCTGGATCTCGATGATCTGCAGGGGTACGAGGCCGGGATTTTCCAGCCGGTGTTTGGCCGATATCGGGATATAGGTGCTTTCATTGGGGTGGACATCATAGGTCCTGTCGTTGTTGGTAACGCTGGCGGTGCCGGCGACCACGACCCAATGTTCACTGCGATGATGATGCGATTGGTAAGAAAGTTTTGCTCCGGGATTGATCTCAAGGCGCTTGATCTTGTATCGCTCCCCTTCCTCAAGAATCGTGTAATTGCCCCACGGACGATGCACCGTGCGATGAATAAGGTGTTCTTCCGATTTACGCTTCTTGAGCTCCTCGACGATCTTTTTAACGTCCTGGGCTTTATCCTTGCTGCAGACAAGGGTCGCGTCAGGCGTGTCCACAACGATCACCTCATGGAGGCCGATGGTGGCCACCAGTCTCTTTTCAGCATAAATAACAGAATCTCTGCTGCCCAGATCGATGACATTGCCGGAGATGATATTGCCTGCTGCGTCCTTATCCGAGATCTCATCGAGAGCGGCCCAGCTCCCCACATCGGACCATTCAATGTCAGCAGGGATCACCGCCGCCCGAGCGGTCTTTTCCATTACGGCATAGTCAATGGAGATCGATTTGAGCTTCTGGAACACCGTGTTCACCACGTGAGCCTCCCGGTCAGTTCCGATGCTGCTTTGAATCTCCAGCAGCCCCTGATACATCGTGGGCTGGTGCTTTTCGAGCTCAGCCAGAAAGGTCTTTACCTTCCAGACGAACATGCCGCTGTTCCAGTAATAGGTCCCGTTCTTGAGGTAGGTCTGAGCGGTTTCCCGGTCCGGCTTTTCAACGAAGGCTTCGACACTGCATACGCCATCGATCCCGGGTCCGTCGATCAGAGCTCCGGCCTTGATATAGCCATATCCCGTCTCGGGGCGGTTCGGTTTGATGCCGAGCGTCACCAGGTAATCCTGCTGGGCCGCCGCGGCCGCGATACGGATCAGGCGCAGAAACTCCTCGACCCGACGGATAGCGTGGTCCGCGGACAAGACGACCATAATGGCATCGGGATCCATTCTGCTCAGATGCAGGGCCGATAATCCCAAAGCCGGAGCCGTGTTCCGGGCCAGCGGCTCAAAAATGATGTTCGAGTTCCAGGCGCCTCCAAACCGGGAAGAAAGCTGCCGGTCGATGTCGTCTGCCAAACCCTGATTCGTAACAATAAAAATGTCCTGTTGCGTGATAAGGGGAAGTATGCGGCCTACGGTCTCCTGGATCAGCGTATCATTGCCGCCGATCTTCAGGAGCTGCTTGGGCATTTTTTCACGGGACAACGGCCAGAACCTTGTGCCGGAACCACCGGCCATGATAATAGCGAACATAAATGGATATCCTTCGATTCAGGGATTTAGGAACAATGTTGCCAAGACAGGCGTTTCATCAAAACGGCGGCGCTACTAATACAAACGCGCTAAATATTGTTACATAATTGTATTCTGTGTGTTATACTGGGAGGCATGAATACCTCCCCTTTGAACCCGCATAAGGCATCAAAAGAGCAGCTTTTAGCCTTGGCCGAAAAAGTTCCCGGAGCTTGGATCGGCATGAAGATCGCCACCCTCCTTCTGGTACTGGAAGGGCAGCGCCCCAGTTGGATTGCCGAAGTCCTTGGCCAAACACGGATGAACATAAACCGCTGGACACGAGCGGTAAATAAGGAAGGGGTAGAAGCCCTAATCCCCAAAAAACAGACTGGACGCCCGGTCAGGATGACGCCGAAAATCGCAGCCCAGCTGGAACTCCATTTGGAAGAATCACCGCAGAAGTTCGGTTTAAACCGTGTCCGATGGGATGGCCCCACTTTGGCGACTCATTTACAGCGCCAGTTCGGGATAAAACTGAAGGTCCGTCAAGCGCAGTATTGGATGCATCAACTTGGGTATCGGCTGAAGCGGGCCAGCCATACCTATCTTCAGGCAAAAGCCGAGGACGCGAAGCAATTCGCGAAGACCCTAAAAAAAACTCAAAACGCTGGGGCCTAAAGAAACCGTTGTTTTTCAGGACGAATGCGGTTTTACCTTGCATCCTCGGCTTGGCCGCGGCTGGGCGCTTATCGGAAAGCGGCTGAAGATTCCGACGACCAGCCAGCATCAGAAGCGCTTGAATGTTTCGGGATGGGTCGCTCCTCTTCTGGGCCGTGCAGGAGTGATCCAGACTGACCGTGGCAACAGAGAGGGATTCCTCAAGGTAATGCAGCACCTTTATCGCCGACTTCGCGGCTATACGATTTGGCTGTACGTTGATCGAGCAAGTTGGCATAAAGGTGATCCGATCCGGGAGTTCCTCAGAAAACATAAACGTCTCCGCATTGTGTACTTACCTCCATATCAGCCTGCTTTGAATATGCAGGAGCGGATATGGCGACAGATTCGCTATGAATCAACCACCAACCGGTGGTTCGACAATCTTGATGCAATCTGGGCAACGGTTCAGAAGACGCTTGACTCGTGGTCAAAACGCAAAATCAGACGACTTTGTAACATGACTTAGTGCGTTTGTATTAGTAAGCATCGTGGTTCCTTGACGCCATGAGCGGCGATCAACAAAACCGAGATAACCAGCGAACAACCAATTTTATTGCTCAGTCCACGTAAAGAATCCAACAAGAACCATCAACTTCGTCAGAAATGATTCTAGATTTTTATGAATCGTTGACATGTTTTTTTTCATAAACAGCCAAGAACTGACTTCCTGGCCAAAGATCATTATTACACTCGATGACTGTTGAATACTTCAAGTTCAAATCACGAAACTGCGTCGGAAATGATTGGTCCGTAAACGTATAGTAATGTCCATCAATACGGTTCACTTCATTGTAAGGGACTAATATTACAAGATACCTATTTAAGTGATCCAGCAGCAAATCATTGATCATATCAAACGGCTTGTCGAAGTGCTCAAGTACGTTTGAGGTGAAAATACAGTCATATTTATCAGGTATTTCCCTTATATCTTTGCAAATGAACGTATTTAAGGGATAATACCCTCGGGCCCTATGAATCCGGACCAATTCAATATCAATCCCGCAAACCCGGGATTGTGCATATCTCGAAGAAAGCAAGTTGACCATATGACCGCAACTGCAGCCAAAATCCAGTATTGAGAGGTTATTGGTCGATATGTTATGGTGGAGCCAATCCGGCATTCTGTCAACAACAAGTTTTGCAAAAAATTCACCCTGTTTCTTCTCAATAGGGAACCACCATCTATAATGGTCAATTATCTGTTGCTCCTGTTCGTGCTTGCTTTTGCTTCTGTCTGCGAGGGGGAAATCCTGAAACACGGTAGCAACGATGCCTGAATCGGAATTGAGCTTATAATAACCGTTTTTCTGCAGCGCAACAATCTTCCGTTCCACGTATCCAAGATCTGTGTTGTCCGTATCCTTAACAACGGTCACTGCATCAAAGATATCCCTATACCGATTGACGAACTCATCGACTTCAAAATGGTCATAGCGATATAATTCGATGAACGAATAATCCATGTCAAAGAACTTCTTCTCCTGTTCTATGTGTTTCGCGTAAACATAAATAATTTTATAATTATCAGCGATGTACTTCCGGCATTTCCTGTACAGCCGATCTCCCGTCCTCAAGCTGGCGAATGATTTATCGGCCAGCACTAGAATTACTCCTTCTATCTTTCTTCTGACGATCTCAATCCTGCTTCTGTTCTCTCTGCCGTAGATGTATCCCTCAAAGAAAGACCCCATCGGCGTCTCGCTCTGGATCAGTCCATTCTTTCTATATGCGATCAGATGCGTGTAAAAATCGAAGTCTCCGACGCCACTCTCCCCGTTCCCTCTCCCGTAAGACTTCCATAATTTCAATGCATGGTCCAGAGTCATCGGTGCTTTCCATTCGACGAATGCTTTTTTGTTATAGACCCATTTGCTGGAAAATCTCCTGTAGTTGATATCAAACAAGGTATCTTCACCGGTCAGCGTCAAGTATTCGGGAAAACCTCCACATTTATTAAAAATCGATTTCCGGACCGCTTGCGATCTTGCGGAAGGCAGGAAGCTCTTCCACCAGTTCATATCTTCGTTGGTCCAGTCTGGAATCAACTCCTTGGAGCTGTCACTGTACTCGATGGGGAGGTAGATGCCACCGACCAAGTCGACCGTCTTATCTTCGTTCATGGGTCCGATTAAATTTCTGCAGTAATCAACATCGACCTTGCAGCCCGCATCGGTAAAAACAATGATGTCATGCAATGAATTTTTAACGCCCTCGTTTCTCCCTTGAGCGATGTTTAAGTTATCTCCAAGAATGAGCCTTATCTTGAGCATTGACTGGTTGACATACGATGTTATGAGGTCTACGGTATCGTCCGTTGAGCCGCCGTCGACGATGACGACGTCGTCTGGTCTCAGACTTTGGCTTTCCATACTCTTCAAAAATTCAACGATATTGTCGCTTTCATTTTTTACTGTCGTTACCAATGAAAAAGGTGATTTCAGAGCAGCAGAATAATGCTTATCGATAACCCTGATATCGATATCCTTCAGGAGCTTAATTTGATGATATGGGTTTGCATCACTGATGGGTGTAGTCGGCCTTAATTTGTGATTTATTTTCTTTAAAAGCTCCACCAAGCCATGCTGTTTGACAATAATCAGTGCCCGAACGAGATAGGTCTGTTTTGCTCTTCGAGCGGTTCGTTCAAGTGCGGTTGAAGCCGACAATGCTTTTTCGGCTCGCCGAACGGTGGATTGGATCTTATGGACCGCTCTTTTGATTAATTCCTTAACACCATGTCTTTTTAAAATAATCAGAGCACGAATAGGATACCGAAGGCCGGCCTTTTGGGCAATGCTTTCCAGTTTCCTTGCGACCTTCCAGACCTCACAACTATGGGTGGCGTTCAATTCTCCTGTCGCCCGCATATTGACCTCTGAATTCATATTCAATAAAACCTGCTCTGCATAACTTCTAAAGAGGCGGCTGCAGTTAAGTTGTTCGAGCATTTTTATTTTATTTGTCACTTTAAATATCAGCTTTGCGAAGCCATCATGGTCCATTTTCGCTGACTGTGTATAATGATGTATTAATTGAAGGTATTTATTATGTTCCGGTTCCCAGGCGATGTGATGTTTAGCTTCATACTTGAGCAGATTCCCGTAGAAAATATCGTTCAAGCCGGGGAGTTTATTAAAGGACTTACTTCCTTTATGGTAAACAAAAATATCTTCCAGGCATACTATTTTATAGTTATATTGAAGGGCCCGGAGGCAGTAGTCGGTATCTTCAAACATGCCGACACCAAATCCTTCATCGAGCAAACCCACCGAATCTATGACCTCTCTCTTGATCGCGACGCAAAAAAAACTGAGCATGTTGGTATAAAAATGATCGCTTTGACACTTCCTCGTCCAGTGCAAGCCCTCCCTCATGATGCCGGCTTCTTCTGACTCGGCGACATGAATGCGTTGCTCGGACCCAGCATAGTTCGTCGTTGGACCGGCGATTCCGACCTCAGTATTTTGTTCAAGAAAGGAGATGAGTTTATCAAGCCAATGATCTGTGACTACGGTATCATTGTTGAGGAGGACATAATAATCGGCGTGAGTGCTTTTGATCCCAATGTTGTTTCCGCCTGCAAAACCCGCATTGACGGGATTGTAAAGGATGCTAAGGTTCTTATACTGATTTTCCAGAGATCGCAAACATGACACCGTGTCCGGATGTGAGCCATTATCGACAATGATCGTTTGAAAATCTACGTTCGACCTGCTTTGATAAATGCTTTCAACACAAGGTTTTAGTGTGTCTTCAAATGAGTTATAAGAAATGATAACGATTGCAACCTTTACCATGGATATTTTTCCTCGAGATGACGGCTTTGTGTAGTTCTATTGGATATCTGTATCGAAAAATGGAAAATATCGAGATTTGTAGTCTAGGTTACTGGTCCTCTTCTTGATCTCTCTGGCAGGATTTCCGACGGCGATGGCATATTCGCTGACATTTTTCGTCACGACTGCCCCTGCCCCAATAATAGCCCCTCTGCCGATCGTAACGCCGGGCAATATGATCACTCTGGTGCCGATCCACGTATCATCCTCGATAACCACGGGCTTTGCTACCCCTCGAAAGTCCGGAGCCTGCGGGTCATGTGTGAGGGTATGGATCAGCACTTGATGCGAAATATTTACATTGTTCCCGATCTTCAACGGGAACCTGCCATCAAGATATGTTTGTCTGTTTATAACCGTATTGTTGCCGATCATGATGTTATTGCCTGTTATAAAACAGTACATATGCACGCTGCTGTCCGTGCCGATCTTTATCTTACATATCTTTCGCAGATAAAAATGACGTATCCAATAGGAAGGGATATGCATGACCACATGGTTCCCAATATAATCTCTCAACGCCAGGTAAAATCTTCTACTAAAACCCATTTTTGACTACCCTCCACTTAGCTTCCGTTGCCATTACTTTTACACATTTTCCGGCTTTATTTCAACACGGAGAACCTGTTCCGGGAACTATTTACACGCTGCCCTTGTATCTCTGCAGAGCTCCTTCGCGAGCAGTGAGACTTTCATGTGCATGCATCCACAGCATGCACTAGTCGAGACACGAGATCGCTGAACAGCTTACATATGATACAGGGATTCAAGCTTTTCTATCTCTCTGTCCCAACCGAAATACAGGAAAGCAATATCCCGGCACTCCTTGCTGATCATTGCATAGATATCTTCATTAAGTAACAAGGTAATCATGTGAGCTGCGAATTCATCAGGATCGTCTGCTCTGAGCACTGACTTGCCGTGCACATAGGGGGTCCCGCAGAGTCCTATTGTGGTTGACACCGACGGCTTCCCCAAATAAGAATATTGGTTAATTTTGCCTCTTATCCCTGCTCCGGATATGAGGGGAGAAATACAGATATTAGCTTTAGCTATATAATCCGAAATATCATCAACGGGCCCTGTATAACTTATAGAGGGATCATCTTTCGTCAGCTCTTTCAGGTCCTGGATATTTCCCCGTCCAATGATGAGTAATTTGAAGTTCGGAATGGCGTTCTTAACTTTTTGGTGAATTTCTTTGTAGTACCATTTTACAGCGTCAACATTTGGCGGATGATCAAAATAGCCGACGTACGCCGCTGAATATTCGATCGGCTGTTGTTCCCTGTTGTTCCATTTATTGAAAACATAGTCCGAAACGCAGGTTGGGATGACGTAGGGGGTGATACCAGATAGCTGTTTGATGAAGGATGCATCTTCATCGGTCACACAGACAGAAAAATCAACTTTCTCGGATATTGATTTTTCATATCTGGCGCAATGGAGAAAGTTTACCAATGACTCTCCGAGACTGTTTGAATCATTGATATGATTATTTACATTGATCGCCGCGCTCTTCGCAGTGGCTTCCATGAACGTAAAACCGACTTTTTTGCCGTATTTACGGACATGCTCCGCCAGATAGATTGTCGTTGGATATTCCAACTGGACAACATCGTAATAGAGATTATCCTTCCCGATATTTTCCAGCCATTCAGCGATATCCTTGATATTGGGGATCGCTTGCATTGTTAAACGCATATCCCCAAACCTATCCTTAATGATCTCGAAAGATTTTCGATCTAAATTCTCACTGTACACGCTATACAGGTCAACATTATGCCTGGTGGTCAACTTCATTAGTATGTCGAATATCCTTAAGCCACCGCCATGTTCCAAGGAGGGGAACATTCCGGTGATATATAAAATATTCAACCTCCTTTTGGTATGTCCCTGAGGAAATGATCGTGCGGTAAACTGGTTGTCCTGTTGACCAGTAGGAGTAATCGCAACAAGGTCATCATACAGCATGGGTAGACCCAAATCACGATTCTCATAATGCCTCAATAGTTCAACAAAGGAATTCGGCCAGCGGTTCACCACGTTATTGAGATGATGCTTTCTGAATATGGAGTCCATGATAATTTCAAATTTGCCGGCAGTTATATTGATCAATATTGAATCGGCAATCTTCTCGTATCTTCTATCTTGCATCTTAAAATATATCTTTTTTGCAAGCTGTCTTCTTCGTGTATTTAAAGGAAAAAGGGAATTTATTATCTTTCTAAACATAAGGTGTCTCCAGAATAGTTTCGCGTGTGCGGATTAATCAGCGAACTCTCAACGAATTTCATCATTGACGACATAAGACCTACAACCCCAGGATCTCAATGCTTCATCTAATTCTCACGATCTTCCGGAAGATATGGAAACACCACAGCAGAGGGTATATGAACCGGGTCTTATAGGCAACCACTTTTAGTTTGATAGCCACCTTCCACAAGTCCGAATTATAAATGCCAGCTAATTCACTTTTCGTCATATGCAGGTCATCCCTAGTGCGCTGAAGTTCACTGTTCAACAACAACGCCGCCTTTTTCGATACCCGCAGTTCATCATTTGACGCAGTTAAGGCATCCTTCGCGAGTTCTAGTTCGCTCATCGTTGCAGCTAGATTCTCGCTGGCTCTGCAAAGTTCGCCGCTTGTCCACGTCAAAGCTTCTTTCGTTTGTTGCAATTCGCCGTTTGTCCACGTCAAAGCGTCATTGAAGTTTACAATTTGTCCGTCGCGTTCGGCCACGGTTTGGTTGAGACCGGCGATCTGCACATCGCGTTCGGTTACGGCTTGATTCAGGGTAGCAATCTGCTCGTCGCGATCGATCAACGCTTGGTTGAGGTTGGCGATCTGGACATCACGTTCGACCACGGCCTGATCCAAACTCAATACTGGAAGATGCTGATCATTTTTCCACCAATTTAAAAAAGTCTCTGCCGCACTGCCACCAGAAACAGTTTGCTGTATCTCTGATTCAAACGTGGCATAGCGAGCATAATCTTCTTCATGCAATCTCAGGCCAGCAGCTGCGAGCCCACTATCGACAAATTGATATCGCGTCATATTGTCCCCAGATACAGGGCGACCCATTCGGGTTATTGAACCAACCATCCACAGCAATGAGCGAAATAGCAGATGACCTATTTCAATTGGATTGGCCAATTGCCACTCCTTATCAATGATTGAAGGACTCCCATCTTCACGAATGATGATGTTTTGCGGTATTACATCAAATAAATCGCCGGGTAGTTTTGCGTAGGGCGATGCCATGTTGATTTGCATGTCTGCTGACCTGGCAAATGTTTCAACTATTGACAAATAGCGCCATATAAATCGAGCCAATTGATCAAACGACCAGCCATCTTTCGTTACGATGTCAATAAATTCAAGGGAAAGCGGTCTGCCAAAAACATATTCGTCCGAGTCTGGCAAAATAAATCTAATCAGTGGATTGTTGGTTTTACCAGCGTCTTCATCAGGCATGCCAAGGCAGCGATATTTCACATGAATGTCACTGCCATCGCTGCGGATAAACAGCGTTTCTTTACAGTATGTCGGTATACGATCCACGCTGTAGTGGTAGGCCAATACCCCCGCAGCGTTAAACTGTTTGGCCTTGAGGGAAGCAATAACCAGGAATGAATTGGCAACATCCAGACCCAATTCATTTCGAAAAACTTCGGGCCAGGCCAATTCCAATGAAAAGTTGCAATAGGCTGGCAGTTGCGGGTCACGCCGTGCGCTTTGCCGGGCGAAAGCAGCGGCGTCAAAGTATTTATTCGCAAATCCTTCTTCCGTGAGTATTGAAACGGGAAGCTTGTAATCAGGGAATGGCGCGAGAAATTCAGGTGTCGCAAATCCTGCCAGTTCCAGCAGGTCTGTCAACACTTTTCGTCCAAAAGTTTGTGGTTGATCTTTTCGGTAGCGCCCTTCGATGCCAACCATGGACCGCCCAAGGTGATCCTCTGGAGCGCCGGCAAAGTACTTCAAACCCAATTGGTTTTCGATGGCAATAATGAGCTTGCCTTCCGGTTTGAGCAGCGAGCGCACCCGCTCCAGCATTGCAAGCGGCGGATTTTCTCCAGCTGTAAACAGATTGGCGTATTCAAGCACGCCAATCAGCGTAATAACATCGAACTGATGATCCCATTGAAACTGGTCAAACTTCTCTGCCAAAACGGTGACGTTGTCAAGGTCGCGGGTTCGAGAGCGGGCTATGGACGCACGGCGTGGACTGCCTTCAAGCGCTAAAACATTTGCTCCACATTCGCCAAGGTAGCGCGTGATGGCGCCACAGCCAGCACCGATCTCCAGGACATTTCCTTTGAGAAGATTCTCGAAAGGACGCATGATATTGGCACGCGTGCCGCTCAAATGGTAAAGCGAAGGCCAGTCGGTACAATGCTGACGAAGTTCTGTGGAGAGAACAGTGATGTCAGTGGCTTGATCGACGATAATAGCAATACGTCGCTCAGCCTCATCACCATCACTGTAATTGATTCCAGTATAATCAGGTCTTGCCCATATGCGCAGTTCTTGGTTAAAGACGTAGCCTGATGTTAGCAATATATTTTCCATCAATTATCCTTTTGGATGAGGAAATACACGCTGCCTCTGTCTTCCAAACGTTCGTTTCCTTCAAGTACATTGAAGTGGCTGTCAATGATCTTCCAGCCCTTGCGTTCTATAAGCTTTTCAAATGAGCGGCGAGAATAGCGACTACCCCATGTCCAGCCGGGAGCGGGACTTTCGAAGTAATTATCAGCTTCAGAGGTTAATGACACTACTGTCTGTACAATTAAAAATCTGTTGGCCAATACGTATGACTTATCAAGGATCGCTTCGGGATTCTCAACATGGTAAAGTCCTCCGACATTAGCTACAATATCAATTGTGTCGATAGTATCGATGTCGTTTACGTCCATTTCAATGAATGTGCAGTTATCAATATCAAGTCGCGCTGCAATTTTATTTGCTGCTGAGAAATGACCATCACGATTATTATCAATTCCTATTGATGCGGTAACTCCTAAATGTCGTGCTGCCATTGCATAGTAGCCATCCGCGCAGAACAACTCCGCAAAGGTAACTAAGGTGTCACTATTAGTCCTGCATTTTGCCAGTGCAAACAATATATAAGACAGGATTATCGGCTCTTTGCAGGCCTGATTGGGTTGATAGATGCCCGGCAACTGCTGGTTCTGAACCCCGAAGAGACGATAGGAATGATACAGCGGACCAAAATCTGCCAGAGATTTTGTCGTATTTGTGCGTTTAAATAGTTTACTTAGCATGCTTTTTACCCATCAACCGTTGGGGTGACAATTCAGTGTGATTTTCTTTTCGATGAATCAGCAATTGACATTTTAAGATCAAGGTCAGCAAGACCAACAAATTGGGTATGAGGGCGAACGACAAAGTGTATTGCATCATAACGTCGATCATGGGGAATATACTCTTCACCTTGCCGCGTGGCAATGCCTATCGACATGAAATAATCGCCAGGGGCCAGCCTGCATTTAAAATATGCCTCTGCATACATAATCGCCCCCTTTTGAAACAGCGATTGAAATTCAGTGCATTCGAGTATCTCTGAGTTAGCCCCATTAATTGCAACACCTTCTTTAGTCTTGATGATAAGACCGAATATGGGTCGCAGCAAATCAACATGAAACTTAACCGATATCGCGACCAATATGGTTTGTCCCAAGGTGATTGCTGAAGGGTAAGGATCACCATCCGCAGCCAAATAATAATCCAAAATCATTGCAGCGCCATCACCCCATCGATATTCATGGGGATTGTAGCCTGGGCGAGTTATAAATAGATCTTCTGAATTACTTAAAGCATATGCATCATTAAATGCGGATGGTGCAGGCGCATCGACTGGTTGGGCAGGCGAACTTTCGAGTATTTTTCTCTCTTTACCAAAAAGCAAGTCCATATAGCGGTTAATAACATGCCTTGGTTCGCCTACTTCGAGCTGGATACCGCTATTAAGCAAAATGGCAGTTGAGCAATGCATAACGATTTGTTCGGTTGAGTGAGTTACAAGGAGGATACTGGTTCCATTTTCTTTAAGCTTACGTAGCCGCTCGAAACACTTGGCTTGAAATTTGGCATCGCCAACTGATAGCGCCTCGTCAACAATCAAAATAGCGGGATCGATCTGCGACTGGACTGCAAACGCCAGACGCACGACCATGCCGCTAGAATAGGTCTTGACCGGTTGTTCGATGAAATCGCCGATGTCGGCAAAAGCAGCGATGGCATCGAAACGCGCATCAACTTCTTCTTTGCTCAGGCCCAGCACGGCGGCATTCATATAGACGTTTTCTCTTCCTGTGAACTCGGGGTTGAAGCCGGAGCCAAGCTCCAGCAAAGCCGCAATGCGGCCGCGAGTTTCCACACTTCCATTGGTGGGTGAAAGCGTACCGCAGATGATCTGCAGCAGGGTAGATTTTCCCGATCCATTGCGTCCGATGATGCCGACGGTCTCCCCTTTTTTTACTTCGAACGAAACGTCTTTAAGTGCCCAAAACTCGCGGAAATACTGTTTTGGCTCCCTACCGGAGATCCGTTGCATTCTCGGCACAACAAACTGTTTAAGCCGATCGCGCGGGTTATCATAGATCTGATAGCACTTGCTCAGATTGCTGACTCGTATGGCGATATCTTCAGAGGACATCAGCGAATCCTTTTCTTGTTTTTTGGAACCACGCAAACCCCATCCATGCCACACCAAGCGCCGCCAGCAGATAGATCCCCAGGCCGCCCCAGTTGGGCAGGCGTCCCCAGATAAGCACTTCCCGCGCCTGCTCGATGATGAATGTCAGGGGATTGGCCATGATCCAGGAGCGGTATTGTTCGGGTACCGCGGTAATGGGATAGAAGACCGGAGCGAGGAACATTAAGACGGTCATGAGAATGCCGATGGTCTGGCCTACATCGCGAATAAACACGCCGAGCGAGGCAAGTATCCAGGAGAATCCCAGGGTGGCAACGATAAGAGGGAACAATACAAGCGGCGTAAGCAAGGCCGTCCATTGAACATAACCATTGAACAGGACAAAGGCGACCAACAGCACCACCAGGCTGATCAGGGTGTGAAAGAGCGCTGCGCCCAGGGAGATGACCGGCAGGATCTCCAGGGGAAAAACGACTTTCTTGACGTAATTGACATTGCCCAGAACCAAGCCCGGTGCGCGGTTCAGCACTTCGGCAAACAGGCCCTGCACGATCAAGCCCACGAAGAGCACGACGGCGAACTGCGTTCTGCTTTCATTGCCGCCCGCCCCACCCCAGCGCGCCTTGAATACCGTGCTGAAGACGAAGGTATAGACCGAGAGCATGAATATCGGGTTGAAAAACGACCATGCCAGGCCCATGACCGAGCCCTTGTAGCGGCCGACGACTTCGCGCTTAGTCATTTGGGCAATAAGGCTGCGATTGTGCCAGAGGCTTCGTGCAAGTGCCGTGAGTGAGGTCGGTTGGGATGAATGAGGATTCATGGCGTTTTGTTCAACTTATCTTAAAAAGTATCGTTCTTATCATTTTTCCCGACGGGCGCCATGAATTCCCGGATGTTTTCTGGGCACTGTCCGGGCCCCAACGGTTGTTTTCATCCTTGGTAAGGTTCCCACAGAGACGAATTCTTTACTATTACTATTTAGATAGGAATGACAGGAGTCGCATAATAGCATAATGACCAAGAACTATCAATACCCTAAAAATACCCTGACATACTCCGTGCGGGGTATTATTAGGCTAATAAATTGCGGCGGGAGAACCTTTTAAGCAGAATAATTTTTTTATCGTTGACAAATGGTCGATTACGCTTGCGTTTTATGACTTTTTATACTATCGTTCCGAAGTGATCAAGCGCATTCGTTTAAAGATATTTTCCTTCATTGAAGTCAGATTTTTGCTGAGCGACAATGTCAAGAAAATCGCCACTCTCGTCGCTTTGCTTTTTATCGACCTTCTGGCATTTTATGCATCATTATTTGCGGCATTTTTAACCAGAAAAATGCTGCCTTATTTTTTCCCGGCTGTTCCTGAACTCCTCTTTTCCCTGAACTATTTCCTGGAGCTCTGGTGGCTGGCCCTTATCTTTCCTTTTTTTATTGCCTATGAGCGGCTGTATTTCAATAAATACCCCTTCTGGGACGAGACCTACAAGCTCTTAAAAGCCGTTACCTTCGCGATCATTGGAATTCTCGCGCTCGTATCACTCGGAAAAATGACGGACCAGGTTTCGCGGCTGACGATCCTCTTGATCTGGTTCTACGGACTTCTGGTATTTCCGCTTTTCCGGCTGGCAGGCAAGCATGCGTTATACCGTGCCGGCTTATGGAAAGAGAATATTATCATCATCGGCGCCGGACAAGCCGGGATCGAGACCGCAAAAGGGATACAGTCTCAAACCTATTTGGGCTACAATCTCATCGGGTTTCTGGATGACGCCGACGAAAAGATCGGAACGAGTATCGAAATAAAAGGAACCGCCTATAAGGTCTTCGGCAGAACCAAGAATTTCAAGAAATTCATCAATAAACTGGGTGTCTCCACTATCATCATCGCCATCCCCTCACTTCCGGCCGACCAATTGGCAAAACTGACGAACCATATTCAGAAGTTCGTCAGAAATATTCTGCTCATCCCTGACGTCAAAGGCGTCGCACTTGCCAATACCGAGCTGCAACCTCTTTTTGTACAGCAGCTCTTTCTTTTGAAGATCAACAATAACCTCAAGTCAACGCCGAACCGGCTCATCAAAAGAACGTTTGATATGACCGTTTCGATTCTTTTCCTTCCCGTGCTTATCCCTGTTATCGGCATACTGGGACTTCTGATCAAACTCGATTCGCCAGGGCCTATCTTTTACCGGCACGCGCGTATCGGTCGCCACGGATGCCCGTTCTCGATATTCAAGTTCCGAAGCATGCACTGTGACGCTGAGAAACGTCTGGGCATCCTCCTGGATTCGGGCCGTGGCTCCAAGGAGGAGTGGGAGACCTTTTACAAGCTGAAGAATGACCCCAGAATTACGCGAATGGGGAAATTTCTCAGAATGACCTCGCTTGACGAACTCCCGCAGCTCTTCAACGTCCTGAGGGGAGAGATGAGCCTTGTCGGTCCCCGTCCGGTCCTCCTTGAGGAAATAGCGAAATACTACAAAGAACATGCCGATTACTATCACCTGGTCCGCCCCGGGATCACCGGTTTATGGCAGGTAAGCGGCAGAAATGACATAGACTATGCGGTCAGGGTCCGGCTTGATTCCTGGTATGTTCTGAACTGGTCGCTCTGGCTGGACATCGTGATGCTGTTCAAAACGATACGTGTTGTGCTGAAGCGTGATGGTGCGTATTAAACCCCGTGCATGCGCCTCATCGGCTATTCGCGATGAGCAGAAGCCGCGGAATTCCTGACGCACACAGCGACAAGGAACACGAAGGTATTGCGCAAGATCTGAATATTAAAGAACGAATCCATAAACCCTGCTATCAGGAAATGCACCGCTGCCGCCACCGCAAGAAACGAGAACAGTCTTTCCCCTTCATTGCCCTGCAGGCGTGGTAACGCAACCGCCACGATGCGAAAAAAAACATAAAGAAGCGCTGCCAGCCCCACAAGACCGTTCGTGGCCAGGGCGAAGAGATACATATTGTGCGGCTGGTTGAACTGAAGCAGAAACTCCGGAAATTGTCCTGCTGCTACATAGGCGGCCATCGTCGGGCCATAGCCGCCTGTGCCGACGCCCACCAGCGGATTGGACAGGAACATCATGATCGCCGCTTTCCACATCAGGAACCGCATGCCGAGCGACGTTTCTGTTTTGCCAGCTAAAAAAAGCGTAATATCCTTTGCAATAAGATCGATCCGTTCGTGAACAAGCGGTAGGAAAAAGTACGTGGCAACGCCGACCGCGGCGGTTATTGTTACGGTAATGAAAAAGATCCTCTTATTTTTGTTCATCAGAAAGGTCATGATCGCCGCAGTCAGCGCGATACCGAACCATGCTGTTCGAGACAGGGAAAGCAGAATACAGAGAAGTCCAAGCGCCACGCTGCAGTACAGAAATATTCTGCTGCGCGGAACCCTGCCCTGCCGGGAAAACAGCAAAAACGAAACCGCGGTATAGAGTCCAAGTGCATTGATGTTCGAAAACCAGATATGATGCACATGCAGGGGAAACAGGGGCGTGACATACTTCCTGTTGCCGATAATGCCCAAAAAGGTACTGACCCCTATCACGTTCAAGACCATGAGTCCGATCAGAAATGCGAGAAGAAGACGTTCGGCACTTTGACGTTCCTCCCCCTCGCCATACAAGGACGGGATCAAAACTGAGACCATAAAGTAAATAGCGGGGAGGCTGAAAAACTTGTTCGCTATGTGAAACCCGTCAGCAGGTTTCTCCGTAAAGAAAATGCCGGCGAAGGCAACGAGGAAATAGAGCAAGAACGCCGACGTCAAGGGCTGCCTGAGGTTGGCAGCCACGGCCTGTTTAAAAGCTCCATCCAGCACAACACCTGCAACGCCGACCACATAGAGAAGGAACAGGAGCACATTCCCCGCGCTTTTAGAAAGCGGCAGGGTCAAAGCGAAGAGCAACAGCCCCGCTGCCAGCGCAGAGGCGTATCGTGCCCGACCTGTTGTCCCGGGCATCATGCTCCCCTGCTCAGAACGATGGTCATACGGTATTTCCACGAAAAGGCCTTTCCCGGCGAAACTTTGCATGATGATTTTGAACCACTGCCGCTGCTCCCCTGGTCGGTTGCCCGCTAAAACTTCATTACCGGTCAGGGAGAATAAGCCCACTTGAGACCGCCCAGCAGAGCTAAGTGATTCCCTTCGCTATTGTATTTTTCACTCCTGACCGCAACGACGAGCCAGAGGTCGTCACCGATCCGATGCTCGACCCCTGCACCATACTGGATCTTTCTATCGGAATGGCGCGCTCCTTGCCGCTGTTCGTCAACATACAGGCCTTCAAGACTGAAGTTCAGGTCTGAGCTTCCAAACCGTACTCTGCCTCCGGCCCGTATGCTGTCCTGCTCAAAGAAGCGGCCGGCCCGTTTGCGATTCGGCACTAATTCGTTGCTGCGATAGCTTCCATGCAGGATCAGCTGGCCGCTGTCCTTGAGGGCAAAAGCAGCCGAGGTCCAGATCGCCGTGCCGGTGGAATTATGGTTGTTCTGCGTATCCGGCTTGCTGGTATATGTGGGAGCGACACCGAGGGACCAGCTGGACCGGTTCCAGAGGGCCGACCGGAAACGCTTGTTGTTTCTGCAGGATTGTACCGCGGCGACTCCCTGTCTGTTCAATTCTCCCGCGCTTGTTGCAAGAAGGGCTTCCCGCTGCCGATTCAGCCTGATGGTTTTTCTGATCAGCGCGCGGACCGTATCTTCCAGCGATTTTATCGTCCTCTTTTTTGACGCGACCTTGCTTGCCGAATCGATCTGGTCCTCGACATGCTCCCGTTGTATTTGCAGCTGGTCGATCTCATCGGTGAGCGCATCAAGTTCTTTTTTCCTGCGGACATCAACATCGATAAGAGCATTTCGCAGACAGTCGGCAAGGTCCTTATTCATCCTGGGCTCGCCCGCATCCCAGGGCGTAACGCGGACCCCGAAGGCAAGCCTGGTGCTCGGTTCCACCTCCGACCCGCCCTTCACCGCAGCAAGGGACAGCATGGTCCGGTCCAGCACCTTGCCGGTATCCCCGTTCTGGTATCCTCGCAGCTCCGTTCTCCGGTCGTGATACAGGAGGAACGGCGCTCCCTCGAGGGAAATGCCTGTTCGAGCATTTCCATCCGCAGCGAAACCCTGAAGCAGTGATCCTGCGAACGCTCTCGGGCTGGAGGGGTTTTCGACCAGGCCTGGACCAAATCCTAATGCCGTAAACGCCGCGCTGTCCGGGATGGGAAGATCGATCGCAGCATCGGCTATCGTCAGTGATTTATCGGAGCTCCAGCCTGCAACAGGCTGCAAAAAGAAGATCAGCACTGATAAGGCTATTATATAAGCAGGCTTTTTCAACACATCTCCCGGGTCTTCTCACGATGCCGCGATGAACAGGGGGAGACTACTATAGAAAGCAGCAGAAGGCAAGGGTTTCGATGGGGTAATTTAAGGGTATTGGAAGTTTAACGGCAAGCCAGGGTCCAGCGCCTGCAGCTCTCGGGCATTGGCGCCCGTGCTGCTTACGGAACTCGCCATCCGCCTTCCTTCAACGATCGTTCGGCGAATACACAAAAACACAAAAAAGCAAGGAGCGCAACTACCGCGAGAACTGCGTGAGGCTCAGCATGCGACGTTTCAGCCTCACGTCTATGCGAAGACACCATGCGGCGGGGAGTTCCCCGCCGCATGGCCTGTTTAGATCAGAATACCAGCTGCAGCTGGGTGATAATCGTCTTGAAATCTTTGCTCACCACTCCGCTGAACGTTCCTTCCTTTTCGAAGTCCGTCTCGGAGTACTCCATGGTCAACTTCAGGTTCTGTTTGTTGAAATAGTAGTTCAGCCCCAGCGAGGACCATTTCAGTTTCTGGTTCAGGATGTTGTTCAGGCTGGAGAACCTCCATTCTTCGGCGCGGAGGAACAGCTGGAGCGGGATCGACGGCAGGAGGTATGCCGCTTTTCCGTAGGAACCGTTCTTTTCTCCGTTGATGCCGACCGTATCGGGGTCCGGGTTCGATCCCTGATAAGCATTGTCCAGGTCCATCTTTGCATAGGCGCCGGACACCGTGATCGTACCGATCGACGGCACAGGGTATTCGAAGAAGAGGTCCGCTGTCCAGGCCCGGTAATCCTTAGGCCCCGTTTTCGCGATCGTATCGGCATAGGCCGCCTTGGATTCTGTCTGGACCGCACCGCCCAGGGTCAGCACTTTCCGTTCTCCCAGATAGGTGCCCTTGTATCCGTACTCCTTCTCGGGTTCGAGCAGGCTGATATGGGCTCTTGCCGAGTACCGGAAACTCGACTCGGGCTGCGGTGCGTCCGCTGTTGTCGCCATCCGGCCGTTCATGGCATCGACCCGGTACTGGAAGACGCCATTGAACAGGTTACCCCATATCGCAATGCCGTCATCGCGCGTCCGGACAAAAGGAGCCCTGATGAAGAGCGAGCGGTCCAGGGTGAGCGCGGCTTCACAGGCCTCGAGGTTCTCGCGGGAAAAACTGTACTTGAACTTCCCGACGTTGACTCTGAAGGCGTCCGTAAAGTCAAACCGGAGCGTGGCATCAAGGAACTGGAACTCCGAAGGCGGTGCGTCCGTGCGGACCTCGAGAGCGCTGATCTCCTGGCCCTCGGCGAACTCGGTCTGGACGTAGATGCTTGTCACGTCGCCATAGGCTCCCATGAAGGCGAGCCGGTTCCTGCGCAGGTTGAACAGCATCGTGGAATCCTCCCCGGCCGGGCCTGATCCCGTGTCTCGGTAGAGCATCTGGAACTGGGCCTTGTAGTCGATCTGGAGCACGCCCTCATTGTTCGGACCGAAGGTCATTTGCGGTCCTGCCTCGGCCCGGGAAAACAGCACGCCGACGAGCGCGGGGGCGAGCCACAGGAAAAGAAGGTATGTTTTTTTTCTGGCCATGGTCATCTCTCCTTTTGGATTGTGCGATGGAGCGTTTGTACGTTAACAGCCGGTTGCAGGACCACCGCCTCCTCCGCCTCCGCTTCTGCCGGAGCCCATAAAGGCCGCATCTTCCTCTTCGATCTTGTTCCCGCTGGTGTCAAATGATCCGGGCGCGGTTATGCTGCACCCGGCGGGGCTCATGGTCTTGGTCCCGTCCAGGTTGAGCGTTGCGGTACAGGTGCCGCCGTCCGCTGAAAGCAGCTCCACGGCTTTTCGCGCGCCGGCCGTGAAACTCCAGAGATCATTCGTGACGTGTCCAGTGCCGGTGGTGAAGGTCACGACAGCGCCTTCGATCAGAGGCTGAGCAACGCCGGGAGTTATAACGACGCCCGCAGCGTCCCAGGTGACGCCACCGTCCTTGCTCCAGGTGAAGGTGTCGGGGCTCCCCATGCCGTCGATCCGGACCTGATAATACCGGTCAATGGTGATGGTCGTGGTCACGCCGGTCGCCAGGTCGTTCAACCCGGAACCCGTGAAGGCGGGAGCGTTGATCGAGGAGTAATTATAAGCGACGACACTGCTTCGGGAAGGAATATCCGTTCTCCAGGGAGAGTTTGCATGCAACTGGCCGCCGTTTGCCGCATCTGCCGACATCTGGCCCCACTGGCTCCAGGATCCGTCATAGAGCTCCACCGGCCATCCGAGAATACCGTCAAGAACGAAGAACGCCGAACTGGCGATCATCCCCGTCCTTCAGTGAACGAGTGCAAGTAAACCGCTGTTGATCCCGACGCCGGTCAACAGGGAAATGAGCGCTTCCGGAGACTTGAACCGGAACGTGTTCGCAGCGTCGAACATATTCGTATATGTCATTGCCCGCGCGCCTTTAATGCGCCCTTCGAATACCACGAAATCGCTGACCGTGCCGAACACACCGGCTGTTTTTCCCCGCTGTCCGGCGTAAGAATTGTCCGTTTCTCCGCTTCTGAAATCCACGGTCGCCACGTTCGGGACCTTGCCGTCGGCGACATCGATCACTTCAGCCAGGGAAGCCCTGAGATCGGTGCGGACGATGCGGTTGGAAGCTACGGTGTACGTGGAGAGCGCGGCACTCGGGGGCGCCGTAGTGGTCAGGCCGTAGGCGGCAGCCCAGGCGGCGTTGATCCCGTCGACCAGCTTGAGCCGTTCCCTCGAAAATCCCCAGTACCGGAAGGTCCAGTACGCGCGGGTGACCGAAAGATAGGAACCTGCGGAAGCAGCGGAGGTGCCGCCGGTAAAGACGATCGTCGTTCTATTATCTATTCCGTATTTTTGTATGAGGGCGTTCATATGAGCGCCATCGAGCACCATGGAGACGTCGGTGGCAGGCCCTTCGCGCCGGTTCTGCGATATGTCGGCACTGTTCACGAAGTGAGCGCCGGGAATATGGCCCGCCCCGTACCCGGCAATGCTGTTGACGTCAAGAATAACGACCCGGTCATATCCGGTTCCGTTCACCAGCCCCTCGTCGCTCCAGGCCTTCAAGGTCTCCGGCGCTATCAATGCCGATGGCGTTGTTGTCGAGTGCGGGGTCTGATAGTCGCTCGAGGAACAGGCCCCCAGGCCCCAGACAACGGCAAGGGTGAGGAGAAGCAGGTAAGACGCTAACCAGGGAATGACCTTCTTTGCAGTGTGTGGCGACATTGAGACCTCCTTCTGGTCGGGATTAAACAGCTCCCAATCTGGCCGGGCGGCTCCCGCGCGTCACCGCGACAACAGATTATTGGAAGGAAAACAGCAACAACCGTGCCAATACGGAAGGCATATGAAATCAGAACATTAGGAGAAGAAGGTGGCGGGAAGGAGATTGCAAAATGAAAAGGTATTTCAAAATGAAATGAAACTATTCGAGGTTGTATTTCTTGATCTTGCGCCAGAGCGAGGTGGTACTGATGCCGAGCAGAGCGGCTGCCTTGGCCTTCTGACCCTGAAGGCTTTGGAGCGTTTTCCCGATGACCGTCTTTTCCATGTCCTCAAGCGTGACAAGTCCGAGGGCCAGGTCCTCATACCGCGACTCCGTTCTTGACGACGGCAGATGCACCGTCTGCAGCTCGGTCCCTGTCTCAAAGAGTGTCGCCTTCTCGATGATGTTCTCCAGTTCCCGGACATTCCCCGGCCAGGAGTGCTCCGACAGCCTCTTCAGCGTCTCGTCCGAGATCCCTTTGAACTGTTTGGCGTACTTGGCTGAATACTTGTTCAGGAAATGATAAGCCAGTGAAGGGATATCCTCTTTTCTTTTTCTGAGTGGCGGTATCTCGATAGTGACGACGTTCAAACGGTAAAAAAGGTCTTTCCTGAACCTGCCCTCCGCCGTCTCCCGCTCCAGAAAAGCATTCGACGCCGCGATGATCCGGACATCCACCGTGACCGGCTCGCTTCCGCCAACGCGCAGGAAGCTGCCTTCCTGCAGGACTCTCAGCAGCTTCACCTGGAAAGCCGGCGACGTCGCGTTGATCTCGTCCAGAAAGATCGTGCCCCCATCTGCCGACTCGAAAAGACCCTTTTTCAGGCGATCGGCGCCGGTGAACGCCCCTTTCTCATGGCCGAAGAGTTCCGACTCGAGCAGGGACTCCGCAAGAGCGCCGCAGTTCACGGGAAGGAAATTCTCGGTGTTCCTCTTGCTGCCGCGATGGATCAGCCGGGCAGCCAGTTCTTTGCCGGTGCCGGTCTCGCCCTGGATCAGCACGGTTGTGTCGAAGGGCGCTATGCGGGCCAGCAGGCGCTTCAGGTCCTCCATGGCCCTGCTCGTGCCCACGATGCCGTCGTCCTTGCACCCGTCGATCTCGCGCATGAGCAGATTGTTCTCACGGGAAAGGCGTATATACTCGCGGGCGCGCTTGATCAGGACCAGGAGCGCGTCGGGCTCAAAGGGTTTCTCAAGGTAATCGTAAGCACCCCGCTTTACCGCATCAATGGCCGATTCGATGCTGCCGTACCCGGTAATGATGATCACGACGCAGGAGGGATTTGATCGTTTTGCCTGTTCCAGCACCTCAAGTCCGCTCACGTGAGGCATCTTGAGATCGGTGATCACCATATCGATCCGGTTGTGTTCGAGAAGCTGCAGTGCCTCCCTGCTGTCGTTCGATATCAGCGCGGTCATCCGGTCCTGCTTCAGGATATCGCCGACCAGCTGGGCCATCCGCACATCGTCATCGAGGACCAGGGTGGTTATGTTCTTCATGGGATCCTTTCAGGCCGGACAGGAAGCGTTATGGTAAAGGCCGCTCCCCTGCCCTCCTCGCTCTCCACATGCATGCTGCCCCCGTGGGCGCTCACGATTCCTGCACAAATGGAGAGGCCCAGCCCGGTCCCCTCCCCGATGGGCTTGGTTGTAAAAAAAGGGTCGAAGATCCTGGTCCGGACATGCGGCGGCATCCCCGGACCGTTGTCCCTGATCCCGATCGCAACTGATTGTCCCGACAGGGCTGTTGTGATCTCTATCTTCCCGGAGATCGGCATTGCCTGCAAGGCATTCTGCAATACGTTAATGATCACCTGCTCTACCTGCCGCCTGTCGGCCTGCAGGAGCGGGATCTTGCCCAGCCCCGTCGTCACCAGGCAGCAGCGTTTTTCGATCTCTTCATCCAGGACCCTGATGCAATCGGCAACGACCGCATTGAGGTCGGTCTCTCCCAAAACCGGAGGCGACTGCCGCGCGAAGTTCAACAGTCCCTTGATAATGGAACTGCCCCTTTTCGCCTGCTCGGCGATGATCTCGAGTCTCTCCTTGTCTTGCGCCGGGAGCTCCTGCTGCAGAAGCAGCCGGGAATATCCCAGGATGCTGCCCAACGGAGTGTTGAGTTCATGGGCGATGCCCGCTGACAGCTGCCCCAATGCCGCCAGCTTTTCGGTACGGTAATGGTTCTCCCGTCGCTGCTTCTCGGCCGTAATGTCCCTGAACGTGTACGCCGTGCCGCTGAACTGCCCATTGCCGTCGTGAAGCGGAACGGAACTCATCGCAAGGGTCAGCAGGCGTTTGTCCCGGGAAATGGCCGCCAGATCGACCGGCTCTCCGGCTCCCCGGTCAGGCAGCGAACCGGGAACGGCGCCAAGCTTCTCCAGAAACGAGGAGCAGCTCTGCCCGAGGACCTGGGATTCGGCATAGCCGGTAATGCGGCCCGCTGCATTATTGAACGAAACGATGCTGCCTTCCCTGTCCGTGACGAACAGACCCTCCGAAAGGCTCTGGAGGATGGAGGCGAGCTTTGATTTTTCCGTCAGGTAGAACCCGCGCTGTTCTTTCTCGGCGTCCCGCGCCCGCTTGGTATCCGAGATATCCAGCAGTACCTCGATGGCGCCGATGACATTCTCTTCGCCGTCCTTGAGAGGCGTGGTAACGATCTGAAAATGCTTCCCCTTCTTCGCCACCTCCCGCACGATCACCGCTTTTCCCGTCTCCATGGTATCCAGTGCCGGGCAATCGAGCCCCGGAGAGGGTTTGTTGCAGTACACTTCATGACAGTACCTGCCGGTTACGTCGCCGATCCCCTTATCGAGCAGCAGCGTCCGTTGCTTTTCATTGTATTTCAGGATGCGGAATTCCCGGTCGATGATCGAGATGCCCACGCCGGTGGCATCGAAGATCGCCTGGAGCGTATCATGGGTGATGGTAAGCTCCCGGTTCGTCTCCATCAGGTGCTCTAGCACCTGTCCGAAGGAGCCCGCAATGATCCCGATGGGGTCCAGGTCCAGGAGGGTGTCGTCATCAAGCTCCTCCGGCTTTAGTGACGACGAGCCCATCACCTGCAGGAGCTGGTTGACCTTTTCCCGGATATACTCGCTGTACTTCCGGTTCAAGGTCCCCGCGTCGGCCGCCACCGGGGCTTTTGGACGGTCACTGCTTTTTTTAACGGTTTTTTTCATGCCGGGAAGGGTGTTTCACGCGTATTTCATAATAGGATGAAACTTTCACGACCTCGACGTCATAGCCCATGGCACGCGCAGAATGGGGGATGGTCCTGGTCGCGTCGCGATGGTCCGTCTTGACAGTCAGCTCGGCCTCTCCTCGTTTCAGTCTGCCTGCATGGGTATTGATCTCCTTCAGTGCAACGAGCAGACAGGCGGGGCAGACCTGTCCCAGGATGTTCAGTTCTATGATTTCCTTCTCCGCCATGATCTCACCTCGGATGAAGACCCTTCCGGGACACGGGTCTAGGGAATGACGAGCCGCCTCAGCATGCGGACGCCTGCATAGGCGCCCAGGAGCATGGCAGCCGTAAAAAGGAACGCCTGGTACACGAACAGTGGGACCCCGCCCAGCACGAACGTCACGTTGCATCCGGACGCGATCCGGGCGCCGAGCCCGAGCAGGATGCCCCCCATCAGGGCGGAAGCGATCTGACGCTTCGGCGGAAGGCCGTAGATCTTGAACTCCTTCAGAGCCAGTGCTGTGAAGAAAGCGCCCAGGGCGATACCGATCAACAGGGGTATCTGGGTGAACAAAATGATGTCCGCTCTCGGCCCTGCGCCGCCGCTCACCCGGACATCGGGGAGGACCACGGATATGCTGTCCAGGTTAAAATAGCGAAGGCCGGCCACATGAGCCGGTGCGACCAGATTTTCAAGCATGGCAGCGATCTTGGCATAGCCCGTCGTGATGCCCAGGGGCCAACCCGAAAGTACGTATACGGCAGCGTTCAATACCGCGATCATCACCGCGGCTTTCCACGGCTGGAGGTAGCCCTCTGCGTAGGCTTCCACCTGCAGGATCCCCCGCCGCTTCCAGTGGAGAAACAGCGCAAGGGAGAGCACGGACGCGGCAACCAGCACGGCCAGGTCCGCCTCGGGCATTATCTCCGCAAACATTTTATTTTTTGTCAGGGCGGTACGGGTCCTCAGCAAGTCCCACCAGGGGTGGCTCTCGGCATAAAGCATGCTCCCGGCTATCATGCCGAGGAATGCGATGAGGCTGGCCAGATTGCCGGCAGCCATCTTGTACACGGTGCTTACGACGCAGCCTCCGGCAAGCACCATTCCAATGCCGAAGGCGAACCCGCCGATCACCGTTGCCAGAGATGGATAGGAGAAGACAGGAGGAGACTTGAGCAGAATGAGGCCTGAGAGGCGGGCAACCGAGAAGAGCACTGCGGTAAGCAGAACGAGCAGCACGAGAGGTCGGAACAGCGAGTAATCACGCAGGAGGAATATATCGCGAAAAACGCCGGCCATGCAGAAATCGGACCGGTACAAGATGCTGCCGAGGAGCACACCAACCGCGAGGTTGAAGAGAACGAGTAATGGCAATTCGGTAAGCAGCATGTGTACATTATACCCTGATTCCCCTCCCGTTCAAGGCTTCTCTGCCTGGCCTCAAGTTGTAATTAGCGATCCGCAGGAACAAGCGAACGACAGGGCAGGAACTTTTGCTGTTCTTCCCTGAGAGTCAAAACGCGGCGTGCCTTCATGGTCGAGTCGGAGTTGAAGACCACTCTGCTCAGCTTCTTGATGCCCACGATGATGACCCCGGTCTCGTGCGGGAATCCTGCTTCGAGCAGGTTCTTGCCTGCAAAAGGGTGTGCGTTCCGGGATCAGGATTTCCTCCAAACCGCTGCCTTTTTTCCGGCCGGTCGGTACCCCGTAACCCGCATTGACATCCCCCGGTTGCGGTGCTAACTTTGAATTAATAGAGAGTATTAGGGTCCTGATTGAACTGCTAAGGAATTCATGCGCCAAAGGAGGATGTCATGTATACCATTTTGGGAGCCACTGGAAGCGTAGGCAAAAAGATCGTCGAGACGCTTGCGGCACAAGGGGAAAAGGTGCGGATGGTCGCACGATCGGAAGATCGCTTGCGGCCGCTCGTGGGAAAATATGCGGAAGCCTTCGCCGGCGATATCCTGGACACGGAATTTCTCACCCAGGCCTTCACCGGAGCTGAGGCGGTATTCACCCTGATCCCGCCGAATTACACGGCCGGGAACTTTCTGTCCTATGCCGACAAGGTCGGCGAGAGCATTGCAAAAGCGCTGCAGGATGCAAAGATCACCCGGGTGGTCAACCTGTCCAGCGTTGGGGGAGAGCTGTCCTCCGGCACCGGACCGATCACGGGGCTGCATCGTCAGGAAGAACGGCTGAACCGTATCAAGGGGCTCACTGTTGTGCACCTGCGTGCGGCATACTTCATGGAGAACCTGCTCGGGAGCATCGGACTGATCAGAACAAAGGGCATCAACGGCGGCGCGGTCCGGGGCGACCTCAGGATGCCCATGATCGCCGCCAGGGACATCGCGGCCTTTGCAGCCGAACGTCTTGTGAAACGGGATAATGCCGGTGCGTCGACCGCCTACCTGCTCGGCCCGCGCGACCTTACAATGGCCGAGGCGACGACGGCCGTCGGCATCAAGATCGGACTGCCCAACCTGCAGTACGTCACGTTCCCCTATGCTGAAGCAGAGAAGGGGCTTATTGCCGCAGGGCTTTCGCCTGATATGAGCAGGCTCTATGTCGAGATGGGCCGGGCGTTTAACGAAGGACGCATCGCCGTGAAACGGGAGAACGGCATCTCTACGCCGACCACCCTGGAGGAGTTCTGCGCCACGGTTTTTGTCCCGGCCTTTACGCAAAAGAAGGCGGCGTAAGGTAGGGGCAGGTTTGAAACCTGCCCCTACAAAATTCGATTGGCGAACGGGTCGATCAGATTTTCCTGTTAAGTCCGTCAAATCAATTGATGGGCTTTTTTTGTGGCGGGCAAGATAAGGTGAATTTCGACTTCGTTTCGGAGAAGATACACGGAGAAAGGCGTGGTTCAAAGGAAGGGGCTTAAATGGCGGGGCGGACGGGACTGGATTCGCCGACCTTCCCGACTTGTCGGGACGTTCTAACGAGAAGAGGCAATCAGCTTTAGGAGAAGTTCTTTACTGTGAAGAGATTTCAACTCACGCTCCCTCTGCATTGCCAAGGCTCTCGTAGCAAATGGCTCGCAAAGGGCCAATTTCCAGGGTCGCTTTGGTTTTGTATACTTCGATCTTCCCTGATTGTGTCTTAATAAGCGGTCATCAATATTGCCGGTGTGCCCGACATAGAGGGAGTTGTCTATATCACTTTGAATAATATAAACGTGAAAGGGCATTGGCGTGTGAAAAGAAGATGCTGGATTTAAATTGACGGGAATCGCCGACCTTCCCAACTTGTCGGGACGTTCTAACGAAATAAAACAAATGGCGGGGCGGACGGGACTCGAACCCGCGACCTTCCCGACTTGTCGGGACGTTTTAACGAGAAGAAGCAACCAACTAAATGGCGGGGCGGACGGGACTCGAACCCGCGACCTCCTGCGTGACAGGCAGGCGTTCTAACCGACTGAACTACCACCCCTTAAAGAAAGGGACCAACAAAAGCACTCTACGTAATTGTTAATGGTAGGCGGAACAGGGATCGAACCTGTGACCCCAGCCTTGTAAGGGCTGTGCTCTCCCAGCTGAGCTATCCGCCCGGTTCCAACCACTTGGAGACTGGTAATATCTATTATTCTCCCAAAAATGTCAAGCTAAATTTAACCTCTTTCAAAGCAATATCGCGGGAAGGAGCAGCTTCATTTTTTCAGCCCCGGCGCAACCACAAGCAGTACGATCCCATCGGCAAGCAGCAGGAGGTTGAGCGATGCGCTCAACGCGTGAAGCCGTGCAAACCGTTTTTTCGCCGGAGTGTCGGATGGTCCTTGCTCGAAGGATGCAATGGTCTTCTTAACGTCCACGGTCGTAGGGTGGACCCAGAAAGCGACGAACAGGGAAACCGCCACCGAGAGGAGGAGCAGCGACAGTGAGAGCCGGTAGTCCGGTAATAAGGCTTCCCGGTTTGCCAGCAAGAACAGGAACAGGGCCAGGAGTGTCAGCACCAGGGTGTATATGAAATAACCGGGAAAGAGCTTCCCCACGATCTCACCTGCCAGGTCTTTTCCGAACGACCTAAAAATCGCGGGCGTGACAATGAACGTGAAGATCGCGATACCGCCGACCCAGAGAGCAAGGACCAGATTGTATACTGAAAACCAGGCAACTTTCATATGCACCTCTTTCCCGAAATGAAGAGTATGAATTTCATCTGCCGATCGTGTGGCCCAAAACATCAAACCATAACGACTGCGACACTATAAACGGTGCAAAACCAAGAGAAGAAAGAGATGCAGCCTGTGAATCTTTCTCGAAATCTTTGAGAGCTGTCAGCAACATTTGTTCAATGATTTTATTGAAACCTATCTTGGCAGACATCGGGGCCGTACCGGGAGGCCGACTCACGATGAGACCATTTGTTGTGTGTAAGGCATGCTTATAGCCTGTTTTTGTGATGACAACGTTTCCTTTTGACAAAACGGCCTTCATTTCATAGTTGTCTGTTGCAGATGTGCCTATTAAACCCAATGTAAACCCAGAAAGAAATTCTTTAGCAGCCGCAGCCGCACCGCCACTATTTGTAAGATTATTAACCACGACTTCAAGCTTGGGCGCATTACTATCCGTTACAGTCTCCACCATACCAGAAGTTTTAAGTATCTGCTCAACTTGGTTTTGTAAATTTCGATCGACCTTGGGAAGATGCGTCCCATTTCGTTGAAATTCAGCAACGACTCGCCATTTGAAAGGTTGTGCGCGGTGCGAAATATCTTGATAGTTTGTTTTCCCATATTCAAGATCAATATACGATTTGCGAATCGCAAAACATCCAGGAAGTACAAACAATATCATTATGGCCACAGAAAACCGTACCAATTTTTGCAACCACATAAGATTGACAGATAAACACATCATGCGCTTCTTCATAGACCTTCCCCCCTTGAAAGTTAAGCGGCTTTTGACCGCTTGGACCGTTGGTTGGCGAGCCGAGGCGCGTCTGAACGCCCGCCTGACGCGCCGCAAGGCGTGTCGCAGTCGAGGCGGTGGTTATAATTTATGAAATTATCAATAAAATTAATTTGCTTCATTACCCTCATGGTAGTAGGCGAGGCTTCTGTTTGTGAAGTCGTCGCCAGTGGAAATGAGGCAATATTTGGTCCAGTGAGGTTGTTTGAAAATATCGAAGTATTTAATTTCTCCAAACACAAACAGAGCTGCAGTACCCCATTCGATTGCAGCAATGTCATTTTTATCAAGTTTAGTAGGCAGGGAAATTCTATGATAAATGACTTCTCCTGGGGCAAGTGGAGACTTGGGGGAATCGGTGGCGTAGGATGGCTTATCGAGGAAACCTATGGAGGAAAGTGGAAGTGGGACTATTCTAATGCTATAGAAGGACATCATGTCGAGCGCAGGAGTATTCCCGAAGTTTTTAATTATGGTGCTAACGGACAATGCACCATTGATCTCAAGTTTAATTGGGTCTCCACTCGCAGTAGCGTCATGCTTTGTAAAAACATAGGCACGCATTTGTTGAGCGGCAGTTTGTTCAGTGCTCCGGACGAGTTTACGGGTAGACCACCACAACAGTACAGTGGCAACGAACAACAAAGAAGTAAATGTGGCAACTGGATCTGTTTGGAGCTTGTGCCACCAGCTTTCATCAGGGTAATTATTCTTTTCCTTCTCTTGATTTTCTGTATTATTGGGATTGAGTGGTCCGCTGACATTGGAGACCGTTTTATTAATGGTGGACGAAATATCAGTGGATTTCTGCTTTACGGTGTTTGTGCGTGTTGTTGGTGTTTCGTGGGATGTGTTTGTCTTTTCGCTGGTCAGATTCTCGGAACTATATGAAGTCGAGTTGAAACTTAACAACAGCAATAGTAATGTCAAAATGAAAAATCGAGTCATATAGGCTCCTATTATTTTCGCGTATCAATGCCGGAGCTGAGCCGCCCCCCGTTGGGGGGTCGGTCTCCAGCGTCTGGTTCTCCCGGCGATTCGTGCCGGGAGTGACGCGGCGGCTCAGCTCCGGCATTCTCTCGGCGCGAAGCGCCGGGAGAACCAGTTATTGCGTAGCCCCCTCTATAATTACGGATTTCCGGAATTATAGAGTTTAGCAAAGAACATGACAAGCCACTCCCGGTATCTTGGACGAATATATGCTTGATGCCGCGCTTTGTCAACGACTGCGATGGGACTGCGATAGGTAATGTAAGGGTGTCCCAACGAATACAGAATGTAACCTGAGGTGTTTTCTGCGCGGTCTGCGACACGTAAGTTAAACAACCTAATCCCGGAACGACATCTTCAGTTCGTACATCCCGCCCTCTGCCCGCTTTTCGATGATAAAACCCATCTTCTCGAAGAGCTGCAGCATCTGCCGGTTCTCCATCAGCACGGCTGCGGTAAAACCGAGAAGACCCTGCTTCCTCGCGAGGTACGTGATGTAGGTGAGCAGCTCCTGGCCGATGCCCTTGCCCTGATGGTCGTCGCGCACCACAAAGGCTGCCTCCGCCGTATGGGTGTTGTCATCGATAATATACTGCGCCATGCCCACGATCATCTCCTTGGTCTCCTCCTGGAGCACCGCAAGGATCACCATCTCCTTCAGGTAGTTGATCACCACAAAGGGCTGGAGACGGTCGTGGTGCATGTCGGTCCGCGTGGAAACGAACCGCCGGTACAGGGAGTCATTTGAAAGAGAATAGAAAAAATCCTTAAGAAGGTGTTCGTCCGACAGTTTCACCGGCCGCAGCAAGAGCCGAAGCCCGGTGCGCGTGGTCTTATAGGCCTCGATCTCATTGGGATATTCTCCCTGTACTCCGGGGATGAATGCCTGGTCGCTGTAGATAAGGTTCTGCTTCTTGGCCTCCTCGATGAGCCATTGCCGGAACTTGGGGTGGGCGATGGCGATGAGGTCCATGGCCCGCTCGCGGATGTTCTTGCCGTGCAGATAGGCGATGCCGTACTCGGTCACGACGTAGTGGATGTCGCCGCGGGAAAGCGTCACCCCCGCGCCTTCCTTCAGGAACGGGGAGATCCTCGATACGGTCTCGTTCTCGGCGGTCGACTGGAGCGCCAGGATGGTCTTGCCTCCCTGGGACAGGATGGCGCCGCGCATGAAGTCCGCCTGGCCGCCGATGCCGCTGTAAAAGGTCTTGCCCAGGGATTCGGCCGTGGCCTGTCCCGAAAGGTCGATCTCCAGCGCGCTGTTGATGGCGGTCATGTTCTTCTGGCGCGCCAGCACGGTGGGGTTGTTCGTATAGTTCACGGGCCGGAACTCGATGCCGGGATTGTCGTGCAGAAAATCGTAGGTGTCCTTCTTGCCCATGCAGAAGGCGGCAACGGTCTTGCCGGGGTTCAGCTCCTTGCGCGAGTTGTCGATGACCCGCTCCCGGATCAGGTCCACGATGCCGTCGGTCAGAAGCTCGGTATGCACCCCGAGGTGTTCTTTCTTCTTGAGGTGGCCCAGGATCGCGTTCGGAATGCTGCCATAGCCCACCTGGATCGTATCTCCGTCCTGGACAATGCGCGCAACATAGGTGCCGATCTTCTGGGCGATGTCGTCGGCCACGATGGCCTCGAACTCGAGGAGCGGCTCGTCGCAGGCGATGATAAAGTCCACGTCCTTGATATTGATGAACGTGTCGCCCAGCACGCGGGGCATGTTGGCGTTGACCTGGGCAATGACGAGAGCAGCATTCTCGGAGGCGGCTTTCACGATATCGACGCTGATGCCGAGGCTCATGAAGCCGTGCTCGTCGGGCAGCGACGTCTGGATCAGCGCCACATCCACGGGCACCAGCTTCTTCTGGAACAGGCCGGGAACCTGGGAGAGGAAAATGGGAGTGTAATCCGCCAGCCCCTTATTGACCGCCTCACGGGAGTTGTTGCCGATGAAGAAGGAATTGTACCTGAAGGTCTCCTTGAACTTGGCGTCCGTGTAGGGGGTCACCCCCAGGGTCCAGACCTGGAGCAGCTCCGTATCGAAAAACGCCTTGGGATTGGACGTGACGTACTTGATGAGCGCCTTGACCAGGCACTGGGGTTCGCCGCACCCCGTGCCGATAAAGATCCGGTTGCCCGGATGGATGTTCTTGAAGATCCGGTCCTCGGTCGGGAACTTCTCCGGGTAGAGGGCCTTCATGATCTCCAGTTGTTTATGCAGTTCTTGCATGGTTCCGCCTTCGAACTTCATCAGGATCGTGCTCTCACTGATGAGTATACCAAAAAAACTGCTTTCCGTTCCTGCTAGTTTTGTCCCTCCCTGACCGCGCACGCATACCCTGAAATTACCCCGCTCGGGTTATTGACGCGCATCAGCCCTTTCTGTAGGATGAATACAGGTCATAGCGCGGATCGCCAGGAGGGCAACATGGTAACCGAACGGGTAAAATTCATCACGCACCGCCAAAAAGAGATCTTGTTCCTGGATTTTTCAAACTCCCAGCCCCATGAAGTATTGCAGACCATCGAAGATGCCAAACGGGTGATCAGCGCCAGGCCGGAGCGTTCCCTCCTGACCCTGACCGACGTAACGAACGCCCGCTTCAATGAAGCGGTTGGCGACGGCCTGAAGCAGTTCACGGCTCACAACAAGCCCTATGTGAAAGCCGGCGCCGTGGTTGGCGTCACCGGCCTCAAGCGGATCATCTTCACTGCGGTCCTCACCTTTTCCCGGAGAAAGCTCGAGGCCTTTGACGATATCGAGCAGGCAAAGCACTGGCTGGCGAACAATAATTAACAGCTTGCCGATAAAGGCCGCTCTTCCTGTCTAATTCGTCATCCCCGTGAAAACGGGGATCCAGCAGTGACCCGAAAACCGGGATTTCCCCTGCCCACCCGATGATGCCTTTCCCCTGAAAAATCTTCTCGCAAGAATACCGGTTATGCTATAGTAGTGTCCATCGTGTCTGGCAATAGATCCTGTAACGAAACGCGTGGAGGCAGTGATGGCTCGGGTTGAATTCATCAAACATAACGGAAAAGAGCTCCTCATGCTGGATTTTTCGAATTGCAAACCCGGAGACGTTTTCCTGGTCATTGACGAGGCGAAAAAAACCATCCGCGCGTGCCCGGAAAACAGCGTGCTTACGCTTACCGACGTGACCAACATGCGCTTCGACGACCGCGTTACCCAGCAGATGAAAGAGTTCACCGCCCACAATAAACCGTACGTCAGGGCGGCAGCGGTCATTGGCGTTGAGGGTATCAAAAAGATCATCCTGAATGCCGTCATGCTGTTCTCCAAACGGAAATTCCACGTCTTTGACAATATTGAAACCGCGAAAAACTGGCTGGTGGCCAACTAACAGGGGCCGGGGTCCAGGGTACAGGGGCCAGGGTTGACACCCATAGAGCCAGGATTCAACGAACCGAAATCTTCTCCTAACACTGCCGCCGTTCCCGGCTGTTCCGCTTTTCTTGCCTTGACCCTGCGTTGTTTCTCAACTACACTTACATCATGCTTGACGCCCTTTTTAATCCCCGCTCCATAGCCGTCATCGGTGCTTCGCAAGACCCCAAGAAGGTCGGCTTCGCGGTCCTCAACAATCTTATAAAATTTAACTTCAAGGGCGCCATCTATCCGGTCAATCCCGCAGGCGGAGAGATTCTGGGTCTCAAAGCGTATCCAAAGATCTCGGACATCGGCAAAGAGATAGACCTTGCGGTCATCGTTATTCCTGCCAAATTCGTGCCTGCGTCGCTCCGGGAATGCGCTGCCGCCGGCATCAGGTCGGCAGTCGTCATCAGCGCGGGATTCAAGGAAGCGGGCAAGGACGGAACGCTGCTCGAGGAAGAGCTTTCCAGGATCGCGAAAGAGCAGAACATCCGCATCCTGGGGCCGAACTGCCTGGGGCTCATCAATACCGCCAATGACATGAACGCCACCTTTGCCGCGGACATGCTGCCGCGCGGCTCCATCGGCTTTTTCTCGCAATCCGGCGCCATGGGCATAGCCATCATGGACTGGGCCATCGGGAACGAGGTCGGATTTTCTAAGTTCATCAGTCTCGGGAACAAAGCCGACCTGTCGGAGATCGACTTCATCGAATACTTCATGAACGACCCGGAAACAAGCCTCATCCTCGGCTACATCGAGGACGTGGTGGACGGCAAGCGGTTCATGGAGATCGCGCAAAAGGCGACGAAGGTGAAGCCCATCGTGCTGCTCAAATCCGGCGGCACCGAAGCTGGAGCGCGTGCGGCCTCGTCCCACACCGGCGCCCTTGCCGGTTCCGACATTGCCTTCGACGCCGCCTTCAAGCAGACCGGCGTCGTGCGGGCCCAGGGCGTACAGGACCTCTTTGATACGGCCATGGCCTTTTCCGAGGGCAAGATCCCTCACGGGAACGGCCTGCTCGTGATCACCAATGCCGGCGGCCCGGGCATTATCGCGGCGGATACGGCCGAGCGGCTCGGAATCGCGCTTCCGCACATGACCAGGGAGAGCATCACTGCCATGTCGCTCAAGCTTCCCCCCAATGCCACGGTCTTTAATCCCGTGGATGTGATCGGCGACGCCACGTCGGAGCGGTATGCGGCCGTGCTCGAACAGGCGTCCAAGGACCCCAACGTGGACGGCATCCTGGTCATTCTTACGCCTCAGGCCATGACGGACATGGAGAAGACCGCCGATGCGATCATTGCGACGGCACAGACCACGGACAAGCCGATCATCGCGTCCTTCATGGGAGAAAAAAGGGTGCGGTCCGCCATTGACAAGCTCAAGAACGCGTCCATCCCGAACTTTTCCTACCCCGAGCTCGCGGTGAAGGCTTTCAAAAGGCTTGCGGACCAGCATGCCTGGAAGCAGGTGGTCCCGGAGGAACTTTCCACGTGCTGGTATAATTTCGATGCAGCGGCAGAGACCGTTTTTTCCATCCTGAAGCAGGGTATTTACCAGGTGGGCGAGGAAGAAGCCATGAGGATCCTTACCTACTACGGGTTCCAGTTCCCCAAGCACGCGGTCGCCCGGACCTCCCGGGAAGCAGCCGAGCAGGCCGCCCGGATCGGCTTCCCGGTGGTGATGAAGATATTGTCGCCCGATATCCTGCACAAGACCGAGGTGGGCGGCGTGCGCGTCAATGTCAAGACCGCGGCAGAGGCGGAAGAAGCCTTCACGGACATCACCACCAACGCCCGGCGCATCATGCGTGATGCCTTTATCAAGGGCGTGATGATCAGTGAAATGGTCAAAGGCGGCAAGGAAGTGATCCTCGGCGTGACCTATGACCGCACCTTCGGCCATATGATCATGTTCGGCCTGGGAGGCATCTATGTGGAAGTGCTGAAGGACGTGTCCTTCAGGATCGTGCCCGTGGCGCGGCGCGATGCCGTGGCCATGGTGAATGAGATCAGGAGCGTCGCGCTGCTCCGCGGCGCCCGGGGAGAGCGGCCGGTTGACATCGACGCCATAGCGAGCTACATCGTGAACCTGTCGTGCCTCGTGTCCGACTTCCCCGAGATCCAGGAGCTGGACGTGAACCCGCTGGTGGTGATGGAAGATGGCGCCATGGCGCTGGACGCGAGAATTATTTTTAAAAGATAGGGTCCGGGGTCCAGGGGCCAGGAGTCAGGGTAAAACATAAAGATCAAAAGGACAAAAAAGTGGAACAAACAGTAAAAGGGTTCAAGGGGCTGACAGCTTGGCAAAAGGCTTACGCGCTTGCGTTAGAAATTTATAAAGCAACTAAGCACTTCCCGAAAGAAGAGGTATATGGACTAACATCACAAATACGACGCGCCGCGGTCTCAATTCCGGCGAATATATCAGAAGGCTATGAAAGAAATCATCGGAAAGAATATGTCCAGTTTTTGTTTGTTTCAAAAGGCTCGTTAGGTGAAGTAGAGACACACTTACTATTAGCAAAAGACCTTGGCTACTTATCGGAAAAAGAATACTCAGCGATCGAGAACAAGAGAAGTGAAACAGCACGACTTTTAATCGGGTTGATAAAGTCTCTGGCCTGACCCTGCACCCTGACGCCTGGACCCCGGACCCTTATTTTGGAGGAAAACATGATTCCCATCTTAGTAGCATCCAACACCGGTTACGCAGGCAGAACATTCATTTCCCTTGGCCTTGCCATGAAGCTCATGGAAATGGGCCACACGGTCGGGTTCATGAAACCTATCGGGACCGTGCCGGTAAAATCGGGCAGCAGCGTCTATGATGCCGACGCCCTGTTCATCAAGGAGGTCCTGGAGCTGGACGAACCGCTCGAGACGATCACTCCTTTTATGCAGACCTACGAGAACCAGACACTGCTGTACCAGGGGAAGATCAAGGACGCGCAAAAGGATGTCCTCGCGGCATTCAGGTCATTTAAGAAAAAAGACTTCGTCATCCTCTGCGGCGGCGGCGACTTTTTTGACGGCTCGCTTCACGGGCTTGATACGCTCTCCCTTTCGGCCGCTATAAAGGCGCAGGTCCTCATGGTCGAACCCTGGCGCGGCGATGATTCGGTCGACGCGCTCTACGGCGCACGCACCCTCCTGGGCGACCGCTTCGCGGGCGGCGTGCTGAACAAGATACCGCTCACCATGGTGGACCATATCAAGGAGACGGTCAAGCCGTTCCTGGAGAAAAAAGGCGTACCGGTCTTCGGCGTTATCCCCAAGGACAAGTTCCTTGAGTCCACGACCGTGGCACAACTGAACGAGATCCTGAACGGCAAGGTCCTCTGCTGCGAGGACAAACTCGATGAGTTCGTAGAAAATTTCCTCATCGGCGCCATGGATGTGGACAGCGCGCTCAACTATTTTCGCAGGACGCCCAACAAGGCAGTGATCACCGGCGCCCACCGCTCCGACATCCAGTTGGCCGCGCTGGAGACCTCTACCAAGTGCATCATCCTGACCGGCGGTTTCCAGACCAACGAAGTGGTGCTCGGTAAGGCGCAGGCGCGAGGGGTCCCCATTCTGTCCGTGCCGGACGATACCTTCAGCGCCATCAACAAGATCGAGCTCCGCATGGGAAAAACGAGCATCCGGGAAAAAAAGAAAATGGAACGGGTCAAAGAGCTCATCAGCTCGGGCTTCGACATGTACGGGTTCTTGAAAAAGCTCGGGAGGGTGTAAGGAATAGTAGCAAGTAGCATGTAGCAATGGACAAGAAAAACAGAACCTTTGTTGACCCTTCTTCAAGGGTTCCTGGCTACTTGCTACTTGACCCTTGCTACTCGGCGTGACGTATCCGTGCAGGGCGACCGCGTTATGCTCGGGGGACAGGCTGTTACGGTCCTCCGGGGTGAACTGCTGGATTTGCGGTAAAGGAGAATAGTATGCAAAAGACGACAGCACTCATCACCGGCGCATCGGGCGGCATTGGCTACGAATTCGCCAAACTGCTGGCAAAGGACTGCGGCACCCTGGTCCTGGTCGCTCGCAGCGAAAATAAGCTTCATGAAGTAAGGAAAGAACTTGAGGACATTGCTCCGGTGAACGTACATGTCATTTCCCGGGACCTGTCCGTTATTGGCGCTGCTGCTCAAATATACGAAGAACTTGAGCAAGCGCACATCACCGTGGACATCCTGATCAACAATGCAGGCTTTGGCGGCCATGGCGCGTTCGTTGACCGGGATTGGCAAAGCGATTCGGAAATGATCGCCGTCAATATCACTGCTTTGACGCACCTTGCGAAGCTCTTTGCAAAAGGCATGGTCGCACGCAAAAGCGGCAAGATCGTGAATGTAGCATCCACGGCTGCATTCCTGCCCGGGCCGTTCATGGCGGTCTATTATGCTTCGAAAGCATATGTACTCTCTTTTTCAGAAGCGCTCGCGAACGAACTGCAGGGGACCGGCGTTACGGTTACCGCGCTCTGCCCGGGCCCCACAGCCACCGGCTTTGCATTGACAGCAGGCGCGGAACGATCAAGACTCTTCACGCTTATGAGACCGGCGTCGTCAGCAGACGTAGCTCACTATGGTTACGAAGTCATGATGAAGGGAAAGGTCGTGGCTGTCCACGGCATGTTGAACAAGCTTATGACCCTGAGCCTCAGGACCGCGCCGCGATGGCTCCCGCCCGCCATCGTGCGGTGGCTGCACAAGCCAGCTTGACCCTGCCCCTTGCTACTTGTCCCTTGCTGCTGCTTCTCGCTTCCCTGCGCCCTGAACCCTGTACCCTGACCCTGCTGTGCCTCCAGGTTGCCATTCCGCAATCCGCAATCCGAATTCCGCAATGCTTCTTGACACTCCTGTGCATTAATGATACTTTTCGCCATGCTTGTTTATCTGAATGGACGTTTTGTGCCGCGAGAAAAGGCAGTTGTTTCCGCCTTTGACCACGGTTTTCTGTACGGCGACGGTATCTATGAAACGATGCGCGCGTACAACGGTACTATCTTTCTGCTCCGCAAGCACCTCAGACGTTTGAAGCACTCGGCTGCAGCCATATCCCTAAAACTTCCCCTGCCGATCGATAAGATCGAAGATGCGCTGAACCGATCCGTTCATATCAACAAGCTGCAGGATGCATATATCAGGCTCCATATATCCCGCGGACCAGGTGAGATCGGGCTGGACCCTGCCTTGTGCAGCGCTCCGACCATGGTCATCGTGGCCAAACCATTTCACGACTATCCTGCCGAGAACTACAGCCTCGGCGTCAGGGTCGCTTTCGTCAAGACGCGACGCAACCACCCTCTTGCCATTGACCCTTCCATCAAGAGCACGAACTTTCTAAACAACATTCAGGCAAAGATCGAGGCGATCAAGACGGGCGCTTATGAAGGCATCATGCTGAACTGGGAGGGCTATGTTGCCGAAGGGACCATCAGCAACATCGGAATGGTAAAAAAAGGCATTTTGTATACGCCGCATTTGAAGACCGGCATACTCAAGGGCGTAACGCGCGACCTGGTGCTCAGCCTGGCAAAAAAGAACCATATTCCGGTCAAGGAGACCCTGCTCAAACCGCTGGACTTCCTGGCCGCTGATGAATGCTTTATCACCAACACCACCATGGAGATCATGCCCGTCACCAGGATAGATCGCCGGGTCATCGGAAGCGGCAAGCCGGGGCCGATCACCGCCGTGCTCAGTCAGGCCTATACCAGGGAGGTCCGGAGATGTATACCGATGCAAGCCAGCTAGCCCAGCTCATCGACCACACCCTGGTGAGGCCCGACGCGACGCTCAGCGATCTCGAACGGACCTGCGCCGAGGCGAAAAAATACGGCTTTACCTGCGTTGTGGTGAACAGCTCCTATGTCGCCCGCGCCAAGGAACTTTTGAACAACACGCTGATCAAGGTCTGCGCTGTCGTCGGGTTCCCGCACGGCGCATCGACCACGACGGTCAAGATCGTTGAAGCCATGGAGTCGATGAAGAACGGCGCGTCGGAGCTCGACATTGTCGCGAACATCGGCATGATAAAGTCAGGCAAGTTCGACTTTGTCGAGATCGACATCAAAAACGTCCTCGCCCTCACCCCCCAGAAGGTCCATAAGATCATCATCGAGACCGGCCTGCTCACATCGGACGAAATAACCCGCACCTGCCAGATCGCGGCAGCAGCTGGAGCCGAGTTCGTCAAGACCTCCACCGGCTTCGGCACACGCGGCGCGACAGTGGAGGACCTGCTGCTCATCCGCAAAGCCGTGGGATCACAATGCCGCATCAAAGCCTCAGGTGGGATCAAGGACCTGGCTACGCTGACCGCGCTCGTTGAGGCAGGGGCTGAACGCATCGGTACGAGCGCGGGCGCGGCGATCATGGAAGAATATCTGAACAAAAGATAACTATAGCTAACGCAGAAACTAATCATGACAACTTTTATTAAAAACCTCCTCACCCGAGAAAGACGCTGGAAGACGATCACCCTGCTCGCCGTTATCATCACCGGCATTGTGCTGCTCGGCTTTCAGGTCAACCGCTGGGTCGTCGCATCCCGCATGGTGACGCAGGCACAGATCGAATCAGGATGGAAAACCGCTGGCCTGGAGCTCGTCACGCATACCATCGCGCAGAAGGAAAATTTCTGGAAGGTCGCAAAACAGTACCAGGTGAACATCGACTCCATCATCGGCGCGAACCAGGGCCTGAAAAAATTGAGCGCTGCCAGGGGCCAGAAAATCCGTGTCCCCAATCAGCGGGGCGTTGTTCATCAGATGGAACCTGGGGAGAGCGCAGAAGCAATTGCCGGGCTTTATAGCGTACCGGTCGGATCCATCACTGCAATGAACAACCTCCAGCCAAAGCACATTCTCATTCCCGGGCTCGAACTTTTCATCCCGGGCGCGAAGCCGGTCAGATTAACTGAAGACATGACCGCGCAGTACAGCCTGCGCGGCATTTTCGGCTCCCCCCTGCCCGGCAGGATCACGTCAGGCATGGGCATGCGCAAACACCCGGTGGGCGGTTTCCGCGGCAGGCACACGGGCCTGGACTTGGCTGCATCTCCGGGAACGCGCATCGATGCTGCGGCAGCAGGCACCGTGCTCCAGACCGGCGAAGGCGAGTACATCGGCAAGTTCATCATCCTGGGCCATAAGGATTCCTACACCACGATCTACGGACACTGCTCCCAGATACTTACGACTGCGGGAAAGACCGTTAAGAAGGGGCAGATCATCGCCAAGGTCGGCAACACCGGACGAACCACCGGCCCCCACCTCCACTTCGAGATCCGGAAGAACGGCATTCCTCAGAACCCCCTCAGCTACCTGTGGTAGGCATCGGTTATTACGTTCTTCAATGCACACCTTGCTGAATACATCGCCCCGACCTCGGCCCTAAAAACAAGAAAGCCGACGATCAGGAATGAACGTCGGCTTTAACTTATTTTTGGCCTGTTTTACACCATGGACGAAGGGCCGGTTTCCCGTGTCAGATACTCGTAGTTTTGAACGCTACGGACGCATCTGCATATTCGTTCAAAGGATTGCCTACCTTATCTTCGGCTTTATAAACCGTAAAGATGTAATCCGTATTGAATGATAAATCGGCAGACGGGGTCAGGCGAAGCGTCCGAACATCCACCCAGCCTATTGAGAAGCCGATGGGGTTATTGTTCGAATCCACGAACGTTATCCCGGTCCTATACGACGTAAGATGCAAATCCGTATTCATATCCGTTGAGAAAGCAAAGTCAAACTGCGTATGAACCGGGACGGCCTGATTGTCCCGAAGTTCGACCCTCTGCGTATCTCCATCGTAGAAGTATATGCCGATGAGCGAGGGAAGCGCTGTCTTTGGCAGTCCAGAACAGGCGATCGACGTTGCACTCAGCATCAGTGCTCCGCCCGATAGTGTGGCAAACTTCTTCAGGAACTCGCGTCTCGAACAAGCATCGTCAATCATGCAATTCATCCTCCTGTCGTATTATGCTGCAAACGCACCTATCCGGAAGAAACCGGGCAGATTACAGCAAACACAAAGTGTACAGGTTGCATTTTTATTAGAATTGAAAACCACAAACTATATTGACCGTGCCGCCTTCACCACGTACATTGCCAGAAGACCATTTGCCGCTATTCGACCATATTTCAAAATTGCCTTCGAACTCCTGCATACCAACCTCAACTCCGACTCGAATCGGTGAACTTTTAAACAAATAGTACCCACCGACAATCAGCGATATCGAATTATAGCGGCCTCTTTTCGTGGCATTCCAGTTACTCCAGGGCTGTTCAACGTCACCTGACCCGCGTCGCCTAGTTTTGCTTCGAACTTCACTTCAAAGTTCAATGCATCGTTGATCCTCAAAGACGCTCCCGGCGCGATGCTCATGCCGTTAACCGAGTAGTCCACCCTGATTGGAATCGACAAATCCTGAATTTCTCCCGAATGATGTCTGTGAAAAAAACCGATTGCCGTAATAAATCTGAAGAGCGAGTCCTGATCCCGACTGAAAACAACTTCAACCTGGGCGTTGGTTCCACTGCTATTCGAATCATGGCCGACTGCATTTTCGAATTCTATCTCGTCAGCTCCTGCGGCGCTGCCGAATTTAAAGCGTAAATCCGTGCCGATCTCGGCCGATACCAGACAGGGAAAAGCTAACATGATGACCAGAAATAGTAAAATTGGTTTTCTCATAAATCCTTTCCGTTTTTTAAGCCGTGGTCAGGCTACATCGACGCAGTCTGATACTGCATCTCCGGTTGTCTTGCGGCGGCGGCCGCCGCTTCTTCTGCGCCCACCACGATCCAGTGCTGCGGATTCTTCAACAGTTTGGTGACCATCTGCGCATTCAGATCATGACCGGACTTGTGCGCGACAACATGGCCGATGATCGGCATGCCCGCGAGCGAGAGGTCGCCTACGAGGTCCAGGACCTTGTGCCGCACGAACTCGTCCCTGTAGCGGAGCCCTTCCTTGTTCAAAACTGCCTCGTCGCCCAGGACCACGACGTTGTCCAGGGAGGCGCCTCGGGCAAACCCGTTCGCCCTGAGAGCAGCTTCATCGCTCAGGAACCCGAAAGTGCGCGCATCCGAAATATCGCGGAGAAAGTTCGCTTCGGAAACCTGGTAGTTAAGGCTCTGCTCTTTGAGCAGGGGGTGGTTGAAATCGATGAAACAGGAGAGGCTCGGCGTCTCGGAGGGCCAGATCGCGAGCTGCTTGTTGCCCTGGCGCACCATGATCGGCTTGATGACCTTGATCATGGACCGTGGCCGCTCCTGGGTCGTGATACCGCCGTGGGCGATGCGCCGTACAAACTGGGCGGCGCTGCCGTCCATGATCGGCACTTCCTGACCATCGATCTCCACAAAAACGTTATCAACGCTGAGCCCGGCAAAGGCTGCGAGCAAATGCTCCACGGTCTGCACCGACACGCCGTTCTTGCAGAGCGTCGTGGCATGGCCGGTGGCAGTAATATTGGAGGCGATCGCCTCGATCCTGGCACTCCTATCGGTCCGGATGAACACGACTCCGGCATCGACCGGCGCAGGCCTGAGCAGCATTGCTGCTGAGCTGCCGGAATGAAGCCCGATGCCTTCGAAGTCAATTTCTTTTTTAAGAGTACGCTGTGGTCTAAGCATTTGGATTTCCCCTTTTCTCAGCCATATCTTTAGCAAACCCTATGCCATAGAGCCGTATGGTTTAATTCGCCTACAAACAACAGGTTAATCAACTCAGCGATATCTGCTTTGTGGTAAAAATGACCACCAACAGGTTTCTTTGTTGCAATAAATCAACTCGGGGTTTTCATTCTCCGTTACCAGATTTGTCCCCCATATCCCCCTGTTCGAATTCGACTATCAGACTGATTCGCCAGCAAAATGTCCCCTCTCCTGCTTATGCTTTGACCGGTTTTTAATTGACAGGGGTGGTCACCTATGTTAAATTTTTTGCACAGGTGTAACTATCTCAAGAACGAAGGCAATCAGGGAGAAAAAATGCCGCCAAAGCTGGAAGAGCTGTACGAGCAGGGCATGGAGGCGTTCAACAAGAACGAATACGCTATCGCTGAGCAGGCCTTCCTGCAGATCCTGAGCGCCAAGCCTGATTTTGCCGACATCCAGAACAAGATGGGCATTATCTACAATCAGACGAACAGGCTCGAACTGGCGGTCAGGGCCTTCGAAAAAGCAGTTGAGCTAAACCCCAGGTATACCGAAGCGTCGCTTAATCTTGCCGTCACCCTCAGTGATCGCGGCAACTATGACAAGGCCCGGGAGGTCTTCGAAAGGGCCGCGCATTTTACCGAGAAAACGGCTACGGCACCTGTGGACAAGACAAAGACAACGAAGTCCGCCCTCGATCCTTTTGTCAAGGGCAAGCTCGCTGACGAACACCGGCGCGTCGGCAAGCTGTATTACGATATGGGGCTCCTCGATGAGGCCATCGACGAGTACCAGAAGGCTCTCCGCCTTGCTCCCACCTTCGCCGACATCATTACCCAGCTCGGGATCGCCTTACGGGACCAGGGCAAGCACAATGAAGCGATCAAGGAGTTCAACCGGGCGATCGAGATCAATGCCAACTTTATTCCCGCGCGGCTGCACCTGGGGATCACCTATTACTCCCAGGGGTTCTACGGGTTGGCGGAAGAAGAATGGCGAAAAGCCCTCAAGATCAATCCCGACAATGCTGCGATCAAGACCTATCTCAATTTCGTACGACCTCAGAAATCCTGACCGGAGCTGCGCGCTTGGACCTTCTGGAGATCAAAGACCTCTCCACCCATTTTTTTACCCGAAGCGGGGTGATCAAGGCCGTGAGCGGCTTGAACCTCACCCTGCAGCGGGGCCGTGTTCTCGGCCTGGTCGGCGAATCCGGCTGCGGCAAGACCGTGACCGCGCTCTCCATCCTCGACCTCGTGCCCTATCCGGGGAAGATCGTGTCCGGCAGCATTTTTTTTGAGGGCCGCGATCTGAGGACGCTCTCCACCGAGGAGATGCGGGCGGTGCGCGGTGCGAAGATATCCATGATCTTCCAGGAGCCCATGACCGCGCTCAACCCGGTCTTCACCGTGGGCAATCAGATCGCCGAGGTCCTGACCGCGCATCAGGATATTTCAAACAAGCAGGCTTTTGACCAGGCCGTGGAACTCCTCCGCTCCGTGGGCATCCCGGCGCCGGAAAAGCGCGTTCACGAATATCCGCACCAACTCTCCGGCGGCATGCGTCAACGCGTCATGATCGCCATTGCCATCGCCTGCAAACCGTCGCTCATCCTGGCCGATGAGCCCACCACGGCGCTCGACGTGACGATCCAGGCGCACATCCTCGAACTGCTCGAACGGATCCAGAAGGAAATGGGCATGGCGCTGATCCTGGTCACGCACGACCTCGGCCTGATCGCCGAACGCGCCGATGAGGTTGCGGTCATGTACGCCGGCAAGATCGTGGAGCAAGCCGGCATCGTCGATTTGTTCAAACATCCCCTGCACCCCTATACGCGCGGGCTCATGGCCTCGATACCGAAGCCGGGACAGACCGGCCGGGTGCGGCTCAAGACCATTCCCGGCTCCGTGCCGCGGCTCGAGGATCTGCCCCTGGGGTGCAAGTTCGCGCCGCGCTGCGACATCAAAACTGCGCGCTGTGAAGTAGATCCGGACCTTCTCGAGATCGCGCCGGGACATCTGGTACGGTGCTGGGAAGCGAAGTGAGACTATTGCGGATTTCGGATTGCGGAATGCGGATTTAAAACGTACGATCTTACTATGAATGATACGCTCCTCGCTATCGACAACGTCTTCAAAACCTTTCCCGTAAAAGCGGGTTTCGGCAGGTCCGCGGTCGCCAAGGCCGTGGACGGTGTTACCTTGTCCGTGGGGGCCGGTGAAGTGGTGGGGCTGGTCGGCGAAAGCGGCTGCGGCAAATCCACGCTCGGCAGGATCGCACTGAACTTGATCGAGCCCACCGCCGGAACCGTCTCTTTCAAGGGTCGGGTCTTGAGCACCCTGGACAAGGACGAGCTCCGGTCGCTCCGCAAAGAGATGCAGATCATCTTTCAAGACCCCTTTGCCTCCCTCAATCCGCGGATGCGCATCCAGGAGATCATTGTCGAACCGCTTGTGATCCATGGCCTCGCCCGTAAAGACGAGCTGGCAGACCGCGCCGCGGCCCTGCTCCAGAAAGTGGGGCTGACCACCGATGCCCTCCGCCGCTACCCCCATGAATTCTCCGGCGGCCAGCGCCAGCGCATCGGCATCGCGCGGTCGCTCGCCAGCAACCCTTCCTTCATCGTGGCTGACGAACCGGTCTCGGCGCTCGATGTTTCGGTGCAGGCGCAGATCATCAACCTGCTCGACGATCTTCGCTCCGAGATGGGGCTTGCGTTCCTGTTCGTGGCCCACGACCTGAACCTGGTGCACCACTTCTCGGACCGCGTGGCCGTCATGTACTTAGGCAGAATCGTGGAGATCGCAAACTCCGATGAGATCTACCGGAACCCGTCGCACCCGTACACCGAAGCGCTGCTGGCGGACATCCCGGTCGCCGATCCTACGGTAAAGAAGAAGCACATCCTGCTGAACGCCGATATCCCGAGCCCGACCCAGATCCCCCCGGGCTGCCGGTTCCACACCCGCTGCATCCACCGCTTCGAACCCTGCGACAAGATCGTGCCGAAAACAACGGACCTCGGGAACGGCCACTTCGTGGATTGTCATTTGCGGGGATAGAGTAGCCGAAATCCCTGTGCACTTCATGTCAACACGGTCCGCTTCTTCCTTTCTACAGTAAGTAGGCCTTCTTTCTAACCCTGGGCCATTTTTCGTGTTCTTTACCTGCAACCGCCCGTATTTTCTCCCCTTGCCTTTTTTGCAATTTGAGCAATAGCAAATGGCCTTTTCTCAAGTATGCAAATCCTTCTCGTATCCGAATGCCGGAAAATCAATCACTTGCCTTCTGGCACGACTGATGCAATATCCCTGGCAAGATAAGACGAAAAGGAGGGAACGATCATGAAGACCACCATCGCAAGAAAAACAGCATACATAGGGGCAGGCGCAGGAATGGTGTTGTTCGCGCTGTTCGGACTTTTACCCGGCGGCATCTTAGGCGGCGCCATGGGGCTCAATCTCGCGGGTTGGCTTTTCGGCCTTCCGCTTGAACCGGGGATCATATCGAGGGCCATCGTTCTGGTTGCCATGCTGGTCGGGATCCTGGTTGCCGGCATCGTTATGGTAACGGCAGGCACGACGCTCGGATGGCTCGTCGGCAGGCTTCTGGAAGGTTCGTCCCATGAGAAGGAAGCTCATTCGGTAAGATAAACATACGTGAGAAGTAAGATAACGACAAATAAAGATTCTAAAACAAAAAACCTGGAAAAGGAGAATTGCCATGAAGAATGAGACTATCAAATCAGGGATGAAGATCGGTGCAGCGATCGGCGGGCTGGTGTTCGTGCTGGCAGGCATCGTTCCAGGATTCTACTTCGGCAGCTTCGGGACCCTGATCCTGCTCCAGAAGATCATGGGCGGCGCGGTAGAGCCCACACTCTTTGTACGGGCGGCGATCGTGATGGGGATCGGCGTTGGGATCGCTTGCGCTGCCACGGTGAGCCTTGTGGTGGGCGGACTGCTCGGCACCGCAATGGGATATGTCGTTTCAGCTCCTGCGGCGCACCGGGAAAAGAAGGACGCTGCGGTGTCCGCATAGCGGAGCTGGGCGCACTACCGGCACCACATCACGTGTCAAAAAAAAGGGCAGCCTCAACAACAGGCGCCCTGCGAGATGATCTTTACGAAAGGCGGTGAGCAACTCACCGCCTCTTTGCTTTTACGGCATTCCTTCTTCGGCCCGCGGTTGAAGCTCTTCGTCCGCAGAGGTTTCTTTTGCTCCCCTGTCGGTCTTGTATGTATCCACCGTGCCCAGCTTCCACGTATAGACTCTGCCGCAGGACTCGCAGGACGCTCCCGACAGCGCCTCTTTGCAGGAAGGACAATAGAGGATGAAGTGCTTGGAAAGCAGATACTCGTGATCATCGAGGACCACCTGCCGGCCGCAGCATTTAAAGTCGTGGGTAAGGTCGGTGCCGCAGACGCACCGCCGGTCAAGCGGCCAGGGCATCATTTCTTCCAGGGTATAGATCGCCTCTCCCAGCAGGTCCACAAGCTCGTCGTTGGTCACATCGCCGAAAAAGGACTCGGTCAGTTTTTCACGGATCGAGATCATCATCTCGTCTTCTTTGAGGAAGCGCAATATTTTGCGCATTCGCTCATCTCCCGTCCCGATCCTTGACAGGGCGCGCAGGTTCCTGTTCGCTTTATAGTGTTCCTGGAAGTAGATCAGCATCCAGATCTGCGTCATGTCGTAGAAAAATTCGAGCACGGGATAGTACCCGTATTTTTCCTTGATGCTCTTCTCCACCTCTCCCCGCTGTTCCGGAATGCGCGGATAAACGGCGATCAGCAGTCCATTCTCGAAGTCTTCGTAAAAGAAGGGCGATCCCGAAAAATGACGGCACCCGCAGTGCGTACATTCGATAATGTTGAATTCCCATCGAAGCAGAGCCGGCTTCGCCTGCGGCGCGCGCGACACATCCACCCAGGTGATGATCTTCGCCTGAAAGTCCCTTTCGCAGTGACCGCATTGAAAGGTCTCGACGCTGTATGCTTCCGCCTGATTGTTCAGCAGGTTGACCATGGCTTATTATACAACACTTTTTATAAACTTACTTTGGTAATTTACTTTGTTTATGGTACAATGCCGCCTGAAAAAAGCATTTTTCTGTTCATTCGGCGCTGGCGGTGCTCCGGACGGCAACCGGCCGACAGACCGCCGACACCAGGTCGGTTCCCGTACACGTTCCCGTGACGTGCGATTTTCACATTGCAGGGAAAGGAGTTTTGCACCATGGCGTTACCAGTACCAGAGGATTCAGTTATAACAACAGCGCTCCACTCGGAAGTGGAGAGCCGTTTTTTGACCTACGCTCTCTCGACGATCGTGTCGCGTTCGCTTCCCGATGTCCGGGACGGCCTCAAGCCCGTGCACCGCAGGATCCTCTTTGCCATGTGGGAGATGGGGCTCGGGCCGACCGCACGGTTCAGAAAAAGCGCCGCCGTCGTCGGTGAAGTGCTCGGGAAATTCCACCCCCACGGCGACCAGGCAGCTTACGACGCCATGGTCCGGATGGCTCAGGACTTCTCGCTTCGCTACCCGCTGGTCGATGGCTCGGGAAACTTCGGCAGCCTTGACGGCGATCCGGCGGCGGCGATGCGCTACACGGAAGCCCGCCTTTCGAAGATCGCCGAAGAACTGCTGTTCGAGATTGATAAAGATACCGTCGGATTCAAGCCGAACTATGACAACTCGCTCAAGGAGCCGCTGGTTCTGCCGGCACGCTTTCCCCAGCTCCTCGTGAACGGCACGTCGGGCATCGCCGTGGGCATGAGCTGCTCCTTCCCGCCGCACAATATCGGCGAGGTGATCGACGGCCTGGCCGCGCTGATCGACAATGCCGACATCGAGACCAAGGACCTCCTCAAGTTCATCAAGGGGCCGGACTTCCCCACGGGCGGTCAGATCCTGAATACGAAAAAGGAGCTGCTCGAGATCTACAAGGCAGGCTCCGGCGGCATCAGGACCCGCGGCGAGTACAAGGTGGAGGAACTTCCCCGCGGCAAGCAGGCCATCGTCTTCTCCTCCATTCCCTATCAGGTGAACAAGGCGCGATTGCTTGAGAAGCTCATCGGCCTCATGGAGGAACGGAAGCTGCCGCAGGTCACCACGGTCCGCGACGAATCGACCGGCGATGTGCGCATCGTGCTCGAGCTCAAGGCCGAGACCAATGCCGAGCTCGTGACCGCCTACCTCTTCAAGCATACGGACCTGGAGTCGACCTTCCCTATCAACTTCACGGCGCTCAAGCCGAACATGGAGCCGGAGCGCCTGTCGCTCAAGGCGATCATGCGTTACTTCCTGGATTTCCGGCACGAGATCACGACCAGGCGGCTCAACTACGATCTTCGGCTGCTCAAGGCGCGGCTCCACCTCCTCGCGGCTTTTGAGGCCCTCTACGACGACCTCGACACGGCGATCAAGCTCATCCGCAAGGCTAAGTCGCGCGAGGACGCTGCGGAAAAACTGAAAAAGCACTTCAAGCTCGACGATGAGCAGGTGAAGGCCATCCTCGACATGCAGCTCTACAAGCTTGTCGGCCTCGAGATCGACCGCATTCTCGCGGAAAAAGCGGAGAAGACCAAGCTGCGCAAGGACATCGAGGCCATCCTGGCAAGCCAGAAAAAGATCTGGGGCCTGATCAGGACCGAGCTGCTCGAGATCAAGGAAAAGTACGGCGACAAGCGCAGATCGGTCATGAAGGCCGCCGACGACGTCGAGTTCTCGCAGGACGACTTCGTCGTCCATGAAGATGTCACCGTGATCCTGACGAAGATGGGGTGGATCAGGCGCGTCAAGACCGTGGGAGAGAACCTCCGGTTCAAAGACGGCGATTCGCTGCTCGCGCTGCTGCCGGCGAACACCAGGGACAATATCGCCATCTTCTCGTCGGCCGGCAAGGTCTATGTGAACAAGGCCTTTGACCTGCCTACCGGCTCCGGGTTCGGCGAACCTGTGCAGCATCTGTACAAGTTCGGCGACGGCGAGCGGCCGATCATGGCCATGAACCTCACGACCGTCCTGTCCGGCGGCGCTGCCGCGGTTGACGGCGGGACCCCGGACAAGCAGGCGGAGCTCACGCTCACCGGCGGAAGCGCCCTGGCCCTGACCGTCTCGGCCAAGGGAGTGGGCTTCCAGTTCGATCTCGCGCAGTTCAACAGCATCACGACCCGTGCAGGCAAGAAGTTCGCCGGGATCAAGGAGGGCGACAGTATCCTGGGCGTGGACCTCATCGACCTTCCCAATGTGCTGTTCCTCACGTCCGAAGGCAGGGCCGTCGTGCTTGCGGCAAAGGACATTCCCATCCTCACCGGCGCCGGCAAGGGCGTGAAGCTTGTGAACGTGAAGAACGGCGACGTTGTTCTGTTCAGGGCGGTCCGCAAGAACGAGCAGGTGAAGGTGGTCGACGAGAAGGAAAAAGAAAAGGTGATCGACCTGAAGGGCTACGGCGTCATGACCCGCGGCGCCGTTGGTCTGAAAGCGGTGAAGGCGCTGCGATTCGCCTGATGCGACTCAAGGTCTTCGTGAAAACAAGAACGGCGGGGCAATCGTAATTGATTGCTCCGCCGTTCTTTTCATTCTGAAAAAACTTTTGGACACGGATAAGTTCGGATAAAAACCGGATAACGTCGGATTTTTTTACAAGAGGTGCCCAAAAGGTAATGGCTTTGCTTTGGGTTTATCCGCCTTTATCCGATGTTAATCCGCCTCTTCCGTGTCAAAAGGTTTTTTTACATTTAGTGGTACGACGACACGCCGATGCCGATGCCGAAAGAAACACGGGACCCTGAAGAAGGCTCCCACAAATGCAGGCTTTTCGCCGTCACCAGGGGATAGCGGTACTCGATCTCGCCAAGCGGCTGCACCTTCTGACCCGACACCTCGCCGATGACGGACAATTCCCTGCCAGCGTGGTACACGGCGGCATCCAGAAATTCTTCGGTCACGATGAACAGGCGTCCTTCCGTGGCGTCTGTCCGGAGCGGCCGCCCCGAACTGTCCAGCGGCTTCTGCAGCAGTTCAATCACGCTGCCTTCTTTTGTGTTCTTTGAGGACACGATCATGCCGCCGAGCATCACCCACGCGCCCTTATAGGCATCGGGGTTCTTCTGCAATTCTTTAAAAGAAAGGTTCCTGTCCACTCGGTCCAGCATCTGCTTCGGGAAAGGCGGCGCGCAAGCGGCGGTCAGCAACAGCGCGAGCAACACGCAAAATACCAGGCGTTTCTTTTCATCTGCCTTCATATCGCATCCCCCTTCTGGCGTGTGGTAAACACACGGCCTGACAGGCGCTACTCCTGTGTTCGCACAGACCTGTTGGGATCGTCAAGCGGATCGAACCACTGGGGTCCGCTCCGGGCTTTCCGCTGATCCTCCCACAACTTCAGTTCCTTTGACAAAAAAAGCGGAACGCGAAGGTCCTGATCTACCAGCGCGGCGGCCTCGGTGCCCTCCACGATTGCAGCAACAGTGATCTCCCTGCCGGGAGCGTAGAGGAGGGTATTGAGGTGCGCCGGATAGGACAATATGAACCGTCCGCCCGTTTTAGTGGTGCGCTCAGGGCGGCCCCAGTAGTCCAAGGCGCGCTCCACGACCTCGAGCAGCGTGCCGTGGTCCGTACTCGTGACCTGGGCGATCGTTCCGCCGATGATCACGAGCTTCCCCTTGTAGATCTCTGGGTCCTGCTCGATTTCATGAAAAGAAGTTTTTCTATCGGCCTGACGGGTATACTCCCGGGATATGGCATAGGTACAACCCTGGAAGAACAAGGCGAGACTTATGGCGAGAATGATATTCTTCATGGCAAGCCGCACACCTCTCTATGGATCGAACCCGGGAAATAAGAGGCCGGCCGCACTCCCGATGCCGGGTACCTACATCAGGCCTGCGGTTCAGTTTCCTTCTCTATTTTTTTACGCACGTGATCGGGAATGTCTATTCCGCTGAGATCGAAGTTGCCCAACTCCCGGGCCAGCAGACTGATCTTGTCGACATTCTGAAGATACTTGTTAATAATGATCCTGCGCGTCTCCATCACCCGGCACGAGCCGCCCTTTGATGTCTTCAGATCGTCATAGGTCACTTTGATGGAAAGGGCCTTGGCCACGTTTTCGAGATCCACGAGCGTAATTTTCATAGTGTTGTCATTTTAAGTATAGCAGATTGGGGATGGGATGGTCGCCGTCACCCTGGCGCGACCGGGAACGATGCCGCCTGATGCTGCATGGAGCATGTGAAAAAGGACCGCTGCACAGGAGCGGTCCCGGAGTGTTTACGCTTCTTCCTTGTGAACTTCGAGAATGCTCACGACGTTGATGTTCGCGTCCTTGAGCGCCTTTTGCACATCAGCAAGTTTTGCGTCCTGCACTTTCAAAATGAAATTCGATTTCGTAGCCATGGCCTGCCTCCTGATCAAGATGGTACTCGAGCAATGCGTCGCTGAGTGCAGTAAATTAACACAAACCAAACGTTCAAGTCAACCTCGAAAACCTGCGCTGAAAACCCGTTGCCGCGTGGGCCTGGCGGCCTTCCGTATCAGCATTACCCCGAAAATACCCCATTTTTGATAAAATTTTTCTTGCTATTTTATAAGAGACTGTTTATACTTCCCTCGAAAAACAGGATCACTCTGCCGTTGGGCAGCGGACTCTTCTCGTTTCCATTTTATTTTAAGGAGGAAGTTTATGGCAAAAGCAATGACGAAGTCTCAGATTGCAGATCACATCGCGAAGAAGGCAGACATCAAGAAGAAGCTGGCAGTTCAGATCCTCGAAGATATGGCAGCACTCGCCTACAAGGAAGCAAAGAACTCCTTCACGCTTCCCGGCCTCGGCAAGCTTGTGCTCGTACAGCGCAAGGCACGCATGGGCAGGAACCCCCAGACCGGCGCAGCCATCAAGATCCCGGCCAAGAAAGTCGTGAAGTTCCGCGTAGCCAAGGCGGCAAAAGAAGCGATCCTCGGCAAGAAGTAGGTTCTGCCGCAAACATACAAAAATACACAAAGGCATTCCGGCTTTCCGGAATGCCTTTTGCGTCTCACGAAAGCATGACGCACTGGACGAAAACACCGGGCCACTCCCGTAATCTATGGACTATATCCTTTTCATCCTTTATCCCCTTTCCCTTATACGGCCGCGTTTCATGCTGTCGGCCCTGGCGTTCCATGCGTTCCTCATCGTGGCGTCGGCACTGCAGTACGGAAGAATACCGCTTATGGGCATGCATGACACGCTCGGCTTTCTTGCTTTTTCCATCGGTGCGGTGTACGTCATTGCCGCAGGGGACCGTGGACGCGACCTCTTCACCTACCTGACAACGCCGCTTATCCTGATCTTCCTCGCCGGCTCGGCGGTCTCACCGCCCGTGACCCACGGGATGCCGCCGGTGCTCAAGACCATCTGGTTCGAGCTCCACGTGATTCTGTCGTTCGTCTCCTATGCGCTTTTTGCCATCGGCGCAATCTTCGGACTGCTCGACCGCTACGGAAATGATGTTCATGCAGAGCGCAGCCAGTACCGGAGCCTGCTGCTCGGCTATGTGCTCTTTTCCATTGCCATGATCTTCGGCGGTATCTGGGCCTTCCTCGCCTGGGGCACTTATTGGCTATGGACGCCGAAGGAACTCTGGACCACGATCGTCTGGTTCTTCTACAGCCTCTATCTTCATGCGCGGCTGGTGCGCGGCTGGTCGGGCCCGAAAACCGCCTGGATGGGCATTGTCGGTTTTGTGATCGTATTGTTCACTTATGCAGGCGTGGGGCTCTTAATGAAAAGCTCGCATGAGTTTTAACTTATGGAGCAAGCCGACCATGTCGGCGTAAAATAAACTGCACCACGACTGCTCCGGTTAGAAACTATGAAAAACTTTTTCCTCTCACTCAAGACAACCGTCTGGACCCTTTTCGTCCTGGTCATCATCTTTTTCATCGGCTCCTATATGATGCCGATGCACCGCGAAGTCTTTTCGTCCATGAACGACAGTCTCTTATTCGACTGGGTGAAAAGCGTTGCGCTCCGGAACCTTTGGCTGACCTGGTGGTTCTTCGCCGCCCTGGCAGGGCTCGTCGTGCTCACCATCAACACCCTCGTCTGCAGCCTTCAGGCGACCAGAGGAAAATGGTCACGCGCTGATTTTCTCTTGCGCATCTCGCCGCAGATCATCCACATCGGGTTCCTGTTCATCTTACTGGCGCATTCGCTTGGATCGGGCTGGGGCTACAAACTATCCGGAATGATGCCCGAAGGGGGATTCGCGCGCTTGCCTGAGAATAGGGCGTTATCCCTGCAGAGCGTTGTCGTTCAAACTGATCCTGCCGGATACATGCAGGACTGGTCCGCCGAAGTTTCCTTGTATGAGAACAATGAGGTCGTGAAGCGCGGTACGCTCGGCCCGAACAAACCGCTTTTCTACAAGGGCGTCGGCGTTTACCTCAAGAGCCTCGATTTTGAACGAGGCCCGGCCGCCCTGCTCATGGTCAACAAGGACCCCGGCGCAATCTGGGCGCTGATCGGCAGTGTTCTGTTCATGCTGGGATCGATCACCCTGCTTGCTCTTAAATGGAAAAAGATATAACTTCATACATAAACCTGGACAAGACGGAACAAAAATTTGCCACCCCCGCTCCGTTACCAATTGCTGTTGGATGCGGGACGGAGGAAGACTCGAAGTCACGAAGAATTACAAAAACCTTTTAAGATACTGTTTTACTCATTAGATTAAGGCCGTACTTCGTGTCTTAGTGCCTTCGTGGCAAAATAGTCTTGCCGTTTTTCGTACGATTTGATTCCTTAGTTGCCAAACTAATATCAAAATCCTCCCGTGATTCGTCCTGCTATGGTACTATGCAGCCTATGAAAAAACGCGTTCTTGTAGCCATGAGCGGAGGCGTCGACAGCTCCGTGACCGCAGCGCTGCTCCAGCAGCAGGGCATGGCCGTCGAAGGCGTTACCATGAAACTGACCGCTGGCTTGTGCTGCGACATCGGCTCTGCCCAGGCCGTATGCCGGCATCTGGGCATCCCGCACCGCATGATCGATGCACAGGCATCGTTCGAGCTGAACGTGGTTCAGGATTTCATTGCTGAATACCGCATCGGCAGGACGCCCAATCCCTGCATAAGATGCAACGACCTCATCAAGTTCCAACTGCTTCTTTCCTACGCACGCGAGCAGGGTTTTGATGCCCTTGCCACTGGCCACTATGCCCGCGTTGAACAGGATGCAGCATCCTCCCGATATCTTCTCAAAAAAGGTATCGATCCTGGTAAGGACCAGAGTTATTTCCTGTACCGTTTGACGCAGGACCAGCTCCGGAATGTGCTCTTTCCACTCGGCACCATGCACAAGACCGCTGTTCGCGATCTCGCCCGCAAGCTCGGTCTCCCTGCTGCCGAACGCCCGGAGAGCCAGGAGATCTGCTTTGTGCCAAACAACGATTACCGGGCATTTCTCAAAGAGAACGCGCCCGACGCGCTTAGTCCCGGCGAGATCGCGATGACCGACGGCAAGGTCGTTGGCAAACACAACGGCGTCGCTTTCTTCACCGTGGGACAGCGAAGACACCTCGGCGTAGCTGCCGATGAGCGGCTCTATGTCGTCAGGATAGAACAGGACACGCACAGGGTGGTACTTGGCAGCCATGAAGAGCTTGAGCAGAAGGAATTGATGGTCTCGAAGGTGAATGTCATCTCTGGTGATGCTATCGATCCGTACAGGAAGGTGACGACCAAGATCCGCTACCGCTCTCCCCTCGTGCCCTCGACGATCGATCCGCAAGCTGATGGCAAGCTTCATGTCGTTTTCGAGCGACCCGTTGCCGGCGTTTGTCCGGGGCAGGCTGCGGTGTTCTATGACAACGATGTGGTTGTCGGCGGGGGAGTAATAGAAAGCACTCCAGGATGCTAAGCCTTTAAAAACGTTCCCCCGAGACGGCCAACCGACATTTCTTTTATGTTCCCAGGCCTGCAGGGCAGTTCTTGCTTTTCAGCAGCAGGTATTGTATAAACGTTTCTATGCGGACATACCTAAACCCTAGCGACCGCCTCACCCTTTCCTTCATCGTACTGCTCACGGTTGTCATCCTGCTCAACGTCTCATTCCTCCCATCCTGGCAGCACCTCATCTTCAAGTACTCCTTGCTGGCCCTGGTCATTCTGCTGCTCGCTGCTCTGGACAGGAGGACTACCGGAAGCAGGCTCTCTGGTTTCCTGCATGCCTTTATCCCGATCATCTGTGTCATAATGATCTTTAACAGCCTCGGCGACATCATCCCCTTCATCCGACGGCAATACTACGACGAGGTCTTGATCCGGATCGACTACCTGCTCTTCGCCGCGCATCCGACCGTGTGGATGGAACGGTTCAATAATACCTGGTTCACCGCATTGTTCCAGCTCGCGTACATCAGCTATTACGGTATGCCGATTGCAGTCTGCACGTTGCTCTTTATCAAGGACAAACAGGAAGAGTTCGAGACGGCGGTCTTCACGATCATCCTCTGTTTTTATCTTTCCTATCTCGGGTATCTGCTTTTCCCCGCTGTAGGACCCCGGTTCACGCTGAACGACCTGCAGACAACGGACCTTCAATCAGGACCGATGACCCTGTGGATACGGCAGACGCTCGACTCGCTGGAGCACAACAAGACCGATGCCTTCCCGAGCGGCCACACCGCTGTGGCGCTGGTGTCTCTTTTTTGTGCGTGGAGATACCGGCAGAAGGCGCTCTTCCGGGTTCTGGCGCCGGCCGTATCGGTACTGATCGTATCAACGGTATATCTCAGATACCACTATGTTATCGATGTCATTGCCGGCATGCTGCTTGCGGTGCTGACCATTTTCATTTCGCCGTGGATGCGCCGGCTTTTCTCAGGGGCACCCCATCAATCGAGGGGCTGATGCTGGCAGACACGCATGCGTAGTTGCAATTTATTATTGAACCTGAGAAAGCATTTGGACACTGAAGGGGCGGATCAACCTATGATCAAAGCGGATGAAACTGATTATAAAAAACCGCATCATGACACGCCTTAGACAGGATAACAGGATTGACAAAATTTTTAAAAGCATTTATCCCGTAATCCTGTCAAAAAAGCCTTTGGTTCCCGATCGTCCGGGTTTACAGCTTTTTTTCATAGATCCGATATTTTTTATACACCTTCCCGCCCATGAATTCGCATCCCTTTTTCATCAGGGTGTTGTCTTCCAGTATCCAGGACATCTCGGCCCGCTGGTACCCTTTGCGTTTGGCCGCCTTGAATGACTGGAGGTAAAGCAGTGCCTCGATGCCTCTCTTCCGGTACTCTTCCTTCACGCCCATGGTCAGGACGCGGATATCTGATATCGTTCTCGAATACCATAAGAACTTCATGATTCCCAAGGGGCCAAGCCTGCCGTTGATCCTGCTGAGGACCTGGTTGTAGTCCGGCACAGCCATGTAGAACCCCGCCGGCCTGTTGTCCACCTCGGCCATGAGAAGCAGTTCGGGCACGATGAGCGGCTTGAGCCTCTTTGCCATGGATTCGATCTCTTTGTCGGTCATCGGCACAAAACCCCAGTTACGGCTCCATGCCGAATTATAGATCTCCTTAACAGCGTCCAGCTCCGCCCTGAATTTTTTCATGTTGGCGGGACGCACGACAAGATTGGGCATCTTTTCTCTGACTGCCGTTGCGAGCCTTTCGAGCCTGTCGCCGGCTGATAAGTCGGCGATCACCGAGATGTAGGCCAAGAGGTCCTTGGCCTTTGTCAGTCCCGATCGTTCCATGTAATCGAGGTAATACGCCGGGGTATAGGTCATCATGATCATCGGCGGAGAATCGAAGCCTTCAAGGAGAAAACCGCACTCATCATTTGTCGAAGGGTTCATCGGCCCGCGCATGATGTCCATATCCCGCGCCTTGAGCCAGTTCGACGCGGCCTGGAGCAGGCCTTCGGCGACCTCCGGATCGGGCAGGCATTCAAAAAAACCAAAAAAACCCGCCTGCTCGTGGTGAATGGCGATATGGTTGCGGTCAATGATCGCCGCGATCCTGCCGACAACCTCGCCATGCATCTGCGCGAGGAAATACGCCGCCTCGGCGTGCTCGAAGAACGGGTTCTTGCTGCCCAGGATGAACTTGACCTCGCTCAGGAGGGGCGGCACCCAGTTCGGATTTCCGTCATAGACCTTCCAGGGGAACCGAATGAACCGGTCCAGGTCACGTTTGTCGGTTATTTGCTCGATCTGCATTATCACGCTCTTATGAGATCATCCCCAGCTTCTTCCCCGCCTGCTCAATGATCCCGAGCGCCCGGTCAAGCATCTCGTCGGTATGCGTCGCCATGTAACTCGTGCGAATCATGCAGTGTCCCTGCGGTACTGCGGGAGGCACCACGGGATTTACGAACACCCCCGCCTCGCTGAGGATCTTCCACATCATGAACGCCTGCTCCATCTCTCCCATCACAAGCGGAATGATGGGGGTTTCGGCAACCCCGGTATCAAAACCCATCTGCTTGAACGCTTTCATCATCTTCTTCGTGTTATGCCAGAGCTGTTCCCTGCGGCCGGGTTCCTGGTCGATGAGCTCCAGCGCCGCGATGACCGCGGCCACAGAAGCGGGCGGCGGACTGGCGCTGAAGATCAGGGGCCGGGCATGGTGTTTCATGTAATGGATAACGTCCTCGTCGGCAACGGCAAACCCGCCGATCGAGGCAAGGGACTTGCTGTAGGTGCCCATGATGACGTCCACCTCCTTTTCCAGGCCGAAATGCTCGGCAGTGCCGCGCCCGGTTTCGCCCAGGACGCCGATGCCGTGGGCATCATCCACCATGAGCCGGGCGCCGTATTTTTTACAGACCTTCACGATGTCCGGCAGCGGCGCGATGTCTCCTTCCATGCTGTACACGCCGTCCACCACCACGAGTTTTCCCCGGTCTCCGCACTCCTGCAAAACGAACTCGAGGCTGCTCATGTCGTTATGCTTGAACTTCCTGACGTCCGCGAATGAGAGCCTGCAGCCATCGATGATGCTTGCGTGGTCAAGTTTGTCGATAACTACGACGTCATCCTTTCCCGCAAGGGACGAGATAATGCCGAGGTTCGTCATGTAGCCGGTGGAAAAGGTGAGGGCGGCATCCTTGCGGAAGAACTTCGCCAGCTTTCCTTCGAGTTCCACGTGAATGTCCAGCGTGCCGTTCAAAAAACGCGAACCCGCGCATCCGCTTCCGTATTTCTTTATGGCCTCGATAGCCGCTTCTTTCACCTTCGGGTGGTTGGTGAGCCCAAGATAGTTGTTCGACCCGAGCATGATCATATTCCTGCCCTCGACCATCACCTCGGGGTCCTGGGCCGATTCCACGACACGGAAATAAGGATAGAAGCCGGAGGCCATTACCTCTTTCGCCGTCGTGAAGGTCCTGCACTTGTCAAAGAGATCCAAAATTTCCCCCTTCTTGGTCTGCAACGTGGTGTCTGATTTTTTTTTATAACCACTTGTTATCACGGTACCACCTCCAGGTGATGTCCAAACCCTGTTGTAAGGGATATGCCGCCTTGAATCCGAGTTCCTTTTCTATTTTAAGGAGATCGCAGATCCAGTAGGTTTGTGAGGCTTCGCGCATCTTCTGCCTGTTCGTGAGCGCGGCCCTGGATGCGAACAGGCTCACCACCTCGGACGCCAGGCCGATCAAATATGCAATTGAGTAAGGAATTTTTATGGTGCGTGCTTTCACCTTCCCTGAGGACAGCAACGCCCGCCTGAATTCAGACCAGGAATAGGGCCGTTCCTCGGCCACAAAATAGATGCTTCCGCTCCGTGTTTGCTGTTCCACAGCAAGGGATATGGCATTCACGAGGTCCCCGACATAACAGAAATTAAGATACCGCTCCCTGCCCAGGATCTCCAGCGTCACGCCCCGGCTCGCCCATCGGAAGAGCTCATACATATCATGGTCCCGGGGGCCGTACACCGCTGACGGCCTGAGGATAACGACGGGGAATTTGTCTTTGTATGCAAGCGTTTCTGTTTCCGCAAAAAGCTTGCTCCTGCCGTAATCAGAGACCGGGTGAGGGGGATCGATGTCTTTGACCGGATTGCCATCCGCGCTCGGCCCTGCTGCCGCCTGGCTCGAGATCAGGATAAACTTCTCTAGGCCCGGATTATGGCGCGCGCATGCCTCAAGGAGGTTCCTGGTGCCGACGTGGTTTATTTCATAATATTCGCTCGCCCGCCGCGCCTTGGTAAGTCCTGCGGCGTGGATCACAACGGAGGCCTGTGCCACCGCTTCAGAAAGCGTCACCGGCAGCAAACAGTCGCCGGCCTTCACCTCAATATCCAGCCCCGAGAGCCAGCGAAGAGTTGCCGGGTCCCGTACCAGACACGAAACTGAATACCCCTTCTTGAGCAGCAGTTCCGTCAGATGGCTTCCGATGAAACCGGTGCCGCCGGTAACCAGGATCTTTTTCACGATCGAGCCCCCCCGCCCAGCTCTCCGTCAGACAGCTCGCCGTTCTCTGGTCAAACCATGCTATAACGGTCTTGATGCAAAAGATGATGGTTATTAGAATAGCATAAAGGCCGAAGGAGGGCAATGATGATAGCGGCCAGGGGGTAGTTCATCCTCCCGGCAAGGCCGAGTACCCGCTTCTGTTCGAGAAGCAGCCCGAGGGAAGCATGGAAGAAGTGTTTTGTTTTGCCTTGAACTCACCAACGGGAGCGGATATACTTTCACTATACAAATGAAATGATAATTGGCAACTGCTCAGGCTCACAGTACCGGCTTTTTTGTTCAGCCTGATCCGGGCAAGCCTGCACCAAAGCAGAGCAAGGAGCATCCCGTGAAAGTACTCCTCATTTATCCAGAATTCCCCGATACCTTCTGGAGCTTCCGGTACGCACTGAAATTTATTTCCCGAAAGGCGAGCAGTCCACCCCTCGGGCTGCTGACGGTTGCCGCTCTGCTTCCTGAAGCGTGGGAGAAAAGACTGATTGACCTGAACGTGGAAAGACTGGATGACGATGAGCTCAGATGGGCTGATCTCGTTTTTGTAAGTGCCATGTCTGTCCAGAAAGAATCGGCGCAAGCGGTGATCGCGAGATGCAAATCATTAGGCGTCAGGACGGTCGCCGGCGGCCCCCTGTTCTCTACCGAATACGAAGCGTTCGGGGAAGTAGACCATCTGGTGCTGAACGAAGCCGAGATCACCCTGCCCCGTTTCCTGGAGGATCTCCACAATGGCGTTGCCGGCCATTTCTATACCACTGATCAATGGGCGGACATCGCTCAGACGCCCATCCCGCTCTGGCGGCTCATCACGACGAAGCACTATGCCTCGATCAATATCCAGTATTCGCGGGGGTGCCCCCGCGACTGCGAGTTCTGTGACATTGCTTTGCTCTGCGGCCGCATACCGCGCACCAAGGACCGGGATCAGATCGTCAGAGAGCTCGAGAGCGTGTATGTCAGCGGTTTCCGGGGACAGGTCTTCTTCGTTGACGACAATTTTATCGGAAACAAGAAAAAGCTGAAGCAGGAGATCCTCCCCGCGATCATCGACTGGACGGAAAGAAAGGATCATCCCTTCTCATTCAATACCCAGGCATCCATAGAACTGGCCGACCATTTGGACCTGATGCAGCTGATGGTCCGGGCAGGCTTTGACGTTGTCTTTGTCGGCATCGAGACCCCCCATGAACAGAGCCTTGCGGAGTGCGGCAAAGTTCAGAACAAGAACCGCGATCTCCTCGCCAGCGTCAGGCGCATCCAGCGGACCGGCTTGGAAGTCCAGGGAGGATTCATCGTCGGTTTTGACAATGACCCCCTCACGATCTTCGACACCCAGATCAAGTTTATCCAGGAGAGCGGTGTTGTCACCGCCATGGTCGGGATCCTCATAGCCCTTTCGCGCACGAAACTTTATGAGAGGCTCAAAAAAGAGCAGCGGCTTTTGGAAGAGAGCTCGGGGAACAATACGGATTTCGCGACCAATTTTATCCCCACGATGGGCTATGACCCGCTGATCAACGGCTACAAAAAGCTCCTCAAGACCATCTATTCACCCAAATACTTTTATGCACGGATCAGGACATTCCTGCGAGAATACAATCCCCCCAGGAAAAAAAATACGAACGCCTTTTGGCTTCGGCTGAACTACCTGGCCGCGTTCTTCAGGTCCGTCGTGGTTCTCGGCGTCCTGGGAAAAGAACGCTTTCAATATTGGAAACTCCTCGTCTGGACAACGTTCACCCGTCCCCGCCTCATTCCTCAGGCAATCACCTTTGCGATCTACGGTTATCATTTCCGGAAAACATTTGAGAAACGCGTTGTTTGATGGATCCAGTTGTCTTTACTGTCGATATTCACCTCTTCCTGGCAAATCCGCAGTCAACGAATGCATGCAATCCCGATTTCGCGGTTCACACCTCGGCAAACACCGGGATCTGCAGCCTTCTTGAGCCACGGTGATTCGCTTGACAAGCGTTATTCCCTTCGGTATATTACGCTATGCACAAGGACAAGCAAATGCCGCGAAAGAAAGCCGGCAGCGCACCAACCGTTCGCGGCCGCGTCTGGATCGACGGCCCGGAAGGCACCTTCATCGGCAACGGCCGCGCGGTCCTGCTCGAACGGATCATGGAACACGGCTCGATCACCAAAGCCGCTAAGTCCATGGACATGGCCTATCGCCACGCATGGGACCTGGTGGATTCGATGAACCGGCAGGCGAAAGAACCCTTTGTGGAAGTCGCCACCGGGGGCAAGGGCGGCGGCGGAGCGCGGGTGACCAAGGCCGGAGAACAGGCGATCAAGACGTTCTGGCGGTTCCATAAGGATTTCCAAGCATTTTTGATTCGGGAGCAAAGGAAGATCAAAATTTAGCGCAAAGAAGAAACTTTCAGGAGGATATTATAATGAAAAGGTTTTTCGTTTTGGTGTTGTTGCTATTGGTTGTTGCTACAGAGGCTTTTGGCGAGACGCGCATTCGCATGGCTTCAACCACGAGCACGCAGAATTCCGGACTCTTTGATTATTTGCTGCCGATATTCGAGAATAAGACCGGCATCAAGATCGACGTCGTTGCCGTCGGCACCGGCGCGGCGATCGAGATCGGGAAGCGCGGCGATGCCGACATAGTGTTCGTGCACGCGAAAGAACAGGAACTGAAGGCTGTGGAAGAGGGTTTTTTCGTGAACCGGCATGACGTGATGTATAATGACTTCGTCGTCATCGGCCCCACGAACGATCCGGCAAGGATCAAGGGTATAAAATCCACAACCGATGCGTTCAAGAAGATCGCTGAATCGCGTTCGTCCTTCGTTTCCCGAGGAGACAAGTCCGGCACGAATACCAAGGAGCTTTCGCTCTGGAAGAAGACGGGGATTGAACCTGCAGGCCAGAAATGGTATCTTGAGGTTGGTCAGGGCATGGAAAAGACCCAGCGCATCGCCGACGAAAAACGGGCCTACACGCTGACCGACCGGGGCACCTGGCTTGCGACCATGGGCAAGGATAAACTTGATATGGTCATCGTACTCGAAGGTGACCCGACGCTCTTTAATCAGTATGGAGTCATGGCCGTGAACCCGGAGAAATCCAAGACCGTGAAATTCAAAGAAGCCATGGAGTTCGTGAACTGGATCATTTCCAAAGAAGGTCAGGACGTTGTCGCCTCGTTTAAAGACAAGAACGGGAATGCGTTGTTCGTTCCGAACGCGAAGTGACCATCTGAAATAATAAAAGAGTATGCGTTGATGCGTGGAAGCGTGCATGCGTGTAAGTCAAATTGTATTTCCGCGCCTACATATTTCCGCATAAACTCATAACGCATTACAAAACTATGGACTCTATCCTGAGCGGTTTCACGCGGGCCTTCGATCTCATCTTTCACCTCAATGCCGAGCTTTTCGGCATTATCCTCCTGTCTCTCAAGGTGTCCGGTCTTGCCCTCGTGATCGCAACGCTTTTGGGACTTCCGCTTGGCGCCATGCTTGGCCTGAAGCGGTTCCCCGGACGCGACATTGTCATCAGCGCCGTTAACACGCTCATGGGCCTTCCGCCGGTGGTCGTGGGGCTCTTTGTATATCTCATCCTTTCGCGCAAGGGGCCGCTCGGTTTCCTGGGCTTGCTCTATTCACCTACTGCGATGATCATTGCCCAGTCGATCCTGGCGATCCCGATCGTGACCGCGCTCTGCCACTCGGCCATCGTGAACGTCGATCCCCTCATCAGGCAGGCCAGCCGCACCCTCGGCGCTACACAGCGACAGGAGACCCTGGCGATCATCCACGAGGCGCGGTATGGGATCATCTCGGCAATTGTGGCCGCCTTCGGGAGGGTCATGGCAGAGGTCGGCTCCATCCTCATCGTTGGCGGAAATATCGCAGGCTACACCCGGGTCATGACCACCACGATCGCTCTTGAGACGGACAAGGGGAATTTCGAGCTCGCCCTGGCTCTCGGCATCATCCTGCTGTTGCTGTCCTTCATCGTAAATGCCGTGCTGCACACTATCCAGAGAAAAGGGATGCCTGCCGCATGAAGCTCACTCTCTCCCATATCACCAAGGCTTATGGCAGCAAAACGATCCTGAACGACTGCTCTTACGTCTTTGACAAGACCGGCACCTACATGCTCATGGGCCCCAACGGCTGCGGCAAATCAACGTTCCTCAGGATCTGCGCTCTGCTCGAGCAGCAGGACAGCGGTGAGATCGCTTACTATGACAACAGCTCTACACTCGCCAAAAACATAACGCTCAGGCGCAGACTGACCCTGGTACTTCCCCGCACTGGTGTCTTCAATACCACGGTATTTAAGAATGTTGCTTACGGCCTCAAGATCCGGGGTCTCGAACACTCCACCGTAGAACGGAAAGTGAACGCTGCGCTTGATTTCGTCGGATTGGGACCGAAAGCAGACCAGCATGCCCGTACCCTTTCAAGCGGAGAGACCCAGCGACTCGGCATCGCCCGCGCGTTGGTACTGGAACCCGAGGTCCTTTTCCTTGACGAGCCCACGGCTTCCATCGACGAAGAAAATACCGTTATCATTGAATCGATCATTGGCGCCATGAAAAAAGAAGGCCGTTCGACGATCATCATGACCACGCACGACCGCGACCAGGCGAGCAGGGTCGGCGATGTACAGCTTATTATGAAGAACGGAAAAATTGAAAAGCAGGATCTGTAGTAACTATCGTTACCGGATAAACAATAGTTAAAGAACAAGTCTTGTCTCGCGCAGAGCTTGCTATATTGTAGAAAGTTGCTAAGCCGCGGCAAAAACGGCTATACTCTTTCTTGATTTGGAACCAGCTGGGGAGTTGGTAAATCCAAACCAAGAGAAAGGAGCATAGCCGTGAAAAATATT